>ERZ1645187.3063-NODE-3063-length-14254-cov-23.290725_pt1 | contig 14254 bp, 11 predicted proteins | sample MGYA00575352_ERZ1645187 | MGnify/ENA primary metagenome ERZ1645187 (study PRJEB40837, sample SAMN11349314) | freshwater sediment metagenome | isolation source: river sediment | host: Sediment | place: India: Wazaribad , New Delhi | collected 2017-02-21 ...
AGCGGCTGCAGGAGAGCCTCACCCGAATCGTGGCCCGCATCGAACAGGTGCCGTTTGACCGCATCGGCACGGAGTTTGCCACCACTCTGGGCGAGGCCCGCCAGACCCTGCAGGCGACCACCGCCCTGGCCGGCCGGCTCGACCGGGAGACCGCGCCCCAGCTCGAGGCCACCCTGGCCCGGTTGGAGCGGACCCTGGCCGAACTGCAGGCCACTGCCGGCAGGAACGCGCCCCTGCCGCAGCAGGCCGAGCGCACCCTGGAAGAACTCTCGCAGACCCTGCGCTCTCTCCGCGACCTGACCGACACCCTCGAGCACCGGCCGCAATCCCTCCTCTTCGGCAAGGAGCCTGCCCGCGATGAATAGATCCTGTCTCCGCCTCGTGCTTGCCGCCCTTTTGGCAACGATCCTCACCGGGTGCGCCGCACCGCCGGCGCCGGTGGTCTACCACAGCCTGCTCGGTGCGGACACCGGCGCAGCGGCCACGGCCCGGGCCGACGGCCCGGCCCTGGTGGTCGGCCCGGTGCGGGTGCCGGACCTGCTCCACAACACCCGCATCGCCACCGGCAGCGACGGCCGCTTTCAGCTGGCCGAGAACCACCGCTGGGCCGGGAGCGTGGACCGGGAGATCGGCCGGGCCCTGGCCGAGCGGCTGGCCGCGGAGCTCGCCACCGAGCGGGTGGCCCTGTTCCCGCAGCTGCCGCCGGGCGGGACCGCCTGGCAGGTGCAGCTCGAGGTGCTTGCCCTGGACGGCACCCCCGGGGAGAGCGCCCGCCTCGATGTCCGCTGGACCCTTGTTGACCCGGCCGGAAAGGCGACGGAGACCCGCCGCGCCACCCTGGTCGAGCCATTGGCCGAACCCGGCCTTGCCCCCTGGGTGGCCGGCCAGCGGACCAACCTGGCCCGGCTTGGCGCGGCCATCGCCGCTCGCATCCGCGAACGCGCAACCCGCTGAACCAGCGCAGGAAAAGAGCAGAAAGACAGGGACCGGAAGCGGCCCGGCGGACGCTTCAGCCGGCCGTGGGCAGGAGGTGTTCGCGCAGGAAACGGACGATGCGCGGCGCGGCCTGGCCGTCGCCGTAGGGGTTGGCCCCCGGCGCTGCGCCGGCGGACGGGTCGGCGAGCAGGCGTGCGGCCTCGCGGACGATGGCGGCCGCGTCCGTGCCCACCAGCTGCACCGTGCCCGCGGCCACGGCCTCGGGCCGCTCGGTGGTCTCGCGGGTGACCAGCACCGGCTTGCCCAGCGATGGGGCCTCCTCCTGCACCCCGCCCGAGTCGGTGATGATCAGGCTGGCCCGGTCCATGAGGGCGACAAAGGGCAGGTAGTCGAGCGGCTCGAGCAGGTGCGCGCCGGGGAGGTCGCCGAGCAGGCGGCGCACCGGTTCCTGCACCCGCGGGTTGAGGTGCACCGGGTAGACCAGCTGCACCCCGGGGTGGGTCTCGACCAGGGTGCGCAGAGCCCGGCAAACCCGCTCGAAACCGGCGCCGAAGTTCTCCCGCCGGTGGCCGGTGACGAGCACGAGCTGTTTGTGCGGATCGAGAAAGGCGAACCGCGCGGCCATCTCCCGTTGCAGGCCGGTGTCCGTGCGCAGCCGCCCGACCACGGTGAGCAGGGCGTCGATCACGGTATTGCCGGTGACCAGGATGCGGTCCGCGGCCACCCCCTCGGCAAGCAGGTTGTCGCGGGCGCGGCCGGTGGGCGCGAAGTGGCAGCGGGCCAGCATGCCGGCCAGGCGGCGATTCATCTCCTCGGGAAAGGGGGCCTGCAGGTTGCCGGTGCGCAGCCCGGCCTCGACGTGACCGAAGGGAACCTGGTGGTAGAAGGCGGCCAGGCCGGCGGCCATGGTGGTGGTGGTGTCGCCGTGGACGAGCACCAGGTCCGGCATGAAGCGGGCGAATACCGTTTCGAGGCCGCGCAGCACGCCGCAGGTGGTGTCGGTCAGGCTCTGGCCGGGCCGCATGATGTCCAGGTCGAAGTCCGGGCGGATCCCGAACAGGGCAAGCACCTGGTCGAGCATGTCACGGTGCTGGCCGGTGACGCACACCCGGCTGTCAAAGTCTGCCGGAAACCGGGCCAGCTCGCCGACCACCGGCGCCATCTTGATCGCCTCCGGCCGGGTGCCGAACACCGACAACACCCTGCATCGCCTCATGGTCTCCTCCTTGTCCGCTTCGGCACCAGGCATGACAAATCCGCGGCTCGCTCAATCGGCGATCTGCCCCGTCGGGGCCCGGCCGGCGTCGAGCAGCAGCCGGCCGACCATGGAGGCGGCGATGATCACCGCCATGCCCACCAGCACCTGCAGCGGCACCGCCTGGTGACGGGTGAGGGCCACCAGGAGCACGGCCAGGGGCGGGGTCAGGTAGCTGAGAAAGCCGATCACCGCCAGGTTGCCGCCCACCACCGCCCGGTTCCACAGGAAAAAGGAGAGGCCGAGCGGCACGCAGCCGAGATAGGCCGCGGCCAGGAGGGACGAGCCGGTGGGCGCGGGATGCGGCCCGGTGAGCACGAACAGCACCCCGGAGAGCAGGGCCGCGTACACGGTGAAGGCGGTCATCGGCTCCTCGCGCAGGCCGAGCCGCGACAGGCCCACGGAAAAGCTGCTCCACACCAGGCCGCAGAGCAGGGCCAGCCCGTAGCCGCCCAGGGCCTCGCTGCGGAAACCGAGATCCTTGCCGGCGGCGATCACCAGGCCGGCGCCGAACAGCCCGACCAGGGCGGTGACCACGATCCCCGGCCGCAGCCGGCGGAAGACGAGCACCGAGGAGAAGACCACGATCCAGAACGACCAGGTGGTGGCGAGGATGGCCGCCTCGGCCAGCGGCGCGCGGGCCATGGCCTGGTAGTAGAGGTAATGGTAGACGAAGATGCCCCACACGCCGAGTATGGAGGCGCGCAGCCCGGGCAGGGTGAGCTTGAGGGTGCGTTTCTGGACCACGTCGAGCAGGTAGAGGAACAGGGCCGCGGCGGTGAAACTGTAGAACAAGAGGGGTTCGATGCCGAGCCCCTCGAGGCCGGAGCCGGTGGCCGCGGGCAGGCTGGCCCAGCAGAGGATGGCGCCCAGGGCGTAGAGGTAGTGCTGCATGGCGATGCTCCGGGAAAGGGGATGAACGGTCCGGCAGGATACCGCCACCGGCCGCGGATTGCCAGCCCGGCTGCACCTGAGGGCGCGGAAAATCCGGGCGTGCCGGCCTCAGCGGCCGCGGTCGCGCCAGAACCGGGCCCACTCGGCCAGGCCGGGCAGCCACTGGACGCGGGCCCCGTGCGGCTGCACCCAGGCGAGCTGCCAGTGGCGGTGTCCGCCCTGCTGCCAGAGGTCGGCGGTCCAGCCGAGCCAGCCGAACTCGGGCGGCCGCGGCCCCTGCCACAGGGTCTCCCACTGCAGCCAGAGCACCGGCCGTGGTTGCCCGGCGGCCCAGGCCGCGAGTTGGGGTCGCAGGTCGGCGCCCCGACCCTGCAGGTAGGTGGTCAGGTAGGTGTTCGAGACGAGGATGGGGGCGTCGCCCGGGAAGGCGACGTGTTCGTTGAAAAAGCCCGTCAGCCCGGAGGGCAGGTCAACCCGGTGCAGCCGCACCCGCGCCCCCTGCCGGTGGGCCCGGTGGAAGCTGTCCATGCCCCGGCGAAGCAGGGCCAGCCGGTCGGTCTGGTCGGCCCAGACAAAGGCGGCCAGGGTCTGCGCGTCCCCTGCCACGGTCAGGTCCAGCGGGGCCAGGTCGCAGCCGGTGCGGCTCAGCACCTGCGGCAGGGGGTGGGGGCAGCGCCGGGGGCCCTCACCCGCGACCTCGACCACGAACGGGTCGCCCTCGCCCCGGCCGAGATCGGCCAGGAGCGGCCGGCCGGCCGCGTCGACAAGGCGGAAGGCGCGCCAGTCGGCCACCAGGTTGAGCCCGGCGCTGGCCCCCAGTTCCACCAGGTGCATCTCGGGCCAGCCGGGGAAGCAGGCCGGCAGCAGCCACGCGAGGCCGCGGGCGACCTCGTTGGTCTGCACCGTGGCCGCGCCCAGAAAAGCGCTCAGCTGCGGCCGCAGGGCGAGGAGGGCCGCGCGCAGGACCGCCGCGAACCCGGCCCCGGCCGGGTCCAGCGTGCCGCCCGCGCTCGGGTAGTAACGAGCCAGTTCGGCGACCGCGGGTTCGCCGGCGAGCACCGCGCGGTGCAGCCCGGCGAGCAGCAGCAGCGGCACGTCGAAGCTCGCCCGGCCGCGGCCGGCCACGAGCAGCCAGGCGGCCACCGGGTCGCGGTCCGCGCCGGTCTCGAGCCAGTCGGCCACCAGCCCGCACACCCGGCTGGAGAGCGGCGCGTAGCCGACGGCAAAGGCCTGCTGGCGGCGGAAGCGGCGGCTGAGCCGAAGGGGGAAATCGTCGGGAACAGGGGGGCTGCTCATGGGCGCTCCTTGCCGGCAGACGGCCCCGGTTGGGCCGGGGCACAGCGGCAGGCCGACTATAGCGCTTTGCCTCGACCGCGGCAAGGCGCGGCCCCGCGGTCAACAACCTCCCCCGGAGCGGGGCAAGGAGACAGGTGATGATCGAACTGCCCGTGTACGCCGGCCTGTTTCTGGCCGCCCTGCTCGCCGCCACCGTGCTGCCCATGCAGTCCGAGGCGGTGCTGGTCGGGCTGCTGCTCACCGGCGACTACCCGGTGGCCGCCCTGCTCTTGGTTGCCAGCCTGGGCAACGTGCTCGGCGCGGTGCTCAACTGGCTCTTGGGCCGCGGCCTGGAGCGGTTTCGTGACCGCCGCTGGTTTCCGGTGCGCGAGGAGCGGCTCGAGCAGGCCCGGGCCTGGTACCACCGCTGGGGCCGCTGGTCGCTGCTCCTCAGCTGGGCGCCGGTGATCGGCGACCCGCTCACCGTGGCCGCCGGGGTGCTGCGCGAGCCGTTCTGGACCTTCCTCGTCATCGCCGGCGGGGCCAAGGTGCTGCGCTACCTGGCGCTCACCGCGGTGACCCTGGGCTGGTTGGGGTGACGGGTTGGTCGTCGCGACTCACAGCCGATCGAGCAGGCGCGCGCCGCCCAGCCGGTCCATCTGGGCGCGCACCCAGCGGGCCTTCTGCCGCACGTGCGCGGACGGACGGCCGGCGTCCAACCGGCCCGGGTCGGGCAGCACGCTGGCGAGCAGGGCCGCCTGCTGACGGCTGAGCCGGTCCGGACTGGTGTGGAAGATCCGCTCGGCCGCGGCCCGGGCGCCGAACACGCCGTCACCGAACTCGGCCAGGTTGAGGTAGACCTCGAGGATGCGGTGCTTGGGCCAGAGGGTCTCCAGCAGGACGGTCAGGCCGGCCTCCAGTCCCTTGCGCAGGTAGCTGCGGCCGCTCCATAAAAAAAGATTCTTGGCGGTCTGCTGACTGATGGTGCTGGCGCCGCGCACCGTCCGGTTGCTGGCGTTGTATTCGAGCGCCCGGCCGATGGCGTGGAAATCGAAACCGTGGTGGTCCGGGAAACGCTGGTCCTCGGCGGCGATCACCGCCACGGCGAGGTGCGGGCTGATCCGCTCGAGGTCGACCCAGCTAGAGCCGACCGCGGCGGGTTGGCCGGTGCGAAGGTGCTGCCACTGGCGGGCGAGGATGAAGGCGCTGGTGGGCGGGTCCAGCCAGCGCAGGGCCAGGACGACGAGGATCGGCAGGGCCAGGGCAACGAGGGCGAGGCGACCGCAGCGCCGCGCGAACCCGGCCACAACAGACAACCGCCGGCGCAGCGGCCGACGGCCGGAGACTGCCCGCAGCATCCCGCCCCCTGCCGGTCAGTGCGACCCTGCGCCCGGGCCAGGGATCATTGGCCTCCGGCGGGCGGTGCGGCCTGGGCGGGGGCTGTGGCTGCGGGCTGGTCCGCGGCTGCCGGCGCAGTCTTCGCCTGCACCAGGGCGGCACGGTTCAGGTGGCGGATCTCCTCCACCTGCCAGCTGTCCACCTCGAACAGGCGGGCGTGACCGCTCACCCGCAGGACAAAGCGCGCCGGCGCGGGCTGCGGTTCCTGCCCCCCGGCGGACGGCGCGGGCGGTGTCTCCACCCGGCCGAAGCGGTACTCGCGCACCTCGCCCTGGACCGGGTGCACGGCCAGGCGCAGCACCGGGTCGTCCAGGCTGGCAGCGGCCGGGTCATCGGCCTTGAGTACCCCGCGCACGGCCAGGGCGGTGATCCGCTCGACCAGGCTGTCGCGGCTGGCCCCGACCATTTCCTCGTTCGCGGCCAGCCCCTCGACCACCAGGGCGTCCTCGTGACGGATCAGGCTGAACCCCGGCAGGTCGATGCGCGCCACCTGGTCCGGCTGCAGACGGAGCACGGCCGTGTCGATCCAGCTGTTCGGGTCCAGTTCCTGGTCGCGGCCGGCGAGTTCGACCGCAAAAATATCCTGGTCGCCCTCGGCCCGCAGGTAGACCCGGCGCAGCCCGGCCGAACCGCCGAGAAACACCCGGCCCAGGTCCTTGCCGCCGCCGCGCAGGGTCAGCCGCCGCTCAAACCGGTCCGCGGCCACCTGGAAGCGCCCCGCCGCCTCGGCGGTGGTCGCCTCGGGCCAGGAGCGCTGCAGGCTGGCCAGCCGTTCGACCAGGGCCCGCACCCGTCCGCTGTCCGCCGGGAAATCCGCCAGCCCGGGCAGCATCCAGCCCTCACCCGCCTTCTTCAGGACAAGGGTTGCGCCGGCGTTGTCTTCCAGCCGCAGTTCGTCCACCGTTGCCGGGTCCACCGGAAGCACCGGGCCCCGGACCGGCGCGGCCGCGTCACCGGGCCCGCCCAGGTGGGTCCACGCCGCCAGCCCCAGCTGCACGGCGAGCAGCACCGCACAGATCGTGATCAGCCTGTTCATGCTTCCACCTCCCCGGCAACGAGTTGCCGCTCACGCCGCCGCGTACGGGCGAGCACCAGTCGGTGCGCGCCCCAGACCACGAGCAGCCCGGCGGCCGCCAAGCCGTAGTTGAGATACTCCCAGAAGGCCCGCGCCCCGGCAGCCATGGGCACGAGGGTGCGGGCGAAATGACCGCGACCGCGGATGGAAAGCAGGTCGCGGTCGGCCAGCGACCAGTCGACGGCGTTGGCCACCAGCTGCAGGGGGTTGAGGTAGCGGCTGCCGGCCGCGCCGCTGGCCAGCTCCAGGCTGGTGTCGGCGAGGAAGGTGTTGGAGGCGAAGAGGATGATCCGCGCCGACTCGGGCGAGCGTTCGAGTACCTTGCCGAGCACCTGCTCCGGTTTCCCGGTGTCCGGGTCTGCGGCCGCGCCGCCCGCCTGCCCGGAAGTTGCCTTGGTCCGCTCCGCCTCGGCCCGCCGCGCCGCCTCGACCAGCGGCGAGGGCTGGCCGCGGAAGGGCGAGTCGAACCGCCCCTCGACCAGCACCCCGAGCAGCTGCCGGCCGGTGTCCGTGCCGGTGGCGAAGCCGGTCTCCCCGTACCGTTCGAAGTCCGGCTGGATGTCAAAGGAGGGCGAGGTCCACGAGCCGGGCGAGCTTTCCAGCAGGCGCACCACCCGGCGCTCCCGGTTTTTCTCCGCGTCCACCGTGACCGGCGAGGCCCAGGTGAGGGAGAGCTGATCGATGCCGGTGAGCAGGCCCGAGTCGCGGTGCATGCCGTCGTGGCGGATGTCGACGAAGTAGGGGTAGTTGAGCAGGTGGGTCTCCTGCACGGTGTAGCCGCCCGCCTGTCGCTCCACCGGCACCGGGAAGGCGGCGTTCTGCGGGTCGAGCACCAGGGTCGGGGCAAAGCCCAGGCCGTGGCCGGCCAGCCAGTCCTCCAGGCCGCTTTGGTTCTCGGTGACCGCAAGCCGCCCCTGCAACCCGACGTTGAAGGGCGAGGTGGCGAGCACCACCGTGCCGCCCTGCATGAGGAACTGGTCCAGGGCGAACACCTGCTCGGGTTTCAGTTCACTGGGCGCGGCCACCACCAGGATGTCCGCCTCCGGGTCCACCTGGCCGGTGCCCAGGTCCACCGGCAGCACCCGGTGCTCCTCTTCGAGGAAGCGCTGCAGCAGCTGGAAGGTGTTGTCCGGCCCGGGCCGGCCCAACTGGCCGCGCGCGGCCGGGTTCTCCGGGGTGGCCAGGGCCACGGTCTTGAGCATTCCCTTGGAGAAGCGCTTGAGCGCCGCGGTGATGGCGGTTTTCACCCCGGCCCGGTCGAGTTCCGCGGGCAGGGGCACCTGCACGGTCTCGGTGCCGTTGTCGATGGCCAGGTGGAACCAGAACGGCTGGGCGGACAGCAGGCCGGCCACCATCGGCTGCATGCCGAAGTCTCGGCTGAGTTGCGTTGCCAACTGGCCGCCCTCGGCCTCCGGGTCGGCGAAGCTGAAGGAAAATTTGTCGCCGCCCTCTTTTTTGAACGCCTCGAGCAGGGCGGGCAGCTCGGCCTTGAGCCGGACGAGCACCTCGGGCAACCGCTCGTCCGCCGACAGGTAGCCGCGCAGCCGTACCGGCGCCTGGATGCCGGCGAACAGGTTGCCGCCGCCCTGGTAGCTGTAGAGCACCTTCTTGATCGCCCGGGTGATGTCATGCTCCGGGTTGCGCAGCTCCACGTCCAGGCGGGTGTCGGTGTCGCTCTTCACCTCGATCAGGTCCTGGAAGGAGAGGGTCTCGAATTCGTTGCCGTACTTGACGAGGATGTCGAAGTACGAGTTGGTGACCGCCGCCTGATGGCGCGAGGCGGTCTGGAACGGCACCGGCCGAATGGAGTACTTCTCGCCCGCCTCCTGCTCCAGTTCGGGCCGATCGTGCGGGTCGACGATCTCCACCCGCACCCGGCCGCGGCCGGCCACCTCGTACTCGCGCAGCAGGTCGCGCAGCTGCGGCTGCAGGGGCGCGAGCAGCGGGTGGGTCTGGCTGGAGAAGTAGCCGCGGATCAAGAGCGGCTCCTGCAGCCGGCCCAGGTAGGCGCGGGTGGCGTCCGAGATCGAGTAGATGCGCCCCTCGGTGAGGTCGGCGCGCAGGCTGGTCAGCGGCGCCAGCCACAGGTTGACGGCCAGGAAGTTGGCCGCCAGCAGCGCTGTGGCCAGCGCCCGGCGCCGGTGCGCCGGGGTGGACGGGTTGCCGGCCCAGCGCCTGCGCTCGAGGGTGTACACGTTCAGGGCGAGGAACACGCCGATCAGACTGAGCGGATAGACCAGGTCGCGCAGGTCGATCACCCCGCGGGTGACCGCGTCGAACCGTGAGCCCGCGCCGAGGAGCTTGAGCAGCTCCCCGGTGCGGTTGCCGAAGAAGCTCGTCAGGGTGTCCGAGCCGAGCAGGTAGAGCGCGCTGCAGGCGAGCGTGGTCACGATCAGGCTGACGATCTGGCTGCTGACGCGGGCGCTGACGAACAGGCCGATGGCGATGTAGGCCCCGGCCAGGCAGAGGCTCGCCAGGTAGCCGCCGAACACCGGGCCCCAGTCGAGCCGGCCGATCAGGCTGACACTCAGCGGCAGGGGCAGGGTGAGCATGAGCGCGATGGCCACCAGCGCGAGGCAGGCGAGGAACTTGCCGCCCACCAGGGCGGGCAGCCCCACCGGCGCGGTGAGGAGCGGCTCCAGGGTGCCGGCCCGGTGCTCCTCGGACCAGGCGCGCATGGTGATCGCCGCCGACAGGAAGATGAGGGTGAGCGGCAGCCACTCGAACATGGGCCGCACATCGGCGATGTTGCGGCTGAAAAAGGTCTCCACCCAGAAGACGATGAACAGGGTGGCCACCAGGAAGGCGCCGAAAAAGAGAAAGGCGGCCGGGGTGGCGAAGAATCCGGCCAACTCCCGCCGGGCCACGGTGCCAAGCGCGTTCATTGCTCCCTCCCGTCATGCAGGTTGATGTCGCGGAAGATCTTCTCCAGGTCGCGGGCCTCGGGCCCGAGTCCGTACAGGCTCAAGCCGGCCCGGGCCACGGCCGCGGCCGCCGCCGGCGCCAGCTCCTCGGCAAAACCGGTGCCGGCAAGAGCGAAACAGGCCCGGCCGGGGGCGGCGGGCAGCCGTTCCACCCCGGTCACGCCGGCGAGTTCGGCCAGCATCGCCTGCGCCTCGTCGCGATCATCCACGGTGACCAGCAGCCGCCGGGCCGCGGCCAGCTCCGCCAGGCGGGCGTCGAGCGCCAGGCAGCCGTGCTGGATGATGAGCACCCGGCCGCACACCGCCTGCACCTCCTGGAGGATGTGGGTGGAGATGAGCAGGGTCGCCTCGCAGGCGAGTTCGCGGATCAGTTCGCGCATGTGCTGGATCTGGGTGGGGTCGAGGCCGTTGGTGGGCTCGTCGAGGATGAGGATCTTCGGCCGGTGGAGGATGGCCCGGGCCACCCCGACCCGCTGGCGATAGCCGCGCGACAGGGTGCCGATGGTCTGGTCGGCCTTGTCGGTCAGGCCGGTGCGGGCCAGGGCCAAACGCAGCAGCGGGCCCAGCTCGGCCCCGCCCACCCCGTGCAGGCCGGCGTGGTAGCGGAGCGCGCCGGCCACGGTCATCTCCGGGTAGACCGGGCAGTTTTCGGGCAGGTAGCCGATCCGCGCCTGCACACCGCGCAGGTCCGTGGCCAGGTCCAGGCCGTCGATGCGGATCGCCCCCGCGGTGGGTTCGAGGAAGCCGGTGAGCATCTTCATGATGGTGGTCTTGCCGGCGCCGTTGTGGCCGAGCAGGCCGACGATCTCGCCCGGGCCGATGGTGAACGAGACATCGTCCACCGCCTTGAGCGGGCCGTAGGTGCGGGTCAGGTGTTCGACTTGAATCATGGGCACTCTCCAGGACAGCGCAGGGCGCGGGCGGCAAGGACCGGGCGGGATCGGCGGGGCCGGGCTGGTGATTGCGGCACCACCCTGCGGGGTTCAGCGGAAAAGGACGGAGGCGGTTGTCACGACATGAACGAACGCGGACGGAAAAACGGGGAACCATGGCACGGCGCGCCCCGGCGGCGCGCCGTGCCGCTATGGTAAGTCGACCCGGACGGATGTCAAGCGGGGTGGTTCAACGGTCGCGCAGGGTGGCGGCGAACACCGCGCCGAAACCGGCGGCGAGCATCAGGTGAAAGACGAAGAACACGTATTCGTGCCGGCTCACGGCCACCGCCAGGCAGGCGCAGAACAGCAGGGCGAGCAGCCCCTCGGCGATGGTGCCCAGGCTGACGGGATTTTTTTGCCGGCCGCTGTCCAGGTCCAACCGCCGGTTGCCGACGATGTTGTACTTGGGCGTGCGCACGAACGAGGAGCGGATGCCCAGGTAGCCCTCGATCACGGCCACCGAGTTGTGGAAGCTGAGACCGACGGACATGGTCAGCAGCAGCGGGAACCAGCCGACCAGGGCCAGCACCCGGCGCGCCGACAGGGGCCGCGGCAGCAGGTGGAGGTTGGCGTAAAAATAGACCGTGGCCACCCCGACCAGGCCGAGCAGGGAGACGCTCAGCCAGCGCTGGTCGATCCCGGCCGGGCCGAGCAGGGGCAGCAGGCCGACGCTGGTCAGGGCGAGCAGGAGCACGGCCAGGAAGATCGAGCTGTTGAACAGGTGGGCGACCGCGTGCAGCTTGGTCAACGGCCGCAGGCTGCTCGCCAGCACCACCGGCGCCAGCCGCCGGGCGTTCTCGGCCCCGCCCTTCATCCAGCGGAACTGCTGCGACTTGATGCCGTTCATCTCCACCGGCAGCTCGGCCGGGGCCTCGACCTCCTCCAGGAAGACGATCCGCCAGTGGCGCAGCTGGGCGCGGAAGCTCAGGTCCAGGTCCTCGGTGAGGGTGTCGGCCCGCCAGCCGCCAGCCTCGTCGATGGCCCGCCGCCGCCAGATGCCGGCCGTGCCGTTGAACTGGAGGAAGTGGCCGCCCGCCTCGCGGCCGGCCTGCTCGATGGTGAAATGGACGTTCAACTGCAGGGCCTGCAGCCGGGTGAACAGCGAGTAGTCGTCGTTCAGATGGGTCCAGCGGGTCTGCACCACGCCCACCCGCTCGTCCTGGAAATAGGGCACGGTGGTGCGCAGAAAGTCCGGGTCGGGCAGGAAGTCGGCATCGAAGATGGCCACGAACTCGCCCCTGGCCTGGCCCAATCCCTCGGCCAGGGCCCCGGCCTTGTAGCCGGTGCGGTCAATGCGATGGAGCACGCGGATGTCCAGGCCCTGCTCGCGGTAGCGGGCCGCGGCGCGCTCGCAGATGGCGGTGGTTTCGTCGGTGGAGTCATCCAACACCTGCACCTCGAACCGGTCGCGCGGGTAGCGCATGCGGGCGATGTTGTCGATCAGCCGCTCGGCCACGAAGGGCTCGTTGTAGAGCGGCAGCTGGACCGTGACCAGGGGCAGTTGTTCGTCGGCCAGGGGGGGCGGCGGCGCGACCTTCCTGCGGCGGAGGTAGTGAAACAACAGGGTCAGCTGGAGCAGGTTGTAGATGAGGATGATGGCCAGGAAGAACACGTACAGGCCGAACAGGAAGGAGATCAAGGTAGGGTCCCGGGGCAATGGTCGGAGCGGAGCGCAAGGGGCCGGCCCGCGCCGGCGGAACAAAGAGGGAGTGGCCCGGCGCGCCGTATCGAGCCGGGAACTGTACCGAAGCGACGGACGCCTGTCAATGGCGGTGACGCCGGGGTGCGGTCCCGGGCGGGTTGAAGGTGCCGGCGGTCCGACGGACAGGGACCGGGCGGGAGGCTTACGGCCGGGAACCGGTCTCGTCCAGGAGCCGGTCCAGGTGACGCTGGGCCGCGTGCAGGTCGGCCCGCAGCCGGTCGCGATCGCGGTCCAGGGCGCGGATCTCGGCCCGCAGCCGACGACGGGCATCGTCGGCAAGGTCGCGGTCGAGCAGGTCGTCCTCGCGCAAGGCCAGCTGGTTGTCGATGCTGTCCAGCTCCTGGCGCAGGGTATGGACCTCGAAGGCGGCCCGGTTGGCCTGCTCGAATTCCCGGTCCACGGCCGGCGGGCAGACGCCCTGGTAGCGGTGACCGTTCAGGCCGGTGGTCACGGCGTTGTCCAGCCGGCAGTATTCGGCCAGCCCCTCGGCCCGGCCCTCCAGGTAGCGCTGGCGGTCGATGGTGACGTTGTAGCGGGCGCAGGCCTGGTTGTGCCGGTCCAGCCGTTCCGCGGGCAGGCCCAGCTGGCCGTCGCCCAGGCCGATGGCGTACCAGTCGCCCTGCAGGCACTGGTGTTGGCTCAGGCTGGCACAGCCGGCCAGGGTCACGGTGACGACCAGGGCAAGGAGGATTCTCATGGTCTGCTCCTGTTGAGGGGACGGGGGCGCCGCTCAGGCGGCCGGGTTGTCCAGGGCCGAGCGCACCGCGCGGGCCAGTTCGGCCATGACCACCGGTTTGTTGAGGAAGCCCTGGATGCCGATGGCCCGGGCCCGGGCCGCGTCGAACTGCTCGCTGAAGCCGGTGCAGACGATCACCCGCACCCCGGGCCGGATGGCGCGCAGCTCGCGGCAGAGCTGCAGGCCGGTCATCTGCGGCATGTTCAGGTCGGCCAGGACCAAGTCGATCTGTTCCGCCAGGCTGCGGAAGGCCTCGAGCCCGTCGTGGCTGCTGGTGCGCACGCTCACCCGGTAGCCGAGCCGGGTGAGCATGGCGGCGGTAACGTCGGCCACCGACTTCTCGTCGTCCACCAGCAGGATGTGTTCGCTGCCGCGCTCCAGGGGCGCGCTCGCCGGCAACGGCGCGACCGTCTGCGCCCCGGTCAGCTCCACCACCGGGAAGTAGAGGCGGAACACCGTGCCCTGCCCCGGTTCGCTCGAGACCCGCAGTTCGCCGCCGCAGCTGCGCACGATGCCGAGCACCAGCGGCAGCCCCAGGCCGGTGCCCCGGCCGGAGGGCCGGGTGCTGAAATAGGGGTCGAAGATGCGCGCCAGGGTGGCCGCGTCCATGCCGCAGCCGGTGTCCGCCACCTCCAGGCGCAGGTAGGGTCCGGGCGCCGCTGCCCGGCCGTCCAGGTCGTCCAGGCCGAGCACCACCGGTTCGAGGCGCACCCGCAGCCGGCCGCCGGTCCGCTCCATGGCGTGGCAGGCGTTGGCCGCCAGGTTCATGACCACCTGGTGCAGCTGGGTGGGATCGGCCATCACCCGCGGGCAGCCATCGGACAGCCGGCAGTCGATGGTGATGTTGGCGGGCAGGGTCGGCCGGAGCAGGTCGAGTACCTCGGTGACCACCGCGGCCAGGGAAACCGGCACGAGCTCCTGGTCCACCTGGCGGCTGAAGGTGAGGATCTGCCGGACCAGGGCGCGGGCCCGGCGGGAGGCGTCGACGATCGCCCGGCTGTGCTCGGCCACGACCGGGTCCTCACCCCGCTCCACCTGGAGCAGCTCCGCCCGGCCGAGGATCGGCGACAGCAGGTTGTTGAAATCGTGGGCAATGCCGCCGGCCAGGCTGCCGATCGCCTCGA
>ERZ1645187.3064-NODE-3064-length-14252-cov-19.464957_pt1 | contig 14252 bp, 14 predicted proteins | sample MGYA00575352_ERZ1645187 | MGnify/ENA primary metagenome ERZ1645187 (study PRJEB40837, sample SAMN11349314) | freshwater sediment metagenome | isolation source: river sediment | host: Sediment | place: India: Wazaribad , New Delhi | collected 2017-02-21 ...
GGCAGCGGCCTTGTTTGCGCTTGCCGAGCGGACAGGGCAGCCGGCCTTGCAGGGGTTTACGGAAGTCGCTTGAGGCAGGCGGCGAGGGCGGCGTCCATTGTCGCCAGATGGGTGGCGAACCAGCCCGGCAGCGCCTCGACGTAACTGCGGGCGGTCTTGAGCCGACCAGCCTTGGCAGCGCGGCCCATGAAGGCCATTTCACCCAGTACGCGCAGATGTTCCGAGGTGTGTTCGCCGGTTGCCGGGAAGCGGCACTGCTTCATCAGCACGGCTTCGCCGTCGAAGTGCTGGCGGGTATGCTCGGCCAGCGCCTCGAACAGTCCGGGAAAGCTCGCATCGTCGGCCGCCGTCAGCGCCTCGAGATGGGCGACGAATTCCCGATGGGTGGCGTCCATGGCCGCCACCCCGAGCGCATGACGCTCATCCCAGCTCATCAGACCGCGCCGTGCACTTCGCGCTTGGCGTTGTTGGTCGTCTTGAGGGCTTCCTCGACCGGCATTTCCGGGTACTTGTACTTGTTACCCTTGAGCGCATTGAAGACGGTGACGATCTTGTCGGTCGGGCCCTGGCCCTTGAAGTCGCCCTTTTCCAGCGCGGCGAGGTCGATCAGTTCGTTCCAGCACAGGCCTTCGGTCAGCGAAATGAAGACGACGGTGCAGCCGTTGATGGTGGAGACGAAAGACTTGGGAATGTTGACCGTGAACATGACAGCGATGGTCGCCGGGGTCAGGTCGACGCCGAACTTTTCCATGAAGTGCGGCCAGTGCTGCAGTTCTTCCAGCGAGCCGGAGATCAGCTTCAGCTCGTCGCCCTGGGCAAGCACGGTGGCCTGCTTGAAGAGGGCGACCGGCGGCTTGCGACGGCCCTGATCGTCGGCGATTTCGCCTTCGATGACGATCAGTTCGCCGCGATAGCCTTCCCAGCCGGCGTCACTGCCCGCTTCGCGGAAGTTGGAGTTGAAGAAATACGGTGCGTAACGGTCAAGCAACATGGTGATACCTCCCTTTTTTTGGAAATGTTTTCAGGCCGCCTCGACGGCGCCGATGAATTCGAAAATGTCGGCGTCGATGATTTCGAGGCCGATTTTCTTGCAATAGCGTTTTTCCTTCTCCGTCGGCTCGGCGATGAAGACCCAGCCCGCCGGTTCGGCCGCCGACCAGATGATGTCGGCCATCACCATGCGCTCGGTGTCGCGGTTCAGACGCATGCCCATCAGCAGGTACTGCTTGCCCTTGCGCAGGGTCTTGACCTCGGGCGGGATCGAATAGCCGCCCATCAGCTCGGTGATGAAATCGACGTAATCGGCGTCGGAAGCGATGTAGATGCCTTCCGGGCGCGGCGTGCCCATCGGCTTGAAGAGGATGGGGAGCGCCGGGTTGATCGTTTCGGTCGGCAAGTAGGCATTACCGTTCCAGAAATAGAGCTTGTAGCGGAAGGCCGTGCCGGCGATGCGGGCGATGCCGACGATCAGGGTATGCGGGACATCGGCGTAGGAGTCCTGCAGTTGCGTGTCGCGGTTGATGTCGATGACGTAGGACGGGCGCAGCGCCTTGATCCAGTCATGCAGCGCACCACGCGTCCAGGCAGTTTCGCCGTAGGTTTTGGTGAGGAACTTGGTGACCGTCGTGCGCCCGCGTTTCAGCTCGACATTCATCGCCGCGCGCGGGAATTCGTACATCAGTTTGGGCGCCATCGGCTTGCCGCCGTTCATGGCGATGATCAGCGAATCGCTGTCGGCGGGAATCCGCTCGCCGGTCGCGGGATTGGTCACATCGGCGAGGACGCCGGGGCCAAGATAAGGCACGATGCTGCCGTCCTTGAGGCCGGCGAGCAGCTTTTCGCGGAGTTCTGGGGTCATTTTGTCGGCTCTGAGTTGGGATCGACCCTACTCAGCAAATTCCGCGCCCAGAACGAAACAACGCAGCGGTGCGCCTTTTCAGGCGCGTGGCCGCCGCGTTGTCGGGTTTGCTACAGCGTATTTGGCGCGATCAGCGCGTGCCGAGCATGCCCCGGTCGAGGATGAAGGCAATGATCTTTTCAAGGCCTTCCCCGGTCTTCAGATTGGAAAAAACGAAAGGCCGCTCGCCGCGCTGGGCCTTGGCGTCGTGCGCCATGACTTCCAGCGAGGCACCAACCATCGGCGCAAGGTCGATCTTGTTGATCACCAGCAGGTCCGACTTGGTGATGCCGGGCCCGCCCTTGCGCGGAATCTTCTCGCCGGCGGCGACGTCGATGACGTAAAGGGTGAGGTCAGAGAGTTCCGGCGAAAAGGTCGCCGCCAGATTGTCGCCGCCCGATTCGACGAGAATCAGCTCGACGCCGGGGAAGGCACGCTGCAGGCGGTCGACGGCTTCGAGATTGATCGACGCGTCCTCGCGGATCGCGGTGTGCGGGCAGCCGCCGGTTTCGACGCCAATGATCCGTTCTGCTGCCAGTGCCGAATGATTGACGAGGAACTTCGCGTCCTCGGCGGTATAGATGTCGTTGGTGACGACGGCCATGTCGATCTTCTCGCGCAGGGCCTGGCACAGGGCGAGGGTGAGGGCGGTCTTGCCGGAACCGACGGGGCCGCCGATGCCGACGCGCAAGGCGGCGGGGTGTGACGGGGCGACGCGCAGGGCTTGTTTGCTCATGGTTTCAGTGTTTCCAGTTGGGATTGCAGATGTTCGTAAATGCCGGGCAGATTGTTCAGGATGTCGCGATTGGCGTAGCGCAGTACGCGTATCTCCCGTTGTTCGAGGAAGAATGTGCGCGCAGCGTCGTAGCCCACCTGCCCGGCGTGGCTGTCGCCGTCGACTTCAATCACCAGCTTCAACTCGGCGCAATAGAAGTCGGCGATATAGGGGCCGATGGGTTTCTGGCGCAGGAATTTGTAGCCGTTGAACTGGCGATTACGCAGGACTTTCTGCCAGAGCAGGTTTTCGGCAGGCGTCGGGTCTTTGCGGCTGGCGCGGGCGTAGGCGGTCAGGTGTTTTTCGTAGGGTAAAAACCGCAACCCCTCCCCGGCCCTCCCCTTCTCAGGGGAGGGAGCGGTGGCTTCCCCCCCTGACGCCCCGAAGGAAGTCCCCTTGGGGGACAAGGGGGGGCTAGGGGGGGTTAGCGGTTTGCCCACCATCCTCAAGACCTGAACAGTCTTGAATACTGCGTTTCATGCCTGGCGCAGGCGATGGCGAAGCCCGGGGTGAAATTCGACCATGTGGATTTTTGCCGGTTTTCCGAGTTCACCGCAGCTGCCGGGATGCGCGCCCCGAGGTCGGCCAGCAGGCGCTGGCCGGCGGCCTGGCCGAGCGGTACGGCCTTCAGCGCGGCCATCACCTGATTCTCGGCCCACGACCACAGGTAAGCGGTGAGGGCTGCGTCACGGTCGATCTGCCAGGCGGCGGCGATGCCCGCCCAGACGGTGGGAAAGGCCACTTCGGGCCAGGCTTCGACGGCCTGCGCCACGCCGGCGAGGCTGTCGTTGCGCAGATCACGCAGGAGGCGGCGCAGCGAAAAGCCCATTTGGGCCGTTTCGGCGCGAAGCTCGGCCGATTCGCGACTGGCGAGGAATTCGGCATTCAGGCAGTCGACTTCGGCGAGGTCATTGGCCGACCACGCCGACATCAGCGCCACCAGCAGCGGCGCCTCGAACTGGCCGATGCCGTGGTCGAGCAGGTCGGCGATCCAGCGGCCGGCACTGGCTTCGTCGCGGATGACACCCGATTCGACAGCCCACTCCAGCCCCTGCGAGTAGGTGTAGGCGCCGACCGGCAGCGCCGGGCTGGCCAGTTGCAACAGGCGGGCGAGTTGCAGTGGCGGGTTCAACGCGGCTTGAACTCGTGAATCTTCGGCACCGAGCGGTGTGGGCCGTGACCGGGGTTGTGCAGGGCGGCGTGGGCGTCGTCCGCCTCGCCGTGATGATGATGGCCGCCGTGCGCGCCATAGGCGCCGGATTCCGGCTGGAAGGGTGCTTCGGCCTTGCTGACCGTGCAACCCAGTCCCTTCACCATCTCGGCCAGCACGTGGTCGGTCTGGAAACGCAGCTTGCCGCCGATGTCAGTCGGCACGATCTGCACCGGCACGTGGCGGTTGCCGAGGTGATAGGCAGCGCGGGCGAAGAGGAGCGGGCTGTCGGCGACGGCCTCGATCAACTTTTCCGGTGCGGCGAGGATCTCGACGACGGCGGAGCCATCTTCCGCCGCCAGCTTGTCGCCGCCGTGCAGGTGGTCGCCGCGTTCGAGGAAGATGCCGGCTTCGGTGCCGGAAGCCAGCGTCACCTTGAGACGGCTGCGCTTGCGTTCATCGTAGGCCAGCGCCACGGTGTCGGTGGCCGGGGCGGTGGTGCGTTGGTTGAGGATCAGCATGGTGATTCGTCTTCAGCGTCATCCCCGCGAAAGCGGGGATCCACAAATTCGCTGGATTCCCGCCTGCGCGGGAATGACAGCAGGGGGTTAGAACAGGAAGTAACGTTGCGCCAGCGGCAGTTCGGTTGCAGGCTCACAAACGAGATGCACGCCGTCCGCCTTCACCACATAGGTTTCGGGATCGACGGTGATTTCCGGCGTCGCGCCGTTGTGCACCATGTCGGCCTTGGTCAGCGTGCGCGTGCCAGAGACGGCGATCAGTGGCTTGCTCAGGCCGAGCGCGGCGATGGCCGGACTCTTCAGGGCGGCCTGCGAGACGAAGGTCACCGAGGTCTTCAGCGCCTTGCCGAAGCTGCCGAACATCGGCCGGTAATGCACCGGCTGCGGTGTCGGGATCGAGGCGTTGGGGTCGCCCATGGCGGCGGCGGCGATCATGCCGCCCTTCAGAATCAGCGACGGCTTGACGCCGAAGAAGGCCGGCCTCCACAGCACCAGGTCGGCCAGCTTGCCGACTTCGATCGAGCCGACGGTGTGCGCGATGCCGTGCGTCAGCGCCGGGTTGATGGTGTACTTTGCGATGTAGCGCTTGACGCGGAAGTTGTCGTGGCGGGCGTTGTCTTCCGGCAGCGTCCCGCGTTGCAGCTTCATCTTGTGCGCCGCCTGCCAGGTGCGGATGATCACTTCGCCGACGCGGCCCATGGCCTGCGAGTCGGAGGACATCATCGAGAAGACGCCGAGGTCGTGCAGGATGTCTTCGGCGGCGATGGTTTCGCGGCGGATGCGGCTTTCGGCGAAGGCGATGTCCTCGGCAATGCTCGGATCGAGGTGGTGGCACACCATCAGCATGTCGAGATGCTCGTCGATGGTATTCACCGTGTAGGGCATGGTCGGGTTGGTCGAGCTGGGGAGCACGTTGGGCAGCCCGGCCGCCTTGATGATGTCCGGCGCGTGGCCGCCGCCCGCACCTTCGGTGTGGAAGGTGTGGATGGTGCGGCCCTTGAAGGCGTCGATGGTGGCTTCGACGAAGCCCGACTCATTGAGCGTGTCGGTGTGGATGGCAACCTGCACGTCCATTTCGTCGGCCACCGACAGGCAGCAGTCGATGGCCGCCGGGGTCGTGCCCCAGTCCTCGTGCAGCTTGAGGCCGATGACGCCGGCTTCGACCTGCTCGCGCAGCGCTTCCGGCAGGCTGGCGTTGCCCTTGCCGAGGAAACCGAGGTTCATCGGAAAAGCGTCGGCGGCTTCGAGCATGCGGTGGATGTGCCACGGGCCGGGCGTGCAAGTTGTTGCATACGTGCCGGTCGCCGGGCCGGTGCCGCCGCCAATCATCGTGGTGACGCCGGAGTTCAGCGCTTCCTCGATTTGCTGCGGGCAGATGAAATGGATGTGGCTGTCGATGCCGCCCGCGGTGACGATCATGCCTTCGCCGGCGATGACTTCGGTACCGGGGCCGACGACGATGCTCACCCCGGGCTGAATGTCCGGATTGCCGGCCTTGCCGATGGCGGCGATGCGGCCGTCCTTCAAGCCGATGTCGGCCTTGACGATGCCGGTGACGGCGTCAACGATCAGCGCGTTGGTGATGACGGTATCGACCGTTTCGGCCGAGACGCGCTGGCTCTGCCCCATGCCGTCGCGGATGACCTTGCCGCCGCCGAATTTCACTTCTTCGCCGTAGATCGTGTAGTCCTTCTCGACCTCGATGATCAACTCGGTGTCAGCCAGACGCAGCCGGTCGCCGGTCGTCGGGCCGAACATTTCGGCATAGGCCTGACGGGTAATCTTGTTCGCCATTACAGTGCTCCCTGAACGAGGCCGCGGAAACCATAGACCTTGCGGTCACCAGCCAGCGCGACCAGTTGCACGGTGCGCGTCTGGCCCGGCTCGAAGCGCACGGCGGTGCCGGCGGCGATGTCGAGGCGGAAGCCGCGCGCCGCTTCGCGGTCGAAGCTCAGGCCGGCGTTGGTTTCATGAAAGTGGTAGTGCGAGCCGACCTGGATCGGCCGGTCGCCGGTGTTGGCGACGACCAGCGTGATGGTCGGGCGGCCGGCGTTGAGTTCGAGTTCGCCGGGTTCGGCGAGGAGTTCTCCGGGGATCATGTCAGCTCCTCAAACAATCGGGTTATGCACGGTGACCAGCTTGGTGCCGTCCGGGAAGGTGGCTTCGACCTGGATTTCCGGGATCAGCTCGGCGATGCCGTCCATCACGTCGGCACGGGTCAATACCTGCGTGCCTTCGTGCATCAGCTCGGCGACGGTCTTGCCCTCGCGGGCGCCTTCCATGATGGCGCAGGTGATCAGCGCCACGGCTTCCGGGTAGTTCAGCTTCAGGCCCTTGGCCTTGCGCCGCTCGGCGAGCAGGCCGGCGGTGAAGATCAGCAGCTTGTCTTTCTCACGGGGTGTCAGTTCCATACGGACTCCTCAGGTATTCCAGATTCGGGGGATGACGGCCGGGCGGCCGAGGCAGGCCGGGCGCAGGATGGTCCAGAGTTGGGTAAACCACAGGCGGGCCGCCTCGCTGTTGTCACCGAGGTAGCGGGCGATCAGCGCGCCGGGCAGGGCGGTAATGCCATGTTGCGCGGCGTCGGCCGGCGCGATGGCACGCAGGGCTTCGAGCAGCGCAGCGGCTTGCTGTGGCAGTTCCGGAAAGCTGCATAGCAGGGTGCCGCATACCGAATGCCCCGCCCAGCCGGCCGGGCTGGTCAGCATCGGGTCGTTACCGGTCAACTTGCCGCGCTCCAGCCAGATAGGGCGGTTGCTGCGGTCAACCCGGAAAAGCAGTGAAAATTGACCGTTTTCAAAACGCTCGCCACTCGCCGCGCGGCCCAGGCACAGGATGTCCCAGCCGATGTAGCGGCTGTCGACGGCCAGGCTGACGCGTGTTTCCATGTGCGCCCGCGCACCGTCGAAAATAATGGTTTCCTGCGGCAGCCATTCCAGCGTTGCGCCTTCGCCAACCCTAAGGTCGACGCGCTGCGAAGCGTCAGCTCCGCCGCTGCGATACCACTTGCCGGCGCCCGGCGTCGTCAGCTGGGCGTGCGCTCCGCTGCCGACTTCGGCCGAAATCACCAGATGATCGCCGCCGGCAATGCCCGAAGGCGGGTGCAGCACAATGGCCTGACAGACGGCATCACCTTCCGGATACAGCGCCTTCTGCACCCGCAACGGCCCACGATGCCGGTTTTCGCGCAGCACCGTCTTTTCGCCGGCACGGGCGAAGCCGAGGTGCAACTCGGCGTGCCAGCTCGACGAATGCTCGGGCTGCGATACGGGAAGGCGCGAGGTCATGGCCGGATTATCCGGGAAAGCCAAGGAGGCGGGAAATACGCAGGATTGCGCAGTTTGCATTTGACGGTCGCTGGCTATTTTCAGGGGAATAGAAAGAGGAAATACCTGTTGCGCCAAAAACGTACGGGTATTATCGTATTGAGTAAATTTACTCAGTTAAGTGAAAATGACTTTCGAACGTAGCCAAATCAACATATTGCGGCAGCGCCTAGGTGAATCTCCACGATTCATGATTGTTGTGGCCGGCCCCCGTCAGGTTGGAAAAAGCACCTTGGTCAGACAAGCGCTTGCTGCATCTAGATACCAATCCGATTTTGTTGCTGCGGACCAACCTCTACCAGAAGAAACCGATCCATTTGGCGATCAATCCGGCGTATCTCCAACACAGGCAGTCGCTGGAACGCCCCCTTCTGCCGAGTGGCTGGTGCGCCAATGGACCCAAGCCAGGGCAAAGGCAAAGATGCTACCCGATGGTGAGCACCACGTTCTTGCCATCGATGAAATTCAGAAAATCCCCCGTTGGTCCGAGATCGTCAAAGGTTTGTGGGATGCAGATCGCGCCGAGAACTTGCCGCTGCATGTCGTGCTGCTCGGTTCGTCTCCATGGTTGATGCAGAAGGGGCTCACTGAAAGTCTTGCCGGGCGATATGAACCGATTCATCTGTCGCATTGGTCGTATGAGGAGATGCAAACGGCGTTCGATTTTTCGCTCGACGAGTATATTTACTTCGGCGGCTACCCCGGCAGCGCGGGCATGATCCGGGATGAAACCCGTTGGCGACACTACGTTCGGACCGCGCTGATCCAACCCAATATCCAGAAAGACATCCTGCAAATGACTCGGGTGGACAAACCCGCGTTGCTGAAAGCGTTATTCGAATTGGGCTGTGGCGCCTATTCCGGTCAGATCATTGCCTACGACAAACTCCGGGGGCAGTTGGCGGATGCCGGAAACACCACGACACTTGCGCACTACCTGGAACTGCTGTCACAGGCTGGATTACTCAGCGGTTTGTCGAAATTCGCCATGCAAGCCTTCCGCAAACGCGCCTCAAGCCCAAAATTGAACGTCCATAATACGGCGCTGGTTTCTGCGCTGGCCGGCTATTCATTCGCCGAGGCCACGGGAGACCGCAGCTATTGGGGCCGCCTTGTCGAAAGCGCGGTTGGCGCGCACCTGATCAATAGCGTTTCGGAAGATTCCTCAGTCCAGTATTGGCGGGAGAGTCCGCATGAAGTCGATTTCGTCTTGACCAACGGCAGGAAACTTCTGGCCATCGAGGTGAAGAGCGGCGCGAAATTCGCCACACCGAAAGGCTTGGAGATATTTGCCGGAAAGTTCACGCAGGCAAGAACCATGATTGTTGGCGAGGGCGGCATTCCGCTTACCGAGTTTCTGTCCTATCCAGCCGAGCACTGGTTGGAGTAAGCGATGCTGCTCATACCACGCCGAGTCAATCTGCTGAACTCAAACGACCCGTCAGCCAAAAACGCCATCCGTCGACTGGATGAAATCCGCGATCAGGCTGCCTGGGTTCTGCTGGGCGAACCCGGTGCAGGAAAGTCTGTTGCATTCCAAACCGAGGCTGAAGCGACCGAAGGTATTCGCATTTCCATCGTCAAATTTCTGAGCGACGACCCAGAACCCTCCTGGCAGGGCAAAACCCTGTTTCTCGACGGCCTTGATGAAACACGCGCGAGCGGCAGCGATACCAGCGTATTGCTCAAGGTACGCGCTCACCTGAGAAAACTGGGTAACCCGAAATTTCGAATTGCCTGCCGCGCTGCCGAGTGGTTCGGATCGACGGATAGCCAGGCCATCAGCGATGCGTCGCCGGACGGGCAGCTTCCGGTATTCGTACTGGAACCCCTTGACGATCAGGAAATTCAGGACATCTTGCGCCAGAACCATGGCGTTAGTGACCCCGAGAGCTTCGTGGAGTATGCCCGCCAACGCGGCATCGAGGGTTTGTTGATCAATCCCCAAACGCTAGGCCTGCTGGCAGCATCCATCAAAGATGGCGATTGGCCCAATACGCGGCAGGAGACCTTCGAACTGGCCTGTCGGAAACTGGCGGAGGAAGCCTCAAAAGAGCATCGCGTCAAGCGACGAGATTACCCTGTCTCAACCGAGCAGGTTCTGGAGGCCGCCGGTCAAATGTGTGCTGCGCTGTTGCTTTCGGACAAGACGGGCCTGGCGCTCGACGCGGCGAGCGCCGATGCTCAATACCCGTTGATTGACGACTTGTTGCCGCCTGATTTGTCGATAGCGCAATTGGCCGCCCGGCGAAAACTATTTGCCCCATCGCCAGATGGTGAAGAACGCGTCATCCCCAGCCATCGCAGCATTGCCGAATTTTTGGCGGCACGCTGGCTGGCAGAACAGATAGATTGCCAAGGCCTGCCGCTAAGGCGTGTCCTGAACCTGCTGCTGGGGCGCGATGGGCGCACGGTAGCCGGCTTGCGCGGTCTATTCGGCTGGCTGGCCTTGCATTGCCAAGCCGCGAGGAGACGTTTGATCGAAGCTGATCCGGTGACGGTGGTGGTCTATGGCGACGCCAAACCGATGTCTACCGAAGACAAGCGGGCGCTCCTGGCAGGCCTGGAACAGGAAGCCAGGGAGCATCTTGGATATCACTGGAATTTCCGTTCCACGACATCGTTTGGGGCATTGGCCGACTACGCGCTCGTTCCGGAATTTAGCGCTGCATTGACGTCTGCAGCGCGGGACGATCCGAGTCAGGCATTCGTTGCTTGCGTGCTGGATATTCTCAACGAAGGTACGCCCATCCCCGCGCTTGCGCCCCACTTGAAAGAGATCATCGTAGACGAGAGTCGCTGGAGCGGTACTCGACGGTATGCGCTCTCAGCATGGCTGAAATCGTCTCCTCCGACGGGAGAGGCAATTGCGCTGCTGGATGAGATAGATGCGCGGCGAATTGAGGATGCGGACGACGAACTCGCCGGCAAGCTGCTGACCTTTCTTTACCCAGACGCCATTGCACCCGAGAAATTACTCGGCTATCTGCATCCGCCCAAAAAATCGAACCATGTTGGCAGACATTTGATGTTCTGGGCCTACGATTTGCCACGAGTGGCACCGGATGCTCACCTGCCGATCCTGCTCGATCAGCTTGCAACGCGTTCCCATTTGGCGTTCTCCGATGACTTCCAATTCAATTTCGATGTTGGTCGGATGCTCGGCGGACTACTCAGTCGTGGGCTCGAGGTCCATGGCGACGCCATCACCGATGAGCGACTGTTTGCCTGGCTGGGCGTCGGGATGGACAAACATTGGGAAAGTCGCAGCGACCGAGAACACGCCAAGGCCATCTCCCATTGGCTGGAAAAACGTCCCGAACGCTACAAGGCTGTACTCGCGCAATGCTACCGAGTGTGTGAACACGCCGAGCATCTGCGGCCCTGCATCGACGAAAACGAACGTCGCCTGCACGGGGCACTGGTACCGGAAGATATCGGATTGTGGCACCTCGAGCAGGTGTCCTTGACCGGCAATGCCTTGGCTGAAGCTCACCTTTGGGAGGTGGTTGACTCGCTGATATTGGAAAGAGGGAATACCGGGCTGTCGCTTGAAACACTTGAAGCATGGGTGGAGGCGAATCCGGAGCGCAAACACTGGTTGGTTCCAATGTTGTCGAGAGAAATTCCGGAATATCGTCAAAGGCATGCTGCTCGAAAAAAGGCTGACCGGCTGACGCGCGAAATGCAGCGACAGGAAAAAACCAGTCAAGTCTTCAAGCATCTCTCGGCTATTCGTGAAGGCAGCGCCGCGCCAGGAATCATGTACGAACTCGCCGGTGTCTGGATGAATCATTACTCAGATACGCATGGCGATACGCCAGCAGAGCGCTTCGACAGCTATTGCGACCATGGCGAAGAGGTTCTTAAAGCCGCCGAGGCGGGATTTCTTCTTTGCCCGCTGCGCAATGACCTACCCAGCATTGCCGAAATCATCGATCTGAGCATCAAGCAGCGCGAACACTACATTCGTAAACCCTGCCTGGTTGGCATGGACCTACGCTGGCGGCAAGATGCCGCTCTGATCGACGAACTCACCGACGACAACCTGCGCCGCATGCTCGCTTTCCGCATGACGTATGGCGCTGATAACACACCCGGTTGGTTTACCCATTTGGTTAATAGCCGGCCGACGCTGGTGGCAGAAGTGCTGATCGATTACGCCAGCGCAACCTTGAAGGCACGTCGGGACTACCTTTCCGAAACCTATGCCTTGGCCACCGACCCCGACTATCGCTGTGTGGCCGAATTGGTCGTACCTAAGCTGCTGGCAGCTTTCCCCATACGTGCAAAGGCTACCCAGCTATCACATCTCGAGCGGCTGCTGAAGGCGGCAATGCGCTACACCATGCCGCAGTTGGTCGGGATGATCGACGGAAAACTGGCAGCCAAGGGCATGGATGTGGCCCAAAAGGTCTATTGGCTGACAACAGCGCTGCTGCTCGACTCACCGAAATACGAACCATTGCTTTGGCAATACATTGGCAAGAACTGGATTCGCGCCAATCATCTGTGCGCCTTTCTGGACGACGGCTTCGATAGTATCGGCAACGACTACGCACTGTCCCCGGTCTCGCTGGGAAAGCTGATCGAATTGCTCAGCCCTCACGCGGATTTCGAGCGTCGGTCAGGCATTGTGTCTGCAACGATGCGGCGCGGCGATTCAGTGCGAAGCATGGTGACCCGCCTCGGTGCTTTGGCAACCGATGAGGCTGCGAGTGAAATCGCACGACTGTTGGCGATGCCGGCTTTGAGCAAATTGCGGCCAACATTGGAAAGCACTCGTCACCAGCTGAAACTGAAACAACGCGAGGGCGAATTCCGCTTCCCTCCGCTGGCGAGCGTTGCCAGGATAATCGTCAATCGCGAACCAACGAGCTCGGCCGATTTGGCCGCCTTGACGCTGGATTACCTGGATCAGATTGCCGAACAGATCCGTCACGACAACGACGACGGGTTTAGCGCTTTCTGGAATATCGAGAACAGGAAGCCAACCACCAAGCGGGAAGAAAATCGATGTCGCGATGCCCTGCTGACTCGACTGCGCCCATACCTGACGCCACTGGAAATCGAATGCGAGCCGGAGGTCGATCACGCCAACGACAAGCGCGCCGATATTCGCCTTTCGTTCCGCAACGAGTTGGAACTGCCCATCGAGATCAAGCGTGACGATAACGACAAGCTTTGGTCCGCCATGCGTAATCAGTTGATTGACCAGTACACGAGAGCGGTGAAGGCCAAAGGGCATGGGATATATCTGGTGCTCTGGTTCGGCTTGAATGATCAGCCGCCTGCTCGGGATGGCGGCAAAAAGCCGACTTCGCCAGCGGAACTGCAGGCCAGGCTGGTGGCCTTGCTTGATGCGGAGGAGCGTCAGCGAATCTTCGTTCGCGTGCTGGATGTTAGTTGGCCCAAGTAGTGCGACTTGACGCCGGGAAACCGGGCTAACTCACACCGCCAGCGCCTCCCGCACCCCATCCTGCGGCATGGTCTCCCCCCGGCCGCGCATGATGAACTCCCCGCGTTCCATCAGCAGGTACTGGTCGGCCAGCGATTCGGCGAAGTCGTAGTATTGCTCGACGAGCAGGATGGCCATTTCGCCGGTTTGCGCCAGCATGCGGATGGCGCGTTCGATGTCCTTGATGATCGAGGGCTGGATGCCTTCGGTCGGCTCGTCGAGGATCAGCAGTTTCGGCCCCATGGCCAGCGCGCGGCCGATGGCGAGCTGTTGTTGCTGGCCGCCGGAGAGGTCGCCGCCACGGCGGTGCATCATTTGCTTCAAGACCGGGAACATCTCGAAGATGCGCTCGGGGATCTTGGCGCTGCCCGGCTTGGTGGCGAGACCCATGAGCAGGTTTTCCTCGACCGTCAGGCGCGGGAAGATTTCGCGGCCTTGCGGCACGTAGCCGATGCCGGCCTTGACGCGTTCGTGCGGCGGCAGGTGGGTGATGTCCTTGCCGTCGAAGGTCATGCTGCCGGATTGGGTCTTCACCAGACCCATCAGCGACTTGAGCAGCGTGGTCTTGCCGACGCCGTTGCGGCCGAGCAGGGTGGTGACTTCGCCGGTGGTGACCTCGAAGCTGAGGCCGCGCAGGATGTGGCTGCCGCCGTAGGCCTGGTGGAGGTTGTCGATCTTCAGCATGGTTTTGATCCTGTCTTGTCCGTTGACCGCATCTGCTGCGGTGAACCCGGAAAATGCCCAAAAATGAAATGTCTTCGCTGTTCGTCGGCAGGTTGCTAAGGCATTCGTCATCCCCGCGAAAGCGGGGATCCAGTTGCCTGGATGTTCTGGATTCCCGCCTGCGCGGGAATGACGGGTGCCCCAATGCCTCCGTAATTCATCAGCGCCCCAGATACACCTCGATGACGCGCTGGTCGTTCTGCACCGTCGCCAGGTCACCCTCGGCCAGCACCGAGCCTTCGTGCAGCACGGTGACCTTGCCGCCGAGCTTCTCGACGAAAGCCATGTCGTGCTCGACGACGACCAGCGAATGCTTGCCCGCGAGCGAGACAAAGAGTTCGGCGGTACGCATGGTTTCGTCGTCGGTCATGCCGGCGACCGGCTCGTCGAGCAGCAGCAGCT
>ERZ1645187.3065-NODE-3065-length-14250-cov-20.555477_pt1 | contig 14250 bp, 10 predicted proteins | sample MGYA00575352_ERZ1645187 | MGnify/ENA primary metagenome ERZ1645187 (study PRJEB40837, sample SAMN11349314) | freshwater sediment metagenome | isolation source: river sediment | host: Sediment | place: India: Wazaribad , New Delhi | collected 2017-02-21 ...
GTTCTCGGCGGTCTTCGCCTATGACGCCCAGATCGCCGCGGCCGGCATCACCACCGTCTTCGACAGTCTGCGCGCCGGCTCCGACGGCGACAGCGTGTCGCTCGGCGCGCGGCTCTTCGCCCTCGGCGACGCCATCGAGCGGGCCGAGGCCTCCGGCCTGCTGCGTGTCGACCACCACACCCATCTGCGCTGCGAGATCTGCTCCGACGACGTGCTCGAACAGACGCGCGCCTATCTCGACCGCTTCGACGTCCGCCTGCTGTCGCTGATGGACCACACGCCGGGTCAGCGCCAGTTCCGCGACGAGGAGAAGCTCCGCGACTACTATCGCGGCAAGAAGAAGGGCATGAGCGAGGCCGACCTCGATGCCTTCTTCGCCGAGCGCAAGGCGCTGCACGATCGCAACGCCCTCGCCCATCGCCGTGCCCTGGTCGAGATCGGCCACGAACGCCGGGTCGCGCTCGCCAGCCACGACGACACGACCGTCGGCCACGTCGCGGAATCGGTCGCCGACCGGGTCGCCGTCGCCGAATTCCCGACCACGGTCGAGGCCGCCCGCGCCTCCCATGCCGCCGGTCTCTCCGTGCTGATGGGCGCCCCCAACGTGGTGCGCGGCGGCTCCCATTCCGGCAACGTCTCGGCGCGCGAACTGGCGGAGGCCGGCGTGCTCGACATCCTGTCCTCCGACTACGTGCCGGTCAGCCTGATCGAGGGCGCCTTCGCCCTCGCCGACGTGCCCGCCATCGGCGGTCTCGCCGGTGCCGTCCGCACCGTCACCAAGAACCCGGCCGACGCCACCGGCTTCACCGATCGCGGCGAGATCGCCCCGTCGAAGCGCGGCGACGTCGTCCGCGTCCGCCGCGTCGACGGCCATCCGGTGGTCCGCGAGGTCCATCGTCTCGGTCGACGGGTGTCGTGATGGACACGGCCTTCCCTCTCACGACCGACGACGTCACATGTCCGACCACCGAGCTGCTGCCCGGCCGGTTGGTCCTGGTCGTCGGCCCGTCCGGCGCCGGCAAGGACACGCTGATCGAAGCGGCGCGCGTGACCCTCGTCGGCGATGCTCGGTTCGTCTTCCCCCGCCGTGTCGTGACCCGGCCGGCGAGCGCCACGGAAGACAACATCGTCGCCGACGAGACCGGCTTCCGCGCGGTCGCCGAACGGGGCGGTTTCGCCCTATCGTGGGAGGCGCACGGCCATCTCTATGGTATTCCCTCGGCGATCGTCGCCGACCTCGCCGCCGGGCGGACGGTGATCGTCAACGTGTCGCGCACCGTCATCGGCGAGGCGCGTCGGCGCTGGCCGGACGTGACGGTGGTCGAGGTGACGGCGCCGGCGCGGGTCCTCGCCGAGCGCATCGCCGCCCGCGCCCGACCGAGCGACGGCGCGGGGCCGGAGCGTCTGGCGCGTCGGTTCGAACCGGGAGACCGCCCCTCGGCCGACACCACCATCGACAACGGCGGCGAACTCGACACCGCGATCGCCGCCTTCGTGTCGGCGATCGTGCGCTCCTAGAGGCGACCGCGATCGGCTGGCGAAAGGACCGGAGGCGAGCATGACCAAGCCGCGCTATGCGATCTATTTCGCGCCCGCGCCCGAGACGCCCCTGTGGCGGACCGCCTCGCGCATCATCGGCCGCGACGCGGCGACCGGGGAGAGCCTCCCCTTCCCCGACCTCGCCCCCTGCGACGCCGACGACTGGGCCGACATCACCGTCGATCCGCGCCGTTACGGGTTCCATGCCACGCTGAAGGCCCCCTTCGAACTCGCGCCGGACCGTGACGAAACGCTGCTGGTCGAGACGGCCCGTGCCTTCGCCGCCACGCGTCGCTCGTTTGCCGTCGCCGATCTCGGGGTCGCCACCCTGAAGTCCTTCGTCGCGCTGGTCCCGGCGACCCGCAACAGAGATCTCGACGCTCTGGCCGCCGACTGTGTCGTCGCCTTCGAGCCGTTCCGCGCGCCTCTCACCCCGGCGGAGAGAGCCCGCCGGGTCGCCGGTCTGACCGATCCGCGCCACGTCGCCTCGGTCGATCGCTGGGGCTATCCCTGGGTGTTCGAGGACTTCCGCTTCCACATGACCCTGACCGGCTCCCTCGCCGAGGATCGCCGCGACGAGATCCGCGACGCTCTCTCGTCCCTCCTCGGCGAGACCGCCCGCCCTCTCCTCGTCGATGCGATCTGCATCTATGTGCAACCACGCCGCGACGGCCCCTTCGGGATCCTGGAGCGTCTGCCCTTCGCTTCCCGAGGCGAGTGACGGCGGGTTTCGACATTTCGATCTTCGCCGTACGGGTTCGCGAGGCCGCCGATCCGGCGACGAGGGGACGCCGATGGCTGAACGGACGCGAAGACGGGAGACGGTCCCGATCTCGCGCCGGATGCGTCCGGGGCACGCGGCCGCGTCCGTCGTGAGCGGTCGTCGGCGTGCGGCGAACAGGTCGCCGTGTCGAGCGAGGGCTCAGGGTCGAGCGCCGTGCAGCGTCACGAAGTCTTGGCGCTCGAGCAGTCGAGACACCGCGAGGCCGGCGACGAGACCCCAGAAGGCGGCACCGATGTCAAAGAGACCGATGTCGGCCACCGTCACCAGGAAGGCGACGATGGCGCCGAGGGTGAAACGGTCGCGGAAGGCGGCCTGAAAGGCCGACTGCAGGACGCGCAACATGGCGAGCCCCGCCAGCGTCATGATGAGCGCCTTGGGCGCATGCACCATCAGCCGGGTCAACGCCGGAGCGACGAGGCCGAAGGCGATCGACAGGGCGCCGGTGGTCATCCCCGCGGTATATTGCCGGTCCTTGCCACCCGAGGAGATCAGGATGGCGTTGGTCGGCCCGGCGAGGCAGGTGCACACGCTGCCGAAGAGACCGGCGACGATCGAGCCGACACCGCAGGCGACGGTCACCGCATCGACCGGCGGTTCGTGACCGGCCCCGCGCAACACCGCGAAACCCTGTCCGTTCTGGACCACCAACACGGTGATGGCGAGGGGGACGACCAGTTCCACCATCGCCGACCACGACCACTCCGGCATGACGATGGTCGGTCGGGCGAGTTCGAGACCGCCCACGACCGAGGTGTCGAACCGGCCGAAGGCGATCGCCGCGACGGCGCCGACGACGAGCGCGCCGATGATCGGCGGCACGCGGCGACCCATGGCGGGAGCGGCACACAGAGCGAACCAGGTCGCCACCATCGGTCCGGCGATGGCGATGTCGAGCTTCAGGGCGCGGATCAGATCGAGGCCGAAGCGCAGGAAGACGCCGGCCACCATGCCCATGACGATCGGCATCGGTATGGCGTGCATGGCGCGGCGCACCCATCCGGTCGTGCCGAGCACGACGATGACGAGGCCGGTGACGTGGAAGGCTCCGACCACTTCCGGAAAGCTCAGATGAGTCAGCGCCGGGCCGACCAGCACCGTGCCGGGGATGCTCCAGAACAGGGCGAGCGGCTGACGATAGATCCAGGAAAAGAGCAGGGTCAGCACGCCGTTGACGACGAAAATGCCGAAGATCCAGGAGGCGAGCATCGCCTCCGAGAGCCCGCCCTGCGCACCCACCGAGAGGATGATGGCGACCGGCGCGGTGGCGGCGAAGAGCCAGCCGATGAAACCGTGGGCGAGGTGATCGCCACCGAGATCGGCAAAGATGCGGCCGAGTCCGGCGGGCGGGCGGTCGGGACGTTCCAGTTGGGCGAACATGGGCGTGGGCTCTTCGGCTGGCGAGTGTCGGGAGAGCGGTCGGACGAACGGCCGATGAAGCGGTGGGGAGCGGCGACGCGGCGCGCGGGGTTCACCTTCCCTCGGGAAAGAGGCCGCGCGCCTTGAGCCGATAGACCATCTGCGGACGGGTGATGCCGAGCAGACGCGCCGCCGCCGCGAGATTGCCGCCGGCGCGTTCGTAGGCGCGTTTCAGCAGGAGGGTCTCGACGTCGTCGAGGGAGATCGGATCGACCTCGCCGTTCTCCTCGAAGAGAGAACGGATCTGTTCGGTGACGCGGGCGGCGCGGCCGTCGGTGCTTCCCGGGCGGGCGTCCTCGCCGAGGAGCGCCGAACGGTCGGCCGGCACCAGACGGCCGGAGCCGTCCACGCCGAAGGTTCGCTCACCGATACGTTCGCCGCCGGTGAACAGGTGCGGAGTGTCGATCGGCGCGGATTCCGTCGTCAGGATGACGCCGCGCTCTATCACGTTCTCGAGTTCGCGCACGTTGCCGGGCCAATCGTAGGTCAGCATCGCGTCGACGGCGCGCTGGGTGAAGCCCGGAACCCGCCGCCCGTGCTTCTCGTTGAACTTGGCGAGGAAGTGCGACATCAGAAGCGGAATGTCCTCGTGTCGCTCGCGCAAGGGAGCGATGACGATCGGAAAGACGTTCAGACGGAAGAACAGATCCTCGCGGAAACGTCCGGCTCGGACCTCGTCGCGCAGATCGACGTTGGTGGCGGCGACGACACGGACGTCGACGCGGCGGGTGTGGCTGTCGCCGAGGCGTTCGATCTCGCCCTCCTGGAGGGCCCGCAGCAGCTTGCCCTGGGCGCCGCTCGTCAGCGTGCCGATCTCGTCGAGGAAGAGGGTGCCGCCGTCGGCCCGCTCGAACCGGCCCTGACGCGTCTGCACGGCGCCGGTATAGGCGCCGCGTTCGGTGCCGAACAGTTCGGACTCGACGAGATGTTCCGGCATGGCGGCGCAATTCAGTGCGATGAACGGTCTCTGAGCGCGCGCACTCATGCGGTGAAGTGCGCGGGCGAAGACTTCCTTGCCGACCCCGCTCTCGCCGAGGAAGAGCACCGTGGCCTGGGTCGGGGCCACCCGTTGCACCATGTGCAGGGCCGAATTGAACCGCGGCGACAGGCCGACCGGCCAGGACTGAGGACTTGGTTCCGACGGCGGCACCACCAGAGTCTCGCGCGTCGCGCCGGCCGCGGCGGCATCGACCAGATCGGGCATCACGAAACCCAGATCGCGGGTCGCTTCCGCCCCCCACTCTTCCACCACCTTGCCGACGATGCGGCAGGCACGGTGCCCCATCGCCTGACACTCGAGCTCGCGATAGAGCACCGGCCGACCCATGAATTCGGTGGAGAAGCCCGAGGCGTAGCCGATCTGCATCCAGCAGGCGGGCTCGGTCCCGAGCGCGAAATGGCGCACGTGCTCCTCGTCCTCGACCGGGCTCGTCCAGATGAATTCACCGTAGTGGGTGCCGCGTTCGACGTCGAAGTCGAGACGCACGAGTTCGGAGAGGCCGATGCCCTCCAGGCAGTGCATCTGCGGTCCGACCACGAACATGTCGCGCACATTGGTGTCGGAGCGCACCCGCCGTGCCATCTGCGCGTCGGCGACGCCGGCCTGATAGCCCATCCGGGTCATCAGTCCACGAGCGACGTCGACGCCGAGCGTCTCGATCAGTTCCCGCCGCATCAGGCCGAGCGACCGGGCGTGAACCAGCAACATCCGCTGATCGTCGAGCCATATGCGGCCGTCGGAGGTCGAGAAGTGGAGCCGGGACATGAGGTCGGCGAGATCGGGAAAACGAACTTCGTCGATGGCGATCGATCCCGCCGGGGCGACGGGTCGATGGCCTTTCGGCAGGCCGGAGGCCTTGCTGATGGCAGACATGCTTCCTCCCTCGTCGGTTGACCGGCGCTCTGCGGCGCCGTTCCCGACCGAACTTCATCGCTAGCACGACGCGTGCCGCGAGATCCTCACCGCCGAGGTCGAAATTCCTCGGCGAGCCGAAGATACGTCCACAACATGCGGCGAACGCAGCGATTTCGAGGGCGCCACGAACCGTCCTCGGTCCCCTCGGCGACGAAGCCGACGGTTCCGACTGCGGATCGCGATCCGCCCCGCCGGCCGCATCATCGACGAAATAGTTCATAACGTCGAAATTTTTCCGCGACCGATCGACCAAAGCATCGAATGGGCGGCGCAACAATTTCGACCGCGCTGCGACATGGCCGACGACCGTGTCCTCGACTTTCGACGGGTCGCCGAAACCCGTCGATCGTCGGTGGAATCCGCAGAAACACCCTGTTCAGCCACACGGATCGCCGCCTCGTGGGGATCGGGAGCCGCGACCCGCGCGGGATCGACCGGGGCGATCGCAGCGCGCTCTCCGCGGCCTCCACGAGAGTTGGCACACATTCTGCTGATGAGAGCGGGTCAACGACGGACGTGATGATTTCGATACTGCTCTTCGTTCAGAAGATCGAGTGTCGACGAGAAGAAACGTTCGAGAGCGGTCGAAAACCGCCGATGGGAGGAGAATTCATGAACCGGATGTTGTCCGGACCATCGACATCGTCGCGTCGGTTTGTCGAAGCCTAGTCGGCTCTCGATTCCGTACGTCTTCGAATTTCATCGAACCCACGACGAAACGACAGTTTCGGCGATGAGTGATCGTATGCCTCGAGAGAAGGCAGCGGTCGGGGTTCCGTCAGTCTTGTTCGATCAAGTGGAGGAAAGAGCGTGACCACTCTGCTGCGCGGTGCCCCCGATCCGATTGCCGGTCTGAAATCTCTTCTCGAAGAGGATCCGGCCTCTCGCATCTATCGTCTCGATCGTGCGGTCTTCACCGACGAAGAGCTGTTCGAACTCGAGATGAAGTACATCTTCGAGGGAAACTGGGTCTATCTCGCTCACGAGAGCCAGATCCCGAACGTCAACGACTTCTATACCGTGATGGTCGGACGTCAGCCGGTGGTGATCACCCGCGGCAAGGACGGCAAGCTCAACGCCCTGATCAACACCTGCACCCATCGCGGCGCGACGCTGTGCCGGCACAAGAAGGGCAATCGTTCGAGCTTCACCTGCCCCTTCCACGGCTGGACCTTCTCCAACAACGGCAAGCTCCTCAAGGTCAAGGACCAGAGCCCCGACGCCGGCTATCCGGAGAGCTTCAACAAGGGCGGCAGCCACGACATGGTGAAGCTCGGGGCCTTCGACAGCTACCGCGGCTTCCTGTTCGGTTCGATCGAGCCGAACGTTCTGCCCCTCGTCGAGCATCTCGGCGAGGCGACCAAGATCATCGACATGATCGTCGATCAGGCCCCCGACGGCATCGAAGTGCTGCGCGGCTCCGGCACCTACACCTTCGACGCCAACTGGAAGCTCCAGGCCGAGAACGGCGCCGACGGCTACCACGTCACGGCCACCCACTGGAACTACGCCGCCACCCAGGGCCGCCGCACCGCCGAGGGCAAGACCGACGGCATCAAGGCGATGAGCGCCGGCGGCTGGGCCCGCCAGGGCGGTGGCTTCTACTCGTTCGAGAACGGCCACATGCTCCTGTGGACCAACTGGGCCAACCCGGAAGACCGGCCGCTGTGGGCCAAGCGCGACGAGTGGATCGAGAAGTTCGGCGAGGCCCGCGCCGACTGGATGCTGCGCAAGTCGCGCAACCTCTGCCTCTACCCCAACGTCTACCTGATGGACCAGTTCTCCTCGCAGATCCGCGTGGTCCGTCCGATCTCGGTCAACAAGTCCGAGGCGACGATCTACTGCATCGCCCCCAAGGGCGAGGCGCCGGAGGCCCGTGAGCGCCGGCTGCGCCAGTACGAGGACTTCTTCAACGCCACCGGCATGGCCACCCCCGACGACCTCGAGGAGTTCCGCTCCTGCCAGCACGGCTTCGCCGCCCGCGCGGTGCGCTGGAACGACATGAGCCGCGGCGCGACCCACTGGATCGAGGGGCCGGACGACAACGCCAAGGTGATCGGTCTCGAGCCGGAACTGAGCGGTCTCAAGACCGAGGACGAAGGTCTCTACACCGTCCAGCACAAGTACTGGCTGGAAGCGATGGAAAAGGCCGTCCGTGAAGAAATGAAGAACAAAGGGGCCGAATGATGCTCTCCTACGAGTCCATCAAGGCGTTTCTCTACGCCGAAGCACGGGCGCAGGCCGAAAAGCGCTGGGACGATTGGCTGGCCTGCTACGCCGACGACGCCTCCTTCTGGATGCCGTCGTGGGACGACGACGATCGGTTGACCACCGATCCGCATCGCGAGGTCTCGCTCATCTACTATCCGGACAAGCGCGGCCTCGAGGATCGGGTCTTCCGCATCGAGACGGATCGCTCCAGCGCGACCACTCCGGACACCCGTTACAACCGGGCGATCACCAACATCGAAGTGTTATCACAGGACGGCACCACCGTCGAAGTGTGTTACAACTGGACGACCCACAGCTTCCGCTATGACATCGTCGACGTCTATTTCGGCACAGCACGCGTTCGTCTCGACATCAGCGGTGAAAAACCGCTGATCAAGGAGAAGTACGTCGTCCTGAAGAACGACTACGTGCATCACGTGCTCGACGTCTACTTCGTCTGAACCGGATCGGCGGCGTGTACGGGGATCCGTGCGCGCCGCCGTCTCGTCGTCCCTTCGCCGTTGCCGAGGACCCCATGGCCTACGACATCGTTCTGCAGTTCGAAGACGGCGTCACCCGCGTCGTCCCCTGTGAGGCGACCGAGGTGGTCGCCGACGCCGCCTATCGCGCCAAGATCAACATCCCGCTCGATTGCCGCGACGGCGCCTGCGGCACCTGCAAGTGCCATGCGGAGAGCGGCACCTACGTCATGGGCGACTACATCGAGGACGCCCTGGCCGAGGACGAGGCGGCGGCGGGTTACGTGCTCACCTGTCAGATGCGGCCGACGTCGGACTGCATCGTGACGGTGCCGGTCGCCTCGACCGCCTGCAAGATGGAAGTGGGCTCTCACGGCGGACACCTGACCGCCATCGACAGGTCGTCCCCGACCACGGTCACCTTCACGTTGAAGGCGGAGCGGCGGCTCGCCTTCCTGCCGGGCCAATACGTCAACCTCCAGGTGCCGGGCACCAAGGAGACCCGATCCTATTCGTTCAGTTCGGCGCCCGATCGCGACGAGCTCTCCTTCCTGATCCGCGACGTGCCGGACGGATTGATGAGCACGTTCATGCGCAAGAAGGCCGAACTCGGCGACTTCATGATGTTCACCGGACCCTATGGCCGCTTCTATCTGCGTCCGCCGGTCCGGCCGATCCTGATGCTGGCCGGCGGCACCGGCCTGGCGCCCTTCCTGTCGATGCTGCTGTGGCTGAAGGAGCATCCGACCCCTCAGCCGATCCGCCTCGCCTACGGCGTCAACACGCTCGCCGACCTGGTCGAACTCGACGCGCTCGCCGAACTGAAGACGGCGATGCCGAACCTCGACTGGTTCTCGGTGGTGGTCGACGCGGCGAGCGGTCACGACCGGCTCGGATACGTCACCGATCATCTCTCGGCCGACGATCTCTCCGGCGGCGACGTCGACGTCTACGTCTGCGGCCCGCCGCCGATGGTGGACGGCGTGCGCCGGTGGATGGCCGGGGTCGGCGTCGAGCCGAAGAACTTCCTGTTCGAGAAGTTCGCGTCCACGACCGAGGTGCCGGCATGAGCGCGACCTCCGTGAGCCCCGTCGCCGGACGACGGCGGTTCGAGAACAAGATCGCCATCGTCACCGGCGGTGCCCAGGGCATCGGTCGAGGCGTGGTCCTGTCCATCTGCGCGGAAGGCGGCACGGTCGTCGCGGTCGATCGATCGCCCCTCGTCCACCAGGTGGTGGCGGAGGCGACGGCGGCGGGCGGCGCCGCCACCGCCTTCGAGGCCGACCTCGAGACCTTCGCCGGCGCCGAGGCGATGGTCGCCGAGACGCTGCGTCTGCACGGCCGGATCGACATCCTGGTCAACAACGTCGGCGGCACCATCTGGACCAAGCCGTTCGATCGCTACGGTATCGACGAGATCGAGCGGGAGATCCGCCGGTCGCTGTTCCCGACGCTGTGGAGCTGTCGGGCGGCGCTGCCGTCGATGATCGAGCGACACCACGGCGTCATCGTCAACGTGTCGTCGATCGCCACACGTTCGATCTACCGGGTGCCCTATGCGGCGGCCAAGGGCGGCGTCAACGCGCTGACCGCCTCGATCGCCATGGAGCAGACCGGAAACGGCATCCGCATCAACGCCACCGCACCGGGGGGCACCGAGGCGCCGCCGCGCGTCATCCCGCGCCATCCCGGCGTGCCGACCGACGAAGAGGCGGTCTGGTACCAGGGCATCGTCGATCAGACGACGGAAGCCAGCCTCATGCACCGCTACGGCACGATCGAGGAACAGGTCGCACCGATCCTGTTCTTCGCATCCGACGAGTCCTCCTACGTCACCGGCTCGGTGTTGCCGGTCGGCGGAGGGGATCTCGGCTGACGTTCCACGGCGGCGGGCGCGGAGGGCGCCCGCCGACCGAACCATGAAGAAGAGTATCAGGGGGAGGATACGATGAGACGGCTCGATGCTCACAAGATGGCCGACGAGGCCCAATTCCGAGGGTTCCACGCCCTCATTCTGTTCTGGTGCGCGATCATCATCATCTTCGACGGCTACGATCTGGCGGTCGCCGGCATCGCCCTGCCGTCGATCATGAAGGACATGGGGGTCGATCCGACCCAGGCCGGCTTCATGGTGAGCTCGGCGCTGTTCGGCATGATGTTCGGCGCGATCTTCCTCGGCACCGTCGCCGATCACATCGGCCGGCGCTGGGCGATCGTCGCCTGCATCACGCTGTTCAGCCTGTTCACCGCCGCCGCCGGTCTCACCAAGGACCCGATCCTGTTCAGCATCACCCGCTTCCTGGCCGGTCTCGGCATCGGCGGCGTGATGCCCAACGTGGTCGCCCACATGACCGAATACGCGCCGCGCAAGATGCGCTCGACGCTGGTCACGCTGATGTTCTCCGGTTACGCGGTCGGCGGCATGGTGGCGGCCCTGCTCGGCAAGGGCCTGATCGAGGCCTACGGCTGGCAGTCGGTGTTCCTGGCCGCCGCCGCGCCGATCGTCCTGATCCCGTTCATCCTGTCGACGCTGCCGGAATCGATGCCGTTCCTGCTCGACGCCGGCCGTCACGAGGAGCTGAAGCGCATCATCGCCAAGCTCGACCCGAACTATCACCCGGTCGCGACCGATCATTTCGCCCTGCCGGACGAGGACAGGGCCGACCACGCGCCGGTCCACCACCTCTTCCACGAGGGCCGCGGCTTCTCGACCGTGATGTTCTGGATCGCATTTCTCATCTGTCTGTTCATGGTCTACGCACTGAGCTCGTGGTTGACCAAGCTGATGGCTGCGGCCGGTTACAACCTCGGCTCGGCCCTGTCGATGGTGCTGGCGCTCAACTTCGGCGGCATGGTCGGCGCGATCGCCGGCGGCTGGTTCGCCGACCGCTTCCACATCAAGTGGGTGTTGGTGTCGATGTTCGTGCTCGCCGGCGTGTCGATCTCGGCGCTCGGCATCAACCTGCCGCAGGGACCGTTGATGGTCGTGGTCGCCTTCGCCGGCGCTTCCACCATCGGCACGCAGATCGTCGCCTATGCCTATGCCGGACAGTTCTATCCGATGGCGGTGCGTTCGACCGGCATCGGTTTCGCCTCCGGCGTCGGCCGCAGCGGCGCCATCCTGGCTCCGATCCTGATCGGCATGCTGGTGGCGATGCACATGCCCCTGCAGATGAACTTCCTGGCGATCGCCATCCCCGGTCTCGTCGCCGCCCTGGCGGTGAGCCTGATCGACCATTCGCTCTCCGCCTCGACCCACCGCCAGGACGTGAGCGGTGAGGAACCCGATCCCACACCGGCCGCGAGCGGCCGTGCGGCAACCTGATGAAAATTCGATTACCGGAAAAAAATCGAAAATTCATCGCTGCCGGGGTGGTGACGTCCGACCACCGCTCCATATGGCACGTGACCGAACCTCGCCGCCGCCTCGCTCCGGGTCGAGCGGGGCGGACGGGAGGCTCGGTGGAACGACGAGCAGACGGAAACGCAGACCGACGAGGAGAAGCGAATGGCATGCACCGGCGTTCTGAGGCCCGGCCACGTGGCCCTCAGGGTGCTCGATCTCGAACCCGCGATCGAGCATTACACCAAGGTCCTCGGTCTCATCGAGACCGCCCGTGACCCCGCCACCAAGCGGGTGTTCCTGAAGGGTTGGGACGAACACGATCACCACAGCGTGGTGTTGCGCCAGGCCGACGAGAGCGGCATGGACCACCTCGGCTGGAAGGTCGACGGCACGGCGGCGCTGAAACGGCTCGCCGCCGACGTCGAGGCCTCGGGGCTCGCCACGAATTGTTCCTGGATTGCGGCCGGGGATCATCCCGAGACCGGCGAGCGCTTCCGCTTCACCATCCCGACCGGCCACGTCATGGAGCTCTACGCGGAGCGCGGGATCGTCGGCAACGGCTGTGGCACCGACGCGCCCGACGTCAATCCGACCCCGTGGCCGGACGGTCTCGTCGGCATCGGCGCGGTGCGGTTCGATCACTGTCTGCTCTACGGCGACGATCTCGACGGCACGGTGAAGCTCTTCCGTGAAGTCCTGGGCTTCGGCCTCGCCGAACAGGTCATGGCCGGGCCGAACAACGACTTCATGATCGGCGCGTTCCTGTCCTGCTCCAACAAGGCGCACGACATCGCCTTCATCCGCCAGCCGGTGAAGGGCAAGATCCACCACGCCTCGTTCCTGCTCAACAGTTGGGAGCAAGTGCTCAGAGCTGGTGACATCCTGTCGCGGACCCACACCTCGATCGACATCGGACCGACCCGTCACGGCATCACCCGTGGCGAGACGATCTATTTCTTCGATCCGTCGGGCAATCGCAACGAGGTCTTCTCCGGCGGCTACACCTACTACCCGGACAAGCCGACCATCACCTGGACCGAGGCGGAGTTGGGCCCGGCGATCTTCTATCACGATCGCAAGCTCAACGAGGCCTTCCTGTCCGTGTTCACCTGAGGCCGCGCCCCGATCGCGCCGGCCGTCGAGCCGGCGCGATCGTCGCCCATCGGCATTCCCTCATTCAGACCCGCGTTCGCGACGGCCGGGACCGACCCGGCGCCGCGCGACCGTCGCGGCTCCGGAAGACGGTCCCACGCCGGATCGTCCCGTTCGACGTTCCCGGGTCTGGACCATCGGCGCTCACGGGAGAGCGAGACATGAAGGACATCCTGAATTTCATCGACGGGGCCCATGTCGGCAACGCCAGCGGCAAGACCTTCGAGAAGCGCACCCCGATCGACGGATCGTTGATCGGCCTGGTGCACGAAGCCGGCATGCCGGAGGTCGACGCGGCCGTCGAAGCGGCGCGGGCGGCGCTGAAGGGTCCGTGGGGCAAACTGTCGATCCCCGATCGGGTCGATCTGCTCGGAGCGGTCGCCGACGGCATCGACAAGCGCTTCGACGACTTCCTGGCCGCCGAAATCGCCGACACCGGCAAGCCGCGCCATCTCGCCGCCCACGTCGACATACCGCGCGGCGCCGCAAATTTCCGCATCTTCGCCGACACCATCAAGAACGACGCGACCGAATCCTTCCGCATGCGCACCCACGACGGCCGCACCGCGCTGAGCTACGGGGTGCGGGTGCCGCGCGGCGTCATCGCGGTGGTGTGCCCGTGGAACCTGCCGCTGCTGCTGATGACCTGGAAGGTCGGGCCGGCGCTCGCCTGCGGCAACACCGTCGTGGTCAAGCCGTCGGAGGAGACCCCGAGCACGGCGACGCTGCTCGGCGAGGTCATGAACGAGGTCGGCGTGCCGAAGGGCGTCTACAACGTCGTCCACGGCTTCGGACCGGGCTCCGCCGGCGCCTTCCTGACCTCGCATCCGAAGGTCGACGGCATCACCTTCACCGGCGAGACCACCACCGGCACAGCCATCATGAAGGCGGCGGCGGAGGGCATCCGCCCGGTGTCGCTGGAACTCGGCGGCAAGAACGCGGCCGTCGTCTTCGCCGACTGCGACTTCGATCTGGCGGTCGCCACCGTCACCCGCTCGGTGTTCGAGAACTGCGGTCAGGTGTGTCTGGGCACCGAGCGCGTCTATGTCGAACGGCCGATCTTCGCGGCCTTCGTGGCGGCGCTGAAGGAAAAGGCGGAAACGATGACGCCCGGCCGCCCCTTCGACGCGGCGACCAAGATCGGCCCGCTGATCAGCAAGGAACACCAGTCCAAGGTGCTCGCCTACTACGAGAAGGCACGCGCCGAAGGGGCGACCGTCGTCACCGGCGGCGGTGTGCCGGAGATGCCGGACGATCTGAAGGACGGCTCCTGGGTGCAGCCGACGATCTGGACCGGCCTGCCGGAGACCGCGAGCGTGGTGCGCGACGAGATCTTCGGACCGTGCTGCCACATCTCGCCGTTCGACACGGAGGAGGAGGCGGTCGCCATCGCCAACGACACGCCCTA
>ERZ1645187.3066-NODE-3066-length-14249-cov-20.282443_pt1 | contig 14249 bp, 10 predicted proteins | sample MGYA00575352_ERZ1645187 | MGnify/ENA primary metagenome ERZ1645187 (study PRJEB40837, sample SAMN11349314) | freshwater sediment metagenome | isolation source: river sediment | host: Sediment | place: India: Wazaribad , New Delhi | collected 2017-02-21 ...
CAGTCCGCCAGCCGCGCACGGCACCGCTCACATTGCGGCACGACTCACGCGACCGGCGACGAGGCGGCTTTCAGCGGCTGCATTGGCAGCCTGCAATCGTCAGCGCTTCTGCGCCTTCGGCAACTTGGCGATGACGAACGTGAAAACGCCGACCGAGACGAGGATGGTGACAAGGAGCCCGAGCAGCGCGCCGAGGGCCAGCGGGTCGGTTTCGGTGAGAAGCGCCTTGAGGTCCATCGTTGATCTCCTTCGCTGTCGTCGGGCGCCCGCAGAGCGGGTCCGGCGACGCCTCCGTAGTGAAGGCCGCATGATCGTGCCGGACGCATGCGGGAGCCTTGCGAGGCATCAACACGCGGGCTGACGTGGGTCAGACGCGGCGCGACAGATTTGCATGAGCGGGTGCGCGAAAGGTCGCGTGGCGGCTGCCGAGTTCCGAGCCGATGGCTCGGGTAATTGCCGGAGGTTCGGGCCAATCGTGAATCTGAATCAATCCGAGCCGGCGCGTCCACCTGCGACCGCCTTGTGCAGCAGCAGCACCGGCACGAGCCCCGCGACGACGATGGCCAGCGCGCCGAGGGAGGCCTCCTCGAACTGCTCGAGGGCGGCGAACGAGTAGACGTGCGTCGCCAGCGTTTCGAAGTTGAAGGGCCGCAGCAGCAGGGTCGCCGGCAGCTCCTTCATGGCATCGACGAACACCAGCAGCGCGGCGGCGCCGAGCGCCGGCAGCAGCAGGGGCAAGTGCACGCGCCACAGCGTCGACATCGCGGTGCTGCCGAGCGCGCGCGAAGCGGCGTCGAGGTTCGGCGAGATCAGGTCGAGGCCGGATTCGATCGAGCCGAGCGAAACCGCGAGGAAGCGCACCGTGTAGGCGAGCACGAGAGCAAACACCGAGCCCGACAGCAGCAGGCCGGTCGACACACCGAGCCATGAGCGGGCCAGACCGTCGACGAAATTATCGAGACCGGCGAGCGGAATGAGCAGGCCGAGCGCCAGCACGGTGCCGGGGATCGCATAGCCGAGCCCGGCGATGCGCGCGGCGGAGACCGTGAACGGGTTGGCGTCGATGCGCTTGGCATAGGCGAGGAGGAGGCCGAGGACGACTGCGACGAAGGCGGCGAGAGCCGACAGCATCAGGCTGTTCATCGCCGCCGCGAAGAAGCCGAGTTCGAGGCTGCGCCCGGCATAGGTGACCGCATGTCGGGAGAGCTGGAGGAACGGCAGGAGAAAGCCGATCACGAAGGGCATCGCCGCGACGAGAGCCGCCGCATAGCCGCGCCAGCCGACGAGATCCTGGAACGGAATCGAACGGTAGCGGCCGGTCGTGTTGTGAACCCGGGCACTGCCGCGCGCCATCCGCTCGGCCGCGAACATGGCGACGATCAACACCAGCATGACGGTTGCGATCTGCGCGGCGCCGCCGAGATTCGATTGCTGCAGCCACGTCGCGTAGATGCTGCTCGATAGTGTCGGCACGCCGAGATATTGCACGGCGCCGAGATCGTTGAGGCATTCCATGAGCACCAGCGCTACACCGGCGGCCAGCGCCGGCCGTGCCAGTGGCAACGCGACAGCGACGAATGTCTGCAGCGGTGTGCGCCCGAGCGTGCGCGCCACTTCCAGGGCACACACCGACTGCTGCACGAAGCTCGCCCGCGCCGAGAGATACACATACGGGTAGAGCACGGACGACATCACGAAGATCGCGCCGCCGAGCGAGCGGATGTCCGGAAACCAGTAGTCGCGGGCCGAGGTCACGCCGAGCAGCGCGCGCAAGGCCGATTGTACCGGGCCCGAGTAATCGAGGAGCTCCACGTAGCTGTAGGCGATGATGTAGGTCGGCATGGCCAGCGGTATCACCAGCAGCCGGTCGAGCACGCCGCGCCCGGGGAACCGGTACATGGTGACCAGCCAGGCGGCGCCCGCACCGGTGACGAGCGTCAATGCGCCGGCACCGAGCATCAGCAGCAGCGTCTGCGAGAGCGAGCGCGGCAGCACCGTCGAGATCAGGTGCGGCCAGATGTTCTCCTTCGGCGACAGCGCGAGCCACACCGTCGTCGCGGCCGGCAGCGCGACGATACCGACGATGACGACAACCGCGAGCAACCATGCGAGCGAGATGCGGCTCGCGGCCAGCCAGTAGCGCACGGCCGCGAACGCCTCGCGCAGTGCCATGCGCGGCGTGGTGGGCGGCTGCAACTCGGAGCCCATGTTCATGGTGGCGGGATGGCCCTGCTCTGGGTCGGATCGGAGACGGTTCGCCGCAGCATTGCGGCACCCGTGCGCAATAGCACGCCTCGGCATCCGACTGAAACGGTCTGCGATCGAGCGTTAAGCGAGGAAGGCTGTTGGAAACGCTTTGCGTCGGCTCAGACGAGGACCTGCCGCGACTTCGGGAACACGATCGCGGCGGTCGTGCCGCCTTCGTCGCGGCGGCTGATCTGCAACGTCGCTCCGTTGGCGGTGGCGAGCGAACGCACCAGCGGAAGGCCGATGCCGAGCCCGCCACCCCTGCGCGGTGTCATGCGTCGCTCGTTCGCATCGTCCGCAGCATGCGCGATGTCGCCATCGCTGATGCCCTCACCGCTGTCGGAGACCGCGAGCGTCAGCGGGCCATCGATATCGGCTTCGGTCGAGACGACGATGCGACCGCCGCGCGGCGTGAACTTGAGAGCGTTCGTCAACAAGTTGAGCGCGATCTGGCGCACCGACGTGCCATCCGCGACGACCCGCGGCAGGCCCGGCGCCAGTGATGCGGTGAGCGTGACACCGGCTTCTGCCGCCAGCGGCTCCATCGCGGAAATGAGCGCGCCGATGACCGCATTGAGGTCGAGGTCGGTGAAAGCGAGGTCGATCGCCGCGGCTTCCTCGACCTTGGTTCCGAGCATGCGCTGGATCACATCGAGGGCGTGGCGTGCGCTTTCGTGAATATCGCGGGCATAGCGCAGGTAGCGCTCGTCGCCGATCGGGCCGAAGCGCTCGTCCTTCATGATCTCGGCGGCCGAAGCAATGGCGCTGAGCGGCGACTTCAATTCGTGCGCGATGCGGCGAACGAGGACGCGCCGCGCCGATGGCTGCGGGCTGGTCGGTGGTTCGGCAGTAGCGTGCTTCGTCTCCGCGTCTCCCGGCGCTTCCACAGGTAGGTCGGCGGCGCGGGATGGCGGCTCCGGCTGTGCACCAGCCGCCGTGGCGGACGATGGCTCCGCGCCTGGCATGGCATGGCCATCTTCGTCGTCCGGCCCGCCGCCGCCGGCATCGCCGCCGCCGCCCGGATCGCCAGTGCCACCGGCGCCGTCGGTGCCACCGTGCGCGGGCGCGGTGCTCAAGGCCACAGGCATGGCGGGATCAGGGTTGGCATCGAGATCGATGATGTCGCGCGTCGGCGCCGTCTCGTGAGCCGCGCCGTTGCGGGCTGCGCGCTTCGGCCGCGAGGCATTGGCACGGCGCGGGACGCCCCCTGCGTCGTCACCTGTCACGTGAGCCGTATCGTCCGGGGCCGCTCGTCCGGCGAGGATCTGTCGGGCGATGGCGCGCAGGATGTCGGCGGGATCGCGCGGGGCTGGCGGCTCCTCGGCCGCTGGCGTCAGAGCCGCGCCGGCTCTCGCGGCAGATGTCGCCGCGCGCTGCCGCCGCCTCGGTTCCGGCGTCGCCGCGGCGGACGGTTCCTCCGCGACGATCGGATGTGGGGCGGGTCCGCTCCCGGCGTCGATGTCGAGGACAGGATCGGAGTCCGCCGGCAACTCCGGCTCGTCTGCCGTATCGCTCGCCGCATCGAGCGGCTCCACCAGCAACAGGCTGCGGCCCGCCGTCTCGTCATAGGACTGCACGCGGCAGAGGAAGCGCGCGGCACCGCCCGGCGTCCAGAACACCAGCGGTTCGACGACGCCGTCGATCGTCACGTCCGGCAGGCCGGCGAGACGGCGCAACTGCATGATGGCGGGCATGGCGCTGTCGAGGGCGAGATCGCGTGACGAGCCGGGCGGTCGTGGCGCCATGCCGAGTGCGCGTGCGCCGGCGGCGTTGGCCGCGACCAGCCGGGCTTCCGACGGCGCCACCACGAGCTGCGGAGAACGCGAGGCATCGAGCCGTGCCGCGATGGCGTCGGTGGCGGAAGGCGCACGCGTCTGTCTCGGCTCGGCCATTCTCGAGGAACCCCGGTTCTTCGAGAGTGTTAGCTGCGTCGGCTCGGAGCGTCCACGAGCAATCCTGGCGCCGCCTGCCGCGGCTGTGGACGCATCGGCGGCGCTTCAGGGCGAGCACAAGTTGAGGCCGACCGCGCACCGGCGGTCACAAAGCTCCGCTCGCTACGGCAAGTCGAAGACAACGTATTGGAACGGCTGCAAATTTTGAGTGGTACCGCCTCCCCGGGTTGAACGGGGGACCTCTAGATCCACAATCTAGCGCTCTAACCAACTGAGCTAAGGCGGCACGAGGCGTGCGCGGGGAAACCTCCCGCGCGGCGAGCCGTGTGTAAACCGCGCGGCACCTTCCGCGTCAAGTAAAAATACGCCGCCCCGAGCCGTCCGCCAAGATGCAAGCGGCCCTCGTGCGGCGCGGCCGGCTCCGCTCCCGCGCGGCAATGTCCGGATAAAGATCAATGTCCTGTCGAAGGGGTGGTCCCGCGCGCCGCTGGCGTCAGGCGTCCGCTTGTCGGGATAATCCGGAACAACGCCGCTCGCCCTCCGCGTCCGCAGCGGGACGCGGCAGCAGCCAGCCGCGGTAGTGGGCGAGCAGGCCGACGATCGGCAGGCTGAGGTGCACGTCGAAGTTGAACCGGCCCGTGTCGTCCTGCCACTCACGGGCGACGGAGCGCGGCGCCAGCGCAAGGGGCAACGGCAGCGGTCCGATCCGCCAGCCGGCGACAGGATAGACGAGGTCGCTTCCGCTCAGCGCGAGGCCGATGCGGAAATCGAACGGGGCGAAGTGCTCGAAGGCCACGCCGGGCGCAGGGGACGACAGGTTCGAGCGGAACGACGCGCTGGCAAAGCAGCGTGTCCAGGTTTCGTCCGGCACCTCGTCGCGCTCGCTCAGCCGCCGTTCGACGGCGACCGTCAGCAGGACGTCGGACGCCGTGGACGGCATGGCAAACGCACGCGCGACGAACCGAGCGGGCAGCGATGCAGCGCCTTCGATGTCCGCGCATCCGCTCCAGACGCATGGCGCGTCGAGGTCGTGGAACGCCCGCACCGTGTCGGGCAGTGCCGCGAACGCTTCCGGCCCGATCGCTTGTTCGAAGAGGCTCGCCTTTGCGCGCGTCACCTCACGGGCCGTCGTGATGGCGCGCCCCGCAAGCTCGGCCTCGATGGCGTCGAGCGGCAATTCGAGGGCCGGCCGCGCTCCGGCCGGCTCGCGTCCGGCGAGAATGGCGCGAACCGCAGCGGCAGCGGGCGCGGGCGGCACGTGCGGACCATCGTTGTCGCGCGCGATCAGGCGCCACTCTGCTTGCGTCCAGCGGCCTTGCGAATCGAGCCCGGTCACACGCACGCGCATGCCGCCGCTCGAGCCGGTGGTCAGCCGCGTCAGCCTTCGCGCGCGCTGCAGCAGACCCGCCAGGCGTTCGGGCCGGCGCAGCAGGCCGCTCCTGACGAGGCCCGCCAGCGCCCGCATGCCCCAATGCTCGATGCGCGACTCGAGCCCGGCGCGAAAGCGGATGCTGGATGCCGTCGGATGCAAACGCGAAAGCAGCCCCGCGTCGGCGGTCTCGACCGGCGAAACGCGGCGGCGGCCGAGCCCGGCCATGTCGATGTGCGAAACCTCGCCCCAGCCGATCGCGCGGCCCGGCCGACCGGCGGCGATAACGGGAACCTCGCGGCCGCAATAGCTGAGGGCGCCGCCAACGGCCGCCTCGCCGACCTCGGATCGGCCACCCGGAACGATGGCGATGTCGATGCTGTCGATGCGCGTCCACCCGCGCGTCAGTGCCGCGACGGCCGCGGCGGAGAGCGCAGGCGACGAACTGGCCCCGGCCAGCGCGACGCGATCTTTGGCACGGAACGCGGCATCGAGGGCCGCGGTGAAGCCCAGCAGATAACCGCGCGCGTCGGCGAGATCGACGAAGTGTGCGCCGGCTTCGAGTGCGGCGAGAGGCACGCGATAGTCGGCGGACTGGAACGGCCCCGAGCAATCGACGACGATGGCGGGACGGTGCTGCTTCAGCGCTGCTGCGAGGTCGCCTGCGACGTCGAGCGCTATGGGGACGAGTGCGGCGCCGGTGCCCGTAGATTTCGACAGCGTGTCGGCGAAACGGGTCGCGCGGTCGAGGGAGCGCGACGCGAGCAGCAGACGGAAACCGCCCGTCTCCGCAAGGCGTTCGGCCAGCCGGCTGCCGAACACACCCGTCGCGCCGATGATGAGGATATCCTGTGTCACCGCGTCAACCGGGCAGCACGAAGCGCGCGCGCACGGCGGGTGGTGGCAAATCGCACGACGCTTTGCGGCCGAAGATGCGATAGCGGTTGCGCGCGATTATATCGTAGGCGTGATCGCGCCACGCACGCGGCAGAAAGCGCAGCCAGCGAAGTGCACGCCAAGGCCAGCGCAGATGGCGCGCCATCGCCGCGACGCCGTCCGATTTCGCGAACGCTCGGCCATCCTCGACGAACAGGAACGTCGAGGGATCGTCCGGATCGACGCCGTGCGTGCGGGCAAGATCGCGTCCCGCGTCGGACTGGATGGCGACGAACACCGTCGAGGGCGCGCGCTCGCGTGCCAGCAGAAAGCGCACCGACCACGAACAGAAGCCGCAATGACCATCGTAGAGCCAGATCGCCTGCTGGCCCGTCGCGAGCGACTGCGTCGATGCGAGCGAACGGATCGCCTCGGGTGTCTCCTGTCGGTCTGCGCTGGCGCCCCGATCCTGCATGGCTCCTCGTTCCGCGCGGACACCACATGACAGACCAATGCGCCGCCGCTGCGTGAGCATAACAGCGCAGGCGCCCGCAGCAATCGCCAGCCCGGGCTGCACCCGCTGCATCAGGTTGCGGTCAGGCCAATGCGGCGGCGTCGATGCGCAGGTTCCGGTCGGCGCCCATGTGCAGCATGGCGCGTTCCGACAGCGCCGTGATGGTCAGCAGCGGATTGCAGCCGAGCGAGCGCGGGATGATGGCGCCGTCGATCACGTAGAGACCGTCGTGGACTGCGGTCGATCCGGCCGCCGCCGCGCCATCGAACACCTGGCAGCGATGGTTGACGACGCCGTCGCCGCGCTCTCGTCCCATGCCGCAGCCGCCGAGCGGATGCGCGGTCGCCGGCTGGTGGCCCATCACCGTTCCCGCCAGCGGGTTCTTGACGTAGCTGCCACCCGACTGTGTGACGAGGTCGTTCAGCTTGGCATCGAGGCGCGCATAGGCGGCTTCGTCTTTGGCGCCCGGCCAATGCAGCGAAAGCCGGTCGCCGTCGAGACGGAACTCGCCCGAAGCGCTGTCGTGCGAGACGGCGAAGAACGTCTGCAGGTGCGCGAAGGGGCCGTTGTAGACGCCCTTGACGAGGCTCTGCAGCGCACCGAGGATGCGCCCGTTCGGCACGAACATGATCGGCAGCACCGGCGCCAGCGCCGACGGTAATACGCCCTCCTGCACGGTCAATTGCCGCGACAGTTCGTCGGCATCGTGGATTTCGATCTGCCCGGAGACGGCGGCGCCGATTTCGCGGCCATCGATCTTCGCCGGATGACCGACGCCGACGGCGTTGACGGGCACCTTGGCACCCCATCCGAAGGCGATGATATCGCCGTTCGCCGAGAAGCGCTTGCCGACACGGTCCGAGACGGCGAGTCCCTTGTCGCGCGAGCGCAGCAGGATCTCGGTCGAGCCGAGGGTGCCGGCGGCGAGCACGACCGTATCGGCCTCGACAATGAACTCGCCCGCGGTCGCGCCAGCGTCGGCGGCGCCGTCGCTGAGCGTCGCGTACACGCGCCAGCGCCCATCGGCACCTTTCGCGACGTGGCTCACCCGGACGTGCGTGAACATCTCGGCGCCGTGGCGCGCGGCATCCGGCAGGTACGTCAACGCGACCGTGTTCTTGGCGCCGACGTTGCAGCCGCCGCAGCAGTCGCCGCAGCGCGTGCAGGCGGTCTGGGCGATGCCGGCGGCGTTCACCGTGTCGGCAAAGCTCACCGCTACGCGTGGCGCGATCGTCGTGTCGCCGAACGCGGCGCCGGCGCTGGCGAGCGCCCGATACTTGGTCATTTCGCCGGCGCGCGGATCGCTCGCCGGTCTGATCCAAGCTTCGGCGCGCCGAAAGCCTTCGTCGAGTGTGCCGTCCTGGCGAATTTCGCCTGGCCACACCTCGTCGGCGAACACGCGCGCATCGGGCCTGAGCGAGACGCCCGCGTTGACCAGCGATCCGCCGCCCAGGCCACAGCCGACCACCACGTGCATGTCCTCGCCGAGGCGCACGTCGAAGAGCGCGGTGTCGGGGCCGGTGCGGATGCGTTTGCCGCGCACCTGCATCTCGTTCTTCATCTCGGGAAAGCGGGACGGGAACTCACCCGTGAGAACCTCGCGGCCACGCTCCAGCACGCACACCGATTTGCCGGCGCGGGCGAGGCGTGAGGCGCTGACGCCGCCTCCGTAGCCGGAACCGACGACGATGGCGTCGTAGCGCGGTTTCAATTGCGACAGCGGACGGGCGAGACGGGACATGGCGGTTTCCTCCCGGCACCTTGGGTAGCCGGGGGATACGTCACCGGCAACGTACCCGTTTTGGTTTTAGTCAAGGATTTTGCCGCTTGGTGGCTCGGCTGTGGCTATTTGAACAGCACCAGGCTCAGCGCCAGAGCCGCCATGCCGATGACCATGCCGTAAACGGCCTCGTGACCCTTCGAGTAGCGCTTCGCCTCCGGCATGAGCTCGTCGATGGCGAGGAACACCATGACGCCGGCGATGACGCCGAACACGGCGCCGAACACCGATTGCGTCAGGAAGGGCGCCAGCAGCAGATAGCCGAGCAGGGCGCCGGCAGGTTCGGCCAGCGCCGAGATCATGGTCGCCATCACCGCCTTCGAGCGGCTGCCGGTGGCATAGTAGACCGGGATAGCGATGGAGACGCCCTCGGGGATGTTGTGAATGGCGATCGCCATGGCCAGCGGCAGGCCGACGACGGGATTGTCGAGCGTGGCGAAGAACGTCGCGAGACCTTCCGGGAAATTGTGCGCGGTGATGGCGGCAGCGGCGAGCAGGCCGACGCGGGCCACGTTCGGCTTGGCGACATGGTCGTGGTGATGGCCGTGCTCGTGCAGCACCTCGCGCTCGTCCATGCCCTCGTGCGGATTGGGGATCACGCGGTCGATGATCGCCAGCAGCAGCACGCCGGCGAAGAACGACAGCGTCGCGTAGGCGTAGCCAGTCTTCGGATCACTCGCGGCGGTGAAGGCGGCGACGCTCTTGTTGAAGATCTCGACCAGCGAGACATAGACCATGGCGCCGCCCGCGAAGGCGAGGCCGAACGCCAGAAGACGCGGGTTGGCCTGGTTGGCGCGCAGCACGAAAATCGAGCCGAGAACCGTTGCGGCAGCGGCGGCGATACAGACGGCGAACGCGATCAGCACCGGCTCGGACATGAAGGGCGGTGGTGAGGTCATGCGCGGTCTGTCTCCAGGGCCGGTTTCTGCGGACCGGGCCGCGGGAGTTAAGGGGAGCGCACAGGCAATTTCAAGCGTGCGTTGCCAATCGGCGGGAATCCTTGGCACTATGGGCACGCCTTTACGACGCCTCGGGTCCGGACTTTTCAATCCGGCTGGCGCGCGCCGCTTTGCGGAGAGCGTGTTCCGCGTCTTGATGGCTCCGGGGCTGTAGCTCAGTGGATAGAGCGCCCGGCGTCAGCCGGGAGGACGGAGGTTCGATTCCTTTCAGCTTCTCCAGCGACTAGCTCAGTGGGTAGAGCACAAGATCTGTAATCTTGGTGTCGCGGGTTCGATTCCCGCTTCGCAACGTGCCTAAAAAGCACACTCGGCTTCCAACCGAACGACCGACTGAGGGAGCCGGTTGCCGACCCGCCGGACGCATCGACCGCCAGAGCTTCGGCCGCGGCGGGAGGTGCGCGAGGCAAGCGCAGCGACAACTCTGCGCCCGCGTGGATACCGGCCACGCGCAACGCCGGAGCCCTCGCCCCGGCGCGCCATCTTCGGATGTCGTGTCCGCAGCGAGACGCGAATGGCCGAGCGCGCGGCCTCAAGCGCGGGTCCGTTGTCGTTACGTGGTTGGTGACCGGCTTTCACGTCGCGTCGCGTGGACATGAACAATTCGTATCGTCGAGCGTTTTGGTGCAGGCGTCGCTGAACGGAGAATTTCCCGTGAAAGAGAACGCAGGGCCAGATGCGGACTACATCCGGTTGCGGTGGCCGGTGCGTGCCCTCAACCGCATCGGGCGGTCGCTCGCGACTGCGGGTCTGACGCCGTCGGTCGATGGCGACGCGATCCTGCGGCGCGCCCGCCGCCGTCACGGTCATCCGACCGTGCTCATGCAGGAGACCATCGAGGGGCTGCGCGTGCGCGCGCGCTCCTACGACCGTGACGCCGGGCTCTCCCTGTTCGGGCGCCTGATCGTGCGCCGCGATCTCGAGCGCTGCATCGCCAATCAACTCGCGTTCGAGCGCGCCTGGGACGAGGAGCCGGCCATTCGTGAGCAACGGATCGAGCGTCCGCTGTTCGTCGTCGGGCTGCCGCGCTCCGGCACAACGCTGATGCAGCGGCTGCTGTGCTGCCACGACGGCGCCCGCTACATCCCGTTCTGGGAGGCGCACGAGCCGGTGCCGCGCCAGCTTCGGCGGAGCGCGAAGGATACCGCCAGCCGCGCCGCGGCGGGAGCGCGTGCGGTGAGGCAACTCAACTACGTGGCACCGGCCTTGAGCAAGCAGGTTCACCCCATCACCGACGAGTCCGATCCCGAGGAATGCTATCACCTGTTCCTCTATTCGCAGCTGCTGCCACCGGGCTTCGACTTCGCGCGGCTGACATCATACTGGGACTGGTTCGAAGCCCTGCCCGATCGCGCCTTGCCGTATCGCATGTTCAAGCGGCAGTTGATGGCTCTGCAATGGGTGCGCGCCGGCGAACATTTGCTTCTCAAATCTCCGACGCACATGTCGCGCATGCCGGAATTGCTCGAGGTGTTTCCCGACGCGCGCATCGTCTACATGGAACGTGACGCGGCGCAGTCGGTGGCATCGCTCGCTTCGCTCGTCGCGCAATTGTGGAGCCTGATCTCCGACGAGGTCGATCTCGACGAGGTCGGCAAGTTCGTGCTGGAGACCTCGGCCTACTCCAAGGAGTTTGCGGAGCGCGGACTTCGCGACTTGCCGGCGGACCAGGTCCAGCGGGTGGCGTTCGAGGATTTCATGCGCGATCCGGTCGGCTGTGCCAGTGGCGTCTACAGCCGGCTCGGCTACCAGGCGCCCGAGGGGCTTGCGGCGAAGATGCAGGCGTTCATGGCCGAGAACCCGCGCGAAAAGCATGGCAAGCACAGCTACCGGCTCGCCGACTTCGGCCTGGACGGACTCGTCGTGCGCGAACGGCTGGCGACAGCGGCGGCGCTCGGCGCCGGGATTTTGTGATCGCCTCGGTCTGCACTTTCGCCCCGGCCTGAACGAAGTGATGCAGCGCGGGCAGGTTGCGCCGGCTCTTCTCCAGTTGCCGCGAAATCTGATAGTAGACGCGATGGTTTCCTTTTTCAGGGAGCGCATCGATGCGCCGCTATGGATTGTTTTTCGACTTTGTCGTTCGTGACGAGGAGCGCGGCCTGCTCTACCGCGACGGCCGCTTCGAGCGGCTGCTGGAACCTGGCCGCCATCGCATGCTCGATCCTGCGGGGAAGCTGTCGGCGGAGATCGTCAAGGTCGTGCGCGCCGAGTTGCCGGCCGAGCGCGCCCTTTTGTTCGAGAAGACGCAGCCGTCACTTGCCGAGAAGCATCTCGTCATTGTGCAGACGGCGGCGACCGAAGTCGCCATCGTCTCGTTCGACGGAGAGCCGAAGCATCTCGTCTTGCCAAACACCACGCGCGCATTCTGGAAGACGCTCACGCAGGTGGATGTCGAGATGATCGACACCGCCGCCGACATGCGCATCTCGAAACGGCACCTCGACAAGATCGACATTGCGCGTGTTCCCGCCGCCCTGTCGGCGACGGTCGAGCAGCACGAGGCGGGCCTGCTGTTCGTCGACGGCAAGCTCGAAGGCCGGCTCGCGCCCGGACGCCATGCGTTCTGGCAGGTGGGCCGCACGGTCAAGGTGCAGAAAGTCGATCTGCGCCCGCAGCCGCTCGAGGTGACGGCGCAGGAGATCCTGACCAAGGATCGCGTCGGCATTCGCGTGACGTTGACGGCGTTTTATCGCATCGCTGATCCGGAGACTGCGGCGCTGGCCTCGGGCGACGTGCCGAACACGCTCTACCGGCTGATCCAGTTTGCGATCCGCGAGGCGGTGGCGACGCGCACGCTCGACGACATTCTCGCCGCGCGCGACACCATCGATTCCGAGGTCCGCAGCTTCGTCGCCGCGCGCGCCGCCGAGCTTGGCGCCGAAGTGAAGGAGATCGGCGTCAAGGACGTCATTCTGCCGGGCGACGTGCGCGAGCTGCTGAACAAGGTCGTGGAGGCCGAGCGCGTGGCGAAGGCGAACCTGATCCGCCGGCAGGAGGAGACGGCGGCAACGCGTTCGCTGCTCAATACCTCGCGCCTGATGGAGGACAATCCGCTGCTGTTGCGGCTGAAGGAACTCGAGGCGCTGGAAAAGCTGGTCGAGAAGGTTGGACGTATCGACCTGCACACGGGCAACGGTGCGGGCGGCGGGCTCGACGCCCTGCTGCAGAACCTGTACTCGCTGTCGCGCGAGAAAGCCGACAAGACCTGAAGCGTGGAGCCTTCATCGCGACGGCTCCGTTCGTACGGTCCGGTCCATGCCCTGTGCGCTCGCGCCTCATGTCGCGCCGTCTCGCAGCGCTGCTAACGTCCTCCGAAACGATGGAGGAAGTGCCGGTGCTGGACGTCACGCTGATGAATTTCGAGATCGCGCTGTTCGACTCGATCGTGTTCGATCCCGCAGAGGCCGGCCTCGACGAGCGGCGCACGGCCGAGAACGCCGAGCTTGCGGGCATTCTCGCCACCTCGCTGCTCGATCGGGACGCCGTACCGCCGCACCGGCTCGACTATCTGCGCAATGCCGCGCATGCGGCGCCGGGTGATGTTTCGATCATGGAAGGATGGACGCGCGATGGGCTCGATGGAGAGGTCCTGCACAAGGACGCGCGCTTCCTCAAATACCTTCGCTACATGATCTGCGGTCCCGATCTGCCGCAGCCGGTCATCAAGGGATTCGTGACCGAGGTCGAGAACCGCACGCCGGAAGGCGAGATCGACGCGCGCAAGGTGATGCTCAAAGTGCGTGAGCTGGCGCGCAAGGCGGAGACGCCGAGCCAGCGCGCCGAGGAGTTCTACATGCTGGCGCTTGAATGTGATCTCGAACCGGCGTTGGCGCGTGACATCCGTGCTGCTGTCGCGCGCATGAAGTGAACGCGGTGTCCGGTTTTGCGATGGCAGTCGCGTGCTTCGTCACCAGCCCCACACGAGGGCGCCGCCGGTGAGCCCCGCGCCCGCCGCCGTCATCAGCACGGTCTCGCCGCGTGCGTAACGGCGCTCGCCCGCCAGCAGCGACAGCGTGAACGGGATCGTCGCCGCCGAGCTGTTACCGTAGTGCGCAACCGACGACAGGGTTCGCTCCGGCTCGATCGCCAGCTTGTGGCGCGTCGCTTCGATGATGCGCGAATTGGCCTGATGCGGGACCCAGTGCGCGACCTCGCCGGTCGTGAGAGCGGCTTCGTCGAGGGCGGCGCGGGCGCTCTCGGCCATCATGGCGACGGCGCGCGTGAACACCGCCTTGCCGTCGCTGATCGACATGAGCACGTCAGCGGGTTCGAGCGCCGCGCTGAACGGTCTGCGGCTGCCGCCCGCCGGGATCTTGATGAGATCATAGGCGCTCCCATCGGCGGCGAGAGAGAGGCCGCGGATGCCGGCGCCCGCGCGGTTCGACGGCGTGACGACGACGGCGCCCGCAGCATCCGCGAACAGCACGGCACTGGCGCGCTCGTCCGGGTTGATGCGGCGCGAGAGGATATTCGCCGCGATCACCAACACCGCCCTGCCGTGCGTGCGTGCGAAGCTGTCGGCGAATGCGAGCGCGTAGAGAAAGCCGGCGCAGGCGCCGGCCATGTCGATGCCGCCGGAGCGCGCGAGGCCGAGCCGGTGTGCCACCAGCGGCGC
>ERZ1645187.3068-NODE-3068-length-14245-cov-15.374700_pt1 | contig 14245 bp, 10 predicted proteins | sample MGYA00575352_ERZ1645187 | MGnify/ENA primary metagenome ERZ1645187 (study PRJEB40837, sample SAMN11349314) | freshwater sediment metagenome | isolation source: river sediment | host: Sediment | place: India: Wazaribad , New Delhi | collected 2017-02-21 ...
TCCTCGATCATCACCGCCGCCCCGCCTTCCGATTCCTCGGCCGGCTGGAAGATGAACACGGCGATGCCGTCGAAATCCGGGTTGTCGGCCAGGTAGCGGGCGGCGCCGAGCAGCATGGCGGTATGGCCGTCGTGGCCGCAGGCGTGCATCTTGCCCTGGTGTTTCGAGTGATGCGGGAATTCGTTCAGTTCGCACAGCGGCAGCGCGTCCATGTCGGCGCGCAGGCCAACCATGCGGGACGAGGTGCCGGCGCGCAGCACGCCGACCACACCGGTTTTGGCGATGCCGCGATGGACTTCCAGGCCATAGCGTTCCAGCTCGCGGGCCACGATGTCGGCCGTCCGGTTCTCGTTGAAGGCCAGTTCGGGATGGGCATGGATGTCACGGCGCAGGGCCGTCAGTTCGGCCAGGAAGGGCAGTTCGAGCAAGGGGAGTGTCGGGGGCATGTTCGTCTCCTTTTTTGAGTGGCCTGCTGCAGGCGCAAGGATGAGCAACGGGGCGAAAGGCGCCAGGACAGCCAGCGCCGTCCGGCTCATCGCGCAGCAGAGCAAGGCCTATTATGCCGTGGCTTGCTGGCCAGCGCCGCCTTGATTATGCTCACCCCCCATGGAACTCATTCTCATCAGCGGCCTGTCCGGCTCCGGCAAGTCGGTTGCCCTGAACCTGCTCGAAGACTCAGGCTACTACTGCGTCGACAACCTGCCGGTGGTGATGCTCACGGTGCTCATCGGCATGCTCAAGGAAGAGGGCATCCAGAAGACGGCCATCGCCATCGACGCCCGCTCCGGGCACGGCATCGACTTGCTGCCCTCGAAAATGCAGAAGCTGGCGGAATCGGGCATCGACCTGACCTTCCTGTTCCTGCATTCCACCGAGGACACGCTGCTCAAGCGCTATTCCGAATCCCGGCGCCGCCATCCGCTGGCTGCCGCCGACCAGACCCTGGTCGAAGCCATCCGCGCCGAACGCATCATGCTGGAGCCGATTTCCGGCCTCGGCCACCGCATCGACACCAGCGGCATGAAGGCCAACGGCCTGCGCGAGTGGGTGCGCCAGTTCATCGAGGCCGAGCCCGGCCAGGGCCTGACCCTGATGTTCGAATCCTTCGGCTTCAAGCACGGCATCCCGCTCGATGCCGACCTGGTGTTCGACGTGCGCTGCCTGCCCAATCCGCACTACGATCCCGAGCTGCGCCCGCTGACCGGCCGGGATGCGCCGGTGATCGCCTTCCTCGAAGCCGAGGCGGAAGTCCGCCGCATGCGCGACGACATCGCCCGCTTCGTCGACACCTGGCTGCCCTGCTACATCCGCGACAACCGCAATTACCTGACAGTCGCCATCGGCTGCACCGGCGGCCAGCACCGCTCCGTGCACATCGCCGAATGGCTGGCCGGTGAATTCGCCACCAAGGCCCGCGTGCTGGTCCGCCACCGCACCCTGGCCGGCAGTTGAAATCCTGGCTGGCCCTGATCCGGCCGGGCGACTGGCTGGTTCTTCTCGGCAGCGCGGTGCTGGTCGGCTTCAGCGTCCCGGTTTTCTGGCAGGGCGGCATGGCCGACCGGGCGATCATTCGCCAGGAGGGCAAGGTTTTTGCCGAAGTCGATCTCAAGGCGCGCAAGCAGTTCGCCGTGGGCGGCCCGCTCGGCACCACCTTGATCGCCGTCGAACCGGGCCGCGCCCGCGTCGTTTCCGACCCCAGCCCGCGCCAGTATTGCGTCAGGCAGGGCTGGCTGATGCGCCCCGGCGAAATCGCCATCTGCGCCCCCAATCGCGTCAGCGTGCAGATCGCCGGCCGCACCAAGGTCTATGACTCAATCAGTTATTAAGCTCACCGTCACCGCCGAAGACCGCCGCGTCGCCTGGCTGGCCACCGCGGCCGTCGGGCTGTCGCTGGTCGATGCGGCCATTCCGTCGCCGCTGCCCGGCGTCAAGCCCGGGCTGGCCAACATCGTCACCCTGGTCGTCCTCGCCCGCTACGGCTGGGGCACGGCGGTGTGGGTCAGCGCCCTGCGCGTGCTGGCCGGCAGCCTGCTGCTCGGCTACTTCCTCGCCCCCGGCTTCTTCCTGTCGCTCACCGGCACCACGCTCAGCCTGCTCACCCTCGGCGCCGCGCAGCATTTGCCGACGCGCTGGTTCGGCCCGGTCAGCCTGTCCATCCTCGCTGCCTTTGCCCACATCGGCGGCCAGTTGCTGCTCGCCCGCGCCTGGCTGATTCCGCACGACGGCGTCTTCCTGCTCACCCCGATATTCGCCGGCGCGGCGCTCGTCTTCGGCACCCTCAACGGCCTGATCGCGGCTAAACTGCTGGCTGAAACAGCGTCTGCGGAAACCAGTCCATGACCAAGACCATCTGCCTCGCCCTGACCGGCGCTTCCGGCATGCCCTACGGCCTGCGCCTGCTCGACTGCCTGCTCGCTGCCGGCTGCAAGGTGCAACTGCTCTATTCGCAGGCAGCCCAGGTCGTCGCCCGGCAGGAAATGGCAGTCGACCTGCCGTCCCGCCCGAGCGAGGCCAAGGCCGCCCTGCTCGCCCGCTTCCCCCACGCCGACCCCGACAAACTGGCCGTTTACGGCCGCGAGGAGTGGTTCGCCCCGGTCGCCTCCGGCTCCAACCCGCCGGACGCGATGATCATCTGCCCGTGCAGCATGGGCACCCTGGCGGCCATCGCCCAGGGGCTGGCCGACAACCTGATCGAACGCGCCGCCGACGTGGTGCTCAAGGAAGGCCGCAAGCTGGTGCTGGTACCGCGCGAAACGCCGTTCTCGGCCATCCATCTCGAAAACATGCTGCGCCTGAGCCGGGCCGGCGCCGTCATCCTGCCGCCCAGCCCCGGCTTCTACCAACATCCGCAGAGCGTGCAGGACATTGTCGATTTCGTCGTCGCCCGCGTGCTCGACCAGATCGGCGTGCCGCATGCGCTGATGCAACGCTGGGGCGAGGAGGGCTGACATGGGCTGGTTCGATTTTGTCCGTTCCCCCGCTGGCACCTCGGTGGAAACCCTGCGCATTCCGCTCTTTCCGCTCAACACCGTGCTTTTCCCGGGCGGCCTGCAGCCGCTCAAGATCTTCGAGCAGCGCTACCTCGACATGGCCGCCGCCTGCATGAAGGACAACAGCCCCTTCGGCATCTGCCTGATCGACAAGGGCGGCGAAGTCGGCCGGGCGGCCGTACCGCACGGGGTCGGCACGCTGGCCACCATCACCAACTGGGAAATGGAGCAGCTCGGCATCCTGATGATCACCGCCCAGGGCGGCCGGCGCTTCCGCATCATCGAGACGCAGGTCGGCGACGGCCACCTGCTCGAAGGCACGGTCGAACTGCTGGCCGAAGCCGGCCCGACGCCGCTGCCGCAGGAACGCGAGCGCCTGCTCCCCCTGCTCCAGCGCATCGTCGGCGACCTCGGGCCGGAACGCATCCCGGAGCCGCATCGCTACGACGACGCCGAGTGGGTGGGCTACCGGATTACCGAAGTGCTGCCCATCCAGAACCTGGCCAAGCAGAAGCTGCTCGAACTCGACGACCCGCTCGCCCGCCTGGAGATTCTCGAAAAGTACCTGAGCCAGCGCAAGCTGCTCGGCTAGGAAAGCCTTCATACGCGGCATTTCCGCGGCAAGGACGAAATTTGTCCTTGCCGGGTTTTCCTCATTGAATCTTCGGCTATTTCTGACTGTCTCTCAGGTGAGCGATGGTAAAACCGATAGAGATTTAGAATCGAAAGCCTATGGATCACAACATTTCCCTAATCACGACCCTGGCAGCCGGCTTCGGCATTGCGCTGGTGCTCGGCCTGATCGCCGAGCGCCTGAAGCTGCCGGCGCTGGTCGGCTACCTGGTCACCGGCATCCTGATCGGGCCGGCAACCCCCGGCTTCGTCGCCGATGTGGGGATCGCCGCGCAGCTTTCCGAAATCGGCGTCATGCTGCTGATGTTCGGCGTCGGCCTGCATTTTTCCATCCGTGACCTGCTTGCCGTCAAGCGCATTGCCGTACCCGGCGCCGTGGTCCAGATGAGCATCGCCACCGTGCTCGGCATGGCGGTGAGCTGGTGGTGGGGTTGGGAATGGGGGCATGGCCTGCTCTTCGGCCTGTCGCTGTCCTGCGCCAGCACCGTGGTGCTGCTCAAGGCGCTGGAGTCGCACGGTGTGCTCGACAGCATGAACGGGCGCATCGCCGTCGGCTGGCTGGTCGTCGAAGACCTGGCGACCGTGCTGGTGCTCGTCATGCTGCCGCCGCTGGCCGGCATACTCGGCGGCAATGCCGGGGCGGGCGCTGGCGATGGCCCGATCTGGATGACCATCGCCAAGACCCTGCTCGAAGTCGGCGCCTTCATCGCCCTGATGCTGATCGTCGGCCGCAAGGTCATTCCCTGGCTGCTCTGGCAGGTGGCCGGCACCGGTTCGCGGGAATTGTTCACCCTGGCCGTCGTTTCGGCGGCCATCGGCATCGCCTTCGGCGCCGCCAAATTGTTCAGCGTCTCCTTTGCGCTCGGCGCCTTCTTTGCCGGCATGGTCATGCGCGAATCGGAATTCAGCCACCGCGCAGCCGAAGAATCGCTGCCCCTGCGCGATGCCTTCTCGGTGCTCTTCTTCGTGTCGGTCGGCATGCTGTTCCAGCCGGACATCCTGCTCGACAAGCCGCTGCAGGTGCTCGGCGTGGTCGCCATCATCATGCTCGGCAAGACCCTGGCTGCACTGGCCATCGTGCTGGCCTTCCGCTATCCGCTCAACACGGCGCTGACGGTGGCGGCCAGCCTGGCCCAGATCGGCGAGTTTTCCTTCATCCTCGCCGGGCTGGGGCAGGCGCTCGGCCTGATGTCCGTGGAAGCCATGAACTACGTGCTGGCCGGTGCGCTGTTCTCGATCGCCCTCAACCCGCTGATGTTCTCGGTGATTGACCCGCTCCGCCGCTGGGCGCTCAACAACTCCGCCTTTGCCCGCGAACTGGAGCAGCGCGGCGACCCCTACGCCGAGCTGCCGATGACGACCGAGCGCAAATACCTCGAAAAGCAGGTCGTCCTGGTCGGCTATGGCCGCGTCGGGCAACGCATCGCCGAGGCCCTGAGCAACCGGGAAATTCCCTTCGTCGTGGCCGAACAGAATCGCGAGCTGGTCGAGCGCCTGCGCGAACGCGGCATCCCCTCCGTATCGGGCGACGCCGCCGACCCCTCGGTGCTGATCCAGGCGCATATCGCCGATGCCGACACCCTGGTCGTCACCCTGCCCGACCCGATCAATGTCCGCCAGATGGTCGAAACCGCGCGTACCTTGAACCCGGACATCGAAATCCTGCTGCGCACCCATAGCGAAGCGGAATCGGAATTGCTGCGCAAGGACAAGTTGGGTACCGTGTTTTTTGGTGAAGAGGAACTGGCCAAGGGGATGACCAAGCATCTCCTCAGCCGCTACGCGCAACAGGGGAGCACCCCGTAGGCTAACCACAGGAGCTTGCACATGGCTGAACTCAAACACATCCTGGCGGCCACCGACCTGTCGGGCCCGGCCCGCCATGCCGTGGAACGGGCAGCACTGGTCGCTGCCGGCAGCGATGCCGCGCTGGCCATGATCCACATTGCCAACCTGGCACCGCTCGACCAGGTGCGCCAGCTCCTGAGCAGCGAGCCGGAGCGCCTGGAACAGGATCTGGTCGATCAACTGCGCGACGCCCTGCGTACCCTCGCCGCCACCATCCACGAACGCTTCGGCGTCACGCCGGCGCTGCGTGTGGCGACCGGCGACCTGCTGCCGGAATTGCTCAACCACGCGGCGACCCTGCCGGCCGACCTGCTGGTGCTTGGCGCCCGCGGCAGCAGCTTCCTGCGCCACATCCTGCTCGGCACCACCGCCGAGCGCCTGCTCAGTTCTTCGCGCGTCCCCATGCTGGTCGTCAAGCAGCCGCCGCATGAGCCCTACCGCCAACTGCTCGTGCCGGTCGATTTTTCGGCCAGCTCGCTGCGCGCCCTGCGCCTTGCCCGGACCATCGCGCCGCGGGCCGACATCAGCGTGCTCCACGTCTTCGAGGTGCCTTTCGAGGGACAGCTGCGCTATGCCGGGGTCGATGAATCCAAGATCGAGCATTACCGCGCCATCGCCCACAACCAGGCCTGGGAAAAGTTGCGCCAGCTGCGCAGCAGCGCCGAACTGGATGATGCCCGGGTGGAACTGCTGGTGCGCCAGGGCGACGTGTCGCAACGCATTCTCGAACAGGAACAGGAAGCCGACTGCGACCTGATCGTCATTGGCAAGCACGGCAAGGATGCCATCGAGGAATTGCTGCTCGGGCGGGTGACCCGGCATGTGCTGACCGAAGCGCAGGGCGATATCCTGGTCAGCCTGTAAGCACGCGATCAGCAGCCACGCCGTAAGGAAATGGCGCTATCCTGCCGCTCCATGCGGAGGAAACAATGAAAATTCTGATCATCGAGGATTCACGCGCCGTGGCGGCCGTCATGGCGGCACGCCTGAGCAGCCTGGGCCATGAGGTCGATGTCGCCGAGAACGGGGCCATCGGCGTCGACAAGTTCGAAACCGGCCAGCCCGACCTGGTCTTCATGGATATCGAAATGCCGGTCATGAACGGCTTCGAGGCGACCAACCGGATCCGTGCCCACGAGGCCAAACAGCCGTGGGCGTGGACCCCGATCATTTTCCTGACCGCCTCCGACACCGCGGAAAACCTCATCACCGCCATCGAGGCCGGCGGCGACGATTTCATGTCCAAGTCCGTTCCCGAACTGGTGCTCGAAGCCAAGATGAAAGCCATGGCGCGCATCGCCGCCTTGCGCCAACGCCTCTCCTTCGCCAACCGCAAGCTGGAGGAGCAAGCCAGCCGGGACGGGCTGACCGGCCTGGCCAACCGCCGCCACATGGACCTGCGTACCGATCTGGCCTGGGATGAGGCATTGCGCACCCAAGGCAGCTTTGCGCTGTTCATGATCGACGTGGACCATTTCAAGAAATACAACGACCACTACGGGCACCAGGCCGGCGACGACTGCCTGCGCGCCGTCGCCGGCGCGCTCGCCGGGGTGATCGAGCACACCGAGGCCAGCGGACTGACCCGCGACGCCTTTGTCGCCCGCTATGGCGGCGAGGAGTTTGCCGTCATCGTTCCCGAAGCCAGCGCAGCCGCCTTCAGCCACCTGACCGCGACGCTGATCGACGCGGTGCGCCAGCTCGATCTGCCGCACGAGAAAAACGATGCCGGGGGCCGCGTCACCATTTCGGCCGGCGGCATGCGCATGGCCCCGGCCGAGGGCGAGCTGGTCGCCCTCTTCCGCCAGGCCGACAGCCGTCTCTACCGCGCCAAGCATGGCGGCCGCAACCAGGCCGTGGTCACCGACTGAGCGGAAACGATGCGATGAGCGCCCGCGTCCTGATCGTCGACGACAACGAGAGCCTGCGCCGCGTCTTTTCGGCGCTGCTCACCCAGGCCGGCTACCAGGTGCTTGCCGCGCTGCCCGACGGCAGCAAGCTGGTGGAGTGGATGCGGCGGGAAACGCCGGACATCGTTTGCCTGGATTACCACCTGCCCGGCCGCGACGGGCTATCCCTGCTCGCCGATATCGACAAGGCTTTTCCCCAGGTCGATGTGCTGTTCATGACGGCCAGCGGCGAGGCCTCGCTCGAACAACGCGCCGCCGACGCCGGGGCGGCCGGTTTTCTGCACAAACCCTTCAGCCAGACCCAGGTGCTCGCCGAATTGCGCGCCGTGTGCGACGCCCGGCAGCAGGCCGGCCAGGGCAACGCGCGCAGCGAGGAAGCCCCCCGCCGGCGGCATACCGCCGTGGTGGCCGACGACAGCGCAGCGGTTCGCCTGGTGCTCAAGGGCCTGCTTGAAGAAGCCGGCGTGCGCGTGGTGCAAACCGTCGCCAACGGCTCGGAAGCGCTCAATGCCCTGCGTCACCATCAGCCCGACCTGCTCTGCCTCGACGTCAACATGCCGGTCATGGACGGGATCGAAGCCCTGCCCCAGGCCGTCGAGATCAGCCCGGAGACGCTCATCGTCATGGTCACCGGCTGCAACGACCGCCAGCTGATCGCCCAGGCAGCCGGGCTGGGCGCCAAGGGCTACATCCTCAAGCCGCTGCGGCCGGCTTACGTCGAAGGCCTGGTGCGCAAACTCTTCGGGGCGCGCCAGGGCTGAGCCCCAGCCGCCACGCCCTCTCCTCCCCAAACACCGCATTCCCCCGCCGCCTCGCGGCGACTGCAGCGAGAAAGCCCGGCACGGCCCCTGGTCAGCTGTCGCGCCCGTCGGCCAGCACAAGCCGCAGTGCGGCGATCATGGCCGGCAGGCGGGCGGCCAGGGTGGCCAGCGCGGCTTGTGCCGCAGCCCCCGCGCCCTGCTTGAGGGCCTGATCGAGTTCGTCGGTCAGGGCAAAGATGGCGGTGGCGCCAATGCTGCCTGCCGCCCCCTTGAGGGCATGGGCGAGCTTCTCGGCAGCGGGCAGGTCGCCGCGCCCGATCAGCGCCGTGAGTTGCCCGACATCGTCGCCGTGACCATCGACGAACAGCTGCAGGATGCGCCGGTAATGCGCCACCTTGCCGCGCACCAGGCTGAGGCCGAGGCTGCGGTCGAGATCGGGAACCGCCTCCAGTCGGGCATACAGCGCATCACCTGCGCCCTCCGGCGCACTGGCCGGAAGGGGCCTGGCCAGCTGGCGGTTGTCGCGCGGCGCCGGACAGGCCGGCAGCCATTGCACCAAGGTGGAAAAGAGCTGTTCGGGATCGACCGGCTTGGGCACGTGGCCATTCATGCCGGCCTGCAGGGCTGACTGCTGGTCCTCGGCGAAGGCATTGGCGGTCATTGCCAGAATCGGGATGTCCTGCCACCCGGGCAGGGCACGAATGGCACGGGTGGCGTGCAAGCCGTCGAGGTGCGGCATCTGGATATCCATCAGCACCAGGTCGTAGTGGTGCAGGCGGGCCATCTTGAGCGCTTCGCTGCCATCCTCGGCCACATCGACGGCGAGGCCGACGCTGTGCAGCAGTTCGACGGCCACTTCGCGGTTGATGGCATTGTCCTCGGCGAGCAGCACGCGCGAGCGGCAACCCCGTTCGCGCAACTGCTGTTCGGCCTGGGCCGGCACCCCCGCCGCCTGCGGCAGGATGCCGTGGCCACGTTGCAGCCGGGCGGTGAACCAGAAGGTGCTGCCCTGGCCGGGCACGCTGTCGGCACCGGCCTCGCCGCCCATCAGTTCGGCCAGGTGCCGGGTGATGACCAGGCCCAGCCCGCTGCCGCCGTACTGGCGGGTGGTCGATGCATCGGCCTGGGTAAAGGACTGGAACAGCTGGGACAAACGCTCGGCGTCGATACCGATCCCGGTATCGCTGACCGAGAAACGGATGTGCAGCTCGTCGCCCTCCGCCGCCAGCAGTTTGGCAGCGAGGGTGATGTGGCCGTGCTCGGTGAACTTGAGGGCATTGCTGGCGTAGTTGAGGATGGCCTGGCGCAGGCGGAGCACATCACCGCGCAGCCATTCGGGCACGGAATCGGGGTCGATGCGGATTTCCAGGCCCTTGGCGCGGGCGACCTCGCCGAGAATGGAGCGCACATGGTCGAGCACGGCCGACAGGGTGAAATCGCTGTGTTCCAGTTGCAGCTTGCCGGCCTCGATCTTCGAAATGTCGAGGATGTCGTTGATGATCGACAGCAGGTGCTTGCCGGCTGCGTCGATCTTGCCCAGCCGCTCGGCCTGGCCTGCCGTGGCCTCGGCGCGCAGCAGGTGGGTGAGGCCGAGGATGGCGTTCATCGGCGTGCGGATTTCGTGCGACATGTTGCTCAGGAAGGCGCTCTTCGCCTGGCTTGCTGCTTCGGCGCTTTCCTTGGCGCTGGCCAGTTCCTGGGTGCGCTCGGCCACCCGCTGCTCCAGTTCGCTGTTGATGGTTTGAATCTCGTCGATGTGCGCCTCGACCTCCTCGGCCATGCGGTTGAAGTCGTGGCCCAGCTCGGCCAACTCATCGGCACCGCTCACCGGCACGCGCACCCCGAACTGGCCGGAGGCCACGCTGCGCGCCGTCTGGCGCAGGGTTTCGATGCGGCGCAACACGAAACGATCCATGAAATAGCCGAGCGCCAGGAAGGAGAACAACAGCAGCAGGCCATCGCGCACCAGGCGCGACTGGAGGCGCTCGGCCACCTGGGCATCGTAGCGCTCCATGGGCAGCTTGATGCTCATCACCCCGCGCAGGTCGCCCTCCTTGTAGCCATAGGAAACGCCCGGGTAAGTCTTGCGGATACTCTCCGGTGCCTCGGCCTCGGCGCCGTGGCAACGCAGGCAATAGCCCTCCACCCAGATCGGCGAGGTGTAGTGGAACCAGCGCTTGCCGTTGTCTTCCGCAATCGGCTGCATGCGCTCCTTGGCGGTGGGATTGGCGCGGTAGAAATCCATGGCCGCCACTTCGAACGGGTCGGCGCGGTTGGCCGGATTGCGCGGCCGGTCGGAAACATTGTTGAAACGGTAGCCGTTGTCGTTCCATTCCTTGTAGTCGGCCGAAATGCGCCCCATGGCATGGGCGGGCAGAAAGCCGATGGTGCGCTCGGTGACCGGCAGGCCGCTGTCGATGAACTGCTGGTGATAGACGCGGCGCGTCGCCATCAGGATGCCGCGGATGGCATGGACATCCACTTCCAGTTCCTTGCGCTGGTCGGCGTGTATCTTGTTCCAGGCGACCACCAGGTCGACCCCCATGACGATGATCAGGACCAGCCCGAGAATCGTCCACATTTTTGTGCGTAGTTTCATTGCCGCTCTTTATCTGCCCGTACTGGCGCTTGTTATCCGTTCTTCCCTGTCGATCTACCCCTGCCGGCCGCTGACGGCTGCCGGTCAAGCCTGCAATTCGGCAATCCCTTCCTGTGCGCTGCGCAAGGTGGCCAGCGCTTCCTGGTAGGCAAAGTCGTTGATCTGCTTTTCCAGGGTGAGCGCAAAACTGCCCAGCGCCGCACGCAGCATGGAAAAGTTGTCATTGAACAACTGGTTGCCATCGATATAGCCGCCTTCCAGGCGGGTGGCCAGCGTTGCCAGCAACTGGCGCACGGCCGGCCAATCCACCGCCGCCGCACCCGGTTCATCGTCGGCGATCGCCTGCAGGATGGCCGGCAGCAGGGTGTTCAGTTCAGCCTCCACCACAGCGATCAGCGGGTCCAGCACGGCGGCGGAAACCTTCCCGTCCCGCACCGCGAACTCCAGGCTTTCAAATTTTTGCCGCAAGCCGGAGATGCCGAGAATGGCGCAGCTGGCCTTGGCCGAATGGACCAGGCGGCGCGCCCCCTCCGGATCGCCGGCCGCCAGCAGGGAACGGAATTCCGCCGTGCACTCGGCCCGGCCGTGGGCGAAGGATTTCAGCAAGCGCAGGTAAGTACCCTGGTGATCGGCCAGATTGGCCAGCCCGGCACGCACATCGAGATCGGGCAGCGCGGCCAGCCGGCGCAAGGTGTCGGGCAGCGGAGCCAGGCCCGGTGCGCTGGCGGGCGGCTCGTCCAGCGGCTTGAGCGCCTTGTAGCGGGGCCGCCACTTGAGCAGGGCCGCATAGAGAACCTGGGGCTCCACCGGCTTGGCGATGAAATCGTTCATGCCCGCCGCCAGGCAGCGCTCCCGGTCTTCGGCAAAGGCATTGGCGGTCATGGCGATGATCGCCAGATCCTGCCGCTCCGGCAGCTGCCGAATCTGCCGCGTCGCCGTGACGCCGTCCATGCCCGGCATCTGCATGTCCATCAGCACAATGTCGAAATTCTGGCTGGCCACCTTGGCGCAGGCTTCCAGGCCATCCACCGCCGTGTGCACCTCCACCCCGGGGTAACTCAGCAGTTCAAGACCGACTTCGAGATTGATCGGCTCATCATCGACCAGCAGGACGCGCAGCGCCTCGCCGGCCTGGGCCAGTTCCTGCGTCATCTGGTCCATGTCGGATGCCGCCACGGCCGGCTCGGCGTGTTGGCCGCCGCGCTCGAAAACGCCGGTGAACCAGAAGGTGCTGCCCTTGCCCGGTTCGCTTTCGACGCCCACTTCACCGCCCATCAGGGCGGCCAGGCGCTTGGTGATGGCCAGCCCCAGGCCGGTGCCGCCGAACTGGCGGGTGGTCGAGCTGTCGGCCTGGACGAAGGGTTCGAACAGTTTGTTGCGGGCCTCGGCAGACAGGCCGATGCCGGTATCGCGCACCGCAAAGCGCAAGGTCAGCTGTTGATCGGCGCAATCCAGCACGTCCACGCGCAGGCTGACCGAGCCGGCGGGCGTGAATTTGACGGCGTTGCTGGCGAAATTGAGCAGGGCCTGGCGCACCCGGGTTTCATCGCCCTTGATCCACAGCGGGCAATCGGGACAGCTGAATTCCAGCGCCAGCCCCTTTTCCTCGGCGCGCTCGGCGATGATCGAGCGCACCTGGTCGAGCAGGACATCGAGCGAAAAATCGCGCTTTTCCAGATCCAGGCGGCCGGATTCGATTTTGGACAGGTCCAGGATGTCGTTGATGATGGCGAGGAGATGCTTGGCCGAGGTGTCGATTTTCCCGAGATGCTTGAGGTCGCCGGCGGTGCGGGCCGGATTGCGGCCGAGCAGGAAAGTCAGCCCGAGGATGGCGTTCATCGGGGTCCGGATCTCGTGGCTCATGTTGGCCAGGAAGGCGCTTTTCGCCTGGTTGGCGCTTTCGGCCTGCTGCTTGGCCAGTGACAATTCCGTCGTCCGGATGGCGACCAGCTCCTCCAGGTGCAGGCGATGCTCGTCGAGCTCCCGGGCGATCCGCTTGCGTTCGGTGATGTCTTCCTTGACCGCGACATAGTGGGAAATCATGCCGCCGGCATCGGTGACCGGGGTGATGATGGCGAACTCGACATACTCGGTGCCATCCTTGCGCTTGTTGAGCAGTTCCCCTTTCCACGAACGCCCCGCCACCAGCGCCTGCCAAAGCTCGACATAGCGCTCGGGCGGGGTTTTGCCCGAATGCAGGATGCGCGGATTCTGGCCGATGACCTCGGCCCTGCTGTAGCCGGTGGCATTGAGGAAGGCATCGTTTACATATTCGATTTCGGCGTCGAGATTGGTGATCACGATGCTTTCCGGGCTTTGTTCGATGGCCATCGACAGCTTGTGAATCTCGTTCTCGGCCTGCACCCGCTCGGTCACGTCGTGCACGATGGAGTAGAGCACCTCCCGCTCACCGATCCGGATAGGCCCGCTGAACGATTCGACATCGCGCACGGAGCCGTCGGCTCGCCGATGCCGGAAGCGGAAATGATCTTCATGCTGCAAGCGGGCACGCTGCATTTCGGCGCGGATCTGCTCCGGCGTGAGCGCATTGATCCGGGAAATGTTCATGCCGGTCAGCACCTCCCGGCTCCAGCCGTAATATTTCGCGGCCGCCTGGTTGGCATCGAGAATGGCGCCATCCACCGGGTCGATGAGCAGCATCACGCAATGGCTGTCCTGGAAGAGCGCCCGGTAACGCGCTTCGCTGTGCTGGATCTGACCGACCTGGGACTCCAGCGTGCCGACCATGTTATTGAAGCTGCGATTCAGCCGGGCGAATTCGTCGGCCACGTTTTCCTCACCCAGCCGCGTTTCCAGGTGGCCGTCGGTGACCCGCGCGGCGGCACCATTAATGTCGTCGAGCCAGGTTTTGAGGGCCTTGAACAGAAAGCGGTAGGCCAGTGCCAGCGACAAGCCGACGGTGCACAGCAGCACGATGATCCGCCGCCAGAAATCGCGCTCGATGTCGCGCATGATGCTGCCGATGGGCGCCGAAACGCTGGCGACCAGGGCATTGTTGGCCAAGCGGACGGGCTCCAGGATGAACAGCCTTTCCTCCCCGTCCACCCCGGCCATGACGACCCGGCTCTCTTTTGCGGCCAGCGCGGCGAGCAGGCGTTGCCGGCTGCTGTCCGACAAGGCCTTGCCGCGCCATGCATCGGGGTCCGGATAGCGCGAGATGACATCCCCGTTGGCCTCAAACAACACGCTCGTCCACCCCTCGGGCAGTCCGTAGCGGGCAGTCAGCCGATCGAACCAGGAAATGTTGGTGGCAGCGAAGGCGGCAGCCTGAAACACGCCAGCCGCATCGTGGATCGGGTAACCGAAAATGATGCCCGGCTCACCGGACATCCTGCCGATCGCGAACTGGCCGCGGGTCATGCCCGACACCGACTGGACTTCGCGAAACCATTGCCGGTCCTGCACATTGACCGGGGACTTCACACCGAGCGAACTGCAAAACACATCGCCATTGGCCAGTACGGCACCGAGGTTGGAAAAGTT
>ERZ1645187.3070-NODE-3070-length-14244-cov-30.100430_pt1 | contig 14244 bp, 16 predicted proteins | sample MGYA00575352_ERZ1645187 | MGnify/ENA primary metagenome ERZ1645187 (study PRJEB40837, sample SAMN11349314) | freshwater sediment metagenome | isolation source: river sediment | host: Sediment | place: India: Wazaribad , New Delhi | collected 2017-02-21 ...
TTCCGTCATAGATTTTCGGATCGCAGGCATAGATATGACTGCCCATCCACGGCAATTGGGCGTCGGGCGCCAGCAGCGGCTTTTGTTCGAGGTATTGCCACGCAATGCCATCCGAGGAATGCAGCAGACAGATAGCGGAACCTGATCTTCCGTTGTGCGCATAAATGCCATTCTGAAACGCGACATAGCCGTCCTCGCAGGTTATCACCTTCATCGAGCCCGCTCCCAGATTATTCCATGGCATTTCGGGTGACGGCGAAAAAACAGGCCGCGCCGCCGCCACATAGTCGCCGTCGATGCGGTCGCTTTCGGCATAGGAAATATGCAAAGGCTCATTGAATCCGCAGTCGGGCACACGCACCAGCGAACAGGAGAAATACAAGCGGTATCGCTGCCCGGTCTTTATCAGGCAGGGATTGCTCACGGCTTCGCCGAGGGCGGCATCGCGGTGGAAATGCAGAGACGGCACCACCAGCGTGGACGGCGCCGACCACTTTTTCAGATCATCGGAATGGCGCAGCTCCAGCTGTGAGTACCATTTTTTGCCGGGCAGCACAAGATTTGGACCGGAAAATTTCTCATAAAAAAGATAATAGCGGTTGTCTTCTTTGAAAATAAACGGGCGCAACGCGAAGCGCACCACCGTCTGCACTTTTTGCCACTGCACGCCATCCGCCGATGTAAATTGCTGAATGCCCAAAAAGGTATGCGCGAATAAATGCCATTTCCGGTCGGGTGTTTCCGTCGGCAGCAATACGGTCGGGTCGGCAATCAGCGGCGTGCCGAAGGGCGGAAATAAAATGGGCGTGTGTTGCTGCAACCGAAACTGAAGCCCTTGAAATTGCTGTATTTTCATAAATGCAAAATCATACGGTTAACCACCGCAGCCAATGAGTCGGTTCGGATTTTTTTTCACCAGTTCTTCCAGTTCGGGCATCAGCGCGTCGCCGGGCAGGCCGGCTGTTGATTCGATTTCCTGTGTGGACTCGGGCAGCTGCGCCAGGGATGCCGGCTCGGGAATTTCGGGTGCGGAAGCCGCATTTTTCGGGGATGGTTGCATTGTTTAAAATTAGCACCAAATTTGACAGCCTGCAAATATTTTAACGTAAATTGCAGTGTGAAATGGATACAAAAATACACCGGCTTTCTGCGCAATCTGCGGGCAGTGCATGGCTTGTATAATCTGTTTCACCGCAAAGGACTGAGACACAACAAGCACCTGTATCCTTACTACGGCATTCAACGCTCGGTATACCGCTCCATTTCTGCTTCATTTTTTGCCGGAAAAGGCGCAAAAAAACCGTGGCTCGACAACTTCACCGGCGCCAGAGATATTGAAAATCATCCCTTGTTTTCTCATTTTCCGGATGCGGTAGAACAGCAATTGCTGCAATGGAACAGGCAGGGTTATATAATCTGGGAAAATTTTCTCGATGCGGAAACAGTGGACGCCATCAATCAGGATATCGAAGATTTAATGGGAAAAAACGCGGTTGATTTTAACTACACAGGCCGCAAGATTTTTAATACTTACCGCCAGTCTGCCGTAGTGCGAAAGGTAATCAAAGAAAAGCGACTGCTGGAGTTGCTGTCATTTATCCTGGACAAGCCGGTAGTGCCGTTTCAGACGATTCACTTTCTGAAAGGCAGCGAGCAGCAGCCACATTCCGATGCCATTCACATGAGCACCTTCCCGCAGGGCTATATGATTGCCGCCTGGTTCGCACTCGAAGATATCGGGCCGGAACAAGGGCCTTTATCTTATTTTCCGGGTTCTCAGCAACTGCCCTATCTGACGAATGCCGATTACGACAACAACAGCAATTGTTGGCGCGTAGACGGCGAAGCCAACGCGAAGTATGAACAGAAAATCGCGCAACTGCTGGCGGAAAATAATTTCCCGAAAATGACATTCACCGCGAAAAAGGGAGACCTGCTGATCTGGCACGGCAACCTGATTCATGGCGGAGAACCGATGCTGCGCCGGGAAGCTACGCGCAAAAGCATGGTGGCGCACTATTACGCCAAAGATGTCATTTGCTACCACGAAATCAGCGAGCGGCCCGCCATCTTCGACACAGACTTAATCGGAGAAATTGACAATGGTTTTTATAAAGGTGATTCAGATATCCTGGATATTCCGAAATTCTAATCGTTTCTTTTCTCACCGAATACGCGATACCATAGATATCCGATGCCGGGCAACAGGACAACGACGAATTTGAAATAATGCGTGGGTTGAATGTATTTCGGATTCCGCAACAGGAAATACATCAGCGCACCCACAAAAACCGTCAGCAACAGCGTCATCACTTTTGCTATCGGCTTTTCATAAAATGTTTTTCTGCGTTCAATCGCCCATTCCTGACGGGAAGAGGCTTTTTGTCCGGGCGGTGATACTGCCGCTTCGGGCATGGCGGCAATGTCTGTCTGCGGTGTCTGTATCTTCCGGTTATGCCCTTCCACTTTATCCAGAAAAGCGCGCAAAAACGCGTCGTAGGCGGCTTTCCTTTCACCGTACATATCTGTCAGTTCCCACTGTTCGCCCGTAACAAAATAAATGCGCAAATACTGAAATTCTCCGCGATAACGCCCCCGGTCGCTGCCCGACTGATAGCTGCCTATCTGACTGATAAGGTAGGTTTTTTCCTGATCGGTATTGAACCTTTTTACCTCTCCGTTGAATAAACGGGAAATTTCATTTTTTCCCAGCACAAACTCTGCTTCTTTGGTCAGCAAAAACATGATTCCATACATGGAGCCCAACATGCCCAGCATAATTGCCCAAACAGGAAGACTGAGAAAAATAGCGATATACATACCGGTCATGCCGATGCCAAATGCAATTGCCAGCGTAGGCAGTTTGCCCAGCGGTGTTATTCTGCAGGTGTAAGAAACGCCATCGCGGACGTATTGATTACCATAATTCATCTTCGCTAATATCGGCGGGTTTTTTGAATTGAAATAATTTTCGCATCTCTATTTTTTGTTTCTGCCGGTCGATAATCAAATCGGCGATGACTTCCGCCGCGTTTTCGCCTTTGTGCTGCGACAGCAGTTTGCGCACTTTATCCTCATGCACATCTATCCGGTACAACATATACAGCAGGTGCTCAAAATCATTGTTAATCCAGTCGTTGATGCGCTGAATGATGTGCTGCCGGAACAGTTCAAAGGAAGAAAAGGAAAGACCTGTTTCTTCCAGCAACTGCAACGTATATTCCTGTATCTTTTGTTCGTTGTCCATGGTGCTGACTTTTCGGCTACTTAAATGTATATTTTTTCATGGCTATACTATCGCTTTTTCTATGCCCATTCCAAACAAGGCATAATCGAACCGCACCGGATCTTTCGCATCTATTTGCTTTAAGTTAGCGGTTAATTCGCAAACTGTCAACCAGTCGCGCTGTTTTCTTTGAATGAGTTGTAATTGCCGCGCGTAATTTTCTACATGCACATCCAATGGCATCAGCAACTGTGCCGGTTTTATCGTTTTCCATATGCCGAAATCCACGCCGCGCCGGTCTTTGCGCACCATCCAGCGCAGGTACATATTCAGCCTTTTGCAGGTCGATTTATTCGCGGGCGAAGAGACATGTTTCCTCGTTCGCTGCGGTGCTTCTTCCAACGCAAAAAACGCTTGTCGGAATTGCTGCAATCCCGTTTCCATATCATCGGCGGCAAAAAGTATCTCCAGTGAATTGTGTTTGGCGTAATGATGTTGCAGAAAGTGGATGAAATACAGTACATCTGTCGCATTAAAAGTGCGATGCACAAACTTTTCGAAGGGCTTCCGTTCTTTGGGTGTATGATGCAACACAAAACGATACGGGTCGTTATCCATCCATTCCATCAGTCGGTTACAACTATTGATAATCGACTTCCTGTTGCCCCACGCCAGCGTGGCCGCGAAGAATCCCGCAATCTCGATATCCTGCGCGCGCGTGTAGCGATGTGGAATCAGAATCGGGTCATCCTGTATGAATGATTTACGATTGTACTTATCGCAGTAATATTCGAGCAGGTCGATGGTTTGCTGTGGCATCATACGGAATATATTTCAGGCATGTCGGTCGCGGGAATGTTCATGCGCTTCCACTACGATGGTTTTTACATATTTGCCGGCATACCATAATCCGACGAAGGCCAGCAAGGAAAGAAACGGTATGTTTTTCTGCATCAGGAAGAAATCATAGGCGCCGTGCAGCAATATCGGATAAATCAGCCCCTTGCGCAACAATTCCTGTTGATGGGTCGTGTCAAACTTGGCAATGCCGACATGATAGCCCATCATCACCGCGAATACGGCGTGTGCAGGAATGGCGGTAAACATGCGCAGCAGGGCGGTACTCACGCCACCATCGGCGACATAAAATATATTCTCGAAAGCCGCGAAGCCCATGCCGACCATCACAGCATAGACAATGCCATCCAGCGGTTCGTTGAATTCTTTGCGCTTGAAAAGAATATAGCGCAGAAAGAAAAATTTGGCAAATTCCTCACTCAGTGCCACCACCAGAAACGCGTAGATGGCGGTATTCACGGGGTTTTCAGAAATCTCGAAAAACTGTCCGCCAATCAGCGTGCTCACCACTGCGGGAAAAGTGCTGAACACACCAAAGCCGAATGCGACCAGCAGCAGCCAGAATGGCTCCTTGTCAAAGCGGTCTTTGTGGATGATGTATCCGCAAACCGCCAGTGCAGGCGCGATGGCTAATATGAGTATCGTCCAACTCATGGATGGAAATTAAAGGTACAGATTTTCGGATGATTTCGCGATTAGACGAAACTTAGCCCAGTGCTTTTTTCAAATCTTCTATCAGGTCGTCTGCATCTTCGATGCCCACGCTGAGACGAATCAGAGAATCCACGACGCCGGTTTTCTGGCGCTCTGCCAGCGGAATACTGGCATGTGTCATGGTGGCAGGATGGCCAATGAGACTTTCCACGCCGCCCAGCGATTCTGCCAGAGAGAACAACTGCGTCGAGGACAACACCTTATTGGCTGCTTCGATGCGGTCATCTTTCAGGGAGAAGGATACCATAGCGCCAAATTTCTTCATTTGCTTCTTGGCAATGTTATGTCCCGGATGGCTGGCGAAGCCCGGATAATTTACGGTAGCTACCGCAGGATGAGACGCCAGAAAGGCCGCAATTTTTTCGGCGTTCTCGCAGGCTCTTTCCACTCGGATATGCAGCGTTTTGATACCGCGCAAAATGAGGAAACAATCCTGAGGGCCCGGCACGGCACCGCTCGCGTTCTGAATAAAATATAACTGATCGGCGAGTGCTTTCTCTTTCACCACGATGGCACCATGGATGACGTCACTGTGTCCGCCGAGGTATTTGGTGGCAGAATGCAATACAAAATCGGCACCCAGATCGAGTGGCGTCTGCAAGTACGGAGACGCGAATGTATTATCGACACACACCAGCAGGTTATGCTTTTTGGCAAGTTCGCATACCGCCGCGATGTCGACGATATTCAACATCGGATTGGTGGGTGTTTCTATCCAGATGAGTTTGGTTTTCGGGTTAATGGCATTTTCGATATTCGCGATATTGGTCATATCCACGAAAGAAAATTCCATTCCGAATTTGCCGTATACTTTCGTAAAAATGCGGTAAGTGCCGCCGTATAAATCGTTGCAGGAGATGATATGGTCGCCGCTTTGAAAGAGTTTCATGATGGCATCCGTCGCGGCAAGTCCGCTGGCAAAACAAATGCCATGCTGTCCGTTTTCCAGAGCAGCCAGCTGATTTTGCAATACGTTGCGCGTCGGATTCTGTGTACGGGCATATTCATAGCCTTTATGTACACCGGGTGCATCCTGCACATAGGTAGAAGTCTGAAAAATAGGTGTCATGATAGCACCTGAACTTTGGTCCGGTTCTATGCCTGCGTGTATAGCTTTGGTGGCGAATTTCATTTGCTGTGTATTTAGTAATGAGTACTGAGTATTTCTAATTTTTCTTATTTCAACAGATTAATCACGAGTCCGGATTTCAGTTTAGGCTCGAACCACGTGGATTTCGGCGGCATGATATTGCCGGAATCTGCGATGGCGATGAGCTGGTCAAGAGAGACAGGATACAAGGCGAATGCAATGGCCATTTCGCCCGAATCCACACGTTTTTGCAGTTCTCCCAGACCTCGGATGCCGCCTACAAAATCGATGCGTTTGTCGGTGCGCTGGTCTTTGATGCCGAGCACCTCATCCAATACAAATTTAGACAGAATCGTAACATCCAATACGCCGATCGGGTCGTTTGGGTTATATGTATCATCGTGTGCGGTGAGTTTATACCAGACACCGTTCAGATACATGGAAAATTCATGCAGCTGTGTTGGCTTGTAGATGTTCGCCCCTTTTGCTTCCACCTCAAAATGCGTTTTTATTTTATCCAGCAATTCCGTTTCCGTCAGACCGTTCAGGTCTTTCACCAATCGGTTGTAATCCTGGATCTGCAACTGATTGGAAGGAAAGAGACAGGACAAGAAGAAATTGTAAGATTCATTTCCGGTGTGATTCGGATTCTCCTCGCGGAGTTGTCGGCCCACTTTCGCGGCACCTGCAGAGCGGTGATGTCCGTCAGCAATATAGCTGGCCGGCACTTTTTCGCTGAATAATTCCACCAGTTTTCGCGTGATGTTTTCGTTGTCGATTTTCCACAACTGATGACGGACATTCTGCGAATCAACATAATCGTTTTCCGTTTGGTGATGGGCGCAATAATGTTCGATGATGGCATCGATTTCCTCCACCGGTTTATATGTCAGAAATACCATGCCCGGCTGCGCCATTTTGGTTTTCATGTGGCGGATACGGTCGTTTTCTTTCGCCACCAGCGTCAGTTCGTGTTTCTTGATGCGATCTTCGAAATAATCATCAATGGAACTGCCTGCCACCAATCCGGTTTGCGTGCGGCCATCCATGGTTTGCGCGTAAATATACAGACAAGGTGTTTCATCCTGCACGAGGATGCCTTCTTTTACGAAACCGTCAAACACTTCCTTTCCTTTAGCATATACTTCGTCCGCATATTGATCTACCGGTGTGTCGAAGTTGATTTCCGGCTTGGACACTCGCAGAAAAGAATACGGATTGTCTGCGGCTTCCGCTTTTGCTTCTGCCGAATTTAATACATCATAAGGCTTCGCAGCCACTTTATCAGCTAAGTCTTTGCGCGGTCGCAGACCTTTAAAAGGACGGATAGTTATCATTTGGAGATGGGTTGTTTTTTGGTCTGTTTCGGTTTTATTTTTTTTGTCGCCGGTTTCTTTTTCGGATTCAACGGTGTTGCAGGTGTCGCATCAAGTTGCTGAAAAGAGCCATCGGAAAAAGCAGCCAGTGCTTTTTTGTAAATCGGGTCAATCGGATTAGTCACCTGAAAATAAGCGCTGGTATTCCACAGATTCTGCGCGATAAAACCTTTGAGCTGCATCTGAATGACAGGGATGCTTTTGCTGAAATTTTCTGCGGAGTCAGGTTCCACTTTTTTGCCTTTTGCATAATCGTAGAACGTCTGCAGGAATGCGGAATCCACTTCAAATGCACGAATGAATTTTTCTACAGACGGATAGTTTTGTTCGAGTGTATTGCGGTTGTCATTCACATATTCGAGTACAAACTGATTGAATACGCCGGCGCGCACCAGTTTGCCGTAATATTTGGAATTCCACGTAGTATCTATGCCCACAAAAATATCGGGAATAATGCCGCCGCCACCGTATACTACGCGTTTATTGTTAGTGAAATATTTCGTGGAGTCTGTTATTTTCATTTTACCGGCATCAAATAATTCACCGCTGTTATAGCGTTCCTCCATATCATCAAAATATTTATCGCTACCTTTTTCATACGGCCGCTGAATATTGCGTCCGCTCGGCGTATAGTAATGGGCCATTGTAAGCCTCACCACCGACATATCCGGCAGCGTATATCCTTTCTGTACCAACCCTTTTCCGAAGGTTCTGCGACCGACAATCAGCCCTCGGTCCCAGTCCTGTACAGCACCCGATACAATCTCGGAGGCAGAGGCCGTATTCTGGTCTACCATAATCACCAAATCGCCATTTTCAAAGTTGCCGTCTTCGGTTGAGTTCAGACTGATGCGCGGCTGTGAGCGGCCTTCGGAATAAACCACCAGTTTGCCGGCAGATAAAAACAAGTCAGAAAGTGCATTGGCCTGATGCAGATAGCCACCACCATTGCCCGTCAAGTCGAGGATAAATTTCTTGGCTCCTTTTCGTTTCAATGAATCAATCGCGGCTTTGGTTTCCTCTGTGGCAGTAGCAGAAAAACGGGCGAGTTTGATATAGCCTATATCGGATGTGGCCATGTATTGCGCCTCGATAGCATAAATCGGAATTTTATCACGGGTGATATGAAACTCCAGCAATTCAGGCTCTCCGGCTCTCTTTACCTGTATGGTCACTTTCGTTCCCTTCTTGCCACGGAGTTTCTTGAAAACACCGTCGTTATTGATTCCCACACCCGCTACTTTAGCAGTATCCACAAAGATGATTCTGTCGCCATCCTGTACCCCTACTTTCTGAGAAGGTCCGCCGGAAATGACATGGACGACAAGAATGGTATCCTGAAAAATCTGAAACTGAATACCCACGCCTTCAAAGTTGCCTTCCAGCGGTTCATTGGCTTTTTTAAACTCATCGGCATTCATGTACACAGAATGCGGATCGAGTTTTTTCAGTATTTCTATAATACCAATCTCCACCAGAGAATCGACATTCGGCTCTTCGACGTAATAATTATCGAGATGATTCAGGAAAGTGGCCATCTTCTGCTGGTACATCTGCGCGCTGACCGGCATGTGTGCAGTGGCCAGCAGGATAAGTGCATATACAAATAATCTTTTCATAGCAATTCAAACACTAAATGTAGTGATTTAGTGTTTTTATTTCTGTTATTCTTTGTTATGGACAGTAGCTTTCTTTCTGAAACGCATATTCAGCAATTCGATGCCGAGGGAGAAGAATATGGCGAAATAGATGTATCCTTTGGATACGTGAATACCCAGTTCTTCCGGCATACCTTCGAGTATCAGTGTCACCCCGATGAGAATCAGGAAAGACAGCGCCAGGATTTGCAGCGATGGGTGTTTATTGATGAAATGGCTGATGGGACCTGCAAAAACCATCATGATAATCATGGATAAAACTACCGCGATAATCATGATAATAATGTGCGGCGTCAGACCGACAGCCGTCAGGATGGAATCAAAGGAGAAGATAATATCCAGCAGGATGATTTGTCCTACTACCATATTGAAGGATGTGCTGGCTGCCGACTTGATAGCTGCTGCTTCTCCGCCCGGATTCTCCACTTTGTGGTGAATTTCAGTGGTGCTTTTTGCCAGAAGAAATAAACCCCCTGCCAGCAGTATCAGATTTCTGCCTGAAATACCATAGCCTGCCACATGAAACAGCGGTTCCGTTAGTCCGATAATCCATTTTATACTGAGTAATAAGAGTATTCTGAATCCCAGCGCGAAAAACAAACCGAGATTGCGCGCCTTGCGCTGTTGTTCTTTAGGTAATTTTCCGGCGGTAATACTGATGAAAATGATATTGTCCACACCAAGAACAATTTCCATGAAGGTGAGTGTGAAAATACTGACCCAGGTAGCGGTTTCCAAAAAGAGAGAGAAGTCCATTCCTATAGAGATTTATAAGAGGCAAATATACGGAATGTCGCATATAAATCTGCTATGCCCGATGAAAACACACCAAATTACTGTTCCGATGCTTTGCATCGGCTGACAGACATCTTCAGCAACTATTTATTTGCCCAGCAGACTCAGCAAGAGAATCAGCAGCAGAATAATGGAATACTGTACAGTCTGCACCTCTTCGACAGTTGGCACATGCTTTTTCATCCTTGTATTTTATGGTTTGATTTCAATTTACACCAAAAAACACAAAGTGTCAATATATAATTTTAATGAAATCATCCACGATTGTGGATAGCTTATGTGCGGTTGATACCTTTAAAACGCAAATCATGCTGATAGTAAAAAATATCCCAGGCGCCGTTTGCGTATTCCAGCGCCGTCAGATTTTCCAGCCAATCGCCGCTGTTCAGATAGGTGGCACTGCCTTTATCGCTGCTCACCACGCGCATCTGCGGTTTGTGTATGTGTCCGCAGATGATGTAATCATACCCCTGTTCAATGCCGATTTCACAGGCCACACTTTCAAAATCCTGGACATTGCTTTTCACGATAGTTTTCACCTTATCTCTCACATATTTGGAAATCAGAATATCCTCTTTGCCATACTTTCTGCGCACGGAGTTAACCAGCCGGTTGGCTTCAAAGATGGTATCATAGGTTCTGCCTCCGAGTTTGGCGAGCCAGCGCGCGCTGCCACCAACGGAGAGGTCGTATTTGTCGCCGTGAAAAATCCAGTGCTTTTTACCATCAATATGCAACACTATTTCGTCGCGCAATTGCAGCGTATCAAACTTATAACCGGAAAAATGGCGCATGTCATCATCGTGATTGCCGGTAAGATAGTAGACCGGCACTCCCTGACGGGCGTAATCGAGTACCAGAAAAATATTTTCAATATGCTCGTGCGGGAAATATCCGGCTCCGAAATTCCAGATGTCCAGCCAGTCGCCGTTGATAATTAATATAGTCGGATCAATGCTGCGCAGATAGTGGTTGAGCTCCGCGGCATGGCAAGCCCTCGTTCCGAGATGGATATCGGAAATAATGCAAATATCTATTTTTCGTCGTTCTGCCTGCATGGAATAATACATTCCCAATATAAGGAAAAGCACGGACAAGAAATTATTTTTTAGATTTTTTCACGATTTGTCCATAAAACAACTCGGCAGCTTCAATTTTTTGAAAAAATTTTAGTCTTAAAATAAACTTAACGATACAAATTGTGGATATTTTTGACTTATTTACAATATTTGTAACACAAAGCGAGAAAATTATTCACATTTAAATAATTACAACATGTCTTACGCGAAACTCGAGTACATTTGGTTAGATGGCTACAAGCCTACTCAAAGCTTACGAAGCAAAACAAGAATTGAACACGACTTCTCCGGCAAACTGGAAGATTGCCCGATGTGGTGCTTTGACGGTTCTTCTACCGAACAGGCACCCGGCGGCTCCTCCGACTGCCTCCTGAAACCGGTGTTCATCTGCCCTGACCCGGCACGCAAGTTCGGTTATCTGGTTATGTGCGAAGTATTGTCTCCGGACGGCACACCGCATGAATCTAACGGACGCGCCACAATCGATGATGATGACAATGATTTCTGGTTCGGTTTCGAGCAGGAGTATTTCATCTGGGATCTGAAAAAAGACAAACCTATCGGTTGGGGCGACTTCACGCCAAGCGGGGAGCCTGGTCCGCAAGGTCCTTACTACTGCTCTGTAGGTGCAGGAAAAGCAGTAGGTCGCTACATCGTGGAAGAACACCTGGATCTTTGTCTGGAAGCAGGACTGAATGTAGAAGGTATCAACTCTGAAGTAGCTATCGGTCAGTGGGAATTTCAGGTATTCTCCAAAGGCGCTAAAGCTGCCGGCGATCAAACCTGGGTGGCTCGTTACCTCATGGAGCGCGTAGCTGAAAAATATGGCTATGGCATCAACTGGCACTGCAAACCACTGGGCGTGGAAAGCGACTGGAATGGTTCAGGCATGCATGCTAACTTCTCCAACAGCGTGCTCAGAACCTGCGGCAGCAAAGATACCTATGAGACTATCTGCAACTCTTTCGCACCGTATGTTAAAGAACATATCGATGTATATGGCGCAGACAACCACCTCCGTCTGACCGGCAAACACGAAACACAATCTATCGACAAGTTTTCTTTCGGTGTTTCTGACCGCGGCGCGTCTATCCGTATTCCGATTGCGACAGTGGAAAAAGGCTGGAAAGGCTGGCTGGAAGACCGCAGACCAAACTCTGCCGCTGACCCATACAAAGTGGCTGCCCGTATCGTAAAAACGGTGAAGACCGCACAAGTATAAATCTTTTTAAAGAGGAGTAGGGATGATAAGTTGTTAATGTATGTTCTCCTCTTTACGAAAAACACCCGACCAATGGTCGGGTGTTTTTTACTTTATGGTGGGCTATTGAATTATTTCAATTGCGTTTTAAAAAATTCACCCATACGGTCGAAGGCTTTTCGCCCTTGTTCATTATTGAAAAACAAATGCGGAATGCCGTGCGGCAAGGCGTACCAATGCTCTTCGAGCTTTCCGTTGAGTTCGGAAGACAATTGTTTTACCCGCCACACCGGACACATCGGATCGACATAAGAAAAATGCCCCTGTACTTTATGATCAATCAGGCTGGAACAACTCTTCGGAATGCCGCTACCCTTTAATCCGAAGGAATGATGGAACACCACCGGCGCCTTTACTTCCGGACGAATGGCGGCATGCAGTACAAAACCACCGGTGAGGCACTGTCCGACTACGCCGATATTGTGTTCATCCACCTGGTCGAGTTCTTTAAACTGATCCAGTATTTCGAAAAACTCGGCCAGCGGCGCATTGCCCGCAGGTTCGTTATTCCGGACGAGTGTATTGAAAAAAAACTGTACGCAATATTTCTGCAAAGAAGAACCACCGCTGTATAAATCCGGGATCAGCACATTATAATCGCCTTCTTCGCTCAGGATTTTCGCACTCTTGTGGGTCGTCCCCTGAATGCCGGTTAAATCGGGCAGAAAAATGATACCGGGTCTTTTATTGCCGGACGGCGCTTCATACAGATAAGCATCCAATGTCCTGTTCAGCAAGGGTAATTGTATTTTTTGCATAACTAAAAATACAGTTTATTTTTTACTTAAAAAATCTTTGGTGATATCATTCAGGCGCTGCACCTTTTCTTCAAAACTGCCTTTCAGCGTGTTTCTGTAATCGTGCAGGTGAACAATCAGTTCATTGATATTTTCCGGCAGGATTTCTTCAAAAAACTCGCGCAGCCGTTTGGATAATGTCGGCGATTTCCCGTTGGTGGAAATGGCAATTTTCAAATCGCCTTTCGTGACGATACTACCGAGATAGAAATCGCACAAATCGGGCGTGTCAGCTACATTAATCAGTATTTGTTTCTCCTTAGCCGCCAGATATATCTGATGGTTCAGCGTTTTGTCAGCTGTAGCGGCAATTACCAACTGATGATGTTCCAGATCCGCGGGTTCGAATGCTTTTTCCTTCAGTTGAACAGCTGGTCGACTTTCGGCCAGCAAGCGTATCTCTTCACTGATTTCCTTTGCTACCAGCGTGATGTTGGCATTCGGCGAATTCTTCAGCATGAAAGACATTTTCTCCGTACCCACAAAACCACCGCCCACGATGAGGATAGAAAAATTTTCTGTTTTAAGAAAGACAGGATATAATGTATTCACAGCGCAATTTAAAAAAGAAAAAACTATTTATTTCAGCAATGCGATCAGTGAACAATCTACCACTTCACCGACAATGATGATGGCGGGAGCTGTAATATTTTCTTTGGCCACTTTATCCTGAATGGTAACGAGGTGTCCGCACACTACTTTTTCATCCGGCAATGTGCCGTTTTGTATGATGGCCATCGGATATGTAGCGGGTTTGTACTTCAGGAAAACCTTCACTATCTCTGGCAACTTGCCGATTCCCATGAGGATGACCACTGTAGCGGAAGACTGTGCTGCCAGTTCAATATCGTCGGATAAAGCACCGCAGGACGTGGTGCCCGTTGTCACCCACACACTTTCCGTGATACCGCGTTTAGTCAGCGGAATTTTTCGGGAAGTAGCCAATGCGGTGGCACTCGAAATACCGGGAATAATAGCGGTCGGGATACCGTGCTTTTCGGCATATTCCAACTCTTCCTGTCCACGACCGAAAATAAAAGGATCGCCGCCTTTCAGCCGCACTACCGTACCGTATCGCTGCGCATGCTCCACAATCTGCCGGTTAATTTCCTCCTGTTTCATGTAGTGCGTTCCTGCTCTTTTGCCGCAGAAAACTTTCACCGCGTTAGGTGCATGTTGCAGCAATTCCTCGCTCACCAGCGCATCGTACATCACGACGTCTGCCGCCTGCAAGGCCTTCAGCCCTTTCACGGATATCAGTTCCGGATCGCCCGGCCCCGCGCCAACGAGTATGAGTTTGGGTTCAATCATTATGCTTTATAACTACTTTCCACCACTATTTTATCCGCATTCAGCGCCGCTTCGCGGTGTGCGATAATGCCTTTCAGAA
>ERZ1645187.3071-NODE-3071-length-14243-cov-5.566888_pt1 | contig 14243 bp, 23 predicted proteins | sample MGYA00575352_ERZ1645187 | MGnify/ENA primary metagenome ERZ1645187 (study PRJEB40837, sample SAMN11349314) | freshwater sediment metagenome | isolation source: river sediment | host: Sediment | place: India: Wazaribad , New Delhi | collected 2017-02-21 ...
TGACCTTGCCCGGCATGATGGAGCTGCCGGGCTGCATCTGCGGCAGGTTGATTTTGACGGGTGTTGAGATATTCAAAGGGTGATCGGCGCGATATTTCGGGATTTTCCGGGCCGGGGCGGCATAAAACGGGACACCGGATCGTAAATCGCTTTCGCGACGCGAAACACCGAGCGAGAGCTACATACGGCCGGCCAGGTAGGCGTTCAGTTCCTGGAGGATCAGGGCCTGTTCCTGGGGGTAGATGGTCTCGTCCTGCCGCACCGGAAAAAACGGGCGCGCGGGAATGGTGACCTTTCTGCCGCGACCGGCCTTGCCACCAAACTGCTGGATCGCCGCGTAGACCGGCGTGGAGTGAATGGTGACCGCGTGCGCGTCGGCCCGCGCCACGATCTGCCTCCGGAGGTCGCCGCTCTCGCCAATCAGCGGCTTTTTGCCGGCGACGCGCGCTTCGCCCTTGCTGTTGAGTTCGCCGCTCTTCTTGCGGTAGCTCTTCCCCAGGCGAGCCTCCAGCATGTCCAGCGTGGCGGCGCTGTTGGGCTTCCACGCCACGCCGTCCGGGCCAATGCTGGTGTCGAAGCGGTGCTTGGTGCGCTCGACGATGTCCTCGCCGATGGCCTGCAGCACGGGCTGCATGTTCTGCACGCGGGCGGCCAGGGCCTTGAGGGCGGCGCGGACCTGTTCGTCCTGAATTTCGACAGTGAAGCTGGTCATATTGATCGAGGCCCGCTAAAATTCAGGCTCCTCGCGCCGATCAACTCCCGGGCGCATGAACCGGTTCCGTTTCGGACGTATAGGTTGGGCGGGCGGCGAGGTTTCATTTGGCGGTCTTGATCGCCAGAGTGACCAGGGCCAAAGCCCTGTTTTTTTTGCCTGGGCGAACCTCGAACACCGCCCTGAACGTCTCCCCGCCGATCACCTTCGACGCGACCACCCGCTTATGGCCGTTTTCAGCATTGCCTTTTTTCAGGCTGTCGGCCGTGTTCAGCACGTCCATGATCAACTGGTAATCGCTTGCGGTCGCAGGCCGCTGGGTTCCGCCGTCCCAGGCATGGTGGTCCTGAACATGGCGGGGCGCGTCCGCCGGCAGCAACACAGTGAATCCAGTCACATCGGATTCGACTAGGGCGTTCAGTTCGCTTGGCTTCTCAACAAAACCGAGCCACAACGGGTCGCGCCGTCCCTTATCGGCGATCACGGCGCGCACGAAGTCGGCAGGCTGCTCGGTGGCGTTGATGTACCGATTCACATCTACCGTCAGCGCCCGGGTGATCGCAGGCGGGTACGTGATCAGCTTGTCCTGAACAAACTGGCGCAGCGGCAGGTCCACGCTGGCCCCGGGCGTATAGCCGAACCCCTTGTCAATGCCAACCGGCTCGCCAGACTTGCCGTCGACGGCACGCCATCCCTCGGGCGGATCGGCCAGACCAGCCCGTGCGCTTGCCTCGCCCTCGCGCTTGCTGACAGCGGTCACCCGGCACTGGCAGCCCCAGCCGTTGGGCGGGAAGTGGGTCTTCCAGAATTCGTGGTCGTGCCGCAGCGTCAGACCGTGCCAGGCCAGGTGCCAGGGGCGCGGGTGCATCACGCTGTCGCTGTGGATGTAGCGCCAGAACGGGCGCAGCGCCAGAAAGCCGGGGTCGGTGAGCTGCCGGTACCGGCCTGCCGCGTAGCTGGTGGCCATGTTGGTCTGGTAGATCACCCGGGTGCGCCAGGCCTCGCCGCCCTTGGTGCCGTCGCCCGTCCACCCGCGCCAGCCATGCTTTTCGACGATGCCGCGGAAGTCCTTGCGCCAAGCGTCCAGACCCCGGCCGTCGGTGGCGGCCTGCGCCAGGGAGGCGTGCAGGTCGGCCAGCAGATCGGCCTTGGCCGCGCCGGCCACGATGAAGGCACGGTCGTGCGCGCTGCGCATGATGTCGTCCCAGCGCTCGGTGGGCAGGCGCAACTTGGCGCGCAGGAAGTCGATCTGCTCCTGGAACGGGGTGTTGAAGCCGACTGTCAGGGCCGAATCTGGCACTTCAGACCCCCATTGCCGCCAGCTGATCGCCCACGGTCTGCACCGTGGCGCAGTTCTCCAGCCGCGCCGTCAGGGACGGGCTCAGGCCCACGTCCTGCGTCAGGCTGCGGGTGGCGTGGGCCCAAACATCGGCGGGCGTGATCCCGGCGGGCAGGTTTGCGAGGATGTAGCTCACGGCAGCCGTCAGCTCTGCAGAAGTGGCCGCACTCATCGCCGCGTCGTAGGCGCCCGTCAATGTTTTGGCGGCGCTGACGTTTTCATCCACGCGGGCAAGTTCCGTCGCCAGCTCGGTTCGCACCGCCGAAGCGTTGTCCGCCGCCGATGGCGCGAAGCCAGCCTTGTCAGTCAGCGCCCGCGCCCCATAGGCCCAAACGTCCGCCGCCGTCAGACTGCCGCCGCCCAGCACTGCGGTGCCGGTGGTGTCATCCACAGGCACGCCGAATGCCACACTGCCCGCAGGAGGCACCGCGCAGGTGCCTGTGTTGAATCCGTACCCATAGACAACACCCATGCGGACGTCAGATACCGCCGGGTAATCGTATTGCTCTCCCAGTGGCAACACCGTTCCCAGATTGCCACTGATTCCACGGACATAGTTCACGCCGGCCAAACGAAAGTAATAGCGGCCCATGGCCCCGGCCATGCCGCCCGAGCCATGCTCCACAGCGTCAACCGAGAATGCTGCCGCATCGTATGCCGCCGTCGTTCCTGCCACCACCGTGGTCACACCGGCGGCGCTGTAAGGGAGTGATTCATTCGGGTAGTTGTTGCCTCTGGCAAGTTGCACCCACGCCGTACCGCCCTGCACCACAACACCAGGCGCGCGCGAAAGCACGCCCGATCCGTAAGCGGTTCCGTACACATTCAGCGTGCCGCTGGCACAGAAGACGCCGGGGCAATCACCGCTTGCCGCCGTCGAGTAGCAGTCCCCGGTGATGTTCACGACACCCCCCGTTACTCTTACTCCAGTCGCGCCAGCCTGAGCACCGCTTATCGCGTAACAATTCCCGGTCAAGTTTGCCGTCCCCGCAGCGGCTGCGACAGCAGCACCCGAATAGGCCACCGCATAACAGTTCCCTATATGGTTCCAGACACCGGTACCGGACATCAAGACGCCATACCCCGAACTATGTCCCGCACCCTTGATAGTTCCTACCGTTGTTACTGGCGAGCCGACACCCGCTGTTATCTCCAACACTCGACCCGGAATGCTCGCAGTATTGCCAACAATATCCGCCGTAATCGTGATTCCGCCCACTGCTGCCGTGAACTGACCACCCGCCACAATTACCGGCGACGCCAATGCCGAATTGCGAAGGCTCGCTACATTGATGCTTTGGTTAATCGTGACTGTTTTGCTATTTGTATATACGTCATCCCCAGGCGCCGGCAGACTTGCGCCGCCGTCCCAAGTGGCGAGGCTAGACCAGTTGCCGCTTGCTACCGCGTACCGGAGTGCCATTTACAGCTCCTTGGCGGTGATGTAGTTCTGGATCGCGTACATGATCGTGCCCAGCGCCTGGGCCAGATCAGGATCGGTCTGGGCTCGCACGAAAGCGTCGGCGATTAGCACCGACTTCATGGCTTCTGGCCGAACCTCGATGGTGTTGTCGTGCCTGACGCGGTACGGGGTCAGGTTGATGACCACGCGGGCGGAAATGTCGGCAACCTCGATGCCGGGCGACACGATCATCTGGACCGCATAGTGCGGGTACTCGATGCCGTCCTTGACGATGGGGGTGGTGGCGTTGATGGGCATGGCGATCCTCGTGTCAGGTGTAGGTCAGGGTGGCGCGGTCGGCCCAGGCGCCGGTTGCGCGGGCGACGGTGGTGGAGCCGTCGGCGGCGACGGTCAGGCGGGTGATGGACCACCCGGCCGCTGCTTCGGCTGTACCAATGGGAGCGATGGCGCAGTAGTCGTGCGGTGCCTCGAAGGCGTGGCGACGGGCCGTGGCGCCGGAATCGCCGCGCTGGCCGCGAAACATCGGCTGACCGGCCAGCACCATCGCGCTGGCTGTGGGCAACACCTGGCCAAGCGCCAGTGACGCCACCGTGCCCGCGCGCAGCGTCACGCGCAGCAGCTGCGCAGGCTTGAGCAGGGTCAGGCGTGCCTCAGGCATGGGTGGAGCCCTTTTCGACCGTCACGGAAAACGCCTCCGTGTAGATCACCACGGGCGGGTCCGAGTTGTCGGAGAACCTGACATCCGCGCGCCAGGTTCCCAGCGCCCAAACGGCTGTCTGCGTGCTAGGGGCCTGCAGCAGGCCGGCGTGGGTGTTGCCGTCGGCGTCGGGCGTTTCCAGCGGCTCCAGTGTTGCGGTGAGCGACCCCACCAGCGTGTCGTCCCCTTTGCGGATGTCGCACGCAGCGCCCCAGGTGCCGGCGGGCAGCAGCACCAGCATGGGCACGCTGAAGGTAGCCCCCACTTTGACTTTAATCGGCTCGGTCATTTCAAATCCCCGCGTTGATATCGCCCGCAGGCTCGGCAAACGACGCCGCTGCCGGCAGCGCCTCAAGCCGCGCATCGTCCATGCCCTTGAGCTCGGCCAGCGCCATCGCGGCGGCCATGAGCTTGACCAGCTGGGCACTGTCGAGCCCGCCATAGGCCTGCGTCAGCGCCTCCTGCAGGCCCTGGAGGCTGGTCGCGTTGTCCACCAGGATCTGGATGTCTTCCACCATGGCGGCCCACTGCGGTGCGCTGGCGGCCATCAGGGCGTCGGTCTCGCGCCGCAGGGGGTCCACGGCCGGGCCCGGATCCGCGAACGCAGGGCCGGCATCGGCGCCGCCATTCTGGCCAGGCGTTGTGGCGGGTAGCTTGAACCCTCCGGGCGATCCACCAGGTGGATTGGGCGGCGCGGCGGGCGCGTCCAGGTCACCGTCCTGGTAGCCGTAGGCGCGCTGCCAGTAGGCGTTGGTGAAGCGCGCCCCGGCGTCATAGTTGCTCTTGTCTCGCTCGGCCTGCAGGCGGTCCTGGGCCTCCTGGTCCCACAGGCTGAACACCGGGGCCGGGCTTGAGGCAAAGTTCAACTCGCAGATCCACTTGATCAGCTGGTTGATGGCCGCCGCCACCATGCCGGCGTCGGCGTCGCGGATTTGCTCGGTCACTTCCAGCCCGGCGGTGGCGCTGGCCCGGTTGGCGCTGGCCTCGGTGGTCTGGTTCTGGCCCAGCAGCGCGATCGAGATCTCGCTGCGGCAATGCATCACCAGGCGCTCGTACAGATCGGCGCTGGCGCTCTTGCCGGCCATCTCGATCAGCTCCACGCTGCCGTCGTCGGGGATGGTGGCCACGCCGTCCTGAATCAACGCCTCCAGGCTGTCGAGCAGCTCGGCCCGCTCTTTGGGCGAAGCGCTGCGCGGCAGCTTGCCCACGCTGAACGCGCTGCCAAACTTCTCGGTAAACGCCAGCCAGAACTTCAGCCCACCCTTCATGAACACCATCGGCCAGAAGCACATGCTGAGGTCGGGCACGCCATACGGGTTGGCGTAGGTGGCGTCCTGGCGCGGCAGCAGAAACTTGCGGGCGGGGAGCGCCTCGCCCTGCACCATGTTCTGCCGGCTCTTGAAGCGCAGCTGGTTGTCCGTATCAAAGCCAAACCACTCCGGTGGCTTGGCCTCTACCGAGGCGGGCACGATCAGCGAACCCCGGCGCTGCCACATCACCTCCAGCGGCTGGTAGCCGTACAGCGCCGCTTCCTGCGCGTGGCCGATCAGGCGCTCCAGATCCAGCTCATCCAGCATGGCCTGCACCGCCTTGGCCACGCGGCTGGGGGCTTTGTCGCGGTCAAGGCCCCACTCCAGCGCCTTCACGGCCGATTTGCGGCGCCGCGCGGCGCCGCCCACCAGGGCGTGACTCAGCATGTTGCGGTACACCGCCACGTCCTTGCCTTGTGCCTTGAGGATCGGGTCTGGGTTGGGCAGCAGCATGCCCAGCGCCACAAAGTCGATGCTGCGTTCCCGGCTGGCGATATGGTCGGAAAGGAGTGAATTCTTTGCCATGGTGAAACCCGTTTTCTCAGTAGCCGTCGACATTCACGCCACGGATGCGCGATGACCGGGGGCGGCTGGCGGCGAACACCGGGCCGTTGTTCATCTCTCGGCTCGCGTAGTACGCCAGCGCCACCGCCACGGCCACATCGCCGTGGCGCTTGCCCTTGTCCTCGCCGGTGCTGCGCACATCGGGCACACGGGGCACGCCGCGCACCATCTGCACCGCGCGCAGATCGGCCAGCGTGTCGGCGTCCTTGGGCAGGGCGTCCAGGTTGCCGTCTTCCAACGCGGCCTTCACGGGGGGCATGTGCTCCCGGTACCAGCCCTCGGTCAGCATCACTTGCTGGATCCGGCTGGCGCCGTAGCGCTGCATCGCAAACTCGGCCAGAGACTGGCCATTGCCCCGCGCGTCGAACGCGCCACCCATGAACCGCGGCAGGCGGTCCAGCAGATAGAAGGCGATCTGCTCCAGCTGGCGAAACGGCACATTGCGCAGCTCCACCGTGAAGGGCACCCGGCGCACCAGGTTCTGGTGCTGAATCAGCGGCACGTGCACCGACAGGTCACCACTGCGGCCGAAGTCCTCGCCGTCGAAGCTGATCGCATCGGCCGGCAGCTTCTCCAGCAGGGGCAGCATCTGCGCCTCCAGCCAGTCGCGGCACTCGGCCGCGCGGATCTCGTCGCGCAGCAGCTCAAAGCCGGCCTTGCATGCCCAGCGCAACACGGGCGTGTCGGCGCTCATGCGGCTTTCGATCAATGCGCGGCTCAGCCAGGCGCCGGAGCCGGCGCTGGGGATGCAATCCAGCTCCTCGGCCGCGCCGTCGCCGTAGAAGGCGTACACGCCGGCCACCCAGGCGTCCTGCTCAGCCTGCGCCCAGGTCTTGCCCAGGCGCATGCACACGCGGCGGTACAGGCCGTCCGCCACCGCCTCGTGAAAGTCCACCCGGTGCACGCTGCCCTTGCGCCGGCCTGAGCGAATGTCCGTGACCAGCTCGTTGAACGGGTTGGTATCCCCGTTGTGCGTGCTGATCACGTGCACCTGGCCACCCCAGATCAGCATGGCCAGCGCGGCCTTCAGCAGCTCCTTGAGCTGTTCGTGGAAGGCTGCCTCGTCAATCACGATCACGCCCTGGCGCCCGCGCAGGTTGCTGGGCCGGCTGGACAAGGCCACGATACGAAAACCCGATGGGAACTTGATCGTGTACGTCTTGATGTTCCTGTCGGCGTCCTTCTCGTCGTCCCAGATGCCCTCTTCGATCTCGCCAGCCGCGTAGTTGAACACCCGGGCCCACATCGCGCAGGCCTGGATGTACTCGATAGTCATGTCCTGGTTGTAGGCGATGTAGTACACGTTCTGCCCGCCGGCCGTGCGCTCGCTGGCCGCCGTCAGCACGTTGTCGCTCGCCTCGCCCCAGGTGATGCCCGTGCGGCGGCTTTTTTCCATCACCTTCAGCGGGCTGCGGTCGGCCACCCAGCGCTGCTGGTAGGCCATGAGCACCGCCGCCGGCACCGGCGCGAGCGCGGTGTCGGGGACTTCGAAGGGGATGTCGCTCACGCCTTGATCTCCCCCGTCACGAACAGCATGAATCCTGGCTCGAAGGTCGGATTGACGGCGCAGGCAGCAGTCATGAACAGATCCCACGCTGCGGCCCAAAGGGAGAACCACCACTCGGGCACCCAGTTGCGCTCGGCCACAAGCGGCCCGTCTGCGCCCGCATTGCCGATGTAGACCGGCACCAGGCCAAACATCCACCCGTAGTGGGTGAACTCGGTACCGAGCTTTTCCTTTGGGACCGGGTGCAGGATGCTCACGACGCAATCCCCAGAATCTCGCGCCGGATCTGCGCGGCGGTCTCGGCGGTCAGGCCGCCCTTCTTGGCCAGCTTGTCCACGGTGTCGGCGGCGGCCTGGGCCTTGGCGCGCACCTCCAGCTGGAACTTCTTCAGGCCCACGCTGGAGCGTGTCAGCGTGGCGATGTTCTTGGCCGCGCTGCTCAGCATGCCCACGCGGTCAGCCGGGTCGGCGTCCGGGTCGTCGGCCTCCTGCAGGCTGAGGATGGCTTCGAACAGCTCGGTCTGCACCAGGGCGGTCAGCGCCTCGCTGCGGGCGTCCTGGTCGTCGCCGGCCTGCGCCTGGATCAGCTTGGCCGCTTCGGTGCTGGCGCGGATGGCCGACAGCCGGCGGTCGAGCTTCTGGCCGTAGCGGTGCACGGCGCTGCGGCTGGGCAGCGTGCCGGCGTGGGCCTCGGCCGGGTAGCGCGCCTGCAGGTCGGCGATCAGCTCGTCCAGCGTCTGCGCGCCCGTGGCCAGCATGGCCTCGATGTAGGCCTTGACCTCGGCGGGCAGGCGGGCGACGGTGCTCTTGCGGCCCATGGCTTACCAGTACTTCGCGGGCCGGGCGATGCCGGGCTCGCAGTCCACCGTGTATTCCGCCACGTCCACGCCGTAACGGGTCAGGTCGGCGTGCCAGCGGCCGCTGGGTTCCTTGACCAGCTTCACCAGGTCCCGGTCCGCCAGGTAATCCATCTCGCGCCGCAGCTCCAGCGGCGTGGCGTCCGGGTATTCGCTCTGCGCCACGCTCAGCACCAGGCTCTCATAGGCGCCGATCGGGCGGGCGTGGTTCAGGGTCAGCAGAATCAGCCAGCGCATCGCCTCGCGGCGGATGCGGGCGTGGTCAATCGGTTGCATGGTTCCTCCCTGCGGTCATGGCGCGCAGCTGCGCGGTTTCCAGCTTGGAGCCCAGCGCGTCGAGCTTGGCCTCGATCACGCTCTGGCCCCGGATGTAGTCCTCTCGGCGCACGTAATGCAGCGGCATGTCGGCCTGCATCTTCAGCAGCTCGCGCTCCACGCGCTGCCATTGGGCGGCGTCTGCCCGGTTCACGGACTCGATGCCATCCAGGCGCCCGGCCAGCGACTTGTGATTGGCGTCGAGCGTCTTGTCCTGCGCGGCAAACCGCGCATCCAGCCCGCGCTGAAACAGGGCGGCGCCGATCTTGGTCAGCGCCCAGTACCCGGACAGCGCCGACAGCACCAGCAGCACGATGTGCCACAGCTCGATCTGAATCGTCATCGGTGCGCCCTCTCATGTGCGCCCTGGCACTCCACGCACAGCAGGCAGCCGGGCACCGCGCGGCGGCGCGCGGCGGGAATCGGCCCGCCGCAGTCCTCGCAGGTGGTTGCCGAGTCGGCCACCGTCTTGCCGGCCAGGCCGGCGCGGCGGGCCTGCTCCACCAGCGCATCGGCCAGCATCTCTTGCTCGCGCTCGCAGGCACGGTCGATCGCGTCGGTCATGGGCGGGGGGCCTCCAGGGTGCGCACCAGGTCGGCATGCAGGCCGGCGCACTGGCCGTAGAGGCCGTAGAGATCCATCAAGGCGGTGGCCACGTCATCCACCTCCGGGCCTGGCGCCGGGGGCGGCGGCGGGCACAGTTGCAGGGCTGCCGCCGGAAGGTAGGCCGAGTGTGGCCGCTGCAGCCCGGTCACGGGCGGCGCCGAGCTGGCGCACGCTGTCATCATCAAAGCGGCAGCCAGCACGGGCAGCAGCCGTAGTCTTGAGCGCATCGCGAAACTCCCTTGAAAAACGTGCGTCCTGGGCGGCGCGCGCGGCCTGCGCCTGCCTCAGGCTGGCACTGGTGGCGGCGGCCTGGTCAATCAGCGCCTGGTGCGAGTCGATCAGCCCGGTCAGCTGCTCCACCGCCTGGCCATCGCGTTTGGCCGCCTCGGCCGTCCCGCCCTGGCTGTGCCCGTAGAAGTAACCGCCCACGGCGCCGGCCAGGCCAGCCACCAGGGCGATCAGTGCCAACGTGATGCGGCTCATGTTCCAGGCCCCCACGCTGGCCGCTGCGCGTGCTGCGCTGCCCCCCAAGGGGGCTGCGTCGTGGCTTGGGGCGGCCAGGCGCTCACGACCGGCCCCCACGCCGCGTAACGCGGCTGCAGGATCCCCAGAATCCTCGCCGGGTAGCCAAGGTTTTCCGGGCAATGCGAAGGGTGGCGGCTGGCCCGGCCACAGGCCGCCGCCACTTGATCAACGGTGGGCTGTGGCAGGCCGGTGGCTCGCGCCTCGGCATTCCAGTGGCCCAACCCCCCGTTGTAGGCGCGCAGGGCCACATGCATCCGGTCGCGGTCGGTGTACCGCGCCGGGGCGCGGTCGAACAGGAATTTGTCGTAGCCCACCAGCGCGCGCAGCGCCCAGGTCGGATTGGTGGGCAGGCATTGCGCAGGCGTGATGCCATCTCGCTCGCACCACCAGCGCGCCGTGGCCGGCATGAACTGCGCCAGGCCGGCGGCTCCCACGTGGCTCACGGCCTGCGGGTTCCAGGCGCTCTCCTGGTGCACCTGGGCGGCCAAGGCTGCCACGGGAGCGTCAAGGCCCCACTGGCTGTGCGCGGCGCGGGTCAGCTCGGCGCGGTAGCGCGCGGCCTCGGGTGGCGCCTGGGCATGGGCGGCCGAGGCCAGCGCCGTGAACAGCAGTGCGCCCAGGCACACCACCACGTACACGGCGAACCACAGCACCATCTGGCGGCGGCTCATGCTCAGGCCCCCAGCCCCACGGCAATCATGGCAGCCGCCACGATGATCGCGCGGCGCAGCATGGCAGCGGCCATCAGGCGCAGCAGCGGCTGGTCGGCGGACGCCAGCGCCAGCGTGTCGCCGTCGGGGCCGAACGCCTCATCGCCTTCCTCGCCCGTGAACACCAGGAACGAATCCGGCCGGGCATAGGGGAACAGGCTGCGGTCCACCCAGTACCCGGCCACGGCGGCCAGCGCGATCAGGCTCAGCTTGTACAGGCTGACGGGCAGCTGCTGCGGGGCCAGCAGCCAGACCAGGATGGACAACAGGATGGCCGCGAGCAGCCAGTCGGCCATGCGGAAAAAGCGGGATTCAGGCACGGTGCACCTCCGGGGCGAGAAACAAAGACAGCGAAAGAGCCGTCAGTGTTCCGCGCGCGCGCGGCGGGTGCTGAGTAAAGCGCTTTAGTTATTGATGCGGGGGCAAAGGTGCCACAGTGGCGCCTCAACCCAACTCAGGCAAGCCCTGGAGAAAACACCATGAACAAAAACAACTGGCGCGAGTGGATCAGCCCCGTATCAGCCGGCCTGTTTGCCGCTGTCTTCATGGCGCTGGTCGGCGCGGCCGTGGGGCTCGGGGTGCCCTACCTAATGGCGGCCTATCCAGACAGCTAAGCGACCCCGTAGGGGTCCGCTTGAGCGCCAGGTTAGGCGGCACACGATAGAAAGGAGTTGAGATGGCAGAGAAAGTAGTGATTGGAAACGCGGAACTTTGGCACGGAGACTGCCGCGAGGTGTTGCCGATGCTGCCGCATGTGGCGCTGGTGCTGACAGACCCGCCCTATGACATAGGCATTGATGGGCAGAAGCAGAGCACGAACCGCAACCCGAAGCACAACAGAAAATCCCACGACTTCCTTGGGTGGGACAACGATACGCCGGAGCGGCTTGTTTTTGAACTGCTGCGCTACAAGAGCGACGGCCAGATTGTGTGGGGCGGCAATTACTTCATCGACAAGCTGCCGTACCCGACAAAGGGCTGGCTCTTTTGGGACAAAGGCCAGCGCGGGCTGACGATGAGCGACGGAGAACTGGCGTGGACGAGCTTTGAATTTCCGATGCGCGCCTACACCCTGAACAGGGCTGCTCTGCAAGCGGGCGGCGGAACCGAACACCCGACACAGAAGCCGCTTCAACTGATGGCGTGGTGCCTTGGCTTGGTGCCAGAAGCCGAGACGGTTTGCGACCCGTTCATGGGTGTCGGAACTACCGGCGTAGCGTGCGCGATGCAAGGACGGACTTTCTACGGCGTGGAGCGCGAGCGCAAGTATTTCGACATCGCTTGTGAGCGCATAGCCCGCGCCCAAGCGCAAGGCCAGTTGCTGCCACCTGAGCCAGTGGCCGCGCCCGAACAACAGACGATGGAACTGTGACGCCTAACCACCACGTGACCAGTGCAACCAGCACACTTCCGGCAACACCCACGCACGCCCCCAGCAAAGCGCCCCAGAGGTTGCGGTTGGCCGCTGAGCGGATGGCCGCGACCTCGCGTGCCAGCAGCCTGCTTTGCCAGGCAAATTCAGCCAGGCGCCACTGAGGGCTGCCGGCGTCAAAGCCGGCCTGCCACGCGGCCAGCGCCTTGTCTGACAGGGCCATGACGGTGGCCGTATCCAGCGCGGCGAACTCATCCTGCAGCCGCTGGCGCTGCTCGGCCTCGGCGCGGCGCTCGCCGGCCTCGTCGATCGTGCGAACGATCCTGTCAAGCGGGTCTTCCATTGCGCCCCCTCAGGCCGCCCGCTTGCGGCCCCGGGCTAGCTGACGCGGCGCATCCGAGAACGCGGCGGGTGGTGGCACAGCCCTGGCCTTTGCCGCCATGGCCGCCGTGGCTGCGATGAGCGCCTGGCCGGCCGCGTCGGCGGCGCGGTAGTTGGCGATCAGGGTGCGCTCGACCGGCGGCAGATCACCCACGGCCGGCGTCGCCTGGCCCGTCAGCAGCTGCACCACGTCCACATCCGGGTGCTCGGTGATGAAACGCTTCACCTCCTCCAGCGATGCGCCCGCCGGCCCGCCCGCCTGCGCGATCCGCTCGGGGATGCCTTGCGCCATCGCGGCGATCTCCGCCCGCGTCTTGCCGGTGATCACATGGCTCACATCAATGCCCAGCTCGGGCCGCCGGATGGCCAGCGCCGCCAGCTTGTCGTCGGGAAAGGCGTCCCTCTTCTTCCGATCTGAGAAGGCGGCTTTTGACAGGCCAAGAAGCGCCGCCACGTCCTGATCTTCAGGGAGTTTGACCACCTGCTTCAGCCGCAAAAGCTGTTCATCGAACTTTTTCATGGGAACCTCTTGACCCAATCAAGAAATCTTGACTACAATCCACCACAGCAACACGCCGAAATTCACAGCGACAACCACGACGGAGCACGCCATGAGCCACCCGACACCCAACCAGATCAAACACAACCTGCGCAAGCAGGGTCAAACCCTGAAGGCCTTCGCCAAGGCCAACGGCTTCTCGTACCGCACCGTCAGCGACGTGATTCGCGGCGTGCGCGTCGGCAATTTCGGCGAGGGGCGCGAGGTGCGCATCAAGCTGGGCTTGCCGGTCAGCGACTGAGGCCTCCGGCCCCATTGTCCCGCAGCCAGCGCGCGCCGTCACCCCTTTCTAAACCCTAAGGAATCGCAATGAACAGTGAACACGAGGCCATCACCTGCGGCATTGGGCCACTCGGCTACATCGCAGGCGCCATCCAGGTCGAGGCCGTGGGTCGCGCCATGCACCCCGAATTGATCAAGGCAGAAATCCGGATGAAGGGCAGCTCTCCGGCCGTCATCGCCACGGAGCTCGGCATCAGCAAGGCCACCGTGAGCCACGTCATCTACGGCCGTGGCGTCAGCGCCCGTGTGGCCAACCGCATCGCCGAAATCACCGGCCTGTCGGTGGGCGTGCTCTGGCCCAGCAAGAAGACCGTGCTCCGGCGCGCCGGCCGCCCGGCCACCAGCGCTGCCGCCTGAGCGCCCTCCGATCACTGCGAATCTGATAGCGGCCAGTGACCCATTGACGCTGGCAACCGGCTCAAAAGATTCAAAAACCCGCCAACAACAGGAGATGGAGATGAACGAACAAACACTGCGCTACGCCCTGGCCAAACAGGTGCCCGACATGGAACGCGGCTTCACCGTGTCCACCAGCTATGGCGACATCGTCATTCCGCCCGGCAAGCTGGCCACGCGGCTCAAGGCACACATGGAGCGCACGCTGATTCGGCGCCTTATTGAGCTGGAGTTGGCCAAGCCCAAGCCGGCCATGGCGCTCCCGGAAGGCGTCGCCGCGTCGGCGCTCGTCAACGCGATCGCCGGCGGCAAATCGGCCACGGCCAAGGCACGCACATGACCCGCCAGACCGACTACACCAACGAGGCCCAGCAGCGCCTGCTGCAGATCATCGACCTGCTGGCCGGTCACGAGGTGCTGGGCCTGCCGCCGAGCGAGATCGCACGCGCCGTGGGCTGCGGCGCCGCCACGGTCACCCGCGACATGGCCAACCTGCAGCACGCCGGCTGGGCCGAGCGCACGCCCAAGGGCGAGCGCTGGCGCCTGTCGCCGCACCCCATCCAGCTCTCGGTGCGCTGCGCCGCCGGCTGGGAGGCCGCCGAGAAAGACCTCAAAGACATCGCGCAGCGCTACGGCCGCCGCGCCTGAGCCACCCCCCCTTTCATCAACCCACCTCAACCGCCATGACC
>ERZ1645187.3072-NODE-3072-length-14242-cov-5.710580_pt1 | contig 14242 bp, 11 predicted proteins | sample MGYA00575352_ERZ1645187 | MGnify/ENA primary metagenome ERZ1645187 (study PRJEB40837, sample SAMN11349314) | freshwater sediment metagenome | isolation source: river sediment | host: Sediment | place: India: Wazaribad , New Delhi | collected 2017-02-21 ...
CAGCCGGTCGAGCCGCGATTCCTTCCCGTCGCGGAACGTTTCGAGCCCGATGGTCATGCCATCATAACCCCGCCGTGGCCCATCCTGATACGTTCCGAACACCCTGTCCCACCATGGCAGGTTGAAGCCGAAGTTGCTGTCCGTCTCTGCCCGGATGGTGGAATGATGGACGCGGTGCATCTCCGGCGTCACCACGATCAGCCGCAATACCCGCTCGATCGCCGGCGGCAGGGCGATGTTGGCGTGGTTGAACATCGAGGTGGCATTGAGCAGCACCTCGAACGCCACCACCGCCCCGGCCGGTAAGCCCAGCGCCACCACGGCGCCGAACTTGACGAGCATCGACAGCACCATCTCGACCGGGTGGAACCTGAGGCCGGTCGTCACATCCAGCACCGTATCGGCATGGTGCACCCGGTGAAACCGCCAGAGCAGCGGCACATGGTGGAACACCACATGCTGGGCGTAGATGATGAGATCGAGCAGCAGGAGACTGGCGGCGAAGGCCAGCCAGCCCGGCACGCCGAACCTATGGAAAAGCCCCCAGCCCTGCGCCTCGGCGATGATTGCCACGCCGACGGCCGAAAGCGGAAAGACCAGCCGCAGGATGAGGCTGTCGAGCACGATCAGCCCGAGATTGGATGGCCACCGCCGCCCGCGCGCCTGTGCCTCACGCCACGGATGGAGCAGCTCGACCATCATCAGGACAGCGAGCACGCCGGCAAAAATCGCGAGGCGCAGTGCGGTCTCGCTCATCGCGGCCTACTTCTTCGCCTTGGCGAGATTCTCGGGCCGGGCGCGGAAACTTGTTGCCCAGCCCGCCTTCTCGAACTGGCGGCAGCGCGCCACGGCGAGCGCGTCGGCTGTCACATCCTTGGTGACCACCGAGCCGGAGCCGACATAGGCCCCCGCGCCGATTGTCACCGGCGCAACCAGCGAGGAATTGGAGCCGATGAAAGCCCCCGCCCCGATGTCGGTGATGAACTTGCGGTAGCCGTCGTAATTGCAGGTAATCGTACCGGCGCCGATATTGGCCTCGGCGCCGATCTTCGCATCGCCGATGTAGCTCAGGTGGCTGATCTTCGCGCCGGAATCGACCTGCGCATTCTTGATCTCGACGAAGTTGCCGACCTTGACCCTGGCGCCCAGCGCCGCGCCGGGCCGGAGCCGCGCGAAGGGGCCGACCGTGGCGCCCTTGCCCACGTCCGCCCCCTCCAGATGGGAAAAGGCATGGATCACCGCCCCATCGGCCACCGTGACACCCGGACCGAACACGACATTCGGCTCGATCACCACATCGCGGCCAAGCACCGTATCCATCGACAGATAGACCGTTTGCGGCGCCTCCATCGTCACGCCCGAGAGCAACGCCGCGCGACGCAGCCGGCCCTGCACCACGGCCTCGGCCGAAGCAAGCTGCACCCGGTCGTTGACGCCGAAGGCCTCTTCCTCGCTCACCTCGACCGGCACGGTCTTCAGCCCCATCGCGCGGCCCACCTCGACCGCGGCGGTGAGATAGAACTCATTCTGCGCGTTGTTACAGTCGATCGCATCGAGCACCTTGAGCGCAACAGCGCCGCGGAAGGAGAACAGCCCGCCGGAACAGAGCGTGATCTTCCGCTCCTGCTCGGTGGCGTCCTTCTGTTCGCGGATGGCGGCCACGGCATCCCCCTCCATCAGGAAGCGGCCATAGCCGGTCGGATCCTTGGCGCGGAAGCACATCGCGCCGATATCGGCGCCGTTCAGCACCGCATCAGCCAGCCGGCGCACCGTCTCCGCCGTCACCAGCGGCGTATCGCCGAACAGCACGACGATCGCCGCATGGCCGGCGCCGATGGCGGCGCGGGCCTGCAACACCGCATGGGCCGTGCCGCGCCGTTCGGTCTGCACGAAGGTCTCGGCTCCGGGCAGGACAGCGCCGGCTTCCCTTGCCACCGCATCATGATTGGGACCGATGACGACCGCCGCGCCGGACAGACCGGCCTCCTTCACCCCGCTCAGCGCATGCGCCAGAAGCGAGCGGCCTGCCACCTTGTGCAGCACCTTGGGCAGCGCCGATTTCATCCGCGTGCCTTCCCCGGCCGCCAGAACAACCGCCAACGTGGTGCCACTCATGCCGAATCCCTCATTCCGTGCGAAAAATCCCGGTTGAGGTACAACTCTTGCATGGGTTTTGGCAATGTTGGAGGCGGTTCGTCAGCATCTGCCGGGCATCCGGCGCCAAAGAAAACGTCTGCGGGGGCAACTCCCCCCTTCCGGTCCTTGGGCGAATATGATTAGAGACCTGTGGCTTTCCCGCGTAGAAAGTGACGCAAGCGCCATGACGGCGGACAGTTTTCCCCCTTTTGACATCACCCGGCGCACCGCCGTTCTCGGTTCGCTCGCAACGGTTGCGCTGCTCACCGGCAGCGCCGGGGCGCAGGATGCGCCGCTGCCGGGCGCTGACCTCTTCGGCGACGGCGCGGCGTTCGACCGGGCGCGGCTGGTGGATCATGCGCGCGAGCTCGCCAAGCGCCCGTTCGCCGCGCCCAACAGCGCCATGCCGGACGGGCTGACCAACCTCAATTTCGAGCAGTACAGCGGCATCCGCAACCGGCCCGAGCGGGCCATCTGGGCGGGCGAGCCGGCGCAACTGGTGCTTGAGCCGCTGCATCGCGGCTTCATCTATGCCTCGCAGGTGCATGTCGCCGTCATCGAGGGCGGGCAGACGCGACGCATCCCGTTTTCGCCTGCCGCCTACGATTACGGCAAGCTGCCGGCACCGCCGAGCACGGCGGGTGATATCGGCTTTTCCGGCGTCCGGATCATGCTGCGCGCGCCCGACGGGCAGGAGCGGTTCATCGCCGCCTTCCAGGGCGCCAGCTTCCTGCGCTCGCTTGCCAAGGGGCAGACACTGGGCGTCATCAGCCGCGCCCTGTCATTGAAAACGGCCGATCCGCGCGGCGAGGAATTTCCGGCCTTCCGGGCGCTGTGGATCGAGAAACCGGCGGCGGATGACCTGATCGTCGTTCATGCGCTGCTCGATTCCCAGAGCGTGACCGGCGTCTTCACCTACACCATCCGCGCCGGCGAGGTGACGCTGATCGATACGGAAACGGCGATCTTCCCGCGTGTCGCGCTCGACAACTACGGGCTGGCCGGCATGCAGGGCAGCTATCTCTTCGGCTGGACGGACCGGCGCACCATCGACGATACGCGCACTGCGGTCTACGAGGTCGCCGGGGTGCAGATGGCCAATGGCAATGGCGAGTGGATCTGGCGGCCGGTCAACAATCCCAAGCAGCTGCAAATCTCCTCGTTCTCGATGCAGAACCCGCGCGGCTTCGGCCTCGTGATGCGCGACCGGGCGTTCTCCTCGTTCAACGATCACGATGCGCGGTATGATCTGCGCCCCTCGCTGTGGATCGAGCCGATCGGCGAATGGCAGGCCGGCGCGGTGCAATTGGTCGAGATTCCCTCGGACAACGAGGTGCACGACAACATCATCGCCCAATGGCGGCCGAAGGAGCCACTGGCTGCCGGCTCGTCGCATTTCAGCGCCTATCGCCAGCACTGGTGCTGGTCCCCGCCCGAGCGCCCCAATCTCGCCATGGTCATCGGCACACGCATTGGCCGCGCCCAGCAGCGTCGGCGCCGGTTCGTGATCGATTATGCGGGAGACCGGCTGGCCGGGCTCAAGCTGCCCGATGTGCAGCCGGCGGTGTGGAGCTCCAACAACGGAATTTCGAATATCCGCATGATCCAGATCAGCCCCGAACGGCCGTTGCGCATCACGTTCGATCTCGACCCCGGCAACGAAACCTCGATCGAACTGCGCCTTGCGCTGATGCTCGGCACCGAACCGGTGAGCGAGACCTGGCTTTACCGGTGGACAGCGTGAGCGAACGCCGCCTGAACAACGCCCCGGCGATGCCGCCGGAGCAGCCGCTGACGATGCCGGCGCAGAGCTTCTCGCGCTGGCAGCGATCGGAAAAGCGCGCGCTGGTCAACGCTTCTGCCGCCGCGATGCCGACGCTGATCCGCCTGTGGGTGTTCGGCGGCGGCTTCGCGCTCACCGCCTATGGCGCGTGGGAGATGCATAACGTCATCAACGTCGGCAGCACGACCATCCTGCAGTGGGTGTTGCTGGTGCTGTTCGTCGCCAACTTCGTGTGGATCGCGCTCGCTTTCACCGGCGCGGTGGCGGGCTTTGTCTCGCTGCTCCTCAAGCGGCCGACGCCGATGGACCGGCCGAAGGCGCTGAGTGCTAAAACCGCCGTGGTCATGCCCATCTACAACGAGGCGCCGAGTCGTGTCTTCGCCGCCATGCAGACCATGGCGGAAGGCGTTTCGGAAACCGGGCTCGGCGCGCATTTCGATTTCTTCTTCGTCTCGGATACGACCGACCCGGATGCGTGGATCGCCGAGGAGCGGGCCTATTTCGCCCTGCGCGAGAAGTTTCCCCGCGACATCGCGCTCTATTATCGCCGCCGGCCGAAGAACACCGGGCGCAAGGCCGGCAATATCGCCGATTTTGTCACCCGCTGGGGCGGCGCCTACGATCACATGCTGGTGCTTGATGCTGACAGCCTGCTTGAGGGCGACACCATCGTCGGACTTGCCGGCGCGATGGAGGCGGATCCCGATTCCGGCATCATCCAGACCCTGCCGCTGATCATCAACCGCAACACACTGTTCGCCCGGCTCCAGCAGTTCGCGGCCCGCGTCTATGGCCCGATCATCGCCGAGGGCCTGCGCCTGTGGATGGGACGGGACGGCAACTACTGGGGCCACAACGCGATCATCCGCACGAAGGCCTTCGCCGATCATTGCGGCATGCCGGAACTCAAGGGCAAGCCGCCGTTCGGCGGGCATATCATGAGCCACGATTTCGTCGAGGCGGCGTTGATCCGCCGCGCCGGCTGGTCGGTCACCATGGTGCCGGGGCTGGTCGGCTCCTACGAGGAGAGCCCGCCCTCGCTGATCGACCTTGCGGCGCGCGACAGGCGCTGGTGTCAGGGCAACCTGCAACATACCCGCATCGTCGGGGCCGCCGGCTTCCGCCCGGCGACGCGCCACCACTTCCTCACCGGCATCATGAGCTATCTCGCTTCGCCGTTATGGCTGATGCAGCTGGTTGTCGGTATCCTGCTGGTGTTGCAGGCGGCCTTCATCCGGCCGGAATATTTCACCGGCGAATTCTCGCTGTTTCCGGCCTGGCCGCGGTTCGATGCGGAGCGCGCGCTCAACCTGTTCCTGCTGACGATGGGCATCCTGCTGGCGCCCAAGCTGTTCGGCACCATCGTCGCCGCGCTGCGCAGCGACGAGCGGCGCGCCTATGGCGGGGTGATCCGCCTCACCCTCTCGGCACTTTTCGAGATCATCATGTCGGCGCTGATTGCCCCGGTGATGATGATGATCCAGTCCGGAGCGGTGTTCCAGATCCTGTTCGGCGGCGATACCGGGTGGAAGCCGCAGCGGCGCGATGACGGCTCCGTGCCGCTGAAGGACATCGTGCGGCGGCATCGCGGCCATGTTGCCGTCGGCATTGTTACCGGCATCATCACCTATCTCATCTCGCCGTCGCTGTTTGCCTGGATGTCGCCGACGATTCTGGGCCTCTTGCTGGCGATCCTGCTCTCCTGGGTCACCGGGCTGGTCGGCGTCGGCCTCGCCCTGCGCAAGGCGGGCCTGCTTTGGACGCCGGAAGAGCGCGAGCCGCCGGCCATTGCCGACCGGGCAAACGCGCTGCAGGCCCATTATGCCGATTTCGATGTGGTGGACGGCATCCGCGCCATCCATGAGGACGAGCACCTGCGCGAGCGGCACACGGCCCACCTGCCCCACCTGCCGCGCCGGCATCGCGGCGAGATCGACCGCGACCATGTGGTGGCGGAAGCCAAGATCGCCGATGCGGAAACGATCGCCGATGCCGCCGCCTGGCTGTCCACCCGTGAGAAAGTCATCGCCTTGCAGGATCGCGCGCTTGTTGCCATGCTGGCCCAGTTGAAACCGGCGCAGGAAATGTCCAAATAGAGCATATGCCGCGTATCCGCGCGGGATGGATGTGAACCCATGGGGCCGCGCGCCCGAGGAGGACTTGAGATGGGACTGTTTTCATTTGTGAAGAGTGTTGGCGAGAAGCTGTTCGGCGCCAGCGAGGCCAAGGCCGCGACGGCGGATGAGCTGTCCAAGGAAGTCGCCAAGCACGGCCTGAACGCAGATGGCCTGTCGATCTCGGTCGATGGCGACAAGGTATCCGTCTCCGGCACCGCCGCTTCGCAGGCGGATGCGGAGAAGATCATCCTCGCGCTCGGCAACACCATCGGCGTCGCGCAGGTTGATTCGTCGCTGGTCGCCAAGGCGGGCGAGGCGGAGTCGCGCATGTACACTGTCAAGAAGGGCGACAACCTCTCCAAGATTTCCAAGGAGATGTACGGCGACCCCAACAAGTACAACAAGATCTTCGAGGCCAACCGTCCGATGCTGTCGCACCCGGACAAGATCTATCCCGGCCAGGTGCTGCGCATCCCGGCCTGAGCGCTGATTTCAAAGACGTTTTCGGACAAGGGGGCGCGGTTTCGCGTCCCCTTTTTCACGGCATGACGGCTGCTGTCGGGTGGCTGGCCCGCATTGGGGTTTGACCTTTGCGCGCTTTCGTCTAAACAGCGGCTCTTCCCCCGCGCCACCGCGCGGGCGGCCGGAGGCGCTCCGGGCGGGTAGCTCAGTGGTAGAGCATCTGACTTTTAATCAGATGGTCGAGGGTTCGATCCCCTCCCCGCTCACCACCTTCATTTTTTGTTTGCCGGCTCTCCTTTTCACAGTCACCCTGCTAGGCTAGACGCCTCGTGATTTGCCGGAGTTTGCCTGTCATGACCGACCTTTCCGTCCGCTATGCCGCCGCCCAGACCGTTGCGCGTGATCTCGGCGCGCTGGCGCTGGGCTACTTCAACGACCGGGACAAGCTCGGCATCACCATGAAGGGCGCGCAGGACTGGCTGACGGTGGCGGATGGCATGGTCGAAGCCAAGTTCCGCGAGCGGATCGCAGAGCTTTTCCCCGGCGACGGGGTGATGGGCGAGGAACAGGGCGGCGCGGCGAGCGACCGGCTGTGGATCATCGATCCCATTGATGGAACAGCGAATTTTGCCCATGGCGACCGGCAATGGTGCGTTTCCATCGGCTTTCTGGAGCGGGGTGTGCCGGTGCTCGGCATCATCTATGCCCCGGCGATGGAGGAGATGTTCATTGCCCGCAAGGGGCATGGCGCCTTCCTCAACGGCAAGGCGATGGCACCGGCGGATACCGCCAGTCTGGCCCGTGCGACGCTGGAAATCGGCTGGTCCAACCGCCGTCCGCTGGATGAATACCTCACCAATGTGCGCAAGGCATTCGAGGCGGGGGCGAATGTCAAGCGCGGCGCTTCGGGGGCGCTCGGGGTGGCCCATGTCGCGCTGGGGCGGACGGATGGCTACGTCGAAACCCATATCAACGCCTGGGATGTGGCGGCGGGCGTGGTGATCGCGCGCGAGGCCGGAGCCTATATCAACGACTTCTTTGCCGGTCCGGAGGCGCTGGTGAAAGGCAACCCGATCATCACTGCAGCACCGGGCATCGCCGGGGCGCTGAAGGCGCTGACGGGCCTCGAATAGCGCGAATCGAACGCCATCCTCGCCGCCGACCGGTGGTGGAACCGGCACCGATCATCCGCTGAATGCAGCGCATTCAGCATCATCGCGGTGCGGAGCGTCTTACCCCTCGCCGCGCGCCCAGCCTTCCTTCACACCGGCCACATAATCGGCATAGCGCCCGGCGCGGATGGCGGCGCGCGCGCCGGCCACGAGGTCGCAATAGTAGGCGATGTTGTTCCACGTCAGCAGGATGTCGCCCAGCATCTCCTGCGATTTGACGAGGTGGTGGAGATAGGCGCGGGAGTAGTCCCGTGTCGCCGGGCAGGAGGACGCCTCATCCATCGGCCGGCGGTCGTCAGCATGCTTTGCATTCTTGAGGTTGAGCTTGCCGAAGCGGGTGTAGGCGGTGCCGTGCCGCCCGGCGCGGGTGGGCATGACGCAATCGAACATGTCGATGCCGCGGCGGATGGCTTCGAGGATATCGTCCGGGGTGCCGACGCCCATCAGGTAGCGCGGCTTGGTCTTGGGCAGGAAGGGCTCCGTCGCCTCGATGGTCGCCAGCATCTCGGCCTGCGGCTCGCCCACGGCGAGGCCGCCGAGCGCATAGCCCGGCAGGTCAAGCGCGGCGAGCGCCTCGGCGCTGGCGCGGCGCAGTTGCGGCACGGTGCCGCCCTGCACGATGCCGAACAGTGCCTTGCCCGGCCGGGTGCCGAACGCCTCCTTGCAGCGGGCGGCCCAGCGCAGCGACAGCTGCATCGCCCGCTCGACATCCTTCTCCTCCGCCGGCAGGCGGATGCATTCATCGAGTTGCATGATGATGTCGGAATCGAGCTTGAGCTGGATCTCGACCGAGCGTTCCGGCGTCAGCCGGTGCATCGACCCGTCGATGTGGGACTTGAAGGTGACGCCTTCCTCATCGAGCTTGCGCAGTGCGGCCAGCGACATCACCTGAAAGCCGCCCGAGTCGGTGAGGATCGGGTGGGGCCAGCGGGCGAAATCATGCAGGCCGCCCAGTGCTTCCACCCGCTCGGCGCCGGGGCGCAACATCAGGTGATAGGTGTTGCCGAGGATGATATCGGCCCCGGCCTGCCGCACATGATCGAGCAGCATGCCCTTGACGGTGCCGGCCGTGCCGACCGGCATGAACACCGGCGTGCGGATGATGCCGCGCGGCATGGCGATCTCGCCGGTGCGGGCGGCGCCATCGGTGGCGTGGAGGGAAAAGGTAAAATCGGCTGTCATGCCGCGCGTTCTAGACGGTTCGGCGAGGGCTGGAAAGTGCGGCCGGCCTCGGCTGGCTGTCCAAGACGATGAATGGCAGTCGGACATGCCCGCGCCGAGACCGCTAGGGGATTGATCACGCCCCCGGCCAGAGCAAACTGGCATCGCCATAGGAATAGAAGCGATAGCCGGAGCGGATTGCATGGGCATAGGCTTCGCGCATCGTCCCGTGCCCGGCAAAGGCACTGACCAGCATGAACAGCGTCGACTTCGGCAGATGGAAATTGGTCCACAGCCGGTCCACAATGCGGAAACGGTAGCCGGGGCGGATGAAAATCGCGGTGTCGCCGGCGAACGGGTGAAGCGTTCCATCCTCGCCGCCCGCACTTTCCAGCAGGCGGAGCGAGGTGGTGCCTACCGCGATGATCTTGCCGCCGCGCGCGCGCACCGCGTTGAGGGCGGCGGCGGTTTCCGGCGAGACCTCGCCCCATTCGGCATGCATGCGGTGCTCGTCGAGATTTTCCGTCTTCACCGGCAGGAAGGTGCCGGCGCCGACATGCAGCGTGACGAAATGGCGGGAAACACCCATCGCATCGAGCCGGGCAAACAGCTCCGGCGTAAAATGCAGCCCCGCCGTGGGCGCGGCCACCGCGCCGTCCGCCTCGGCATAGATCGTCTGGTAGTCCGCGCGGTCCTCCTCCCGCGCCGGGCGGGCGGCGGCGATATAGGGCGGCAGCGGCATCTCGCCCAGCCGGGCGATCGCCTCATCAAGCGCGGGGCCGGAAAAATCGAAAGCGAGCAGGATTTCCCCGCCTTCGCGCTTCTCCATCACCTCGCCGACAAGGCCGGAGAGCAGGCACGCGGTCTCCGTCTCGCCGAAGGCGATGCGATCGCCCACGGCAAGGCGCTTGCCCGGCCGGGCGAAGGCGCGCCAGCATGCATCATCCTCGCGCTTGTGCAGCATCACCTCCACCCGCACGGAACTGGCGCCCCGTGTGCGCAGGCCCCACAGGCGGGCGGGGATGACGCGGGTGTTGTTGAACACCAACGCATCGCCGGGACTGAGCAGCGCCGGCAGATCGGCCACGATCCTGTCCTCGAACGCCCCCTGCCCCGTGCGGTTGACGGTGAGCAGGCGCGCGGAATCGCGCGGGCGCGCCGGATGCAGCGCGATATTCTCCGCCGGCAAGGTGAAATCATAATCGGAGAGGGTGTCGGTCATCACAGGGGAGGCTCTTGAACGCCAATGGCCGGCGTGTCGCCGGCCATTTTGCTGTGTTGGGTGCGAGGTGCCGGCTCCCGGTCTTTCGCGATGAACGCGAAAGACCTGTCGCGAGACCTCTGAGGGTGAGGCAGCGCCGCTGGTTTGCTGGCGCAAACCTTGGAGCTTCCGGTCTTTCGCGATGAACGCGAAAGACCTGTCGCGGACCGGCAGCGGATGGGGCAGCGCCGCTGGTTTGCTGGCGCAAACCTTGGGCAAACCTCAGGCGTCGCCGGCGATGGTCGCCTTGATGATCCTGTCGGGGTTGCGCACCGGCTCGCCCTTGGCGAACTGGTCGACGTTCTCCATGCCTTCGATCACCTTGCCCCACACGGTATACTGCCGGTCGAGGAAGCGGGCATCGGCAAAGCAGATGAAGAACTGCGAGTTGGCGGAGTTCGGGTTCTGCGCGCGGGCCATCGAGCACACGCCGCGCACATGCGGGGCATTGTTGAACTCGGCCTTCAGATCCGGATACTTCGAGCCGCCGGTGCCGGTGCCCTTGGGGCAGCCGCCCTGGGCCATGAAGCCATCGATGACGCGGTGGAAGGTCAGCCCGTCATAAAAGCCTTCGCGCACCAGCTTCTTGATGTGCTCGACATGGCCGGGCGCGAGGTCCGGGCGCATCTCGATCACAACCTTGCCCTTGGTGGTTTCGAAAATGAGGGTGTCTTCGGGAGCGGTGGTCATGCGTCTGTCCTGTTGTTCTGAAGATTACGAGCGCGCGTCGGACGCGAGCTGGAGCTTGATGATCCGGTCGGGGCTGGTGACCTTGCCGTTGGCGTTGCTGTCGCCCTTCTTGATCTTGTCGACTACATCCATGCCCTGCACCACCTCACCGAACACGGTGTACTGGCCGTTGAGGAACGAGCCATCGCCGAACATGATGAAGAACTGCGAGTTGGCCGAATTGGGATCGGACGCGCGGGCCATGCCGAGCGTGCCGCGGCGGAACGGCTCGACCGTGAACTCGGACGGGATGTTCGGCAGGTTGGAGCCACCGGCGCCGGTGCCGGTGGGGTCGCCCGTCTGGGCCATGAAGCCGGCGATCACACGATGGAAGACGATGCCATCATAAAAGCCGCGCTTGGCCAGCGTCTTGATCTGCGCGACATGCTTGGGCGCCAGATCCGGCCGGAGGCGGATGATGACGCGCCCGTCCTTGAGGTCGAGATACAGGGTGTTCTCCGGCTCCATCTTCGGCGGAGCCTTGGCGGCCGGGGCCTGCGCCATGGCCTGCTGGGCGAACAGCGCGACGGCTGCGGCAAGAAGCGTTCTGCGGAACATCGTCAGGAATCCTTGGAAAGAAAGAGAATCAATTCAACGCCTGCCGGACTTTACACGAAGCGCGGCCAGAACCTCATCGGGCACGAAACCGGAGACATCGCCGCCCATCGCGCTGATCTGGCGCACCAATGTGGCGGTAATCGGCCGGGCCAGCGGCGAGGCCGGCACGAACACGGTCTGGATTTCCGGCGCCATGGTCTGGTTCATGCCGGCCAGCTGCATTTCGTAATCCAGATCCGTGCCATCGCGCAGGCCGCGGATGAGGATGTTGCAGCCCGCCTTGCGCGCGGCATCCACCGTCAGCCCGTCAAAGGTTGTCGCCTCCAGCCGAACCCCGGCCTTGCGGGCAAGCGCGCCGCAGCACGCCTCGATCATCTCCAGCCGCTCGGCGGCAGAGAACAGCGGCGCCTTGCCGGGGTGGATGCCGACCGCGACTACCAGCCGGTCGACCAGCGGGAAGGTGCTTTTCAGCACGTCCATATGCCCGTTGGTCAGCGGATCGAACGATCCGGGGTAAAAGCCGCTGCTCATGGTGCCGTCCCTCCGGGCCAACCTGCCGAATTGACGCGCATGAGTATAAGATGTGCGGGGGACGGGCAAGATCAAGCGCATGCGCCCTTGGGGGCAAGGGGCGCCCCATGGCGCCCGGTCGCGCGAAAATTCCGCAGCGAAATGGCCGCTTGCTCTTTTCGTTGCCGCATTTTTAGGGCATCGGAGCGTCTACGGTTTTTTTGGATAGGTGCGGCGCACGCCATGCTCGACGGAATTCGCAAAGCTGCCAACAACTGGCTGGGACGGGTCGTCCTCACCATCATCATGGGCGTCCTGATCCTGTCGTTCGCGATCTGGGGCATCGGCGACATGCTGCGCGTGCAGGGCAGCACGGCGGTGGCCACCGTCGGCAAGGTCAATATCGACGCCGAGACCATGCGCAGGAACTATACCAGCGCGCTCGAAGACCTGTCGCAGCGGGCCAAGCGGCGCATCACCAACGACGAGGCGCGCGCTGTCGGCCTCGACAGGCAGGTGCTGGCCCGTCTCGTCAGCGAGGCGGCGCTGGACCAGAAGGCCAGGACACTGGGCCTCAACCTCTCAGAACAGGATGTGGCGCGCATCACCATGGCCGAGCCGACCTTCAAGGGGGCCAGCGGCACGTTCGACCGCGCGCTGTTCTATGATGCGCTGCGCCGTATCGGCGTGACCGAGGCCGGGTTCTTCGACGAACAGCGCCGTTCGATGATGCGGCGCGAGATCGGCCAGGCGATCGGCGCTGACGCCACCGTCTCGCAGACGCTGCTCGATGCCGCCTACCGCTATGTCTCCGAGCAGCGCACCGTCGCCTCGTTCGTGCTCTCGCCCGCCGCGCTGGGCGAGATCGCCGCGCCGGATGATGCGACGCTGAAAACCTATTTCGACGGCCACAGAAGCGAGTTCCGCGCGCCGGAATACCGCAAGGTGGTGGTGCTCTCGGCCCTGCCGCGCGAGCTTGGCATCGACCTGACCGTGACGGATGCGGACCTGCGCCGCGTCTATGATCGCGGGCTGGCCGCCGGGCATTTCGGCACGCCGGCCAAGCGGCAGGTGCGGCAGGTGCTGTTCCCCACCGAGCCGGAGGCGATGGCCGCCGTGCTGCGGCTGCGCACCGGCACGGCGATGGATGCCCTGCTGGCCGAGCGCAAGGTGAAGCCCGAGGATGCCGACCTCGGCCTCAAGACAAAGCGGGAATTTGCTGATCCCGCCGTAGCCGAGGCCGCTTTCGCGCTGGAGGAAAATGCCATCAGCGTGCCGGTCAAGACCGCGTTCGGCTTTGCCGTGCTGCAACTGGTGAAAATCGATCCCGGCACCGAAGTGCCGTTCGAGACCGCCAGGCAGAACCTCGGCGATGTGGCGCTGGCCGACAAGCTGAGGACGGACGCGCGCATTCAGGCGCGGCTCGATGACATCCAGAAGAAGGTCGAGGAAGCCAAGATCGCCGGCAAGACGCTGAGCGAGGCCGCAACCCCCGCCGGGCTGAAGCCGGTGACGATCGAGGCCGTCGACGCCGCAGGCAAGGACAAGGCCGGCACCGCTGTGGCCCTGCCCGGCGGCGAGGAGACGCTGAAGGCGATCTTCCAGTCCGACATCGGCCTCGACAACGAGGCGATCCGCCTGCGCGAGGGCGGGCTCGTCTGGTTCGAGATCGCAGCAGTGGATGCGGCGCGCGACCGGGCGTTCGACGAGGTGAAGGCCGAGGCGATGCTGAAGTGGCGCACGGACGAGACGGCCCGGCGCCTGGCTGCCCGCGCAGCCGATCTCGTCAAGGCCATCGAGGGCGGCGCAAGCATCGAGGCGGTGGCCAAGGAGGCCGGCGCCGAGATGAAGACCGTGACCGTGACCCGCCAGAACGGCGGCGAACTTGGCGCGACCGCCGCGGCGCAGGCGTTCGCGGTGCCCGCCGGCAAGGTGACCTCGGCCGCGCTGGCCGGCGGACAGGGCCGCGCCGTGATGCAGGTGACCGAAGCCAAGGCGAGCCCGCTCGATCCGGCCAGCGCCATCGGCCTGCAATTCAGGAAGCAGCTGAGCGAGCAGCTCGGCGAGGATCTGGTGGCGCAGTACATCCAGCGCCTTCAGGCCGATTATGGCACCACGGTGCATCAGAAGATGTTCCAGAACGCCATCGGCGCGGGCAGCGGCAGCTGAGATGAGCATCCTGCCTGATCTTGCCGGCTTTTCCGCTGCCTACGCGCGCGGGGAGAGCCAATGCGTCACCACGCGGCTGGTGGCGGACCTTGAAACCCCGGTCTCGGCCTACATGAAGCTGAAGGCCGCGTTCGCCGGCCCGTCGATCCTGCTCGAATCGGTGGAGGGCGGCGCGGTGCGCGGG
>ERZ1645187.3073-NODE-3073-length-14237-cov-6.503526_pt1 | contig 14237 bp, 15 predicted proteins | sample MGYA00575352_ERZ1645187 | MGnify/ENA primary metagenome ERZ1645187 (study PRJEB40837, sample SAMN11349314) | freshwater sediment metagenome | isolation source: river sediment | host: Sediment | place: India: Wazaribad , New Delhi | collected 2017-02-21 ...
AGTCCGGGTACCAGCCGGGCCGCAGCACTGGCCCCGGGGGGGCGGCCGGCTGGGCCGTGGGGGCAGCCTGCAAGCTCGGGGGGGCAAAAAGAAGGCCGAGAGCCAAAGACAAGAGTAGTCGCTTCATCGTTTGTGGCTTCACTGAAGGAAAGGCGCGAAGTGTAACGCGACCGAAGGGAACATAAGGCCGGCGTTCCTGCCACCTATTCCGCTTTCAAGTCTGGCGGGCTTTTGCCGTAAACTGCCGTCAATTCGATACTTTTCGTCGACACATGCCCTCATTCCACCGCCTCGCCCTGCTCGTTCCCGCCTGCGGCCTGCTGCTGGCCGGCTGCGAGCAACTCGGCATCGAGGATCCGGCCAAGATCGAGGCCGCGCGCGAAGCCGAGGGGCGCGCCGTCGGCGGCGCCTGCCGGCACAGCGGCCGGGCACTGGAAGATTGCTACAAGCTCAATGCCAAAGCCTCCAAAGCCGCCATCTACGCCGGCTGGCGCGACATGGACGCCTACATGCGCGAGAACAACATCGCTGTCGTGCCCAGCGGCGGCAGCACGGCCAAAAAGGCGCCCGCTCCCGAGGCCGTGCCGGCCGAAGCGGCCCCCAAGGCGGGCGCCACACCCAGTTCCAGCGCCGCCGAGCCGCCCGCCCAGCCCCCCGCGCCGGGCCGCAAATCGGCCTGAACTTCACGCCTTGCTTTCTGCCGTAGAATCCGCCCGCGTCCTGCCGGTTGGACGTTCTCTGGCATTCCAGTCTTTCGTTTCCTGCCTGCCTGAGCCGGCCGATCCTTCCGGGGTGAATGGGCACGCAGCCGCGAACAACCGGAGTCCAATTTGAATTTCACCGACCTCGGGCTGGCGCCCGAAATCCTGCGGGCCGTGCATGATGCCGGCTACACCGAACCCACGCCGATCCAGGCGCAGGCAATTCCTGTCGTGCTCGCCGGCCAGGATGTCATGGGCGGCGCGCAAACCGGTACCGGCAAGACGGCAGGATTCACCCTGCCGCTGCTGCACAAGCTCGCCCGCCACGCCAACAGCTCGCCTTCGCCCGCCCGCCATCCGGTCCGCGCGTTGATCCTCACGCCGACGCGCGAACTGGCGATGCAGGTCGAGGAGTCGGTCAAGACCTACAGCAAGCACCTGGCGCTGCGCTCGGTCTGCATCTACGGCGGTGTCGACATGCGCGCGCAGATCGCCGAGCTGAAAGAGGGCCGCGAGATCGTCGTCGCCACGCCGGGCCGCCTGCTCGACCATGTCGAGCAGAAAACCGTGAGCTTCAACTTCGTCGAATTCCTCGTGCTGGATGAAGCCGACCGCATGCTCGACATGGGGTTCATCCCCGACATCAAGCGCATCCTCAAGTTGCTGCCGACCACGCGCCAGAGCCTGCTGTTCTCGGCGACGTTCTCCGACGAGATCAAGAAGCTCGCCGATGCGATGCTCAAGAATCCGCAGTTGATCGAGGTCGCACGCCGCAATACCGTGTCGGAAACGATCACCCACCGCGTCCATCCGGTGGCCGCCGACCGCAAGCGTTACCTGCTCAAGCATCTGCTCGACGATGCTGCGATGACGCAGGTGCTGGTCTTCGTCGGCACCAAGTTCGGCACCGCGCGGCTCGCCTCGTGGCTCGAACGCCAGGGCATCAACGCCACGGCGATCCACGGCGACAAGAGCCAGCAGGAACGCACCAAGGCACTCGAAGCCTTCAAGTCGGGCGAGGCGCGCGTCCTGGTCGCCACCGACGTCGCCGCGCGCGGCCTCGACATCGACGACCTGCCGCACGTCATCAACTACGAGTTGCCGCGCGTCGCCGAGGACTACGTGCATCGCATCGGCCGCACCGGCCGCGCCGGCAAGAAAGGCGACGCCACCTCGCTGGTCGCGCCCGAGGAAAGCCGGCAACTCGCCGAGATCGAGAGGCTGACCAAGTTCAAGATCGAGCAGGTCGTCGTGCCCGGCTTCGAGCCGGGTTCCGCCGCGCCGCCGGAAGAGCGCGAGCGGGCAGAAAGAACCGGCCGCGGCCACAAGCATGAACCTCGTTCCGGACGCGGGCCGAAATCCCCGATCGACCACTTGCCCCCGCCCGCCGCGCATCTGCCACGCGTAAGGCAGCAGCCGATGATCGCCGCCGACGGCTTCGATTTCTCGAAACCCTACATGCCCAGTTCGCCCGGGGAGGGCAGCGGCGAAGCAACGCCTGCCGAAAAGCCTGCCCCCGAAAAGTCGGCGCTGGCAGGACGGCATCCTTTACGCCCGTTGCGCCCGGTTGCCGCACTGCTCGGCGGCTTTGGCAGCACAAGCAAAAAACAGGAGAACAAACAATGAAACTGGTTCGCTACGGCACCAAGGGCCGGGAAAGGCCCGGCCTCATCGACGCGCAAGGCAAGCTGCACGACCTCTCCGCGCATTGCGCCACGATCGGCTGGAACGAGCTGTCACCGGCTGGCCTGAGGCGTCTGCGCCAGATCGACCCCACTACCCTGCCGCTCGTCAAGGGCAAACCACGCTTTGGCGTTCCTTTCACCGGCATATCCAAGATCATCGGCGTCGGCCTCAACTATCGCCTGCATGCGCTGGAAACCGGCGCGGCGATCCCGACCGAGCCGGTGCTCTTCATGAAGGCCACGACGGCGATCAACGGCCCGTGCGACGACATCGTCCTGCCGCGCGGTTCGACCCATACCGACTGGGAAGCCGAGCTCGGCCTCGTCATCGGCCGCGAGACGCGCTACGTCAGCGCGGAGAAGGCGCTCGACCATCTCGCCGGCTACGTCACCTTCCACGACGTGTCCGAGCGCGACTTCCAGAAGAACCGCGGCGGCAGCTGGGACAAGGGCAAGGGTTGCGATACCTTCGCGCCGATCGGCCCCTGGCTCGTCACGCGCGACGAGATTCCCGACCCGCAAGCCTTGCGCGTCTGGTGCGAAGTAAACGGCGAGAAACGCCAGGACAGCAACACGGCCGACATGATCTTTCCGGTCGCGTTCCTGATCAGCTACATCTCCCAGTTCATGACACTCAATCCCGGCGACGTGATCTGCACCGGCACGCCCAGCGGCGTCGGCATGGGCATGCAGCCGCCGCAATTCCTCAAGGCCGGCGACGTCGTGCGCCTCGGCGTCGAGGGTCTTGGCGAACAGCGCCAGAAGGTCCGGGGCAACTGAGCGGCTGAATCGCCGCACCGCGCATGACGCACGCGGTCCATGCGACGCTGACGGGACACCCTGACAATCCGCCGGGATTGAATCAGCGTGTCGGGGTCACGCTGCTGCTGAAGCCCGATGGCAGCCTCAAGCTCGCCTATTCGATCCACGGCGCCAGCAGTTTCATGCGCATCCCCAGCGCGGATCAACCGGCGCCGCCGGATGCGCTCTGGCGCACGACGTGTTGCGAGCTGTTCGTCGTCACGGGTGACGGCGCAGGCTATCGCGAATTCAACTTCTCGCCCTCCGGCCAATGGGCTGTTTACGACTTCAGCGCCTACCGCACACCGGTCGAGATCCCCTTGCCCTGTCCTGCGCCCACAGTCCGGTCGGACAGCCAGGCCCATCGCCTTGATCTCGACGTCACGCTATCCGCGACCGCCCTGCCGGCGGGCAATTTACTGCCCTGCGCGCTCGCCGTGATCGTCGAAGCGCATGACGGCCGCCACGGCTACTGGGCGCTGGCCCACCCGGTTGGCCGGCCCGATTTCCACCATCGTGACGGCTTCACCCTGATCCTCGACAAGACGGGAATGCACGCATGATCAAATTCGGCATCGAGCGCCTGATCGCATCGCCCGAACTGCGCAAACCGCTCGCCGGACGGCGCGTCGCCCTGCTCGCCCACCCGGCCTCGACCACGCGCGACCTGACGCACAGTCTCGATGCGCTCGCCGCATCGCCGGATATCAGGCTCACGGCGGCCTTCGGCCCCCAGCATGGCCTGCGCGGCGACAAGCAGGACAACATGATGGAGTCACCCGACTTCGTCGACCCAGAACACCGCATTCCGGTTTTCAGCCTCTACGGCGAGGTACGCCGGCCGACCGACACGATGATGGACATGTTCGACGTGCTGCTCGTCGACCTGCAGGATCTCGGCTGCCGCATCTACACCTTCATCACCACCCTGCGCTACGTGCTCGAAGCGGCCGCTGTACACGGCAAGGCAGTCTGGATTCTCGACCGCCCCAATCCCGTCGGTCGCGCGGTCGAGGGACTTAGCTTGCGTGCCGGCTGGGAGAGTTTCGTCGGTGCCGGCCCGCTGCCGATGCGCCACGGCCTGACGCTTGGCGAGTTGGCCCGCTGGTTCATCGCCACGCTCAAGCTTGATGTCGAATGTGCAGTGATCCGCATGGAAGGCTGGCAACCCGACGCCGCGCCCGGCTTCGGCTGGCCGCTTGGCGAACGCAGCTGGATCAATCCGAGTCCGAACGCGCCGAATCTATCGATGGCGCGCTGCTACGCCGGCACGGTGATGCTCGAAGGCACGACGCTCTCCGAAGGACGTGGCACGACCCGACCGCTCGAACTCTTCGGCGCGCCGGACATCGATGCGGTGGCCTTGATGGGGGAAATGCAGTTGCTGGCTCCGCAGTGGCTCGCCGGCTGCCGGCTGCGTCCCTGCTGGTTCGAGCCGACCTTCCACAAGCATGCCGGCCGGCTCTGCCAGGGCATCCAGATCCATGTCGAGGATCCAGCGCATTACGACCATGCCGTCTTCAAGCCCTGGCGGCTGATGGCACTGGCCTTCAAGTCGCTGCGCCGCCTGCGCCCCAACTATCCGCTCTGGCGCGACTTCCCCTACGAGTACGAACATGACCGTCTTGCCATCGACCTGATCAACGGCAGCCCGCTGTTGCGCGAGTGGGTCGACGATCCTGCCGCCCTGCCTGCCGACCTCGATGCACCGGCACGTTGCGACGAAACGCGCTGGCACACCGAAAGCGCCAGCTTCAGTCTTTACTGACGTCCCCGTACTGCTTCCGCAAGCGCTCCAGTCCCTGCCGATACGCCTCCGCATCGCCGTAGTCGAAGAACTGCGGATAGCGCTCGTGCGTGCCGCGCATGCGGCGCGCGTGCTTGATCGGACACCAGTACTGTTCGGTGCGCGCCGCCACCTCGCGCGCGTACGCAGCCACGCCGTTGCCGTACGAGCAGTAGAGGCAGTTGAATTTCTCGATCAGGTTCAGGTAAGGCAGATCCTCGCGGTCGAAGACGACGTACTCGCTGCGCTTCACCTTCGGTATGCGATAGATCGGGAAGCAGACGGCCTGATAGACAGTGACGAACAGGTCAAGCAGCAGGAAGGGAATCCAGCCGGCGTAGATAACCGGTGCGGAAAGCACCACCAGCAGCCGGCTTTTCAGCAGGAAGCGAAACAGGCCGATCTTGTAGCGGCGCTGCTGGCGGAACAACTCGCCGGCAAGTTCGCGGCGCTTCTGCTCGAACTCCTCGCGCCGCTTGCGGTACTCCTCCTCGATCTCGTCCTGCAGCGTGCGGATGCGCGCCAGCAGTTCCTCGATGTGCTCTCTCATGATCGGCTTTCGGTCGTCGGCTCCGCGGACACTTTACCGCGCGCAGATGGGGAATGCCCATGGCAATTTCAAGGACTTGAAGTTTTTTCTGCCAGCGCCATATCCGCCGCATGGGGTGACAAACACCCGCGCCAGCCAAAGGAGATTCACATGTACTACCGGACATTCTTTCCCCGCGACATCTTCGCGGAAATGGAACGCCTGCAACGCGACATGCAGCAGGCCTACGACCCGAGCATCCGCGGCGGCCTGCGCGGCGGCTTCCCGGCGATGAACGTCGGCAGCACGCCACAGTCTGTCGAAATTTATGCCTTCGCACCGGGCGTCGATCCGGCCACGGTCGACGTGCAGATCGAGAAGGGCGTACTCACCGTCGCTGGCGAGCGCACGCTGCCCGCGCTGCCCGAGAAGGCCACGCTGCACATCGATGAGCGCTTCTCCGGCCGCTTTCGTCGCGTCGTCACGCTGCCCGATGACATCGACCCGAACAGCGCCAGCGCCAAGTATCGCGATGGCGTCCTGCACATCAGCATCGCGCGCAAGGAAACCGCCGTGCCGCGCCGCATCAGCATCCAGTAAGGAGTGACATCATGAGCAACAACGTCGAGAAAACCAGTGAATCCGTACGCCCCGACGCCGGGTTGTTCCCGCCGGTCAACGTCGTCGAGGACGCCAACGGCATCACGCTGTTCGCCGACCTGCCGGGCGTGCCCAAGGACAAGCTGGGCCTGCAGGTCGAAGCCGACACGCTGACCATCGAAGGCGAAGTCAGCTTCGCGATGCCGGAAGGCATGGAGTCGATCCACGCCGAGGTGAGCCTGCCGCGCTACCGCCGCGTGTTCACCCTGTCGAAGGAACTGGACACCGAGAAGGTTGCCGCCGAGTTCGTCAATGGCGTGCTGACCCTGCGCATTCCCAAGGCCGCGCACGCGCAGCCGCGCAAGATCGAGATCCGCGTCGACTAATCTTTCAGCGCGCCAAGCACCTCGTCGAGCATCTTCTTCGCATCGCCGAACAACATGTGGTTGTTCTCCTTGTAGAAGAGCGGGTTCTCGACGCCGGCGTAGCCCGACGCCATCGAGCGCTTCATCACGATCGAGGTCTTGGCGTTCCACACTTCCAGCACCGGCATGCCGGCGATCGGGCTGTTGGGGTCTTCCAGCGCCGCCGGGTTCACGATGTCGTTGGCGCCGATCACCATCGCCACGTCGGTATTCGCGAAGTCCTCGTTGATCTCGTCGAGTTCGAAGACGATGTCGTAGGGTACCTTCGCCTCGGCGAGCAGCACGTTCATGTGGCCGGGCATGCGGCCCGCCACCGGGTGGATCGCGAAGCGCACGTTGACGCCCTTGTCGCGCAAGAGTTTCGTGATTTCGTAGACCGTGTGCTGCGCCTGCGCCACCGCCATGCCGTAGCCCGGCACGATGATGACCTTGCGCGCATCGCGCAGCAGGTCGGCGGTCTCGGCCGCACTGATCGCGGTGACCTCGCCGGCAGGTGCCCCCTCACCCATTGCGCCAGCGCCGACTTTCTGTGTGTCATCCGAACCGAAGCCGCCGGCGATGACATGGAAGAAGTGGCGGTTCATCGCGCGGCACATGATGTAGGACAGGATCGCACCTGAGGAACCGACCAGCGCGCCAGTGACGATCAGCAGGTCATTGCCGAGCATGAAGCCGGTCGCGGCGGCCGCCCAGCCCGAATAGCTGTTGAGCATCGACACCACCACCGGCATGTCGGCACCGCCGATCGCCATCACCATGTGGATGCCGAACAGCAGCGCGACGCCGGTCATGATCGCCAGCGGCAGCATGCCGGCACTAACGCTCGGCGCGTTGAGGAAAACATAGCCCTGCCAGATCACGACCAGCAGGCCGGCGAGGTTGATCCAGTGGCGGCCCGGCAGCAGCAGCGGCTTGCCGCCGATGCGGCCAGACAGCTTGCCGAAGGCGACCAGCGAGCCGGAGAAGGTCACCGCGCCGATGAGGATGCCGATGTAGATCTCGACTTCGTGGATGGCCTTCTCGGCGCCCGTCAGCGGCATCCCGGTGTCGATGTAGCTGGCGAAGCCGACCAGCATGGCGGCGAGGCCGACGAGGCTGTGCATCAGCGCGACAAGTTCGGGCATTTGCGTCATCTGCACACGCCGTGCGGCGACGAGGCCGATGACGGCGCCGACCAGCAGCGCGCCGACGATCCACGGCATCGCGGCGAGCGTGACGCGCGGGCCGAAGACGGTGGCGAGCACGGCGATCGTCATGCCGGCCATGCCGTAGGCGTTGCCGCGCCGCGCCGTGGCAGGATGCGAGAGCGCGTTGAGGCTGAGGATGAACAGGATCGCGGCGGCGAGGTAGGAAACGGAAGTCAGGGTAGCAGTCATGGCGATCTCCTTACTTGCGGAACATCGCCAGCATGCGTCGCGTGACTGCGAAGCCGCCGAACATGTTGATGGCCGTGAGCACCAGCGCGACGACCGCGAGGCCAAGGATCAGTCCGCCGGGCCGCCCGCTGTCGGCGGCCATGTCGGGCGGTGCGAGCTGCACCAGCGCGCCGATGGCGACGATGCTGGAGATCGCGTTGGTCACGCTCATCAGCGGCGTGTGCAAGGTCGCCGCGACGTTCCAGATCACCATGTAGCCGATGAAACAGGCCAGCACGAAGACGGTGAAGTGCGACAGGAAAGCCGGCGGCGCATAGGCGCCGACTGCCCAGAACAGCAATGCGCCCATTCCGAACAACGTAGCCAGAACGGTGTTGGACATCGGCCCGCCGGCGGTGTGCACGAGTTTTCTTTCGACCGGCGGCTTGGCCTGCTTCGGCTTGGCCGGCGCAGCGGAAAGCTTGGGCGGCGGGGGCGGCCAGGTGACCTCGCCCTGCTTGATGACGGTCGCGCCGCGGATCACGTCGTCGTCCATGTTGACGTTGATCCGGCCATCCTTCGTCTTGCAGAGTTCCTCGGTGAGGCGCAGCAGGTTGGTGGCGTAGAGCGTCGAGGACTGCTTCGCGAGGCGCGACGGCAGATCCGTATAGCCGATGATCGTGACACCATGCCTGACGACGACCTGCCCTGGTTCGGTGAGTTCGCAGTTGCCGCCCTGCTCCGCAGCGAGGTCGACGATCACGCTGCCCGGGCGCATCGATTGCACCATCTCGGTAGTGATCAGCCTGGGCGCCGGCTTGCCGGGAATCAGCGCGGTGGTAATGATGATGTCGACATCCTTGGCCTGCTTCGCGAAGGCTTCCTTCTGGGCCTTCAGGAAGCCTGCGGACATCGTCCTGGCGTAGCCGCCGACGCCCTCGCCCTCCTCCACATAGTCGACACCGACGAATTCGGCGCCCATCGACTTGACCTGATCAGCAACCTCTGGACGCGTGTCGTTGGCGCGCACGATGGCGCCGAGGCCGACCGCCGCGCCGAGCGCGGCGAGACCGGCGACACCGGCACCGATGACGAAGACCTTGGCCGGCGGCACCTTGCCCGCAGCCGTGATCTGGCCGGTGAAGAAGCGGCCGAAGTGATGCGCCGCCTCGACCACCGCCCGATAGCCGGCGATGTTGGCCATCGACGAGAGCGCGTCCATCTTCTGTGCCCGTGACAGTCGTGGCACGCTGTCCATCGCCAGCACGGTGGCCTGCTTCGCAGCGAGCAGCTTCATCAACTCGGAGTTCTGTGCCGGCCAGATGAAGCTGACCAGCGTGGTGTCCGGTTTCATCAAACCGACCTCGGTCTCGCTCGGCGCGCGTACCTTGAAGACGATATCTGAGCGCGCCCACAGGCTCGCTGCATCGGCGGCGATCTCCGCGCCGGCTGCGCGATAGCTGTCGTCGCCAAAATTGGCGTCAGCCCCCGCGCCACTCTCGACGCTAACGGCGAAGCCGAGCTTGAGCAGTTTCTGGACGACGTCGGGCACGGTGGCGACACGTTTTTCGCCCGCAAACGTTTCCCTCGGTATACCGATGGTCAAAGCCATGTTGTTTCCTCTTCCTCTTGTTATTTGGCCACGGACCGCTTCCACGGCGGCACGGGTCTTTCCTCGACAATGGTTTTCAGGCGCACGATGGCGAAGGAGCAATTGTCGCCACGCCCGTTGGCGCGGTCGCGCACCGTGTTGATCAGGATCTCCGCCGCCTGGCGTACCGGGAACTCGCTGAGTACCCGGCCCAGTTCCTGATCGCTGAAATAGGCCCAAAGACCATCCGAGCAGAGCAGGAAGCAATCGCCGTCGCACAGCGGCGAGGCCGCGCCGAAATCGATTTTCGGATCATCAGTATCGCCAAGGCAGGAGATCAACAGGTTCTTCTGCGGATGCTCCTCGGCCTGCGCCTCGGTGAGATAGCCCATCTTCACCAGATTCATCACATGCGAATGGTCCACGCTGCGCGACACCAGCTCGCCGGCGCGGAAATGATAGACGCGCGAATCGCCGCAATGCGCCCAGTCCGCCCGGCCGTGATGCAGCATCAGCAGGCAAGCCGTGCTGTGCGGATCCTGCTCGCTGGTGAAGCGCGAGAGCTTGATGCCGGCATGTGCATCGTTGATGGCTGCCGCGAGGATGGACTGGATTTCACCTGCCGCCAGCGCGTTGCTCTGGAAATTGGTCTTGGCGGAATGGATCACCTGCTCGGCGGCCAGCGCACCGCCGGTATGCCCGCCCATGCCGTCCGCCACCACCGCCAGCAGGGCGCCCTTGTGCGCCGGATGGGTGAACAGGCCGACACGGTCCTGTTGCTCATCGCGGTCGCCGATATGCTGGGCCGTGCAGGTTTCTATGATGAAAGGCATGAAGCGATTATAAGATTAGAATCCAATAACTTACTTTGGTTTGAAAGGGGCTGGACATGCTGCCGGGACGTGGTTACAACGAACTCAAGGTGGGCGATGCCTACGAATCCGCCATGACCCTGACCGAAACCCACGTGGTCCTCGGTGCCGGCCTGTTCGGCGACTTCAATCCACTGCACGTCAACGAAAGCTGGGCCAAGCAGGGCAAGTTCGGCACGCGCATCGCGCACGGCTACCTGACCAGCAACATCATGGCTGCGCAGTTCGGCATGCTCTTCCACGGTACCGCGATTGCCTACATGGAGCACGCGATCAAATTCACCGCCCCGGTGAAACCCGGCGACACGCTGCACGTGACCTGGACAGTGACCGCCATGGACGACAAGCCGAAGCACGACGGCGGCATCGTCAGTTTTTCCGGCGTCAGCAAGAACCAGGACGGCACGGTGGTCGCCGAAGCGACCGCGAAACTGCTCGTCAGGAACAATCGCTAGTCGAGGCTAGCCAAGCCTAGTGGCGATCCAGGAATCGTCCGGTGATCTGCTCGTAGTAATCCTTTTCCTCGTCGGGCCCGAGCCCGAGTTCGGACAACACGCGCGGCCCGATCCTGTCCCACAACGGATCGGCCACATGATGCAGCTGGTGATAGAAGTGGCTCGCCACCTGGATGATCGCGACCAGCGACACCGACGCGCCGATGGTTTTTTCTTCCGGCAGATCGTGATGGAAGCGCACCGCGTCGCAGACGAAATCCGGCAGTCCCCAATGGCGGGCCATCAGGAAACCGACCGAGCAGTGATCGACGTCGAACTTCTCGTCTTCCGCCGAGAGGTCGGGCCAGCAGGTCGCGTCGTCGAGGTGCAGCTTCTCGCAGTATTGCGGAAAGCGCAGCATCAGCACCGGCACGCCGCATTCGTGGAAGATGCCGGCAAGGTAGGCCTGATCGGGAAAGACATTGCAGATCGAAACGCGATCCTCGGCGACGATCGCCGCCATCTGCGCGATCTCGTGGGCACGGCTCCAGAACACCTCGAAGGCGCGCCGCGCCTTGTCGCTGATGACCGTCGCCAGCGATGCCGCCTGCACGAGGTTGAACACCTGCTTGATGCCCACCACCATGAGGATCTGCTCGAGGGTCTGCGCATTGCGGGCGCGGGCGAAAGCGGGTGAGCGTGCCGCCTTGAACAGCAAGGCGACGATCCCGGGATCCTGGCCGATCACACGCGCCACGGAGCGGGTATCGTAATCTTCGCTGAGCAGCTGCTGCTGCAATTCGACCAGCACGCGCGGCTGCGGCGGCAGCTTCACGCCCTGGCGCGCCAGTTGTTCCAGCGCCTGTTTTTCATCGACCGACATCTTGCCCTCCCAACGCAACCTTATTGCGTCAGCCTGTTGTCGATCCATTCTATCCAGTGTTTGATGGGAATACCGGTTCCCGCCTGCAGGTGGGCGATGCAGCCAATGTTGGCGCTGGCGATGCCGACCGGCTGTCCGGTGAGCAATGCCGCCAGTTTCTGGCCGCGCAGGCGACGTGCAATCTCCGGCTGCAAGATCGAATAGGTACCCGCCGAACCGCAGCACAGGTGGGCGTCGGCCACCAGCGTCAGCTCGTAACCGGCCGCACTCAACAGTTGCTCGACCACGCCGCGGATCTTCAGGCCGTGCTGCAGGCTGCAAGGCGCATGGAAAGCCATTGCCTGCCGTCCTGCCAGTGCCGACTTTTCGAGCAGCTTCAGCAGTGCATCCTTCTCCGCAATCACAACCTCGCTGACGTCGCGTGCGAGTGCGCCGACGCGCGCAGCCTTTTCCGCATAAGCCGGATCGTCCTGCAGCAGGTGTCCATAGTCCTTCACCTCGACGCCGCAGCCCGAGGCCGTGATCACCACGGCTTCCGCACCGGATTCGATATGCGGCCACCAGACGTCGATGTTGCGGCGCGCGTTGTCGCGCGCGCCCTCGGCATCGCCGAGGTGCAGCTTGACCGCGCCACAGCAGCCCGCGCCCGACGCCTCGAACAGATGGATACCGAGCCGAGCCAGCACGCGTTTCGCCGCACCGTTGATGTTCGGATACATGCTCGGCTGTGCGCAGCCGGCCAGCGCGAGCATCTTGCGTGCATGCGGCGCGATCTCGACGACGGTACCCGCCGAGGTCATCGGCGGCACCTTGGCCTTGAGCGCGGACGGCAGGAAAGGCCGCACCATCTGGCCGAGACGCATCGCCGTGCCGAACAGCGCCGGGCGCGGCAGGCCTTCGCGCAGGGCGCTGCGCATCAGGGCATCGCTGCCCGTGCGCGGCACCCGCTGCTCGACGACCTCGCGGCCGATATCGAGCAGCCGCGAGTAATGCACGCCCGACGGGCAGGTCGTTTCGCAGGAACGGCAGGTCAGGCAGCGATCGAGGTGCAGGCGTGTCTTCGCGGTGACTTCCGCGCCTTCGAGCACCTGCTTGATCAGGTAGATGCGCCCGCGCGGTCCGTCGAGCTCGTCGCCGAGCAGTTGGTAGGTCGGGCAGGTGGCGGTGCAGAAGCCGCAGTGCACGCACTTGCGGAGGATTTCCTCCGCCTCGCGGCCGGCCGTCGTGCCGCGCATGAATTCGGCGAGATGCGTTTCCATGTCAGAAATCGAGATACATGCGGCCGGGGTTGAAAATGCCGCGCGGGTCGAAGGCGGCCTTGAGGTTTTTGTGCAGCTTCAACAGCGGCGCGGACAGCGGCGCAATGGCGCCGACCTGCGCTTTTAGTGAGTCCGGCGCGCGGTAGAGCATCGCGCTGCCACCTAAGCTCACCGCCGCGGCGCGGATCCTTTCGGGTGATGCGTCGCTCTTCAACCAGCGCAGCGCACCGCCCCATTCGATCAGTTGTTCACCCGGGAGTTCGATTTGCGGCGCAACCGAGGGCACCGACAGGCGCCAGAGCGTTTCCGCCGCGAAGAATGGCAGCTCCTGGTCGCGTAAATCACCCCAGAATGCCGTCCCGTCAGCGCCGACTTTTTCGCCGCCAAGTTTCCGCGTCGCCGATTCGAGCGCAGCGCGCGCGCCCCCAAGGCGCAGCGTCAGAACACCATTCTGCCAACAACTTGCGACGATCGGCAGCGGCTGGCTGCCCCACGCATTGAGCTGGCCGAGCGCTTCGCCCTGCGCCATCTCGAAGCGCAGCGTGGCTTCTGTGACGGGTTTCGGCAGCACCTTGAGCGTCACCTCGGTGATCAGGCCGAGCGTGCCAAAGCTGCCGGCGATCAGGCGCGAGACGTCGTAGCCGGCGACGTTCTTCATCACCTGCCCGCCGAAGGTGAGTTCGCGGCCCTCGCCGTCGATGATCTTCACTCCGAGCACGTAGTCGCGCAGCGCACCCGCACTGGCACGGCGCGGACCGGACAATCCCGCTGCTACCACGCCACCGATGGTCGAATCAGGCGAAAAGCGCGGCGGCTCGAAGGACAGGCATTGCCCCTGCACCGCCAGCGCAGTCTCGATCTCGGCAAGCGGCGTGCCGCACTTCGCGGTGACGAACAGTTCAGTCGGTTCGTAGGCGACGATGCCCGCATGACCGCGCGTGTCGAGCACCTCGCCGTTCAATGCCTGCCCATAGAAATCCTTGCTGCCGCCGCCGCGAATGCGCAGCGGCTTGCCAGTGCGAATTTGTTCCTTGAATTGCTCCAGCATCAGAAGCGCTCCAGTTCGGGGAATTTCAGTTCGCCGCTGTGCACATGCATGCGGCCGAACTCGGCGCAGCGATGCAGCGTCGGCACCGCCTTGCCGGGGTTCAGCAGGCCCTGCGGGTCGAACGCGGACTTCACGCGATGGAAAACCGCGAGCTCCTCGGCATCGAACTGGGAGCACATCGAACCGATCTTCTCGAAGCCGACGCCATGTTCGCCGGTGATGGTGCCGCCGAGCTTGACGGAGAGATCGAGGATCTCCGCGCCAAAGG
>ERZ1645187.3074-NODE-3074-length-14230-cov-21.033086_pt1 | contig 14230 bp, 15 predicted proteins | sample MGYA00575352_ERZ1645187 | MGnify/ENA primary metagenome ERZ1645187 (study PRJEB40837, sample SAMN11349314) | freshwater sediment metagenome | isolation source: river sediment | host: Sediment | place: India: Wazaribad , New Delhi | collected 2017-02-21 ...
GCAACGGTTTCCTAAACCGTAGGTCAGGGGTTCGAATCCCTTCCGGGAGGCCAGTTCAACATATTGATTTAACAAGATTTATCGATCTAACGGTTTTTCAGGAACAGTACGTTTTCTGCTCTGGGTCACCAATAGGTCACCACGCGGAGCGATTTCGCGGCCGCCGAGGTGCCCGCTCGGTCGGCGAGCGGAGGTGCCCGAACCCCTCCGATTACCCCCTCGAAACCCCATTTTCGACCCTACCCCCCTTTTGAACCCCCTCTCCCGTAGCAAACCATTCCACGACACGACGACCGGGGTCGTTTGCACCCTCTCTGCCGTAGCATCTTTTTTCTTCTCAGAAGAAAAGAGCCGTCCAAGCCGTCCAACGCCGTCCATCATCAATTTTTTCAATGAGTTGAGAGAAGGGTGAAAGAGCCTCGCGCCGTCCACCCGCCGTCCGAAGTCGTCCAGATCGGAGCCGCCGAAGTCACAACCGGGGCGCGATCTGCACGCGTCGCACGGGTCGGTCTGAACGAAACCCGTGCATGCGTGTACCGTAAGCTATTGGTGCTACTGACAAAACCCGGCGGGCCGCGGTCCCGTGCGCACGGATAGGCCCGGAAGGACCCGTGCGAGGAGGGGGGCTGCACGGTTCGGGCCGGTGCCGCAGCGGTGGTCGGTTCCACGAACGCCGCGCACGGCCGCCGCCGCACTCGCGCTCAGCGGGCAGCGTCGGGCGGTGGTGACATCCGAGGAGGAGAGAGGGGCGCGGGAGTGGCGAGGCGGGAGCCGTCAGCGAACGGCTGGGGCGATCGAGATGGTTCGCGTTCCCGAGTGCCTTCGATCGATGGCGAAGCCGATCGACCGGAGGACCGGCGCGACGCGATCGATCCGGTTGCCGAGTGCCGACGCGGTCGGCGGCCACAGCTTCAGTCGCCTCACGTGCTCGGGCGTGCGGGTGTTGAGGGCGACGAGGAGGTCGGTCGCCGAGCCGTTCCACCCGGTCGGGTAGTCGTTGCGGATGAGGTCGCGGATCGCCACCGCGACCGGGTCGGCCTCGAAAGTGGTCTCGGTGGTGTCGGCTTGGTTCGCCGCATAGGCGGCGAGGAACGCACCCGGCTCGAAGCCGAGGCCCGGTTCGCAGGCGGTGACCCATCGGGCGAAGTCCGCCATGCGCGGCGCCCGTTCGAGCTTCACCGAGTCGAGGCGGCGAAGGCCGGTCGAGAAGGCGTCGAGGAGGGCACCCAGCACCCGCGGGGCGGTGGTGCTCCAATCCTCCCAGAACTCTTGCTCGGTGCGACGCTCGGTCTCGGCGATCGGCCGCAGTCGCACCGTCACGGCGCGCGAGGCGAGGTCCGGTCGATCGGTGAGGGAGGGGATGCCGTTGAGGATGATCGGCCTCATCGCCTGCATGACGCTCTCCTCTCGGTCGGTGTGGAGCATGCGCGAGGCGAAGCCGCCGCCGGTCGACAGACGACAGAGCGCATCGGACAGCCACGACGGCACCGAAGAGAGGTTGTCGAGCGCGAGCACGTGGGAATTGACGGCGCCGACGACGAGGTCGCGATCGTCCTTCGGGACGGCGCGGATCGGCGCGGCGTTCGGGTCGACCAGCGACCGCACGAGGCGCGAGATCGTGCTCTTGCCCGTTCCCTGCTCGCCGGCGAAGACCAGGATCGGATAGGGACCAGTCGAGCGCAGCGCGGCGACGATCCAGGCGACGAGGAGCACGAAGTCTTCGTCTCGGTCGGCGTTGACGAAGCGACGAAGCTCGTCGATCGCATACCCGCCTTCCGGCTCGACGAGCGCTCGCATCTGCCCGGAGCGGACGAAGGCGACCGGGGAACGATCGACGATCCGCCAGCCGTCGCCGTCGATCTCCACGGAGCGCCATGCGGCGTCGCAGAGGTCGAGATGGGCGCGGCCTTCCGCCTCGCCGACGCGAAGACACGGCACCCGTTTCGGCCCTTCCGAATAGGCCCGCGCCTCGAGAACGCGGATCGCGTCTTCGAGCGCCTGCCCTCCGGGCGCGAGCCCGGTTTCCTCATAGCTTCTGACCGACAGCCAACGACGGAAGACTTTCGAATCGAGCCGCCAACTTTCGCGATGAGCGCCGACGGGGAAGGTCGCGTAGCAATCGCCGGCTTCGTCGCGCCAGAGATCGACGAACTCGCAGAGGCTAATCAACTGGTCGCGCTGCGCCGGTCGGCGGCGACGGCCGTCACCGGTGTCGTCGTCCGCCCGTCCTTCTTCGCGGCGGTCTTCTTCGCCGCGCCTTCTGAGGCCTTCTTCGCGCGGCGAGCAGTTTCGAGATCGACCACCGCCGCCGAGCGAGCAGACGCGACGAAGGCCTCTGCCTCGGTGGTGGTCCATCCCTCCGCCTCCGCGTCGGCCGCGTCCCATCCCTCGCCGACGCCCTCCGGGGGTGCCAGGACGGCGACCGAAGACGCGCCGGCATCTCGGGCCATCGAAGCGACGGCGTCCGCGTAGGCGGTCCCGGCGGGGTCGGCATCAGGCCAGATGACGACGCGGCGTCCGGCGAGCGGTGACCAATCGGCCTTGGCGGCGGACTTCGATCCGTTCGGCGATGTCATCCCCACGAAGCCCGGGAGGAGATGGCGGGCCGCGTCCGTCGCCTTCTCGCCTTCGCAGACGACGACGGGCGCCTTCGGCCTCTCGGCGAGGCAGTCGAGACCGTAGAGCGGCCTCAACGGCGGCATCGACTCCCACCGCCATTCGCGGCGGTGGTCCCGGTCGCGCTGCCAGAGGCTGAGCGGCCGGAACTCCTTCCCGCCGTCCGCCGTGTCGAAGCGATTGGCGAGCCCGAGGAGGCGGCCGTCGCGATCGACGTACAACCACCGCCCTGCGGGCCTGCCGAGCCGCGGGTGAGCCTCCAGCGGCGGTGGCGCGTCGTCCGGCACGGGCTGGACGCAGCGCCATCCGTCGTCCTTCTTCTTCGGCGCGGCGGCGGAAGCGCCGGTGAGCGGAGCATAGAACTCGTCCAAGGTCACCGCCTCCCGTTGTTGTCGGTCGGCGAGCCGTCGATCATGCGCTGTAGCCGAGATCCATCCGGCATGGGCGGCATGTCGATCTGCGGCCGGATCGTCGGTCGATAGGCGTCGAAGATCGATTGGACGCGACGGGCGAGCGCCGTGGCGTCGGCCTCGATGCCGGCGGCGTCGATCCGACCGACGGAGATCGCCGGCGAAGGCGCGGCGGTGTGGAACCCATGGTCCGGGTAGTCGTCCATGAGCGTTCCGGAGCGCCAGGCACGCCGCGCGTCGGCTCGGTTCTGAGCTTCGACCATGTCCGTGTTGCTGCGGCGATTGCGTTCGTACTGCTCCCGCCACGCGCTGCCCGGCGGGCCGTAGGGATGGGTCCGGCCGGCATCGTCCGCGTTGAGGAACCCGTCGAGGAGCGCGTTGAAGGCGAGCGTCCCGAGGCCGACGGGACCGGCGGCACGACCGACCATCGCCAGTCGGGCGAGGAAGCCGCCTCCGGCCGCGCCACCACCGCCGAAGCCGAGCCAATGCATCATGGCGCGGGCCACTTCCGCCGAGCCCCAGGCGGTGGCCGCAGTGCCCGCGACGAGCGCCTCGGAACCGGCGACGGGATGTTCCCTCGCCTTCGTCGAGAGATAGCCGAGGGCGGCGGCGAGGCCGTGCAGCACCGCCGTGACCGGGGGCAGGAGGGGCGTGGAAGCGTTGCCGAGGAGGTTTTCCGCCTGGGCCTTCACGGCGGCGACGCCCTGCGAAGGGTCGCGCGCCATGTAGGCATCCGCGGCGTCGAGCCCTTTGGCGCCGGTGACGTTGTGGCGGTCCTTCTCGATGCGCTGCTGCTGCGTGGCGAAGATCGTGACGATCTGCTGCGCCATGCGGTTGCCAAATACCGCCGCGATGTGATCGCCGATCGCCTCGGGTTCGGTGATGCCGCGGGCGGAGAGCGCCGGGAGGAAGATCTCGTTGACCCATCGATAAGGATCGCTGCGGGCGAGATCGGTCCCAACCACCGCGCCGGGCTGCGTGATGATCCGCCCGCCCTTGCCGGTCGTCACCTTGCCGTCGTCGAGCAGGCCGAGGGCGGCGAGTTCCTTCAGGGCGCCTTGGGAGAGTTTCCGGCCGATGATCGACTGATGAAACGCCGAACCCGCCGTGCCGGCCGAGGCTCCGCCCATCTCCGAGGCGAGCGTCGGGCCGACCTTCAGCATGTACTCGTCGGAATACCCCGACGTCGCGCCGCGCCCGTATTTGAACATCTGGTAATAGGCGGACGGGGTGACCGTGTCGCCGAAGATGTTGATCGCTTTCGCCATCCCGTCCATGTATTGGCGAAACTTCTCCGGGCTCGACGTGACGCCTTTCATTTCCATTCCACGGACGAGATCGTCGAACTCCTTCGCGACATCGGCTTCGGGACGCTTCGCCTGCGCCAGAACACGCAGCTTGACGAGCGAGTCCATCACTTCGAAGGCGTGGTGGAGGTCGCCGGTCGCCGCGCGGGCGTTGCGCAGCATGTGCATGACCGTGCTCTGTGAGACGGCGGGGTATTTCTTCGACAGGTCGAAGGCGCTGGCCTCGAGTTCGGCCTGATCCTGCGGCGACAAGCCACCCGCATCGGCCCCGATGCGCTCGCGTTCGAGATCGACGGCGGATTCGGCGGCGGTCTTGGCGACCTTCTTGGCAGTTTCGGCCGCCGCGATCGCCGCCGCCGTGCGGGCGTGCGGTTCGTGGAAGCCCGGCCGATCGCCGTCCGGCGCGGAACGCCCCACCGGAGCCGCAGCGAAAGTGCGGGTCGAACGACCGGCGCGCGCGACCGCCTTGTCGGCGCGCTCGGCAGCGGCGGCGAGGCGCTCGAAACCGGCGATCGGGCCGCCGCCGGAGGCGACCGGACGCCAGGCGCGAGCGAAGCGACCGACGGCCTTTTCCGATTCGCCGAAGACCTTGTTGAGCATGGTGAAGCTGCGGTTGCTCGCGCCGGCGAAGCGCTTCATGTCGGCGTCGAGCGCCTTCAAGGTCTGCCCGACCTTCTTCGCCCCCGGCGAGATCTGGTCGAGCAGCTTCATCGTGAGGGTGGAGGTGACGTTGCCCATGGATCAATCCTCCCGGCCGAAGAAGTCGATGATCTCGCCGGGATCGTCGGTCGAGGCGTCGGGGAAGACGAGCGGGGCGGACGGTGTGACCGTGTCTCCGAAGCTGTTGATCGCCTTCGCCATCCCGTCCATGTATTGGCGAAACTTCTCCGGGCTCGACGTGACGCCCTTCATTTCCATACCGCGGACGAGATCGTCGAATTCCTTCAGGGTTTGCCCGGCCTTCTTCGCCCCCGGCGAGATTTGGTTGAGCAGCTTCATCGTGAGGGTGGAGGTGACGTTGCCCATGGATCAATCCTCCCGGCCGAAGAAGTCGATGATCTCGCCGGGATCGTCGGTCGAGGCGTCGGGGAAGGCGAGCAGGGCGGACGGATCGGAGGAAACCACCGCCGCGGGTGCGGGATCGCCGTCGACGTCCTCGGGCGTCACGAGGCCGGGCGGCACGAGACCACCACTTTCCGCGGCGACGAGGATGGTCTCGACGTCCGGCCAGCGCAGCGCCTCGGCGACCGCTTTCGGCAGATCGGTGAGTGCGGCGACCAGTTCGACCGGGGTCGGCGGCGCGGCGGCGAGGGCGGCAACCACGCCGATCGAGGGCGGCACGAGGTCGACGGTCGCGAGCTTCACCCCGTCGACGAAGAGCGGATAGACGAGGCCGACGGAGACCTTTTCCTCGGTCGGCTCATAGGTGATCTTGATCTGTTTCATGGGATTTCCTCTTATTCGTAGGGGTCGACGCCGAGCATCTCGGCGAGGGCGAGGGCGGTGGTCTTCATCGGTTCGCCGCGGATGTAGGCGGCGAGGGCGACGAGATCGCCGCCCCGGTCGCCGGTCGAGAAGTCGCCCCACCGGCCGGAGTGCCGGTTCACTTTGAACGAGCCCGGGCGGTGGTCGGCGCGGGTCGGATTGCGGGCGACCCACTCCGCGCCCTCGCGGCGGCCATCGGGCAACCACCGCGCGACGAGGGTGTCGGCATGAGCGAGCGCCGCCGCGGCGATGCGAGAGAAGGCGATCCGTCGGGGCGTGGTGGGGCTCATTCGGCGGCCTCCTCTCCGAGCGTCTCGATCAAGGGGAACCCCACCTCGGCGCGGTCGATCATCGCGGCGAGGGCGAGCCGATAATCCGAAGGGAGGTCGAGCCCGAGCGCATCCTCGAGGGTGCGGACCGCGACGACACCGACCGGCACGCCGAACAGGCGAGCGAGCAGGCGGCCGACGCCGCGACCCTCGGTGAGATCTTCTCGCTTGTGGTTCTGGATTGCCCACCGCCCGCCGGCGGCGAAGACCTGCGCCCATCCATCGACGAGACGCGCATCGAAGCCGCTCGCCGAACGGTTCTTACCGAAGACTTGGCGCAACAGAGCGAGACCGAGGCGGCCGTTGCTCAGAACGTCGCGGAGCCGAACCCGCGTCTTCAAGGGATCGTTCGACAGCGCCAGATACGGCCCCGGCGGTTCGAGGTGCTCCCAGGAACGGACGATGCGATCGATCGTCAATTCGACGCCTTTGCCGGCGAGGGGCGAATATCCGCCGTAGCAGTGTGCCCCTCGGCCGGTGGTCTTCCCCCGCGCTTCAGCGGGCGTCTCACCGGCGAGACCGTGAGCATGGGTGGTCTCGCACCACGGGCACCAGTACCCGAACTGGATGGGCTTTTCGCCGAGCGGAGCGACGACGGCGGCGCGGAACGTGTTGGCGGTGGTGGTCATCAGCGCGCCTCCGAAGTGTGGTGGCGCGCGGCGGCGTCGATGAAGCCGGCGAGGTCGGCGGTGGCATAGAAGACCCGGCGGCCGATCTTGCGATAGATCGGACCGCCGCCGCCGACACGCCACGCCTGCAGAGTTCGGGGGCTCAGTCCGAGACGAGCGGCGGCGCACTTCTCGTCCAAGAGGTCGCTCAGTGTATTCGTTGCGCTCATTGTTCGATTTCTCCTTCGAAACATCGACGACGATCGACGATGTTCGAATTCGATCTAATACGGAGCGCCATCCGAATGACACGATTGCTCTTCCGATTCTAAGCGGGTGGAATGCGCCGTCCTTTTTCTCCGAAGTGCGGTTGACTCGGTTGACGGCTACACGTGTCGCCGTTGCCGATCTCTCCGGCTCTTCGTGATCTCCACCTCATGGCCGTCACTTCGTCCGTCGCGCGGCCTTCCGCTTCTTCGCCACGAGCGGCAGCAATGCCCGGTTCAGGCGGCGGATTTCCATCTCGACATGGAACGCCGGACGGCCCGCCTGTTCGTGCGGGAAAGCGGGGATCGACGACCGGCGGGACGGGCCGAAAGAGAAGCGCGGACCGGTGCCGTTGTCCTCCCATTCGCGTACTTCGAGCGCGGGGCGGGCCGCGAGGCGTGGGTCGAAGATTGCCCTCGCCGCAGTGATCTCGGCGAAGTCATGCGTCACGCGCGGCGGCAAACCGCCGGAAGTTTCGGCGCCGGCGAGATCCTCGTCCGCGTCTTCGCCGGTCGTGTCGCCGTCGTTGGTCCAACCCAGGTCCGGTTCGCGCTCGTCGTCGGGGCCGAAGACGCAGCCGTCCGTCGACCAACCGAGATTCCGTTCGTGATCGCCGTTCGCTTCGTCGTCTTCGTTCAGGATCTCGAAGTCCGAATCCCACTCGAGATTGTCGACAGGCGCGTCGATCTCGTCGAGGAGGGCGATCGAGGCCTCGGCGAGGAGCTCCAGCGCACGGCGAATTTCCGGCGTGACGGCGAGGAAGACCGCGGGATGCGCAGGCAAGCCACGAACGGCTGCCGAAACATGCTGTTTCGCCATTACAGTTGCTCCTGGTGAGCGGGGTGTGATATCGTCATAAAATATGCAACATGGTAGTCAAGTCAACATGAATTATGCAACTTTGACTCCTGCCCAGTGTCGAGCCGCTCGGGCGTTGATCGGTTGGTCCCGAGATCAAGCCGCCAATGCCGCCAAGGTTGCCGAGCGCACACTCGTCGACTTTGAGAACGGGACGAGGTCTCCGCGCGATTCAACGTTGACGGCAATCCGTGGGGCGCTGGAAGCCGCCGGTGTCATCTTCATCGACCAGAACGGCAACGGCCCCGGCGTTCGGCTCCGCGACCGGAGCGAGAACGAGGGGGGCATCCCATGATCATGGCGGCCGGTCTCGACCCGTTCGGCCGCCCCGCCTCGGGGTTTCGACGGATCGGCTACGAAGCGGCGCCGATCGCGGCGGAACTCGCGGCCATTCTCGATCCCGACCCGAACACCGCAGCCGAACCGGTGACGCTTTCCAATTCACAGGCCGACGCGATCGCGCGTCTCGACGAAGCCGCGGCAAGCTGTCCGGTGAAAGCCGCGCGATCCCGCGAGATCCGGCACCACCGCGACCAGTCTTATCGTTTCGGCCTGGGTTGCGACGTTCCCGACGACCGGCGCTGGCGGGCGATCGTTTCACGAGCATTCGCGCGCGCCGATGCCGTCGCTTGGTGCGAAGCCGAGGGCCGAGAAGACGGGCGCTATCTCGCCGAGAAGGCAAAGAAGATCGCCGAATGCCGAGAACTGCTCGAAAAATTGACCTTCGAGCATCGCATACACGACACAATCTACCGGCACCGTGCCGGCCAGAATATGCCGGGCGATTGGGTGGCCGACCTCAACCGGGCAGAGAACACGCTTGAACAATACGAACGAATTGCGAGCGGCTTGGCGGCGAAATTGAACCCGAGGGGAGCCCCTCGCGTCATTGCTCGGACGCATTTCGTCCTCCGGATCGCGGAGGCTTATGCCATTCTGACGGGAGACGCGCCGCAGTTCGACGGGGGCAACGACGACGGCTTCTACGATGAACACGGCGAGCGCCAACGCCCTGAGAACAAGCGCTGGCACGACCTGATCAAGGCGGCCCTCGACGTCACAGGTCTCAGGCGTGACCAACAGGTCGACTCGATCCTGAACCACGTCCGACAAAACCTTCTCATCGGCGACGTCGATCGCATTCGCGAGATTGCCGACAAGTCGCCGAGTGAATTGTGGGCGATCGAGGTTGGAGGAAGGCCGGGAACCGGCTTGGAAATCGACGTCGGCCTTGATGTGGTGTACCCGCCGCAAGCACGGGACGAAGCCTACGAACACCCCGCAACGTGCTTCATCGGCTCGGGTGGAATGAGCCGATCCTGAGGCAACCCTATTTCGCCCCCGTATGACTGGCGCGGTCGCGCGCTGCGCCCTCAGCGCGGTTGCGGTATCTGGTTGTACGGTCCCTAGACCGGGGGGGGTAGGCGGTGGTCGCGACGAGAAACCCCGCCTGGGCGTGTCGCGCCTGGGCGGGGTACCCCGAAAAGTTCGGTGTCAATGTCGGCGGGGCGCCTTGCTCTTGCGTCGGTTCGCCCCGGCGACGGCCGCAGTCCCGCTCTCGTCGGTCTCGTCCGCCGTTGCGTCCGATGAGGAACACGTCTGTTTCGATCGGCTCACCGAACCGTCGTTGCAGATGAAGCGCGGCCCGTCGCAGCGGGCGACGCCGCCCTTCTTGCCCGAGCACGGCGTGTTGCGAGCCTCGGCGGTGGTGGAGAACAAGAGAACCGCGGCGGCGAGCGCCAGGATCAACCGGACCATGACCGCACCCTCCCTGATGCCATCGATCGGGAGATGCTATCCCTGTTCGCAGCGTACGTCATCGCAATCGGATGTAGGGCGAGATGCAATTCCGGAGGTCAGGCTATGATCGCCCGCTTGGCGATCTTCGCTACTGTCGCGCGGCTGCAACCGGTCGCCGCCTGGATCGTCGACCACGAGGCGCCAGAGCGCAGCATGGCGGCGATGCCGTCGTTTCTGGCGACGTTCTCGGCGCGGCCCTTGTACTTCCCCTCGGCCTTCGCCTTCGCCTGCCCCTGAGCCTGCCGGCTGCGGCGATCCTCGTAGTCCTTCCGCGCCACGGCGGCGAGGACGTCGAGCATCATCCCGTTGACCGCGGCGAACATGCGGGCGGTGAACTCGTCGGCCGGCGCAGCGAGCATCCACGACGTGGGAAGGTCGAGCGCGACGACGCGGATCTGTCGGGCGTCGAGTTCGGAGCGCAGCCGCTGCCAGTCGCCGGAGGTCAGGCGCGAGAGCCGGTCGACCTGCTCGATCAGCAGCACGTCGCCCGGCTTGCTGTCGGCGAGGAGGCGGAAGAGTTCCGGCCGGGCGAGTTTGGCGCCGCTCTCGTTCTCCACGTAGGTCGCGGCGATGGTGAGCCCGTGCTCGATGGCGAACGCTTCGACCTGGGTGCGAGCGCGGGTGGCGTCCTGTTCGTCGGTCGAGGCGCGGAGGTAGGAGCGGGCGATCATGGGAACCATCCATGAGTTCACTTAGGATGGTTTCATCCTATCAGTTCATTTTGGTTTGTCAAATGGGCCTTTTTGAACCATGTTTTCGGTGGTTTCCTTGGGGTATACCCAAAAAATACCAATTAGACGGTCTCTTGAATTAGATAGCGAGACCGAGACCGAGACCGAGACCGAGACCGAGACCGCGAGTGCGTTCATGCCCGTTCATAGTAAATGCATTGCCATCGAATCAGGCCATGGACAAATCCATGGGTTCATGATTCACATGTCACTGGAATAGCGACGCCCATCGCCTTCATGTCATCCGTCTACCGGTGCCACCCGATTAGCGAGACGGATAAGAGCGGCAGTGTTCGCAGATGCGTTCCCGCCGCCCAAAGCGGTTCCGCACGTAGGAACGCACGTGAACCGCCTTCGGCCACAGACAATGAACCATCGTCAGTCCTTTCGGAAGTGCTCGGTGAAAGCCGAGCGCTCCGGGAGCGCCCTATGCGTCCCGCAATCAGGATCAATCGGGCGGGAGACGTATGGGTGACGATGGGCGTCGGGATTCACATCTCAGGTTCCGGTGATTCCGTCAACTCGTTCGGAGTGAAAAGTAGTACGGAACGAATTCCGGTCATTGTCTGACTTCTACGCGCAAATAATCAGGCCATGCTTAGAGGTGACGCCCATTGCCCGCGAGCGCCCTCTTTCGAGCGTCCGCAGCGCCCTTGGTTGTGATTAGTACCCAAGTGGCAAAAGCGATCTTGTCATTCGATGTGCAAGCATCAAGAGCTGAGATACTATCTTCTGCAAGAGTAATAAAGCCGGTTGCTTCAACCTTACTTAGACGAATAATTGGATCGTAATCCGCACAATGGCGGGCAAATTGGAGCTGTCCGAAAGCATCAGAGAAATCTTTTATAGCTTGCGGGAATGCAACATTTCCAGCTCGTTCGCATGCTGTCTTCGCGATACCATGGTCAAGGCCCCGATATACCTCAACCCATGCCTTATTTGGTCTTTTGCTTTTTGTCTTACCAACCAGGACATCAGCGCACGTCTTTGCTAGAGCGTGGAAAACAGCATAGTAAGCGGAGCTTACAGCCCGCCGAAGATCGGCTTGTCTCGGTTTGCGCCCGCCCCCGGAGATTAGCGTTTTGGCTGACGCAATGAGTCCGCGAGGCAATGTGGTATCAGGCATGTGCCTCCACCGGACGAATAACTGGGAATACGCCACGCAGATCATCACCAAGTGCGTTGCGCACACGTCCTGTTAACCCAAAAAATCGTCCTGAAAAATCACTCGCAGTCGCTTTACTTGAAATTTTTACACGTATAAGCAAGACGATATCATCGGGGCCACTGTTCGTGACCTCAATTTCGATCTCTTTTACGTTGTCGCCGAGCCGCTCTCGAATGACTGACTCGACGGCAAGTCGGATGTCAGCTGACAAATCGATCATCATCGCCTCTGGTTCGCTTCGCTATCAAATCGAATCGCACGAACGACCACTGCACATCGCGACGCAAGTGACCATTTTCCATCATCACATGGCATGCGTTAGCACACAATGAAACTATCCGGCGACGCTTACGGCTTCGACCCTCTCCGTCCGCCGAGCGGCACCACCTCCGCCCGCCTTCCGTCGAGCGCCGCCGAGAGCGCCGATCCCACCCGCTCCACCAGGGCGCGTTGCGGGTCGTGGTCGCTGTTCACGTAGCGAGACGTCATCGCCACGCCTGCGTGACGAAGCACGTCGCGGATCTGGAAAGCGTTCGCTCCGGTCCGCGCCGCCCATGTCCCGACCGTGTGCCTCAGGTCGTGGAGCCGCACGTCGTCCAGCCCGGCGCGACGGCGAATGCGCTCCCAGCCGGATTGCACCACGAAGTTCGACAGCGACCGGCTCGGATCGCTGGCGCGCGGAAAAACGAATGGCGAGCCTTCGACCCGCTCGCGCCGAGCCAACAAGTCCATCGCCGCGGTGGGCACCGGCGCGGGGCGGCGCTTCCGTCCTTTCTGATGAGGAAGCGCGATCGTCTCGGCCTCGAAGTCGACGTGCGCCCATTCGAGTTCCGTGATCTCGGAGAGCCGGGCGCCCGTCAGAAGGAGAAGCCGCACCACCGCGACCACTGCCGGGTCGACGCGCGTGCTCCGGTTCTCCGGCTTCGCCAAGTGCTTCGCCTGCGGTGCGCTTTCATCCACCACCCACGGCAGCCCCACCGTTTCGGCTTCGGTGAGAGCCTGCCCCAGGCGATCCACCTCGACGGCAGACAGGAAGCGTTCCCGCGGTTCCTCCGGGTACTTCTTCACCTTGGCGCAAGGGTTCAGCCCCTCCGCGCGCATCCCCCATTCCTCGGCGAGGGCGAGCGCCTTGGACAGAACCGCCAAGGCGCGGTTGGCCTGACCGGGCGTGTCGCGCATCGCGAAGTGAACCCGTTGGGCATCCTGTTTGGTGAAGCCCGCGACCTTGAGCGCGCCGACCGCCGGCCGCAGGTGCTTCTCGATCGAATAGCGATACCCGACCGCCGTCCGTCTCGTCAGGTGCGGCTCGACATGGCGAGAGAAGAAGAGGTCGAACAGGTCCGACATCGTGGCGCCCTCACGCCGGTCACGTCGTTCGGCTGCTGGGTTTTCGCCCTTGGCAACCTCGACGAGAATCTCGCGGGCCATCGTGCGGGCCTGATCCGGCGCGACCACCCCGTGCCGGCCGATGGTGAGGCGGTGGTCTCGCCCCTCGGCCGTTCGAAAGCGCACCACGTAGGACTTCACGCCCGACGGCATGACGGAGACCCCGAAGCCGGAGAGTTCGTCATCCCAGGCGATCCACTTCTCTGGTCTCGGCGCGGCGCTGTCGACGAAGCGTTTCGTGATCTTCGGCATTCCGAGCCCCTCACGGACGGCACGTTGGACGGCATGAACGACGCCCTGGACGGCACGACGAGCCATGCCGTCCACTCCAAACCATTGTTTTCACTCGGCTTGGACGGCTCGGGACGATTGGACGGCCTGTGCGCCCCTTCATGGGGCCTCGTGACGGGCTGTGATCGACTCTCTGAAAAATCATTCCAGGCCGATTCCGCTTCCCCTCCGGGGTCCATTCCAGGTCACCAATAGGTCACCAAGAGAGCGAGAAATCAAGCGCAGGGCTCGGTAAGCGGTCGTAGCTCAAACCATTGAGAAAGCGTATGTAACAGCAATCTTGCGCAATCGCTCGAAATGGCCCGTAAAGCTGTTCTTGCCATTCCTAAACCGTAGGTCAGGGGTTCGAATCCCTTCCGGGAGGCCACCGCGCGCCCTTTCCGAACACGCCCCCGCTCCCATCGATCGTCCGCGCCGGAGCCGATCGTATCATTTCGTCATTTTCCTTCCGAATACGTCATATCGATTGCCCATACGGCCATGGCGTGCCAGGGTGCGTCGCCGTCGAGGTTCGATCGATCACATCAGGGAGGATGTCATGTCGTTGCCGAAGGCTTTCGAGGGTCGCCTGCGTCTGCCGGCGATCGTCTCGCCGATGTTCCTCGTCTCCGGCCCGGAGCTGGTCGCCGCGTGCTGCCGCGCCGGTCTGGTGGGCACCTTCCCGGCGCTCAACCAGCGCACGACGGAGGGCTACGAGGCGTGGATCGACGCGATCGAGAGCCGGCTCGACGCCTCTTCCGCGCCCTACGGCGTCAATCTCATCGTCCACGGTTCGAACCGGCGGCTGGAGGCCGATCTCGCGGTCACGGTGAAGCGCCGCGTGCCGTTGGTCGTCACCTCGCTCGGCGCGGTCAAGGACGTGGTCGACGCGGTCCATTCCTACGGCGGTCTGGTCTTCCACGACGTGATCAACCGCCGTCACGCCGAGAAGGCGGCCGAGGCCGGGGTCGACGGCATCATCGCGGTGGCGGCCG
>ERZ1645187.3075-NODE-3075-length-14228-cov-33.297538_pt1 | contig 14228 bp, 10 predicted proteins | sample MGYA00575352_ERZ1645187 | MGnify/ENA primary metagenome ERZ1645187 (study PRJEB40837, sample SAMN11349314) | freshwater sediment metagenome | isolation source: river sediment | host: Sediment | place: India: Wazaribad , New Delhi | collected 2017-02-21 ...
CTCCTCGAGCGACTTGCCCTCGAACTCCGTCCCCTTGATCAGATTGTTCAGGTTGTTGACGTAGGTCGCGTGATGCTTGTCGTGATGGAACTCGAGGGTCTCGGCCGAGTAGTAGGGCGCGAGCGCATCGTAGGCATAGGGCAGCGGGGCGAGTTCGAAGGCCATCGGGATCTCCTGCGGCGTGTCGGAGCCCGCGACCCCTTGCCGAACGGCAGGCGGGGGCGGGCGGAAGGGCCGGCGCAGAGCATAAGCAGCTCTACGGACGACGGCAACCGCAGAGGTAGGGTCGACGCAGATCGGCGCCATGTCCCGGCCGCAGGGCTCGCGGTCGCGACGGTCGAATTGCATGGGGGCCGCGATTGGGGAAGACTGGGACCATGACGCGCAACGACGACACCATCGACGAGGAGACGCCGGCCGCAGGCGCGGATCGAGCGACGCCGACCTGGAAGGCGGCGGCGATCGGCGCGCTCGCCGGGCTGGTGCCGCTCTCGGCGCTGGTCGGATGGATCGTGCTCAAGCCGGCGGCGACGGCGAATCGCGGGCCGGTCGAGCCGGCGGCGACGGCGGCGACGGCGGCGAGCGTGCCGGCACCGGTTCCCGCCCCCGCGCCACCCGCCTCGGTGGAGCGCCAGACGGCGGCCAAGCGGCTCGCCGGCTGGAAGAACGAGCCGCTCGCGCCCTTCGACGTCGAGACGGCCGCACCGGCACCGGTGACACCGCCGATCGCGGCGAAGCCGCCGTTCGACGCGATCGACGCGGTGCTGTTCGACACGGCCGACAGTCGCATCCGCCTCGTCGGCATTCTGCCGGTGGCGCGCGACGAGGTGTGCTTCGACGATGCCGGCAAGCGTTTCGCCTGTGGGCTGCAGGCGCGGGCGTCACTACAGAACTTCATGCGCGGCAAGACGGTGGTGTGTCGGCCGGCGGTGGGAGCGGCGGAGCGGCGCGACGGGATGATCGAGGCGTTCTGCTCGGCCGGCGGGGTGTCGCTGGCGATGCATCAGATCGCCGCCGGCTTCGCGTTTCCGCAGTCGCGCGAGGACGACCACCTGCACGAGGCGATGGAGAAGGCGAAAGCCGAGCGGCGCGGGGTGTGGGCGGGACCCTACCAGATGCCGCTGGTCGATCGTTCGGAGGCCGATTCGCGGGCGATCCGCTTCGGCGGCGGCCGGCTGTCGCTACAGCCGACCGAGATGCCGCAGACGCCGGCGAAACCGGGCAGGCGCTGAGCCGGTCGGGGGCCTCCCCTGCCCTGCCCTCAGGCGTGGGCGAAGTCCCAATAGAGGCGGCGGGCGAGGCGGAAGATCGGGCCGGGCTCGTAGGTGCGATCCTCGAGACGCAGGATCGGCATCAGCTTGGCGTAGTTGCCGGTCGAAAAGACCTCGTCGGCCTCCAGGAAGTCGCTCGGGCGCAGGGTCTTCTCGACCACCGGGGTGCCGGCCCGGCGCAGCAGGTCGATGACGCGGGCGCGGGTGATGCCGGCCAGGAAGGTGCCGTTGGCGACCGGGGTCACGGCGACGCCGTCCTTGACCAGGAAGACGTTGGCGGTGGCCAGTTCGGCGACGTTGCCGTTCAAGTCGCACATCAGGGCATTGTCGAAGCCGCGGTCGCGGGCCTCGCGGGCGGCGCGGGCGCCGTTGGGGTAGAGGCAGCTCGCCTTGGCGAGCGTCGGCGCGGTCTCGGGCGAGGGACGGCGCAGGCTCGACAGGGCCACCGTGATGCCCTTCGGCTCGGGCATCGGCGCCTCCCACAGGGTGAGGGCAAAGCGGGTGCTGGCCGGATCGGCGCCGATCACCAGATCGGGCGCATCGGCCTCGGCCCAGAGCGTCGGGCGGATGTAGAGGGCGGCGTCGCGATCGAACAGGCGGACGCCGTCCTTCGCCAGCTCGAAGATCTCCTCCTCGCGCAGCGGCGAATCCAGGCCGAGGGTGCGGGCGGAGCGCACCACGCGGGCGCAGTGGCGATCGAGATCGGGGGTGACGCCCTCGAAGGCGCGGGCGCCGTCGAAGACGGTGGAGCCGAGCCAGAAGGCATGGCTCATCGGCCCGATCAGCGGCGGATTGCCCTCGAGCCACTGATCGTCGAACCAGGTCCAGGTCTTCACCGCGCTCGATCCATGTCCCATCGCCGCCCTCACACGCTCGATCCGGGCCGCGCACCCGGCCCCCATGGCCATCCGATCATGCGACCCGTCATCGCGGAAGGGGTGTTTTCGCAGACCGGCTTCGCTTTGCCGGGTTCCCTCGCCGCGCGTCTCGGGCCATTCTCCTGCGGTCCTTCCAGCGGAGCAACCGATGGCCCACACGATCTACGTCTTCGACGCCTACGGCACCCTGTTCGACGTGCATGCCGCGGTGCGCCGCCATGCCGACGAAGTCGGGCCGGAAGGACAGCTGCTCTCCGCCCTGTGGCGGGCCAAGCAGCTCGAGTATTCGTGGATGCTGACGATGATGGGGCGCTATCGCGACTTCTGGTCGCTGACCGAAGAGGCGCTCGACTACGCCTTCGCGCGGGTGCCCGAGGCCAATCGGGCGAGCCGCCAGCATCTGCTCGACAGCTACTGGACCTGCGACGTCTATCCGGACGTGCCGGAGGTGATCAAGCAGTTGAAGCTGCGCGGGGCGAAGCTGGTCATGCTGTCGAACGGCACGCACCAGATGCTGCGCGCCGCCGCCCGCTCCGCCGGTATCGAGGACGAGTTCGACGACATCCTGTCGGTCGACGACATCAAGGTCTACAAGCCCGATCCGCGGGTCTACGACATGGTGGCGACCCGGTACCGGGTGTTCCCGGAAGCGGTGTCGTTCCAGTCGTCGAACCGCTGGGACGCCGCCGGCGCCACCGCCTTCGGCTTCCGCTCGGTATGGATCAACCGCAACAATCTGCCGGAGGAGTACAACGACTTCCGCCCGGCCGCGGTGCTGCCGACGCTGGACGGGCTGCTCACGCTGGGGTGAGACCGGAGCGTTCGGCTCTCCTCGACGCGCCGTGCGCCGCACCGTCACCGTCACCGTCACACGGGCGTCATCTCTTCGTCACACACCATCGGCGAGATGGGGCGCGGTCGGAATGGGCCGGCGGCGCCCGCTCGGTTCGCGGGCGGCGAGGAGAACGAACGTGGCGCTGTTGCCGGTCCTTCGCACCGACCCCAAGACCGCCCTCGGTGGGCTCGCCGAAGCGCTGCCGGGGCTCGTATGGGCCTACGGGTTCGACGACGAGGGGCACGGGCGTCCGCTCGACGGTGAGCACATCACGGCGGCACTCGAGGCCTCCGAGGGCTGGGTGTGGCTGCACTTCAATCTCGCCGACAGCCGGGCGCGGGAGTGGATCGACACCAGGGCGCCCCTGCCCGATCCGGCGCGCGAACTGCTGCTCGACGGCGACGATCACCTCTGTCTGACGGCGGAAGACGATGCCCTGCTCGGCGTCTTCGCCGACTTCCGGCGTGAGCTCGATCACGACACCCAGGACATCGCCCGGCTCAAATTCGCGCTGCATCGCCGGCTCCTGGTCACCGGGCGGCGGGCGGCGCTGCATTCGGTCGACGAGGTGCGGCGGGCGCTGGTGCACGGCAAGGCGTTCGAGACCGGCGAGGCGCTGCTGGAGCAGATCTTCGACAACTTCGCCTCCCAGGTCGCGGCGATGGCGCGGGAGCTGGCCGGGCGGCTGGAAGCGGTCGAGGACAAGGTGGTCGACGACCGGGTCGACCCGGACGATCTCAAGGTCGGGCCGATCCGGCGCATGGCACTGCGGCTCGGGCGGCAGATCGGCGCGCTCCGGCTGCACTTCGCGGCGCTCGTGGACAATCCCGAGCGCGACCTGCCCGACGACGTCTTCGCCATGACCGAGCGCGTCTCGCTCCGGCTCGCCTCGCTGGCGCGCGACGTCGAGGCGATCCAGGAGCGGGCGCGGATCGTCCAGGAAGAGGTCTCGGCCAAGTCGGCGGAGATGATGAACCGCCAGCTCTCCACGCTCTCGGTGCTGACCGCGCTGTTCCTACCGGCCACCTTCGTCACCGGCGCCTTCGGCATGAACACCAAGGGTCTGCTCTTCGGCGAGGACGAGATGGGCTTCTGGTGGGCGCTGACGCTATGCATCGCCGGATCGGGGATCGTCTACCTGATCCTGCGCCGGCTGCGGATCATCAAGTGATCGGTCGGTTTCAGTTCAGAAACATGCTGTTTCACACCCGTCACAATTGCATAGGCATCAATACTGATTGCACTCTATAATTCCTACCCGCCACCAACGAGTTAGAACCCGATTAACCGCCTCGCGGATACCCCGGATGCAGGGGGCGAGTGCCCTCGCAACCACGATCGCACGTTCGACGTCGAAGGGGGCAGCCGGATGTTCTTCGCCAAATCCATCGAAACACGAGTCCGACTGATCGCGGTGGCGATCACCGGTGTCTTCGGTCTGGCGACCGGCTTCGTCATCTCCGATGCCGGCGAAGATCTCGCCTCGCTGTCGACGATCGAGCAACGCTACGATCGGGTCGAGCGCATCGTCGTACCGATGGTGAAGACGGCCAAGCAGGTCCAGCTCGACGTCACTCAGGTGCAGCAGTACCTCTCCGACGTCTCGGCCACCCGCGCCCAGGACGGGCTCGGCGACGGCTTCGAGGAAGCCGCGAAGCATGCCGCGGCGTTCGCAACCCACATGGACGAACTCGCGGGTTTCGCCAGGACGATCGGCGACGCGGAGATCGAAGGCGGGATCACCGAGACCAGAGCGGCCTTCGCGCCCTTCTACGAATTCGGGCGCAAGATGGCCGAGGCCTACGTCGCCCAGGGGCCGCGGGGCGGCAACGCGATGATGGCCGATTTCGATGCGCGGGCGGACCGCATGCGCGATGCGATCGAGAAGACGCTGACGACGATCGACGGCATGGCGGATCGCGAGCGGACGGCGACGCAGGATTCGATCGCGGCGATGAAGGCGCGGATCGAAAGCGAGCGGATCGTGGCCTGGGGCGCGCTCGGCGGGCTGATCGCCCTCGGGCTCGGGCTGGCGCTGTTCATGCGGCGCACCATCTCCCAGCCGATCCTGCGATTGGCCGGGGTCATGACCGAGATGTCGAAGGGAACGATCGATGTCGCGGTTCCGCACGTGGACCACGAAGACGAGGTCGGCCACATGGCGCGGGCGGTCGGCGTCTTCCGCGACGCGATGGTGGAGCGGTCGCGGCTGGAGGGCGAACAGGCGCGGGCGACCGAATGTCGGGCGACGCGGCAGCGGGCGGTCGAGCGGCTCATCGCCGACTTCGAGGGTGCGACGCAGACGGTGCTGGGTTCGGTCGATCGGGAGATCGCCCGAATGGCGAGCGTCGCCACGCGGCTCAACGATCTGTCGAACGACGCCGATACGCAGGGCCGTCAGGTGAGCGCGCAAGCCGAGGAGACCACCCAGTCGGTCGCCGTCGTGGCCGCCACTACCGAGGAGCTCAACGCCTCGATCGACGAAATCAATCGCCAGATCCATTCGGCTCGGTCGGTGGTGATGGAGGCCAGCGGCGTCGCCGCCACCACCCGCGACGGCATGCACGAGCTGGCGCATGCGGCCGAGCGCATCGGCGAGGTGGTCGGGCTCATCCATGCGATCGCCGCGCAGACCAATCTGCTCGCTCTCAATGCGACCATCGAGGCGGCGCGGGCGGGCGATGCCGGTCGCGGCTTCGCGGTGGTGGCGCAGGAGGTGAAGAACCTCGCGGCGCAGACGGCCAAGGCCACCGAAGAGATCGCAGCTCAGGTCGGCGGCATCCAGACCTCGACCGGACGCGCGGTGCAGTCGATCGAAGGGATCGTGCGGGTGATGTCCGACATCGACATGACCACTTCGACCATCGCCTCGACCATCGAGGAACAGAGCGCGGCGACCAACGAGATCAGCCGCAACGTCACCGGCGCCGCCGCCGGCACCGATCAACTCGGCGAAGCCTTCCGGTCGGTCGCCGAAGCGGTCGCCGAGACCAACGGCGCGGCGCACGAGGTCGGCGAGGTGTCGCGGCAGCTCGAGGACAACATTCAGCGGCTGCGCAGCGAAGTGCGGGCGTTCCTGTCGAACGTCGCCGCGGCCTGAAGTCCGCGGACCTACCCGAGGCACCCCGCCGCAGCGGGGGCCTCGCACGGGATCTCAGAACGTCACGACCGGCCGATGGAGCGTCGAGCGTTCCATCGGCCGGTCGCGTTCGAGACCTCATCCCGCCAGACCGGCGAAGATCCGCGCCCACGACCGCGTGCCCTTGTGGAAGCTCTCGAGGTCGTACTTCTCGTTGGGCGAATGGATGCGGTCGTCGTCGAGGCCGAACCCGACCAGAACCGACGGCATTCCCAACAGGCGCTGGAAGGCGCCGACGATCGGGATCGAGGCGCCGCAGCCGATCACCACCGCCGGCACGTTCCATTCCGCCTCGAGGGCGGCCAGGCCCTTCACCAGCCACGGGCTGTCGAAGGGGAGCGCGATGCCGGGGGAGCCGCCGTGGGGATGGAACTCGGCGACGGCGTCGGGCGGCAGCATCTCCTCGACGCGATTGCGGAAGGCGAGGCGGATCGCGGCCGGGTCCTGGCCGGCGACGAGGCGGAACGACACCTTGGCGGAGGCTTTCGACGGCAGAACGGTCTTGAAGCCGTCGCCGGTGTAGCCGCCGGTGATGCCGTTGATGTCGCAGGTGGGGCGGGTCCACAGCTGCTCGAGCAGGCCCCTGCCCTTCTCGCCGGCCGGGGTCTGGAGCCCGACCGGGGCGAGCATCACCTCGGGGGAGGCGCCGAGGGTCTCCCAGGAGGCGCGGACGGTCTCGGGCAGGTCCTCCACGCCGGCGTAGAAGCCGGGCAGCGTGACGCGGCCGTGGTCGTCGTGGAGCGAGCCGAGGATCCTGGTCAGCACGCGGATCGGGTTCCAGCCGGCGCCGCCGAAGAGGCCGGAGTGGAGATCGCGATCGGCGCAGGTGATCACCACCTCCTCGCCGACGAGGCCGCGCAGCGAACCGGTGATGGCCGGGCGGCCGCGGGCCCACATGTTGGTGTCGCAGATGAAGGCGACGTCGCAGGAGAGTTCCTCCGCGTTCGCCTCGAGGAAACCTTCGAGCGAGGGTGAGCCGCTCTCCTCCTCACCTTCCACCAGAACGGTGACGTTCACGGGCAGCGCGCCGTCGACCGCGATCAGGGCGCGCATCGCCTCGATCATGGTGAGGAGCTGGCCCTTGTCGTCGGCCGAGCCGCGGCCGGTGACGACGGTGACGCCGTCGCGGGTCTCGATCTTCGGGTCGAAGGGGTCGGCGTGCCAGAGGTTCAGCGGATCGACCGGCTGGACGTCGTAGTGGCCGTAGACCAGGGCGCGGACGGCCGGGTTCTTCACCGCGCCGCGCCAGTGGGCGACGACCATCGGCTGGCCGGGGGTCTCGCGCAGGCTCGCCTCGAAGCCGAGGGCGGCCAGCTCACGCACGCACCATTCGGCCGCCGCGCGGACGTCGGCGAAGAAGGCCGGGTCGGCGGAGATCGACTTCAGGCGGACGAGGTCGAACAGGCGATCGAGGCTCGCCGGCAGGTCGGCATCGATGCGGGCGAGGACGGCGTCGAGGGACATGGACACTTTCCACGTGTAAGAGCTGTTTTTGCTCTAGTTGAAGCGGAGATTCCGAATTGAAGCGGATTTCGACTTCATGTGGAGAGTCGGGCTCGCAAGGCCAGTGCTTCAACCATCGATTCCGCTTCCATCGCCCGCACGGGAGCCATGCGTCGGCGATGGAAGAGAATCCAGAACAGCATTCAAGCAATTGTTTTTATTCATTTTAATACCGTACTTGAAGTCACTTCGGATGCTTGGGCACACTACGTGTGCCCGCGGTGGCGAAGGCCTTCATGATGAGGCGCCCGGCGGAGCCGGGCCTCGAACCACGAAGGGCCGATGGGCGCGAAACTCGCTGTCTTCGCGGCCCGGTTCTTCGTGGTTCAAGACGTGCCCTGCGGGCGCTCCTCTACCCATGAAGAACCTCCTCCGAGCCGTCATCGACTCCTCGGAACGACATCACTTCAAGAGCGACCCCAGCACGCCGCGCACCAGGGCCTGGGTGATCTGGCGGCCGGCGGTGGAGGCGGCCGAGCGGGCGGCGGACTTGATGATCGCCTCGCCGACGGTCTGAGAACGCGGGCCACCGGTGCGGGTCGAGGCGATGCCGCCGACGGTGGTGACGATGCCGTCGAGGAGGCCGCCGAAGAAGCCGCCACCGGAGCTCGGGGCCTGACCGGCGGGGGGCGGGTTGGGCTGGCTCGGCGCGGCGACGACGCGGCCGCGCAGCTTCTCGAAGGCGGAGAAGCGATCGACCTCCTCGTCGTACCTGCCGGCGAGCGGCGAGGTGTTGACCAGGGTGGCGCGCTCCTCCGGCTTCAGAGGGCCGACGCGAGCCTCGGGCGGGCGCACCAGGGTGCGCTGGACCATGGTCGGCACGCCCTTGCCGTGGAGCATGGAAACCAGCGCCTCGCCTACGGCGAGCTGAGTGATCGCCTCTTCGGTGGAGAAGGCCGGGTTCTGGCGGAAGGTCTCGGCCGCGGTGCGAACGGCCTTCTGCTCGCGCGGGGTGAAGGCGCGCAGCGCGTGCTGGATGCGGTTGCCGAGCTGGGCGGAGACCTTGTCCGGCACGTCGAGCGGGTTCTGCGTCACGAAGTAGACGCCGACGCCCTTGGAGCGGATCAGGCGGACGACCTGCTCGACCTTGGCGATCAGCGCGTCGGGGGCCTCGTCGAAGAGCAGGTGGGCCTCGTCGAAGAAGAACACCAGCTTCGGCTTTTCGAGGTCGCCGACCTCGGGCAGTTCCTGGAACAGCTCGGACAGGAGCCAGAGCAGGAAGGTGGCGTAGAGGCGCGGGCTCTCCATCAGCTCGTCGGCGGCGAGGATGTTGATGCGGCCGCGGCCTTGCGCATCGGTCGCCATCAGGTCGGCGAGGGCGAGGGCCGGCTCGCCGAAGAACTTCTCGCCGCCCTGCTGCTCCAGCACCAGGAGCTGGCGCTGGATGGCGCCCACCGTCGCCTTGGAGACGTTGCCGTATTCGACGGTCAGTTCGTCGGCACGCTCGGCGACATGGGCGAGCACCGCGCGCAGATCCTTCAGATCGAGCAGGAGGAGCTGCTCCTCGTCGGCGAGTTTGAAGACGATGTTGAGGACGCCCTCCTGCACCTCGTTGAGGCTCATCAGGCGGGAGAGCAGCAGCGGGCCCATCTCGGAGACGGTGGCGCGGATCGGGTGGCCCTGCTTGCCGAAGAGATCCCAATAGACGGTGGAGAACTTCTTCGGTTCCCAGTCGGTCAGGCCGATGTCGGTGCAGCGTTTGGCGATCCAGTCCTTCTCGGTGCCGGAGGCGCCGATGCCGGAGAGGTCGCCCTTGATGTCGGCGGCGAAGACGGAGACGCCTTCGGCGGCGAGGCCCTCGGCGAGCACCTGTAGGGAGACGGTCTTGCCGGTGCCGGTGGCGCCGGTGACGAGGCCATGGCGATTGGCGAGCTTCAGCTCCAGCCATTCGGGCTCGATGCTCCTGCCGAGATAGACGCCGCCTTCGATGCGCATGGGTTCCCTCCGTGGCTCGCCCTCTCGCGTTCCATAGACCAAGAAACCGGCCGACGGAATCGCACCACCGAAAATGTCGCCCGCCGACACCACATTGCGATGGCGATGGGCGATGGGTGTCGAGGCTGTGGGAAGGACGATACCCGCGGCGGTGCGATCCCTTGTGTCGACGCTCGTTGTGGTGTCACATGCCGCCGGCCCGGGGGTGGGGATGGATGCGACCGCGGAGGGCGACCTTCGGGTCGCGCGACGTCGCCCTCGCGGCGAGATCAGCGCGCATCGCGCCACGCCCGAGGAGAGGTCGATCAGGACCCGCCGGGCGGCATCGAATTCCGTCTGCCTCTTTCCCGTTCGACCCGCTCGAACGCCGTCTCGCGAGGACACGTCATCATGCAGGAAATTCTCGACCGGATCGCCACCCAGATCGGCGTGGATCAGGCCGTCGCCGACAAGGCGGTGGCGATGATCGTCTCGTTCATCTTCGACCACATCTCGCCCGACATCGTCGCCAAGATCAAGGAAGCGGTTCCCGGCATCGAGGAACTCGCCACCGTCGGCACCTCCTACGGCGAAGCGGCGCAGGCGGCGGATGCCGGCGCTTCTGGCGGCGGGCTGATGGGCGCGCTCGGTGGGCTGATGGGCGGCGGCGGCATCGCCGGGGCGCTCGGCGGGCTGATGGGCGGCCAGGGCGGCATCGGCGGTGCGCTGGCGCTGCTCGGCCAGCTCAACAAGGAAGGGCTCGATCTGTCGCAGGTGCAGCAGCTCGCCACCTCGCTGGTGGGCGAACTGCGTCAGGTCGCCGGCGACGAGAATGTCGACAAGCTGGTGGCGCAGATCCCGGGCGCGGGCCAGCTGCTCGGCTGAGCCCCGATCCAGGCGGCCAATTCGGCAAATCGAGGGGGGAGCGACGCCGCGTCGCTCCCCTTTCGCTTTCCCGAGCGGCAAACACGGCGACGGGGGATTGAAGAATCGACGTTTTCGAGATCAACTCCGCCATCATCGGTTTCGGGAGAGGCCGGCGCTCGGGTCTGGTCGTCTCTCTCGCGCGCCGTGCCGGTCGGCCCGGTGCCGGTTCATCGGAGGAAATTCCCATGACCAACATCGTCACCATCGAAGGCATCGGGCCGGTCTACGCCGAAAAGCTGACCGCCGCGGGCGCCAAGACCGTCGAGGGCTTCCTCGACATGGCCAAGGACCCGAAGGGGCGCAAGGCGCTGGCCGAGGCGACCGGCATCGAGGAGCACCGCATCCTGAAGTGGGCCAACAAGGCCGACCTGATGCGCATCAAGGGTGTCGGCGAAGAGTATTCCGACCTGCTCGAGGCCGCCGGCGTCGACACGGTCAAGGAGCTCAAGCACCGCAAGGCCGAGAACCTCCACGCCAAGATGGAAGAGGTCAACGCCGAGAAGAAGCTGGTGCGCCAGACCCCGAGCCTCAAGTCGGTCACCGACTGGGTCGAGCAGGCCAAGACCCTGCCGGCGGTACTGACCTACTGAGATCGACACTCGATCGAGGATTTCGACCCCCGCGTGTCCGCAAGGGCGTGCGGGGGTTTCCGTTTCGGATGGTTGGGCAGGGGCAACGGGGGAGGTGACGGCCTCCCCTTCGAAACGTTCCAACCGCGGAATTGGACGCGGATTCGCCCTCGGTCTCCCCTCCCCTCGGGGGAGAGTGTGGGGGGATGACCGCAGGCCGCCGCAGGCGAACTGCCGAGCCGAACCCTTCCAACCCCACCCGGCCCTACGGGCCACCCTCCCCTGATGGGAGGGCGGGTACTCGCGGGTGACGTACAGGGGGCGGATCGAGACGATCGGGTTCGGAAGGGCGCGACGCGAGGGCGGGGCCGTCGCGTGCCGCCGTCCTCACAGATTGATCTGGCCGTAACGCAGGGCCTCCACGACCGTGTGGGTCTTGTTGGAGGCGTTCATCTTGTCGGAGGCGTTCTGCAGGTGGGCGTGGACGGTGCGCTGGGAGATCGTCAGGAGATCGGCGATCTCGGCGGCGGTCTTGCCGATGGCGGTCAGCTGCAGGACGTGGCGTTCGCGCTCCGAGAGTTCGCCGGGGCGCTGCGGGTCGAGGCGGCCCAGATCGATCAGAGAATGGAAGGCGCGGATGCAGAAGTACTCGAGCCCGGCCAACGCGGCCGGGTTGGTGCACAGACTGCGCCCGGCGATGATGACGCAGCCCTGATAGGGGTGGAGATCGTGAATCGGCACGGCGATGAGGCAGACGTCGTCGCCTCCGGCCGCGGCGAGGAGCTCGGAGCCGAGAACGGTGCCGCCGGAGGTACTCACTCCGGGCATGGCTGCCTCCACCAAACCGCCGCGGATGGTGAAGGGGCCGCGCGAGGCCAGACACCAGGCCAGCAGCGGATCGGCATTGCCGACGTCGATGACGTGTCCACCGTTGCGACGGTCGGGCCAGACGATCCGGAGAATCAGTTTGGTCACGGACCGGCGCGGCAGCGGCAATCCGGTCAAAAGGATGTGGGTGGCGCCCAATCGGCGCAAACCCTGTTCGAAATGATCGAGAACGCGCTCGGCTTCGCGGACCGCCGACAACAGGACGGCTTCCGCAAAGATACCGGCGTCCACTCCCTGGTCCATGTTCACGTTCTCTCAGCGTCAACTGCCGCCACTGTGGGCAGTTCCTTAAATCGTTCAATTGTCGCTTTTGACGGTGTAGGGCGCTCTCGACCGCCGTCCAGGGGGGTGCAGCCACGGATCCGCCACATTCTGCCTTATTGGCACTCCCTACGAACGTCTAATTCCACAAATCTTTGAAATCGCGCGTATCGAAGCCGACGAGACCGTAGAACGCCATCCTCACGGGAGTGGCGGCAACCGGGGCGATCGTGACGAGATCACGAATTCGTGACGGGCTGACGGAATCGCAGGAAAGGCATCGCCGATCGCGGGTTCCGGGGCTTGCGGAGCGGGATCGGGCGAGGTCGCAATTCGACGACGGACGGCAGGGCTGCGGTCGGTCGATGAGACTGGGAGTTTACGGTGAACACCGAGGCGAAGCGTTTCACCGGGTCGTTCGACCCGCGCAGCTACGACGATTGGGTCGGCGTGGCGACCAAGGCTCTGAAGACAGTGCCGTTCGATCGGCTCAAGTCGACCACCGCCGACGGGATCACCATCGAGCCGATCTACGAGCGCAACGAGGCCCCGAGCCCGATCGGCGCGCGGGCGGCCGGCATCCCGTGGGCGGTGATGGCGCGCATCGACATTCCCGGCAACAAGACCGCCAACGCGCAGATCCTCGAGGATCTGGCCGGGGGCGCCTCCGGTCTCGATCTGGTGTTCGCCGAGAGCCCGAACGCGGGCGGCTTCGGCCTCACGGTCTCCTGCGACGGCTGCGTGAAGACGCTGCTCGGCGGGGTCCATCTCGACATGATCCCGATCCGCATCGACGGCGGCCATCGCTCGGCCGAGATCGCCGGTCTCCTCCTCGGCATCGCCGAGGCGCAGGGCAAGGCGCTCGATCTCGCCGTGGTGCAGGACCCGATCGGCCTTCTGGCCGCTTCGGGCAGGCTCGGCGCCAAGGCCGAGGACGCGATCGCCGCGGCGGCGGAAGCGGCCAAGGGCTTGCCGGGCACCGCGCTCGAGGTCGACGGCCGGGTGTGGCACGCCGCCGGCGCCTCCGAGGCGCAGGAGCTGGCGGCCATGCTCGCCACCGGCGTCACCTATCTCAGGGCGTTGGAAGCGGCCGGCTTCGATCTCGAAGCGGCGGCGGCCAAGATCGGCTTCACCGCAGTGGCCGATCAGAACCAGTTCCGCTCGATCGCCAAGCTGCGGGCGCTCACGCTCCTGTGGGCGCGCGTCCGCGAGGCGTGCGGGCTCTCGGCGGCGGCGGCGCGTGTGCACGTGGAGACGGCGCGCCGGATGATGGCCAAGCGCGACAGCTTCACCAACATGCTTCGCACCACCATCGCCACCTTCGCGGCCGGCGTCGGCGGTGCGGCCTCGGTGACGGTGCTGCCGTTCACCCAGGCGATCGGCCTGCCGGATGCGTTCGCCCGCCGCGTGGCGCGCAACACCCAGTCGATCCTGATCGAGGAATCGAACCTGCATCGGGTCGCCGATCCGGCGGCCGGTTCGGGTCTCGTCGACACCGAGACGGCGCAGCTGGCCGAACTGGCCTGGGCCGGGTTCCAGGCGATCGAGGCGGAGGGCGGCATTCTGGTCGCGCTGCGCACCGGCTCGCTGCACGCCAACGTGACCGCCACCGCCAAGAAGCGCATCGACGCGATCGCCAAGCGGCGCGAGCCGGTGACGGGCGTGTCGGAGTTCCCGAACGTGCTCGAGGGTGGCGTCGCCGTCATGGACATCGCGGCGCCCAAGGCGCGGACGGTGGAGCCGGCCGAACACGTCACCGCCTTCGCGGCGCACGGGCTCGGCGAGGCCTTCGAGGCCCTGCGCGACCGTGCCGATGCGGCCGGCGTGCGTCCGAAGGTGTTCATGGCCAACCTCGGCCGTATCGCCGACTTCACGGCGCGCACCACCTGGGCGAAGAACTTCTTCGAGGCGGGCGGCATCGCGGCGGTGACCAACGACGGCTTCGCCGATCTGCCGGCCCTCGTCCAGGCCTACAAGGCCTCGGGCGCCAAGGCGGCGGTGATCGCCTCGTCCGACGCGGTCTACGAGGCGGAGGCGGTGAAG
>ERZ1645187.3077-NODE-3077-length-14219-cov-9.363386_pt1 | contig 14219 bp, 11 predicted proteins | sample MGYA00575352_ERZ1645187 | MGnify/ENA primary metagenome ERZ1645187 (study PRJEB40837, sample SAMN11349314) | freshwater sediment metagenome | isolation source: river sediment | host: Sediment | place: India: Wazaribad , New Delhi | collected 2017-02-21 ...
CGTAAGCGATGGGGTGGACGCCCCCCGGCGGCATCGATGTGCCAAGGTGGCGGGTGTTGAAGCACCGCTACGGAGGGGAGCGTCCATGGGAGAAGTTAGCATCATCGGCCTGGATTTGGCCAAGAACGTGTTTCAGGTGCATGGCGCCGGGGCAGACGGATCCGTGGTGTTCCGCCGCAAGCTGTCGCGGGCGCAGCTGCTGAAGTTCATGGCTTCTCAGCCACCTTGCATCGTAGCGATGGAGGCCTGTGCCGGTTCGCATCACTGGGGTCGGGCGATCGGCAATCTCGGCCACGAGGTGCGGCTGATCCCGCCCGCCTATGTGAAGCCGTTCGTGAAGCGGCAAAAGAACGACATGGCCGATGCCGAGGCGATTGCGGAAGCGGCGTCGCGGCCGACGATGCGATTCGTCGCGGTGAAGAGTGAGGCGCAGCAGGCAGCGGCGATGGCCTATCGGACCCGCGATCTTCTGGTTCGGCAGCGCACGCAGACGATCAATGCCCTGCGCGCGCACTTGGCCGAGCAGGGCATCGTGGCCCCCACTGGTCCGGCGCATGTCGGGCGCCTTGCGGCCATCGTCGACGGCGACAACGGTATATTGCCAGCGGCGGTCCGCGACTTGGCGCGCCTTCTGCTGGAGCAAATCGCCGGGCTCGCCGAGAAGATTGCAGGCCTCGATGCCGAGTTGCGCAGGCGCGTGACCATCGACGATGCGGCGCGACGGCTGACGACGATCCCGGGAGTGGGGGCGGTGACAGCGGCGGCGATCACCACCTTTGCACCGCCTATGGAGACCTTCTCGAAAGGGCGAGACTTCGCCGCCTGGGTCGGCCTCACACCGCGGCAGCATTCGAGCGGTGGGAAGGAGAGACTGGGTCGGACCTCGAAGATGGGGCAACGCGACATCCGAAGGTTGCTGATCGTCGGTGCTGTCGCCGTGGTGCGATGGGCCGCACGGAAGGGCGCACCTGAAGGCACATGGCTCGGGCGCATGATAGCACGCAAGCCGAAGATGTTGGTCGCGGTCGCGCTAGCCAACCGCATGGCACGCACGGCTTGGGCGCTCTTGCGCAAGGGCGAGGATTACAGGGATCCGTCGATGGCGGCTGCTTAGGCCAAAGTCGTCGGGTTGGCGCCGGATGTGAGAGGGGGCGAAGGAGCGTAAGGGCAGACGGTCAAGAGACCGGGTCGGGCAAACCAGCATTCCGGACGGAGCGACATCGAGCGCGGGTAAGCGAACTGGTCCTGACCTGCATATCTCCATACAGGCCCGCGGCGTAGGATAGGCCGCATCTTCGAGGCCGGACACACGACCGCACCTGATCACATGCCCAACCGTGCCCAAGATTCCGCTTGCATCCAAGGGGGCGTCCACACACGTCTGGTACTGTATCTGAGCTTTGCCTGCCTGGGCGACCTGCATGGTCGCGAAGGCACGAATCGCCTGATCGCTCACTTGTATGCAGAGTATCACCATCAGCCAGGATGCCTGACTGGCCCACGTTGAACACCTCAGCGGACCCTAAGGCCTTCTGGAAATCCTAATGCCTTGAAAAAATACTTAGTGTCTGCGCTCGATGAAGCTTCGGGGTATGGGCACGGGACGCTGATCCGGCGATAGGTCTTTCAATCATGTTCAAAAAACGGTAAATTTTGTTGATAGTGTGGCTCGGGCGGCTGCAGCTTGATGGAGTAACAGGGTGTACATGATGAAGAAGACATTTTTGGCTGCGGCATTTGTTGTTGGCTCGCTCGGAGCGGGGCATGCCACGACTGTGACGAACGGCAGTTTTGAGGATAACCCCCTCGGCTCTGGAGGGTGGGATGTCTATCCCGGGATCCCCGGTTGGACCGTGACCTCTGGGTCGGGAATCGAGATCCAATCCACTGGATTGCTTGGCTTCCCTGCTCAGGATGGCAGCTACTATGTCGAGCTTGACAGCTATAATAACTCGGGGATCAGCCAATCTGTCTCTCTGTCTGTTGGCCGCTATCTTCTGTCCTTCTGGTACAGGCCGCGCGAGGGCGTCACGGGTACCAACGGCATCGACTATTCGATTGCTGGGCTGCTCGCCACTGCAACGATCACTGGTGTTGCGCCGTCGAATTGGCTCCAGGTTACAGCTGAGTTTATCGTCACGGCTCCTGGGTCCTATGATCTTTCGTTTGTGGCAAGTGAGAACAGCGACTCTCTGGGTGGCTTGATCGATAATGTTTCGATCGCTGCGGTCCCCGTTCCCGCTGGCGGATTGCTGCTTCTGGGGGCTCTCGGTGGCCTTGCAGCCCTGCGTCGTCGCAAGGCTATCGCCGCCTGACAGGCGCCCTGATATAAAGATCAGAACGCCGGGCAGTCGCCCGGCGTTTTCTTTGCACAGTGGGACCGGTCCGAGCAGCCTGTAAGCCACGGAAGTTGCACAAGGAATGGTCCAGAGGTGCGTTCTTCTGCTGGCATGACATGCGAACTTGCGCCTGCCTACACAACTACAGATTCAAGCCATTGCCACACCAGAAGGAGTGTATAAGTATTAAATCGAATCATCGTCATTGGAGTTGCAAGTAATGTTCAAGACCTCTGCACTTGCCGCCGCCTTCGGTTTGGCGCTAACTTCCGCAGCCTCGGCGTCGGTAGTAATTTTCACTGACAACTTCGATGGCGAAGCCTTGGGAACGAACGCCACTCTCGACCAGTGGACAGTGACGCGCGACTCGGTTGACGTGATCGGATCGGGATTTTTCGACTTCTATCCTGGAAACGGGAATTACCTCGACCTGAACGGGTCTACTTCGAGCCAAGGGCAGACCGAAGGCCGTATTGAGACGGGCCCTCTTGGCCTGACTCTTGGCAAGAGGTATGAATTGTCATTCTCGTATGGCACGAACTCGCGCCCTGGGCCGCTCCCGGCCATCCTGACCTTCGGTCTTGGGACTGACACGCAGCAACTGATCATCAACACTATTCCCGGCTCACTGGTAGATGTGGTCTACAGCTTTATCTATGATGGCTCGGGTAATTTTCTGTCCTTCGCAGACGATAGCGGAACACCTGGTGACCAAGGCGGACCAATAATCGACAACGTCAGGCTTGCTCTCGTCCCCCTGCCCGCAGGCGGGTTTCTGTTGATCGGTGGTCTGGCTGGTCTGGCTGCTCTGCGCCGGCGCAAGACAGCCTGAAGCTTCGCAGCATATGACAAAAAGGCCGGGGAATGCCCGGCCCTTTGCAATTCAGTTCTGATGTTCCACATACGACAGTGGGTCAGCCCCCATAGTAGTCGTAGCCATATTCTTCTGTCTCCATGTAGCGGCACTTGTTCAGCACCACGCCCAGGACATTCGTCTGGGCGGCAATCTCGCGTTCGCAGCGATCGATTTCCTTGATCTTGGTGGCTTCGGCGGCCGCAATGATCAGCACGCAGTCCATCTGGCCGATGACTGCCATCGCATCATCCGAAACGAACATCGGCGGCATGTCGAAGATCAGAATGGAGGGATCATACTTCCTCTCGATCCGGTCAAGAGCCGTGGCGACGCTTGGACTGTGAAGCAATTCGGCGGCGTGAGGATGGGGGGCATGGCAAGTGCTGATCGCCAGGTTCGCACCGATCCGGATGGCCTGGGCAGCAAAGGGATCAAGGCCTTCAAGTACGCGTGCAAAGCTTTGCGGCGTGCGCAGCCCAAGCATTCGCGACAAGGAGGGGCGGCGCATATCCATCTCGGCAAGGACAGTGCGCAGGTCCGGCTGGCGCGCAAGACTCATGGCCATATTGAGCGCGATGGTGCTTTTGCCGCAGGCCGGTCCAGGTGAAGTGATGGCAACGCGACGCCACTGGTTGGCTCGCATCTGCTGTAGCAACCGGGTGCGCATCTGATCGAAAGGCATGGCCTCCTTGCAGGTAGTGGCCGTGACGATGTGGTTGCGGGCCAACAGACCTGGAGCGGGGACGAAGCTCGGCAAGGCAGACCAGAGAGCTGCCACAGCTGCAGGGTCAGATCGGGTTTCTTCAGGCGCGGGCGCTATCGGAGTAGATGCCGGTGGGGTGACAACCGATGCAGTTGGCTCGGTTCCAGCAGCAGGAGGTGCCGCAGTACCGGATTGGGCGGCGGTGCGGGCGGCGCGGGCCTTGGCGATGGCGGATTGGATCTTTTCCATGGGTTCCTGTGCCTTCCGTCCGTGTCAGACCGGGGATGAGGGTAAGAATAGCCCCGACAGCCCAACCCTTTGCAGCATCCGATCAAGGAGCAGGTCAAGTGGTGTGATCTGGGTGTGAACCAGCCAAAGCCCGGCGGGTATGGCAAGAAGGACCAGTACAAAGCCCAAGCCGATGATAGCGCGCCGCCGTCGGACCTGTCCGGGGGTGCGCAGATAGGGCAGCGTGGCGAAGGGCGTAATCCCCAAGCGGGCCGTGATGTCAGCAGGCCGCCGGATTGCACCCTTCAGCACCTCAATCAGCACGATCAAGCCAAGGCCCGCAAAGAGTCCGGCCCCGATGCCACCTGCGGCAATCAGCGGGCGATTGGGGCTGGTGGGCTCACGAGGGGCAATGGCTTGTTCGACGACCGAGATTCGCTGGCCCTTGGACAGCGCCTCGATGGTGTCGCCGGTCTCGGCCCGGGCCTTGTTGGCTACGGCCGCATCATACTGGGCCCGCGTGTTGGCATAGTCACGTTCCAGCGTGTCAAGTGCGATGGCATTGCCAGGCGTCGCATCGATCGAGGCCTGTATGGTGCTGAGCTCCGCAATAATCTGGGCCTTCGTATCCGCCAAGAAAGAAAGCTGCCGGTCGATATCGGCCAACTGGATATCCAGGGGAGATAGCGTCTCACCCGTAGGCGCCAGCGGAGTGGCGGCAGCTACTTGGTCTGCGACGATCTTCTCCAAGGCAGCGATCTGGCTTTCCAGCATCTTCACCTTGGGGTTCTGTGGCGAAAGGACCGCCAAGGCTTGGCTCAACTGGTCACGCAGAGCCTGCAACTGCTGCGCTTCGGCAGTCTGGGAATCCACACTGGGCGCGGCCACACGTCCGGTCGCCTCATAAAGCGCCACCAACCCCTCGCGGCGGTCCTTTAGGGCTGCCTCGTCACGCTCAATCTGCAGGAGACGCTCCTGAGCTGCCGTCTGCTGGCTGCGCCGGAACTCCAGACTGTCAGGAAGCGCATCCTTGTTTGCCTCCTTGAAGGCCAGAATCTTCGCTCCCTGCTCGGCAAGCTCGCGGTCAAGGCGGTCAACTTCCTGCATGAAGAAGTCCAGCGTCTGACCTGCCACAGCAGTCCGCATGGTGACATTTTCCCGCAGGATCAGCGTCACCACTTCATTCGTGACAGCGGCAGCCAACTGAGCCGTCGGGGCTTCGAACTTGACCTGCACGATTGTAGCCTGGACGGGGCCACGCGGTTGGGCACCACCTGTGGTCACGATTGATATCCGCTTGCGCAGATCCTCGACGATTTCGTCAGCTTCCAGCTGACGCGCAGGATGGCCCGGCACCGAGGCATAGATCTGTAGTCGGTTCGCCATCTCGATCAGCGTATCACGCGTCAGGATACGCTGCTGGATGATCTCCAGTTGCTCGGTCGCCGCGACCTGCACCGTCGAGGCAGCAAGCTCATCCGGAATCTGCTCGCTTTCGACGACCAGCCGCGCTTCGGCCACATAGACCGGCGGCAGCATCCAGGCCAGTGTCAGGCCGACAACCGTACCAACGGTCAATACGATCAGGAAATAGTGCAGCCTGCGCAGGAACAGCGAGAAGTAGAATTTCAAGTCGATCACGGTCCGGTTCCTGTCACTCTTCGATATCCGGTGTCAGGCACCGCTGACGCGCCGCCGCACGGAACGTCAGTGTTGCACTTCGACGCGGCAGCCCACCGCCGAAGAAGACCCCATCATCCAGAACCTGCTGCACGGTCACGCGTGAGACCTTCTGCTGTTCTTTGGTGAAAGCATAGACAAGGGACAGGTCACAAAGCTGGTTGACCAGCCGCGGGACACCCCGTGTCGCTTCATGGATAAGGCTCTTCGCGGGCGAGCTGAAGATTTCGATTTCTGCACCCGCCACCCGTAACCGATGGGAGATATAATCGCGGACGGTCTGAGCATCCATGGACGTCAGGTGAAAGCTTGCCGCCACGCGCTGCGCAAACTGAGTAAGATCTGGTCGACGAACCATGTCGCGCAACTCGGGCTGGCCGACCAAGACCAGTTGCAGCAACTCGTCCTTACCAGTATTGATGTTGGTGAACATCCGCAGCTCTTCAAGGCTTTCCCGGCTCATGTTCTGGGCTTCGTCGAAAATCAGGATCACCCGGTGTCCAAGTGCGTATTCACTGATCAGATACGCCTGGAACTGCCCGAAAAGCTCGACATAGCCTGCACCCGGGGCAGCGGTTTGACCAAGCGCGAGCAGCACCCAATGCAGAAGCTCTCCACGTGCGCCCTGCGCATTGGCCACCAAACCAATTCGGACATCGTCACCCACCGAACGCAGCAGGTGATGCAGAAGCGTCGTCTTGCCCGCACCCACCTCGCCCGTGATGAGCGTGATAGGCGCCCGGGTCAGAATTCCATACTCCAGCATCGCGTAAGCCCGCTGGTGCCCGCCTGACCAGAACAGAAAGTCCGGATCCGGCACCAGTGAGAACGGGCGCTCTTTCAAGCCGAAGTGCGCGGTGTAGATATCAAGCGCGCTGCTCATGTCCACGTTTCAACGATCCTGTCGAGAACTGGCTCTGCCTTATAGTAAGGGCTCGAATTTGGCCAGAGCAGGGCGGTGGATCGCTGTCGGCCACGGTCCTGCGCCGCTGCGCAGAAACATAGCACAGTCTGCAGAAACAATCTTCCGACACGGCAGAAATTTTCCTTTGAAACTAACGATATGCAACTTTAGGGCGAGCGATTTCGCCCAATAAAAGATTGAGGCAAAACTTCATAAAGTGTAGTTAAGATAAGAATCGTCTGCCCCATCCTACCAAGCAGCTGCCCCCTGCCAGATCCAATCGTCGGGACCGCTACCACGATCTGTATTCTCGTGGTTGATGTATGGAGTGAATTCTGTGACCGCTCATTATCGTGTACCTTCTGTGCAACTTCCTGCACCTCACGATCAGATTTCCCGCCCCGCCATCTCCCCGGTCGCCACGCCGGCCCTTGGCATCTATGGCCGCGTGTTCAAACGCGCTTTCGATACAGTGCTTGTGCTGGCCTCACTTCCAGTCGTTCTGCTGGTCATATTGTTTCTGGCCCTCCTGGTGATGCGCGATGGCGGCTCCCCGTTCTACCGCCAGACCCGTGTCGGGCGCGGTGGCCGTCTTTACACGATGTGGAAGCTGCGCTCGATGGTCCATGGGGCCGAGGAGAAGCTCGCAAGCCATCTTGCCGCGGATGACTCGGCGCGCGCAGAGTGGGAAACCACCCAGAAACTGAAGGCCGATCCGCGTATCACCCCCTTCGGTGCCTTCTTGCGCAGAAGCTCGCTCGACGAGCTGCCGCAGCTTTGGAATGTGCTCAAGGGCGACATGAGCCTGGTCGGCCCCCGTCCGATGATGCCCGATCAGATACCGCTCTATCCCGGCGAGGCATATTACATGTTGCGGCCGGGCATTACCGGGCTTTGGCAGGTCTCCGAGCGCAACGCGACGGCCTTCGCCGATCGCGCACACTACGATGCGCGCTATGCAAAGGACCTCTCTTTTGCCACCGACCTGCGGATCCTGGCTGCGACCGTCCGTGTTGTGCTGCGTGGCACCGGCTACTGATCCTTCAGTGGTCAAAGGTTCTGCCGCCTTGACAGGAAGGTGATGGCTTGGCGGCAGGAGCCTTGGCCAAATTGCTGCCAAGTTTCTTTCTCAGACCATTGGGCTTTGGCATACTTGCAGTTTCTGCAGCTGTTCAGACACCTCCTCTCCAGGGACTCAGATATCCAGATGCGCCTCCCCAGATCTTCGTTTCCGGCCATGTTGGCCCTGCTCGCGGCTCTTGCGCTTGCCGGGTGTGAAAGCGCCGAGGAGAAGGCCGAACGGTACTATCTTTCGGGGATGGAGCTTCTCGCCGCGGGCGATGAAGAGCGCGCCCTGGTCGAGTTCCGCAATGTCTTCAAGTACAACGGTTTCCACAAGGAGGCCCGCAAGACCTATGCCGATACCGTTCTGAAGCAAGGCAATGTGCAGGAGGCCTACAGCCAGTACCTGCGGCTGATCGAACAGTACCCCGACACGCCTGAAGTGCGTCTGGTGCTTGCAGAACTGGCAATCTCCCGCGGGGACTGGGCTGAAGCCGAGCGTCATGGCAGCGAGGCAGTTCGACTGGCACCTGATGCCCCCGGTGTGCCAGCTGTCAAGCTGGCCCTTGCCTACCGCAAGGCTGTACTGGACCGCGACGAGACCGCACGGGCCGCCCTGGGAGAGGAAGCCCGTGCCATTCTGGACAAGACCCCTGACAGCCGGATTGCCCTGCGCATCCTGATCGACCAGCTGGCCTCGGGACCTGATCCGAAGGCCGCCATCCCGGAGATCGACCGTGCCCTGGCCCTGGAGCCGGAGGCCCTGGAACTTTATGTCGCGAAGCTGCGCATCCTGGCCGAAAGTGGTGACAGCGCAGGCACCGGGGCGCTGCTCAAGATCATGGTCGAGCGCTTTCCCGACAACGTGGAAGCACGCTCTGCACTGATCGCCTGGTACATGTCCGAAGGCGACATCGACGGGGCCGAAGCGTTCATGCGCAAATTGGCGGGCGATCCGACCGGGCCCGTCGAGGGCCATGTCGCCGTGGTCCAGTTGCTGCAGGCCACCCGCGGCGCCGAAGCCGCCAAGGCCGAACTGGGCAAGCTGATCATAGCCAATGACGGCACCGCAAATGCCCACCTCTACCGTGCCCTGGACGCCACGTTCGATTTCGAGGCGGGCATGCACGATGAGGCCATCGCCGCCATAGAAGCCGTTCTGAAGGCTGCCGACGCCAGTGATCAGACCCGACGCATCAAGGTCATGCTCGCAAAGATGCTGGAGGCCACCGGCAACAGTGTTGGCGCACGGGCAAGGATCGAAGAGGTGCTGGCCGAGGATGCAACCAATGTCGAGGCATTGAAGATGCGCGCCGGCTGGCTGATCCAGGAAGACCGCCCTGCCGAAGCGATTGTCGACCTGCGCGCGGCCTTGGGGCAGGCACCCCGCGATGCAACCATCCTGACGCTGATGGCGGCGGCCCACGAGCGCGATGGCAGTTTGGAACTGGCAGGTGAGCGGCTGGCACTCGCTGTCGAAGTCTCGGGTTCCGCCCCGGATGAATCGATGCGCTATGCCCAGTTCCTACTGCGGCAGGGCCGGACTCAAGCCGCCGATACGGTGTTGACGGATGCGAGGCGTGTCTCTCCTGCCCACGTCGGTGTTCTGGCAATGCTGGCCGACCTTGCCTTGAGCGCAAAGGACTGGTCCCGCGCGCAGGAGATTGCCGACACTCTTTCCAAGATCGGCACCCCCGATGCCGAAACCGCGGCCAAGGCGCTGAAGGCTGCCCTGTTGCTGGGGCAGGACCGCACCGAAGAGGGATTGGCCTTCCTGGAAGAGCAGGTTGGCAAGGGCGGCGACGATCTCGCGGCCATCCAGATGATCCTGCAGGCCCGGATCCGCAGTGGCAAGCCAGAGGAGGCGCGCGCCTATCTGGACAGCGAGCTTGCAAAACGGCCGGATGATCCAGGGCTGCGCCTGCTAAGCGCCGGCCTCCACGCGCTGATGGGTGAGGTGCCGCAAGCCGAAGCGCTGTTCCGTGCTCTGATTGCCGAAGACCCGACGGCCGAGTTGCCCGCCCGCTTGCTCTATGGCCTTCTGCGCAATGATGGTCGGACCGAAGAGGCAACAGAGGTGCTGAAGGCGGCCCTCGCCGCTCAGCCCGACTCCGCCTCGCTGCTCTGGATCAAGGCTGGCGAGTTGGAGAAAGCCGGTGATATCGATGGGGCAATTGCCGTCTACGAAGCGATGTATGCCAAGGATTCCGGCAATGCCATCATCGCCAACAACCTTGCCAGCCTGATCACCACCCACCGCGACGATCCTGACAGCCTGGCGCGGGCCACGGCCATCGCGCGGCGGCTGAAGGGCACTGATGTGCCAGCCTTCCAGGATACTTATGGCTGGATCGCGCACCGCAACGGCAACCATGAAGAGGCCCTGACCTATCTGGAACCCGCGGCGGCAGGTCTTACCAACGACCCAGTGGTTCAGTTCCATCTGGGCATGACCTACCTGGCATTGGGGCGCGTCGAGGACGCGCGGCGGCAACTGACCCGCGCACTGGAGTTGGCCGGTGACAGTCCCCTGCCGCAGTTCGAGACGGCACGGAAGACCCTCGCCGATCTGCCCGCGGCACCCTCACCCTGATGACAGGGGCGGCCACGAGCCTATTTGGTCTGTGGCCACCATGCCCTGCCGCATAACAAAAGCGGCCCTTGGCCGCCCTCCTGTCACGGTTCTGCCTTCCGGCGGGTCGGGTTGGACGGTACTGTAGCTGCCGAATGTAAGGTGGCGGGGCACATGACCTTTCGCACGGGAAAGGTCCTCCGAGGAGAGCAAGGATGAAGCGTCTGATTGCAGTACTGGCCAGGATCATGGCCCTGCCCTTCCTGCTGGCGGCCATGGCCATTCCGGCCCTGGCACAGGAAGGTGGTTATCTGATCCGCGCCGGTGACGTCCTGCGGATCGAAATCATACAGGATCCTGGTCTCAACCGTTCGGTCCTGGTTTCCCCGGATGGGCGGATCACCATGCCGCTGGCAGGCGGCCTTCGCGCATCCGGCAAGACCGTCGAAGCTGTTCAGGAGGAACTTGCCGCGCGCCTGACCCCGAACTTTGCCACCACCCCGGATGTCTATGTCTCGATCGAGCGCATTGCCGAACGTGCGGCAGGCGGCGGCGGCGGTGGTGCTGCCAGGGCACCGGCCACGATCGATATCTATGTGCTTGGCGAGGGGGCAAAGTCTGGCAAGTTCTCCGTGGCCCCTGGGACCACTGTCCTGCAGCTTTTTGCCGAGATGGGTGGCTTCTCGAAGTTCGCCGCGACCAAACGCATCCAGTTGCGCCGCACCGACCCCAAGACCGGGGAGGAAACCACCTATGCCATCAACTATGATGCCATCGAGCAGGGAACCAGCAGGGTGGGATCGACCGTGCTGATGAAGGGCGACGTGATCGTCGTCCCGCAGCGCAAGCTGTTCGAGTAGGATCGCTGCAATGGGGCACAGGGTGGGGACCCGCCGGAAATTGCGCGGCAAGACTCCGCGACTTTTGTCGCTGGGTGGTCTTGTCGCGGTTCTGACGGCCGGGGCGGCCCTGACGCAGGACGGCGGCGGGGTTCTTCTGACCTTCGGCATCGACCAGCGTGTCAGTTGGGCTGACAACCCCGATCTAGACATTCCCTCGACCGGCGACAGTGTCCGCTTCGACACCCGGCTCTCCTTCGGCTTCGTCTCGGAAACTCCGAGTGACCGGCTTGCGTTCAACCTCGGCACGACGGTCAGGGGCGAAGATGACGGCAGCGGCCTTGGCTTCTCACTGAACAGTCCTTCGGCAGAACTGTCCTATACCCGCAGTGGCCCCTCCTCCTCCCTCACCCTTTCTGCCTTTCTGCGTGAAGCTGATCTTGACGACGGGCTGACGCTGATCGAAGGGACCGATGGCGACCCCCCGGTTCTGACCTTCGAGGATGGCTCGGCCCGCACCAAGGGCGTCCGGCTGGCCTACAACTGGGGCGAAGGTGCACCCCTTGGCGGCGCCTTGCGCGCTGGTCTGACGGATACCGATTATCTCAACACCACCGATCCCGACCTGGTGGACAACCGGACCGTCACGGTTGGTGCCGGGCTGCGCTTCGCGCTGAACGAGGTGACTGACGCAACGCTGGACCTTGATCATCGTCGCTACGACGAAGACGGCCCTGCTGCCGCGGAAGACAGAACCACTCTTAGCGCGGGGATCGTCCGTGCCCTGCCCCGCGGCAGCCTGCGCGCCAAACTCTCGACCACCCGGGACGAAGACGGCACCCGCACAGGTCTGAGTTTCGGGCGCGTTGTCGACCTGCCGCGCGGTTCCCTGTCGTTTGATCTTGGCCTGACCGAAGCCACTGGCGGAGGTGTCGACACGACCGGAGCCCTGAGCTGGCGGCAGGATCTGGCGAATGGCGCCCTCTCGGCCAAGCTCAGCCGTGCGGTCGCGAACGATACCGATAATGCAGAGACGCTGGTAACGGCTCTCTCTGTTGGCATGACGCGTGAGCTCGGCCCTCGGCTTTCCCTGAACCTCGGGGCAAGCTGGACCCAGAGCGAAAAGCGGGCCACCGGTCTCACGACAGAGTCCACCAGCCTTGACGCCTCGCTCAGCTATGCGCTGACCGAGGACTGGGCAATGAACTTCGGAGCCAGCCACAAGGTCAAGGACGAGGATGTCGTCGGCAAGGCCGACTCAAGCTCGGTCTTCCTTTCGGTCGGCCGCAAGTTCGAGTGGCGGCCCTGACCGGGTAACGCGCGCGACGCACCCCCGTCACCCTCAAAACACAAGGGCGCCCGCTGCCGATGCGAACGCCCTTGCTGTGATGCGCGATGGAAAGGAAACGTATCAGCGCCGGATGCGGCGCCCCGCAGCAAGCGCGCCAAGCCCTGCCAACATCAGCCAACCAGCGGCCGGCAGAGGCACAGCTGAGCTGACTGGATCATAGGCATCGTAGACAACGTTATCCAAGCCTCCGTTGAAGAAGTCGCCCAGGAACGTTATGCGAAATCCAGTTGTCGAAGTGAGATTCATCAGGAAGCTCGACGGCGTAGATCCCAAAACCGCGCTGATGGGTTGACTGAAGACCGTTGCATTGTTGGCAAGGTCAACGACAGAGAAGCCGAGATCCCTATTCGTGTTGGGCCAAGCACCAAGTTGAAGGCTGGTCAAAGAGACACCGCCGCCAACCCCAAGGAAGGTGAGCGTGGCTCCTCCCCCATAATAGGCAATGTTGGTAAGGCCAGAGTAAGAATCTGACCAGAAAGCGAAATTTTGATTGCCAGCTGTGTTTGGATCCCCATCATATTGCACGTCGACACCTGCAATGTCACCGTAGCTTTGATCGATCGCAGAAGCGTTGGTGCACACGTTCCCGCCATTACAGATTGACCCATCGAATGTCAGGGTCGTAGCGCCGGCGGCTGAAGCAAGACAGGTTGAAAGGGTCAGGGCAGCGATTGTAGGTTTCATGAGGCCATATTCCTTTCCATCAAAAATATTAACTCCATTTTATATGCTCATCCGGATTCGCTCAAGCCTCCAAAGCAGTTCATCCAGACATCTTGGGCCACACAGGTCCCACTGGATCATATCCCTGCAAAAGGAAAGACGCGCAGTCACGCGAGACAACTGCCACGAACGGAACAGAAAATGTTTAGATTGGTTTAGGTTGAAATCCGGTCGAGTAACTCCTCCATCCATGGGCGCAGGCGCTTGATGATGAGGAATATGTTTCTTTTCAATTTATTATCTGGAACGTGACGTCAGACTCGTTCAAAACTTACCGCCGCAGTGAGATCTTGCCTGCGGCCCCTGCATCGTGACCCGTTCGGTACGCTCCTGCGAGTTCAGACCACAGCAGAAGGGACACTATCCAGCCCTCTCACCCCGCGGTGGCACGCTACTCTGCCAAAAGGCAGCAGCGCCCATACAAAAGACATGCTGTGCCCCGAGAACTCGCCAATATGGTACCCATGAAGAGGAGCCGATAATGCTTACATCTCATTACATTGCCTTAGGTCAAAGCACCTCTGGGCACAGGGGGCAGCGAGATCCCGTGAGAGATATAATCATTTATTTACATTGACTTACCTTCAGCACTTCGTCGAGCCTGTACACCTACTGCCCTGTTGCGTGGTATAGCGCTGATCTTACCCCTTTTTGACTGACCGCTCATGCGTCGCAACCTGTGCGACATGCTGCCTCGAGCGCAAGCCAAGGTCGAAGGGATGCACCTCCTGACCGTATAGATCGGTCTCTGGCGTCCAACAGTGGGCCGGCAATTCCAGCGTAGCGCACACCCCATGAAGCGCATTTCATAAATGCTTTCTCCTATCCCCGTATGCGCCTGTCCTTTGTCTTTTCTCACAATGCACGGATCACAAATCCGCCCTCCGAACACACAACGCTGATGTCCCCCCACATTCTCCAAGTAAGTCGCTGATTTCGCTGTCGTAATCGTGATATTTCGC
>ERZ1645187.3078-NODE-3078-length-14211-cov-113.466869_pt1 | contig 14211 bp, 15 predicted proteins | sample MGYA00575352_ERZ1645187 | MGnify/ENA primary metagenome ERZ1645187 (study PRJEB40837, sample SAMN11349314) | freshwater sediment metagenome | isolation source: river sediment | host: Sediment | place: India: Wazaribad , New Delhi | collected 2017-02-21 ...
TGATGTGCCGCGGCCGCAAGCGCGGGCTCGCCGGCCTCATCGCCACCCAGCGGCTCGCCAAGCTCGCCAAGAACGTCGCAGCGGAAGCTTCCAACTTCTTGATGGGACGCACCTTTCTCGACATCGACATGGCCCGCGCCGCCGACCTGCTCGGCATGGAGCGCCGCCAGGCCGAGGCCTTCCGCGATCTCGTCCCCGGTCAGTTCGTCGCCCTCGGACCGGCCCTGTCGCGCCGGCCGATCCCGATCCGCATCGGCAACGTCGCGACCTCCGGCCGCTCCGGCCGCCCGTCGCTGATGCCGCTGCCGGAGGTGACGAAGGAGGATCTCGCCGATCTGATCTTCGCCCCCGCCCCGGCCGGCGAGGAGCCGATCCGCCTCGCCCCGCCGCCGCCCCGCGCCCCCAAACTCGGCACGGCGGAACTCCTCGCCCGTGTCGCGGCCCAGCGTCCGACCCCGGAGCCGGAGATCGAGGACGTCGATCGGCCGTCGGCGGAGGAGATCGAGAAGGCGCTCGACGAGATCGTCGCCGAGATCCTCTCCGACCCGGAGGCCGCCTTCCGCCCCCTGCCCGTGCTCTTCCAGGACTTCCAGTTCCACTGCCGTCTGCGCCGCCTCGGCGAGGTGGCGCAGGACATGTCGCTGTTCCGCCGCCGACTGGCGCTCGCCCGCGCCGGGGTCGAGGCCCAGGAGGGCGCCGACGACGATTGGAGCCGGGTGATCGCCATGTCCGAGGGCCTGCCGGAGGAGATGCAGGGCGTCTTCCTGATGGTCGCCCGCGCCGCCCGCGAAGCGGCCCCCTGCCCCGCCGACGCGGTGCTCGCCCAGGCCTACGGCAGCCATTCGCCGTCGCGCGGCCGCTGGCTGCTCTCCTACATGGCCGAGCGCGGCCTGATCGTCAGCGAGACCGACTTCCGCGGCAACCGCATCGTCGCCGTCGCCGGCGTCGGCTGGAAGACCCGCCCGACCGGCGGCCAGACCTCCCTGCGCGCCGGCCGCGCCCGCTCCGCCGCCGCGGCGAGCCGGGCCGTGACCGAAGCGCTGCGACGCGACGTCGAGTGACGCCGCGCCGAATGCGTGGTGGCGGTCACAGCCGGGCCAGAGTGGTGATCGCCATGTCGATGGCCAGCGAGAAGCCGATGCCGAGAGCGATGCCGGCCGAGAGATGCGAGATCGCCGCCTGACGGCGCTCCCGGCGCAACGCTTCGAGCAGCGAGCGATCCGCCACATCGGGACCCGCGAAGAAATCGACGTCGGTGGCGAAGGTTCGTCCGATCATGCCTCGTCCTCCCGTCCTCCTCCACATCCGGCGCCGAGGGGCCGAATCCGAGGGCGACTCTGGAATTCTGCGACATCGAGGCTGACGAGAGGCTGACGGCCGCGGTTTCGTCCCGATCGCCGTCGAGGGTGACGGCGGACACGACCGGATTACGACCCGACCCGAGAGGTGACGCGCGATGCGCCCTTCGCGTACCCAACTGCTGATCTACGCCCTGATCCTCGCCACCGTCCTGGCGCAGATCGGCAAGGAGATGTGGCAGACCTGGGGGCACTGACGCCGCCCGGCGGATCGCATCGCCCGCCGGCCGATCGGAGCCGGTGAAATCCGGCCCGCCGCCCTCCCTCTCGGAGAGACGCGGCGGGCCGATCGCATCACGACGGCTTCGGCAGCAGCGCCGTCACCGGAGGCTTCGCCGACTTGCGGCCCTTCGACGACCGTTTGGTCCCGGCCTTGGCCTTGACCTCGGGTTCCGGCGAAGGGGCGGCGACCGCGGTGACCGCCGGGATGCTCTCGAGCTTCAGGCTCTCGACCCCCTCGGCGTCCTTCTGGGTCGTCACCTTGACCACGCCGCCACGCTTCAGCTTGCCGAACAGCACTTCGTCGGCGAGCGGCTTCTTGATGTACTCCTGGATCACCCGGCCGAGCGGCCGCGCGCCCATCAGGCGATCGTAGCCGTTGGTCGCGAGCCAATCGACCGCCGCGTCGTCGAGTTCGAAAGTGACGTTGCGGTCGGCGAGCTGCGCCTCGAGCTGCATCACGAACTTGGTGACCACCTGCCGGATCACTTCCATCGGCAGGCTGTCGAAGGCGACGACCGCGTCGAGGCGATTGCGGAACTCCGGCGTGAACAGCCGGTTGATCGCCTCGGTGTCGTCACCGTCGCGCTTGACGCGGTTGAAACCGATCGGCGCCTTGGCGAGGTCGGCGGCGCCGGCGTTGGTGGTCATGATCAGGATGACGTTGCGGAAATCGACCGACTTACCGTTGTGATCGGTGAGCTTGCCGTGGTCCATCACCTGCAGGAGGATGTTGAACAGATCGGGATGCGCCTTCTCGATCTCGTCGAGCAGCAGCACGCAGTGCGGATGCTGGTCGACGCCGTCGGTGAGGAGCCCGCCCTGGTCGAAGCCGACGTAGCCCGGAGGCGCGCCGATCAGGCGCGACACCGTGTGGCGCTCCATGTATTCCGACATGTCGAAGCGCAGGATCTCGACGCCGAGCAGCTTGGCGAGCTGCCGCGCCACCTCGGTCTTGCCGACACCGGTGGGACCGGCGAAGAGATAGGAGCCGATCGGCTTCTCCGGCTCGCGTAGACCCGCCCGGGCGAGCTTGATCGCCGCCGCCAGCGTCTCGATCGCCTTTTCCTGACCGTAGACGACCCGCCGGAGGTTGGTCTCGAGATGTTCGAGCACCTCGGCGTCGTTCTTCGACACCGACTTCGGCGGGATCCGCGCCATGGTGGCGATCGTCTCCTCGATCTCCCGGACGCCGATCACCTTGCGGCGCTTCGACTCGGTGACGAGCATCTGCGCCGCGCCGCTTTCGTCGATCACGTCGATCGCCTTGTCGGGCAGTTTGCGGTCGTTGATGTAGCGCGCCGCCAGTTCCACCGCCGCCTTCACCGCGTCGTTGGTGTAGCGGACCTTGTGGTGCTCCTCGAAATAGGGCTTCAGCCCCTTGAGGATCTCGATCGCGTCGGGCACCGACGGCTCGTTGACGTCGATCTTCTGGAAGCGGCGGACCAGCGCCCGGTCCTTCTCGAAGAACTGGCGATATTCCTTGTAGGTGGTCGAGCCGATGCAGCGGACGTTGCCCGAGGCGAGCGCCGGCTTCAAGAGGTTCGAGGCGTCCATGGCGCCGCCCGAGGTCGCACCGGCACCGATCACCGTGTGGATCTCGTCGATGAACATGATCGCCTTCGGATATTCCTCGATCTCCTTGACCACCTGCTTGAGGCGCTCCTCGAAGTCGCCGCGATAACGGGTGCCGGCGAGCAGCGCGCCCATGTCGAGAGCGAAGACGGTCGAACCGATGAGCACCTCCGGCACGTCCCGCTCGACGATGCGGCGCGCCAACCCTTCCGCGATCGCCGTCTTGCCGACGCCGGGATCGCCGACGTAGAGCGGATTGTTCTTGGACCGGCGGCACAGCACCTGGATGGTGCGGGCGATCTCGGCGTCGCGGCCGATCAGCGGATCGATCTTGCCCTTCGCCGCCTTGTCGTTGAGGTTGACGCAATAGGCCTCGAGCGCGTCGGTCTTCTTCTTGGCCTCGGCGGCGGTCTCGGTCGACGACATCTCTTCCTCCGCACCGCGAGGGGGACGTGCCTCCGACAGGCCCGCTCGCTTGGCGATGCCGTGGCTGATGTAGTTGACCGCGTCGTAGCGGGTCATGTCCTGCTCTTGCAGGAAATAGGCCGCGTGGCTCTCGCGCTCGGCGAAGATCGCCACCAGCACGTTGGCGCCGGTGACCTCCTCGCGGCCCGACGACTGGACGTGGATGACGGCGCGCTGGATGACGCGCTGGAAGCCGGCGGTCGGCTTGGCGTCGTCCTCGCCGTCGGAAACGAGATTTTCGAGTTCGGTGTCGACGTATTCGACGAGGTTGCGCTTCAGCACGTCGATGTCGACGTTGCAGGCCCGCATCACCGACGCGGCGTCCTGATCGTCGATCAGCGCCAACAGGAGATGTTCGAGGGTGGCGTATTCCTGACGGCGCTCGTTGGCCAGATGCAGGGCCTGATGGAGCGCCTTCTCGAGGCTGCGGGAGAAGGACGGCACCGTGTCACCTCACTTCTTTTCCATGACGCACTGCAGGGGGTGCTGGTTGCGACGGGCGAAGTCCATGACCTGGGTGACCTTGGTCTCCGCCACCTCGTAGGTGAAGATGCCGCATTCGCCCACACCGTGATTGTGGACGTGCAGCATGATCCGCGTGGCCTCGTCGCGCCCCTTGTTGAAGAACCGCTCGAGCACGTGGATGACGAATTCCATCGGCGTGTAGTCGTCGTTGAGCAGCAGCACCCGATACATGTTCGGGCGCTTCGGCTTGGCGCGAACCTTGGTGACCACCCCGTTCTCGAGGTCGTCGTTGCCGCGCTCCGGCGGCTCCTGGCTCATGGTGGTGACGAACACGCGCATCTGGATCTCGGACGGACCGGCCGCGCAGATCGCGGCGGGTCGAGGGTTCGGGCCTTGAGGCCGGGCTGGAACGGCGTCCCCCGCCGCCCTCGGCGACGGACGGAACCGTCCCTCTTCGGAGGACATATGGGGTGCTTCGTCGAACATTGTAGGGCAACGCCGCTCGCCCGCAACGCCGCAGGAGAGGCAGTCGCCGACGCGAAAACGAGCAGAACCGCCCTGCTCGCCCGATCGTGAACGCGAAGAGGCCCGGTCGTCACCGACCGGGCCTCTCGGGATCGTCAAACGGAGCGGCGCGAGAACCCGCGCCGGCTTCGGATCACTTGGACTTCGGGATCAGCGCTTCGAAGGGCTTGGCCACTTCCTTGGCGAGATCGACGTAGAGCTCACCGACCTTGGTCGACTGGGCGACGAGACCCTCGTACGCCTTCTTGGCGTAGTCGGACTGGATCTCCACGACCTTGTCGAGGGACTTGGCACCGGCCAGCTGCTCGAGAACCGCCGAACCTTCCTCGAAGGACTTCTTCGAGTAGTCGGTGATCTCGGCGGCGATGGTCTGCAGGCCCTTGGAGAGGGTGCCGAACACCTTCTGGGCGTTCTCGGCGTTGTCCTTGGCGAGCTTCTGGAAATCGTCGACGGAATTGATCATGGGGGCCATCCTTGTTTCGAGGCGTTCACCGCCGAACGCCGCCGTGTCCTCTGACCGGCCGGAATGTCCCATCCGGTCCGATGTTGCATTGCAAAGATACTCGATTTTGCGGTGCAGTCAAGGGAATTTTGCACTGCAACATTCGTCGCATTCCCTCCTCCCGATTTACCGATCCTCAACCTCGTCGGCGGCATTCTGAAGGCTGTGGACGGTACGCCACACTCCCTTTCCCGTCTCTTGTCGGCCCCGCCGGCGCGTCTGGACGTGGATCGGGAGGCCGCGACGAGCGGGTGGAGTGGCCGAGAGATCATCGAGGTGCCCGGCGGCGACGGCGGGCGGCGGCTTCGAGGATGAGACAGTGCAGTATTCGCGTACCTTCGAACGAGGCCGCACGGTCCTGATGGGACTGGCCGTGGTTCTGGCGACGATGACCTCGGCGGACGCCGCCAAGCGGCATGTCCGCCATACGCCGCCGGCCAAGGCGCACCGCGTCGCGGCGGCGTCGAACGACGGTTCCGTCGCCGGTTCGCCGCGCTACGCCGCGATCGTCATCGACGACAAGACCGGCAGGGTCCTCTACGCCAAGAATGCCGACGCCCCCCGGCATCCGGCCTCGCTCACCAAGATGATGACGCTCTATCTCCTCTTCGAGGACATGCAGAAGCGTCGCGTGAGCCCGACCACCCGCTTCACCGCTTCGGCCAAGGCTTCGGCGCAGGCCCCCTCCAAGCTCGGTCTGAAGCCCGGTCAGACCATCGCCGCCGAAGACGCCATTCGGGCGCTGGTCACCAAGTCGGCCAACGACGTCGCCGTCACCGTGGCCGAGAACCTCGGCGGCACCGAAGAGGCCTTCGCCCGCCGCATGACCCAGACCGCGCGCCGCATCGGCATGCGCGGCAGCGTCTTCTACAACGCCTCCGGCCTGCCCAACGACGCCCAGTTCACCACCGCCCGCGACATGGTGATCCTCGGCCGCGCCCTGCAGGAGCGCTTCCCGGCGCAGTACCGCTACTTCGCCACCCGCAGCTTCGCCTGGGGCAACACCGTCCACGGCAATCACAACAAGCTGCTCTATCGCCTCGACGGCATCGACGGCATCAAGACCGGCTACACCAACGCCTCCGGCTTCAACCTGGTCTCTTCGATCCGCCGCGACGGCCGTCACGTCGTCGCCTCGGTGATGGGCGGCTCTTCCGGCCGCGCCCGCGACGACCACATGGCGCAGCTTCTCGCCACCTACCTGCCGCAGGCCTCCGCCGGCGCCAAGACCTCGTCGGTGTTCAAGGAAAACGGTGTCCGCCGCTCCGCCGATCTCGGCGACGACGGTGCCGAAGAGGTCGCGCTCGCCGAGGCGATGCCCGATCAGATCGCCGCGGCGCCCATCGCCGCTCCGGCGCCGGCCCCGGTCCGGGTCGCCGCCGCACCGAGCCGCGCCCCCGCGGAGACGAACGAGCCGCCGCTCGCGCTGATGGCCATGGCTCCCGTCCCGACGGCGGCGCCGAGCCCGGGGATCGACCGGACCAAGCCGCGCATCGCCGCCTCCGACGTCGTGCCGATCCGCGCCCCCGAACGCACCGTCCGCGCCTCGGCCGATCACGGCGCCGCCGTCGCCATGGCCCGCGCCATCCTGCTTCCCGACGCCGGCAAGCCGATGCAGCCGAGCCACGCCGAACCGGTCCGCACCGCCTCCGTCGCACCGGTCGTCGCCGTGCCGACGTCGATGCCGGTGCCCGTGCCGGAGGCCCGCCCGATGCGCGCGCCCGAACCGGCTCGCGCCCAACGCGAGGCCGCGGTCCAGACCACCGCCTCGATCGCCCGGTCGAAGGTGGAGGAACCCGTCCCCACCCCGAAGTCGGCCCAGCGCAGCGGCTGGCTGGTCCAGATCGGCGCCTACGACAGCGACAAGTCGGCCCGCGCCGCCCTCGACAAGGCCCGCGGCAAGGGCGGCCCCGCCCTCGGACGTGCCGAGGGCTTCACCGAACAGGCCACCACCGGCTCCGGCCGGGTGTGGCGGGCCCGCTTCGCCGGGTTCCAGGATCAGAAACGCGCCGACGATGCCTGCAAGGCTCTGAAGCGTGCGGAATTCGCGTGTCTTGCTCTGCGTCAGTGATTGGAGCGCGTCCGATGTTTGTCGACGAGTCGGTCCTTGGCTTCGTTGATCTTGGCGGCAAGGAAGGTGGAGCCCCCCATGTCGGGATGCACCGCCTTCATGAGTCGTCGATGCGCTTCCCGGATCTCCGCCTGGGACGCGCCTGGGCGAAGGCCGAGAATCTGGTGGGCCTCCTCGTCGGTCATCGCGCCCGGGCGCGCCGCGCCGCCCGCCCCCGCTGCCGCATCTCCCTGAGCGTGCTGGCGCCAGACGGGCGCCCGGCGATCGAGATACGCCTCCAGGAGTGACCGGCTCTCCGCGTCGCCGCCGATCTCCCGCCACAACGCCACCAGATCCTCCACCGACAACCGCGCCAGATCGAACCCTTCGAAGCGCCCCGCCAAGACCCGCCCCGACAGCGTGCCGGTGTCGTGATCGAGTTCCATCTCGAGCGCCGCCGAGCGCACGGTGGAGCGCCGCCCGGTCGGCCGGTTTCCCCCGCCGAAGGCCGAGAACAGATTGCCCCACGGCCCCATGAACGGCTTCACCCAGCGGGCGTAGTTGCCCGCCGTCGGCCCGGCGAGCATCAGCGCGAAGCCGAAGAGCGGGATCGCCACCACGAAGCGTCCGGTCGCCACCATCGCCACCGCCAGCGCCATCAGCGCCGCCGCACCGGCCCGCTTCACCGTCACCGCCAGTTTCGCCGGATTGGCCGAGACGAAGCCCTGCAGGAGCACCATCACGCCGACCAGCGCGGCGATCCCGAGAAACACCGAATTCATCGTCCCTCCTCGTCCGTGCCGCCGCCCGCCATCCGCCCGAGGAGGAGCCGCGCGCCCTCCCCGTCGCCGCGTCCGGCGAGCGCCGTCAGCGCCTCGCGCCCGCCTGCGGCATAGGCCGCCACCGCCCGCAGCAGCGCCCCGAGCCGATCCGCCGAGCCCTCGTCGAAGGGCACATGGGCGCCGTGGGTGAGGCGCGCGATCTCCTCGAAGACCCGCCGCGCGCCCCGGTCCTGCCCCTCCTGGAACAGGAAACACGCCACCCCGGTCATCGCCAGCCGCGCCGCCAGATCGAAGAGCCCGCCCGGATCCTCCTCGCAGGCGTCGCCGACGAAGGCCAGCGCCGCCACCGGCCGTTCGCGCGCTTCCGAAGCCGCATGGGTCAGCACCCGGCCGATCGCCGTCGATCCGGCGCGGCAGTCGATCCGATCCATCACCCGCGTCAGTTCGGCGCCGTCGGTGAACCAACGGCTCGCCCGACATTCGCCCTGGCCGCGGTAGTAGACGAGTTGAACCTCGAGCCCGCCGACCCGTCCCGCCTCGTCGAACATCGCCGACTGGAGCCGCGCCGCCCGATCCCAGGTCGGCTGCCGGCTGGCGGTGGCGTCGAGTGCGAAGATCAGCCGTCCCCCGGCGGTGCGCCGCGCCTTGGCGCGCGTCTCGGCGAGGAACCGCGCGATGTCGTCGCCGCTCGACCGGCTCTCGACCTCCGTCGACCCGGCCCGCTCGACCACCCCGCTCCGCTTCTCGTCGCCCGCGTTCATGCGTCCCACGCTCATCGATCGAACCGACCTCGCCATACCCGGATAGCACCTCCCGGCCCCCCCGCCCATCCCCGCGCCGACCCCGACGCGTCACCGTGTCGCCCGCCGAGGCCACGGTTACGCCGTTCTCTCGGATTTCAATCGATGAAATCGGACTGGCGCGCCGACCCGGCTTCTGTCATTGTCCCGCGCCGCAACATGAGGTCGCGACCGGCCCGAAGGACCGGGGCGCGCGACGACGGGAGATCGGAATGATCGAGGCGACGCGGGAGATCGGAACCGAAGCGGAGCGTCGGCCGGTGATCGTGCGGACCGTGGCCGAACTGCGCGCGCGCGTGGCCGGCTGGCGTCAGGCCGGCGAGCGGGTCGCCATGGTGCCGACCATGGGGGCGCTGCACCAGGGCCACCTGTCGCTGGTGGAAGAAGGCTTCCGCCGCGCCGAGCACGTCGTGGTGTCGATCTTCGTCAACCCGACTCAGTTCGCCCCCCACGAGGATTTCCAGACCTATCCGCGCACCGAAGCCAGCGACGTCGACAAGCTCGCCGCGCTCGGCACCGATCTGGTCTTCGCCCCCAATGCGCTCGAGATGTACCCGCTCGGCTCGGTGACCCGCATCGAGATCGCCGGCCCCGCTCTCGGGCTCGAGACCGACTTCCGCCCCCACTTCTTCGGCGGCGTCGCCACCGTGGTGGCCAAGCTCCTCGTCTCGTGCCTGCCCGACGTGGCGATCTTCGGCGAGAAGGACTACCAGCAGCTCGCCGTCGTCCGTCAGATGGTCCGCGATCTGATGCTGCCGGTGGAGATCGTCGGCGGCGCCACCGTGCGCGAGGCCGACGGCCTCGCCATGTCGTCGCGCAACGCCTACCTCTCGCCCGAGGAACGCGCCGTCGCGCCGCGTCTCATTGCCGAGATGCGGAAGGTCGCGGCCACGGTCCGCGCCGGCGGCGATGCCGCCGCCACATTGGCCGAAGCCCGCGACACCCTCCTCGCCGCCGGGTTCCGCCAGGTCGACTATCTCGAGATCCGCAACGCCGTGACGCTGGCACCGCCGAGCGAAGCCGGCGAGCCGCTGCGTCTCCTCGCCGCCCTGTGGCTCGGACGCACCCGGCTCATCGACAACATCGCGGTCTGAGAGCCGACCGACCTCGAAACGTCGAACGGCCTCGCTCGCGCGGGGCCGTTTTCGTTCGAGTCGTGCCGTCGACCGCCGGTGATCAGGGACGGAACCCGCCCTTGCCGGCCACGGCATCGACGGAGACGTATCCGCCGACCGAGATGGTGGTGTCACCGGTGGTGTAGACCGTCCGGCCGTTTTCGGTGGTCACCTTGGCCGGGGCGCTCGCGGACGACGGCTTCGTCGCCGATCCCGTCGTGGGCTTCACCGGCACCGCCGCCGTCGGGCAGGGACGCGGCTCACCGAAGGCCGGATTGTTGGTGGAGAGCGTCGCCGGGCACGGCCCCGCTGCCAATACCGGCGCGGCCGCGATCGATGCGGCGATGGTGAAGACGGCGAACCGAACGGCCTTCATCGAACTCTCCCGTCCTCGTGATGTCTCGAACCCGGATCGGTCGGCGATCCGACCCTGCTCTAGCCTCGGAAACCGGCTTTGTCACGGCGGCTCACAACAGACCCAGCCCGGCCAGCTCGCGCAGGAACTCCACCGGCAGGTCGGCCACCGCCTCGCTCTTGAGATCGCGCGGGCTCACCTCGGCCGCGAGATAGCGCCACCCCTGGAACGGCCGATAGGGACGCGCCTCGACCTCGACGAGATCGCCGGAGAGTACGATGTCGCAATGCGAAACCCCGGCCGCGTCGGTGACCGCCCGCAACGCCAGGATCTCCTCCCGCACCCGGATCTGCCCCTTGATCACCCAATAGAGCGAACCGCCGGGGACGATCTCGTCGACCCGTTTGGGCATCATCCGCGTGCGATGGACGTGGACCGGCTCGAGCCCCCGCCGCTTCTTTTCGGCGATCGTCGTCGCGATCCAATCGGCGAGGTCGTCGATGCCGTCGCAGCCGACGCAGAGTTTGATCAGATTGAGGGGCATGGCCATTCCGAGCGGAGGCGGACGCGGAGGATCCTAGCGCGCCCGCCGCGGCGCGACCACCGCCCGGGAGCGGTGGTCCACCGTTCGCCTCACTCTTCGACCTCGTCGGCATCGACGATCTGGGTCTCGGCGTCCGCTCCGGCCTTCCACGCCCGGAACGCCGGCAGCGCCAGGATCTCGTCCATGTAGGCGCGGATGTCGCCCTCGACCGGCCAGGAATAGCCGTCGAGCCGGGTCACCACCGGTGCGAACATGGCGTCCGCCGCCGAAAACGCTCCGAACAGGAACGGACCGCCGGCTCCGTACCGCCCCCGCGCATCCCGCCACGCCTCGATGATCCGCGTCACGTCCTTCGCCGCCGCCGCCCCGCGATCCTTGAAGGCGAAGCTGCGCCGGAGATTCATCGGACAGGCCCCGCGCAGTCCCATGAAGCCCGCGTGCATCTCGTTCGACAGGGCCCGCGCCAGCGCCCGGGCGGCCCGATCGCGCGGCCAGACGTCGTGCTCGGGGAAGATCTCGGCGAGATATTCGATGATCGCCAGCGTCTCGTGGACGTGGAGATCGCCGTCCACGAGGCACGGCACTTTGCCCGAGGGCGAGAACTTCAGCACCGTCGGCTTGAACTCCGGCGTGTCGAGCGCCACCGGGATCTCCTCGAAGGGCATGCCGAAATGGGTCATGAGCAGCCACGGCCGGAGCGACCACGACGAATAGCGCTTGTTGCCGATGACGAGCTTCAGGTCGCTCATGTGTGTCTCCTTCTCTTCCTCGCCCGACGCTCGCATCGGGGCTCCGGCCTGTCCAACCGATTTTTCTGAAGCGCATCATCAATCACGCTCACGCGATCGACGCCGCCGCTCGTCCGTCGATCGTGGCGCTGCGATGGCGACGCGGCCGCGGATCATCCCTGCGATCTCTCGCGTCTCTTCACGCGCCGCGCGACCGGCCTCGACCCACCGTGACCGCCCTCGCGGTCGAAAATGCCGCACCTTTGCGCCCGAGGCCCCGCCGCCACGCCCCTCGAGGGTCACGCCCAGTCACGCCGGCGTGATGAGGAAATCATGGCAACCGTATGATGTCGAATGCCTTTTTGCGCATGACACCTGCCTGGTCCGGCGAATTGTGCGGGACGGAACCCGGGGACATGTTCGCCTCACCGATCGGCGAGGGGGCGACCGATCGGAGTGAAACACAGGAGGACGTCATGTCCCGCAGGTTCGAAATCACCGTTCTCGCCGCCGCTCTGGCCATCGCCGCCCCACTCGGATCCGCCTTCGCCGCGACCAAGCATCACGGGGCCACCCCGCAGCCGATCGTCACCGAGCCGCAGGCCGCCGTGGCACCCGCCGTCGACGGCTGGCTCGCCGCCAACGGTGCGGCCGCCGTCCAGCGCTCCGTCACCCTGGAGCAGGCCGAGCGCTCCGGCCACGGCGGCGTGGGCGGCACCAACTGAAGACCGCCGCCTCGGCGGCCTCACCACGGCGACCCGACGGGTCGCGGAGAAGGGCCGGACTCGTCGTCGTCCGGCCCTTTCGTCTTTCGTCCGATTCCGAAGCGCCCTATCTTCCCAGACATGATCTCCTTCACGCTCCTCGATCTCCTCGCCTTCATCTGGTTCCTGCTCGCCTGGGTCGGCGTCGGCTTCGTCGTCGACCTCACCCGCATCGGCGGTCCGTCGCTGTCGCGGCTGATGGACGAAGAACGACGGCAATGGATGCGGCAGATGGCGGCGCGCGAGGTGCGCATCGTCGACACCGCGATCATGGCGAGCCTGCAGAACGGCACCGCCTTCTTCGCCTCCGCCTCGATGATCGCGCTCGGCGGCGCCTTCACCCTGCTCAACCAGACCGACCGGATGATGGAGATCTTCCACGACCTCCCCTTCCATCTCGCCTCCTCGAAGAGCGAGTTGGAGGTCAAGATCGTCATGCTGGTGGTGATCTACGGCTACGCCTTCTTCAAATTCGGCTGGGCCTATCGGCTGTTCAACTACGCCGCCATCCTGATCGGCGCCGTCCCTCCGGCCCACGATCCGGACGTTGCGGAGCGCGAGCGCGCCATCGTCCGCGCCGCCGACATGCAGATCGACGCCAGTCATCATTTCCATTGGGGACTGCGGGCGCTGTTCTTCTCCCTCGGCCTCTTCGGCTGGTTCATCGACGCCCGCGTCTTCCTGGCGACCACCACCTTCATTCTGGCGGTGTTGTTGCGGCGGCAGTACCTGTCGAAGGCGCGCCGGGCGCTGCTCGTCCGACACGGCCGCGACTGACCCCTCAGGGCCGGGGCACCAGATCGGCGACCCGCCCGGCGATCCGATAGCCGAGGATACCGAGCCACTCCTTGGCCGCCATGTCGGCGCTCATCAGCCCCCACAGCATCGGCGGCCGCCAGCCGACCCGCCCGGTGGTGGCATAGGCCGCCGGCCGGGCGACGACGCCCGACCAGCCGGCGCCGCGGAAGGTCGCCATCGCCCGCGGCATGTGGAAGGCGGTCGTCACCAGCCACCAGTTCGCCCCCGGCGTCGGCTTCACCAGATCGCGGCTCGCCACGGCGTTCTCGTAGGTGGTCCGCGAGGTCCCCTCGAGCACCATCCGCTCCGGCGCCACGCCGAGCGCCACCAACAGGCGCTTCATCAGTTCGGCTTCCGAATGGTCGACCTCGTAGAGCAGCGCGTTCGATCCGCCGGAAAGCACGATCGGCACTTCCGGCCAGCGCTTCGCCATCTCCGCCACCTCGAAGGTCGCCGCCACGCCCTCCCCGACGCCGATCACCCCACGCGCCGAGATCATGCGCGCGTCGGTGAAGCCGCCGAGCAGAATGATCCCGGCCGGCGCCGCCGCATCGGCCGGCGGCAGAGGGAAACGATCCTCGAGTTCGGTGAGCGCCAGCGGCCCGATCGGCGTCAGGGCGAGGACGAGCAGGAGCGCCACGCCTGTCCCTGCGACCGCGCGGCCGAAGCGCCGCAGCCCGACGGCGAACGCCAGGAGCCCCGCGGCGGTCAGGAACACCACGAGGCTCGACGGCTGCGCAAAGAAGAAGAACAGCTTGGACAGCGTGAAGAACATGGCCCGTCCCCTCCTCGGCCCGGCGGCATCCGCACGAACGGCGAGGGCCTCTCGCGAGGCCCTCGGTATCGAGATCGTCCGGACCTCTCGCGAGGTCGCACCTGGGGTCGGCGGGCCTCTCGCGAGGCCCTCGCCGAAATCGGGCGCCGCGGCGCCGCGCCTCAGCCGAGGTCGGAGATGGTCTTGATCACCCGACCCACCAGACCGTATTCGATCCCCTCGTCGGGACCCATCCAGTAGTCGCGGTCGGTGTCCTTCTCGATGCGCGCCAGCGGCTGGCCGGTCGCATCGGCGAACATCTGATTGAGGCGATCGCGCATCTTGATGATCTCGCGCGCCTGGATCTCGATGTCGGTGGCCGGGCCACCGGCGCCGCCGGACGGTTGATGCA
>ERZ1645187.3079-NODE-3079-length-14210-cov-11.373154_pt1 | contig 14210 bp, 14 predicted proteins | sample MGYA00575352_ERZ1645187 | MGnify/ENA primary metagenome ERZ1645187 (study PRJEB40837, sample SAMN11349314) | freshwater sediment metagenome | isolation source: river sediment | host: Sediment | place: India: Wazaribad , New Delhi | collected 2017-02-21 ...
CCCGACGACGACGAGGGTGACCGCGGCGCCGTCCCCGACGCTCCTCTCGACCTTCACCGGTGACGTCACGACGCGCGCGCTCACCCCGACCAGGGTGACGCCGTCGAGCCGGACCTCCATCACCACCGGCGGCGGCGAGATGATGGCCGCCCTGATCAAGATCAACACGGCGGAGGCTCGCTGCCAGGCAGATCCGACGGCGGTGCTGCCGGTCGTGCGCATCAACTCCGAGGCGGTCCCCGCCGCGGTCGGGCCCTTCTTCGACGATCAGATCATCAATGCCGCGATCGTCATGAGCGCAGGTCTCGAGATGGGCGTCCCCGAGCGGGCCATCGTGATCGCGGTGATGACGGCGATGGGTGAGAGCGGCCTCCGCGTGGTCGACGAGGGCGAGGCGATCGGACCGGACAACGCCGGCCTGTTCCAGCAGGGCGCGGGCGGCACGTGGGGCAGCCACGAGGACCGTGCGGACCCGAAGACCTCCGCCACCAGCTTCTACCGTGAACTCCTCGCCATCGACGGCTGGGAGACCCTGGAGCCTGCCGACGCCGCGAACGCCGTGCAGAAGGGCGCCGACGCCGCCATCTACGGCGAGTTCTGGGACGAGGCCACCGAGATGGTGACGAGCCTCTCCGAGACCGCCGCCGTCACGGCGCGCGTCGAGCCGTGCGTGACCGAGCTCGGTGCCCTCGGCGCCGGGTCCGGGGCGTGGGTCAGCCCGGTGGTGGGCCGGGCCACCTCCAGCTTCGGCTACCGGGTGCACCCGGTGCTCGGCATCGCGGGCGCACACACCGGCACGGACATCGCCGCGAAGTGCGGGACCCCCGTGGTGGCGGCCCGCGACGGCATCGTCGTGTGGTCCGGCGGTGGGATCCAGGGGCGGACCGGGAACCAGGTGGTCATCTACCACGGGGACGGGGAACTGACCCGGTACGGCCACCTGCTCAGCGGTTCCGTCCTGGTCACGGTGGGAACGACGGTCAAGGCGGGCGACAGGGTCGCCAGCGTCGGCGGCGACCGGCGGCTCGACCCGCTCGGCGCCGGCAACTCCACCGGCTGCCACCTCCACTTCGAGACGAACGCGAACAACGGGGGCACCGCGCTCGATCCGGTTGCCACCATGAGGGAGCACGGGGTCACGCTCGGTGCCCGCTGAGCATCGCGGTACCCGCGCAGGGGTCACCGCACTGTGGGCGGCGTGCGTCGCCCTCGTCGCCGCCACTCCCATCGCGGGTGGGATCGGGTCCCTGGCGCAGCCCCCCGACGACGGCGGCGCACCCGCCTCCCTGGGCGACGCCTGGGGTGACCTGATGGCGGCGGCACCCGCCCCCGGTCCGACGCCGTCGCCACGGCCCACCGGCGACGGCGAGGACGTGGTCCGCCCCGGCGATCGCGTGGTGGAGGCCGATCTCCTCTCTGCGCCCGTCCCCTCGCTGTGCGGGCACCCGGAGGGGACTCTCGAGGACGGGCTGCTCCCGGGTCTCGAGGAGGGCGTGGTCTGGATCTTCACCACCGAGTTCGGGAGCATCCCCGGGGGTCGTGCCGCGTACGGCCCGCTGGGCGACGGACCCGACGCCGGCGCCGCCGTGGCCGTCTACTGTGACCGCGGGGGCGTGGCGTGGCCCGAATCGGTGGTGGTGTACGGGCCGGGACCGGAGTACCTCGGACACGTGGTGCTCTCGGACCTCGCACCCGGCCGGCAGCGGGTGGAGTGGATCTCCATCTCCGGACGGGTTGTGACCGTGCGCTTCACCGACACGTACGCCGCGGACGAGTCCGGCAGTCGCGGGCGGTTGGACGGTACCGTCGAGCTTACGCTCGAGGACGGCGAACTGGTGGTCGGGGAGCCCGAGTTCGTGGACGAGCGGCCCACGGCGCAGGAGGCGCTGCGCGCGGCCCAGGCCGGGGATACCGACTCCCTCGGCGCCATCGCCACCTCGGACGCCGCGGCCGAGCTGCTCCGCCTGGTGGAGGAGGCGCGTGCGGCGGTCTCGAGCCCCACGCCGGGAACGGAGACGTCACCCTCCCCGACGCCGTCGGGAGAGCCCACGCCGTCGGGTGCGCCCACGCACGTCCTGCCACCCGGGGAACTGGGGGTGGGGGAGTGCACGAGTCCACTCGCCGGGGCCCCGGACGGGGCGCGCGCGACGTGCACCCTCGTCGACTCCGGTGGGGTGGTGGCCCACCTGCACCTGAACCGGTTGCGGTTCGCCACCTGGCAGCTCATCGAGGTGGGTCAGCCGCCGTCCGACCTCCTGGCGAGCTGACGCGCCTCGAGGTCGAGGAGGGCCGCCTTCGTGGCCAATCCCCCGGCGTAACCGGTGAGGGCCCCGGCGATGCCCACCAGGCGGTGGCAGGGCACGATGATCGGCAGGGGGTTGCGCCCGGCGGCGGCGCCGACGGCCCGGGCGGCGCCGGGCATCCCGAGGGCAGCGGCGAGAGCTCCGTAGCTGGTGGTGGCGCCGTACGGGATGCGCGCCAGCTCGGCCCACACCCGCTGCTGGAACGCGGTGCCCCGGGGGCGGGTGGGCAGGTCGAACGCGGTGCGTGTCCCGGCGAACCACTCGTCGAGCTGGGCGACGACGGCGGCGGCGGCGGCGTCGTCGCGCGGCCCCCAGGTCGCGGGGTCGGGGGCGTGACGGGCGCCGGGGAGGACGAGGGCGGCCAGCGTGCCGTCGTCGTCGAGGACGAGCGTGAGCGGGCCGACGGGGCTGGGATGGATGCGGTGCATGGGGCCTCCTGACGCACAAGGGTCGCGCACCGGAGGCCGCGGCGCCAGTGGCAGCAGTTGGCAACTTGCCCCGGCGGCATGGTCCGGCGACCTAGGCTCGAAGCGAGCGAAGACGGAGGCGGAGTGGCCGGCCGTCCGCTGCACGTCTCGAAAAGGCCGCAGGAAAGGGAACACACCATGGAACTTCGTGAGGATGCCCGCTGGGCACTCGTCGTGCCGACCTCGATGGGGGTGCGCATCACCCCCGAGAACCGGCAGCCCGTCCACACGGCGCAGAACTTCCTGATGCAGGTGACGTCCGCGGAGACCAACGTCGCGTCCGTGGTGTCCTACCTCGGCGAGCCGACGAAGGTGCTGACGGCCTTCGTCGAGGACTCCCCGATCTCCGCGATGATCAAGTCCAACCTGCGCGCCCGCTTCATGGAGTTCGAGGGCCCGGACCTGCCGCAGGGTGACGCCTGGGGGCTGCGCCACCAGTTCAACATCGCCGACTCCGGCTTCGGTGGCCGTGGCCCGCGGGTGTGGAACGACCGCTCCGGCGAGGTGGGACGCGAGCTCAAGGTGGAGGACTTCGACCTCGACCGCCTCTTCGGCGAGGAGGGCGTGAAGATCCTCCACATGTCCGGCGTCATCGCCGCACTCTCCCCCTCCACCTCGACCTTCTGCGTGGAGCTCGCCAAGGCCGCGAAGAAGCACGGCACCGTGATCGCGATGGACCTGAACTACCGCGCCTCCTTCTGGAAGGGCCGCGAGGAGGAGCTCTCGAAGGCGTTCCACGAGATCGCCGAGGTCTGCGACATCCTCTACGGCAACGAGGAGGACTTCCAGCTCTGCCTCGGCATCGAGGGCCCCGAGGCCGGTGGCAAGTCCATCGACGAGAAGATCGAGGACTTCAAGACCATGATCGGGCGGGTCAAGGAGGCCTACCCCGAGGCCAAGTACATCGGCACGTCGCTGCGTGAGGTGGTCTCCGCCAACCACCACAAGTGGGGCATGGTCCTGTGGAACGAGGGCGAGTTCGTGGTCTGCCCGCTGCGGGACATCGACGTCATCGACCGCATCGGCGGCGGCGACGGCTCCGTGGGCGGCGTGCTCTGGGGCATCCTCAAGGGCTGGGACGTGGAACAGTGCGCCCAGTTCGGGTGGGCGACCGGCGCCCTGGCCGCGACCTCGCTGCTCGACTACGGCGCTCCCGCCGACGAGGAGCAGGTCTGGGCGATCTGGAAGGGCAACGCGCGCGTGAAGCGGTAGGTTTCCGCGCTCCGAGACTCCAACGGCGTCCGCAGGCTCGACCTGCTGGCGCCGTTGTGACGTTCTGGGACGCCTGGCGTGGGGATGGCCGGGCAGCAAGCGATGTACTTAGCAAAGGTAATGAGCTAGACTAAGTAATTGCCATGAATCACCCTCTCGCAGCGATATCCTCACCGCCCGCCCCACCCGCCACCTCGACGACGGCGCCCGCCGCGACGTCGTCGTCGGCTGACCTGGCCACCACCCTCCGGATGGCGACCATGCGGCTCTCCCGCCGGCTCCGGAGCGAGAACGTCTCCACCTGCACGGAGGCGCAGTACGGCGTGCTGGCCAGCCTCGTGCACTTCGGTCCGATGAGTCCGGGCGAACTGGCGGAGCGGGAGCGGGTGCAGGCGCCGACGATGACGCGGACGGTCGCCTCGCTGGAGGACCTCGGGTACGTGATCCGCACGAAGCACGCCACCGATCGCCGCCAGGTGGTGGTCACCGTGACGGATGCGGGCCGGGAGGTCGTCGAGGAGACCAAGCGGTGGCGGAACGCCTGGCTGGACGAGAACCTCGCGGGGCTCACCGCCGAGGAACGTGAGACGGTCCGCAGGGCCGCCGAGATCATCCTGAGGGTGACCGAGCTGTGAGCCGCACCTTCCACTCCCTGAAGTTCTTCAACTACCGGCTCTGGTTCATCGGCGCGCTCGTGGCGAACGTGGGCACCTGGATGCAGCGGGTGGCGCAGAGCTGGCTCGTGCTCACGGTGCTGACGGACAACGATGGGTCCGCGGTCGGTATGGTGATCGGGCTCCAGTTCCTGCCGGTGCTGCTGTTCAGCCCGTACGCGGGCGTGCTCGCGGACCGGCTGCCGCTGCGGAAGCTGCTGATCACCACGCAGGTGCTGCTCGGTGTCCTGGCTGGTGCCCTGGGTGCGATCGTGCTCGGCGGGGTTGCAGAGCTGTGGCACGTCTACGTGTTCGCATTCCTGCTCGGCGTGATCGCCGCCTTCGACGCGCCTGCGCGGCAGACCTTCGTCGGCGAGATGGTGCCACAGGACTCGCTCCCGAACGCGGTGGCCCTGAACTCCACGTCGTTCAACATCGCGAGGCTGATCGGACCGGCCGTGGCGGGGTTCCTGATCGCCGCCGTCGGCACGGGCTGGGTGTTCGTGATCAACGCGGTGACGTTCGCGGCGACGATCGCCAGCCTGGCGCTCATGCGCCGGAATGAGCTCCACCCCCTGCCGCACTCTCCCCGCGGGCGCGGCCAGGTCCGCGAGGGCATCGCCTACGTGCGGGGCCGAAGCGACATCATGGTGATCATGCTCGTGGTGAGCGTGGTGGGGGCCATGGGACTGAACTTCCAGCTCACCTCGGCGGTGATGGCCACCGAGGTGTTCGGCAAGGGCGCGGAGGAGTACGGCATCCTCGGCTCGGTGCTGGCGATCGGCTCGCTCACCGGGGCCCTGATCGCCGCACGGCGCAGGCATCCCCGGGTGCGGATCGTGATCGCGGCCGCGTTCGCCTTCGGCGTGGTGTCCGGACTGATGGCCATCGCGCCCACGTGGGAGCTCTACGTGCTGTCCTGCGTGCTCGTGGGGTGGACCTCGCTGACCATGATGACCTCGGCCAATGCCACCGTGCAGATGACCACGGAACCCGGGATGCGCGGCCGGGTGATGAGCCTCTACATGATGGTGTTCCTCGGCACCACGCCGGTGGGCTCGCCCGTGGTGGGCTGGATCGCCGACACCTGGGGGGCCCGCTGGTCGGTGGGGGCGGGTGCGATCGCCTCCGTCCTCGTCGCGGTGGTCGCCGCCGTGTGGGTGGGGCGGTCGTGGCGCGTCGAGATCTCGTACTCGCTCCGGCGCCGGCCGTACCTCGTGATCAGCGGTCCGACCGAGCGGTATGCGGTGGAGATGGCGGAGCAGGCGGCCGCCGCCCAGGTGGAGGAGCGGGCGTAGGGCCCGGACCGGACTCCTCCGGAAGCAACCCCTTGAAGCTGTCACACCCCGGTGGCAGGCTCTGCGCATGGAACCACGAGCCTTCCAGGTCACGTTCGACGCCCACGACCCCGCGGCGCTCAGCCGCTTCTGGGCCGAGGCCCTCGGTTACGAGCTCGACCCCCCACCCGAGGGCTACGACTCCTGGCCCGACTTCCTCCGTGCCCGCGGGGTCCCCGAGGAGGAGTGGAACAGCGCGTCCGCCCTCCACGACCCCACCGGCGCCGGACCACGCCTCTACTTCCAGCGCGTGCCGGAGTCCAAGATGGCGAAGAACCGCGTCCACCTCGACCTCCGGGCCGCCCCCGGCCTCCGCGGCGACGAGCGCATGGCCGCCCTCGAGTCGGAGTGCGCACGCCTGATCGAACTCGGTGCCACGCGCTTCCGGCGTTTCGAGCCGGACTGGCGGTCCCTCGGCTTCATCGTCATGCAGGACCCGGAGGGCAACGAGTTCTGCCTCGATTGACGACGACGACGGCGCCACCGCCGCCGCGTGGGCGTGCGGGGCGCCGTCGTCGGCGGGTCAGCTCAGGCTGTCCAGCACCGCCTGGAGCATGCCGCCGATCGTGACGGCGACGTCCTTCATCGCGGCATTGCCGGTGAGCTCGTGCATCGTGGCCGGGTCGATGGCCTCGACGATCGTCTGCTCGCCCGCCGACCGCACCACCACGTTGCACGGCAGCAGCACCCCGATGGAGGGTTCCGCCTGCACCGCCTTGTAGGCGTTCGGCGGGTTGCAGGCCCCGAGGATGACGTGCGGGGGGATGTCCACGTCGAGCTTCTTCTTGAGCGTGCCTGCCATGTCGATCTCGGTGAGCACCCCGAAGCCCTGGGCGGCGAGGGCCTCCCGGGTGGCGGCGAGGGTCTCGTCGAACGGGCGGTTGACGGTGGTGCTGAGGGCGTAGCCCATGGGTGTCTCCTTAGCCGAAGTTCTTCTCGTACAACTCGAGGAAGCGGTGGTAGCGCCCGTCGTATTCCCGTACCCACGAGCGCGTGGGGGAGATGGTGTCCCCTGCCTCAGGGTCGGCGCGGGGCACGTCCGGCGCGAGCGTCTCGAGGGCCATCAGCGCGCTGCCGCGCAGGGTGGTGCGCTTGAGGCTGATCGGGACCAGTGGCTTGTCCAGCACGTTCGCCACCACGGTCAGCCACGACGGCAGGAGCTGGGCGATCGTTCCCGCCGCGACGATCCGTTCGATCCCCGGCGCCACCGTGTCCAGTTGGTCCACCACGCGCCGGTAGCTCAGGGCGACGCCGTCCATCGCCCCGCGGTAGAACTCGGCGGCGTTGGTCCCGGGGCCGATGTCCGCCACGATCGCGCGGGCATCGCCGCGCCAGCCGGTGGACCGTTCGCCGGCGAGGAAGGGGAGCACCACGGGGGTGTCCGGCGTCGGGGGCCTCGCGAACCAGTCGTTGCGGTTGCTGCGCGTGGGGAGGGGGGTGACGGTGTCCAGCCAGGACACCACGTGCCCGACATCGCTGAGCGCCCCGCCGATCAGGGAGCGTTCCCGGTCCACGCGGTAGCTCCACAGTCCGCTCGGGACCCTGCCTTTGATGGCCTTCCCCAGCACGCGTACGGCCCCGGCGCCGGAGGCGGAGATCGCCATGGTGCGCTCGTCGGAGGCGCCGGGACCGAGGTTGGAGGCCAGCCCGTCCGGGATCGAGGGGAACCAGACGGCTCCAGCGAGGCCGGGCCACCGCCGGGCGATCCGGCGCGGGATCTTCGTGAAGGGCTGGTCCGGCAACCGGATTGGGTTGAAGTACTCGTCATGCAGGCCGAGGAGGTCGAGCAGTTCCTCGTCCCAGTCGATGGTCTGCCGGTTGATCAGCCCGCCCCAGGCGGCGGTCGCGAGTGCGACGCCGTGCACGCCAAGCAGGCGCAGCTGCACGTACTCCCCGATCGACATCCACCACCGGGTCAGTTCGAACGTGTCCGGCTCCACCCGCTTCAGCCAACGCAGCCGCCCCGGGAGGTACGAGGTGTGGAGCCGCGCCCCGGTGCGCTGCTGGAGCTCGTCCTCGTCGACCAGGCCGCGCAACTGCTCCACCTCGGGGGCGCAGCGTGTGTCCGCGTAGGTGTAGCAGGGGGTGACGGCGGCGTCGTCCTCGTCAACGCCCACGAGCGAGGACGCGAAGGTGTCCATCGCCACCCCGGCCACCCGGCCGGCGAACTCCGGGCGGGCGACGGCGTCGAGCACGGCCGCCACCTCGTGGACGATCTGGTCCGGGCTGATCTCGCTGCGGCCCTGCGCGTTGGTGCGGAACGAGTGGTCCACCTTGATGCGGGTGCGGACGATGGGCCGGCCGGTGGCGTCGAAGATGCCGCCGCGGGTGCCGGTGGAGCCGATGTCGAGGGCCAGGACGAACGGTTCCACGGCCTTGCCTGCCGGGACGGCGAACGACTCAGCCATGTTCGTCTCCGGTGGCGTCCATACCCGATGCTAACTGGCGTGCCGCCGGCGCGTCCGGGCCTCCGGCGGGGCCTTCTGCGAACACGGAGACTCCGGATTGCTTGGGAGGGGTGGTTTCGGGCCTCCGGAGTGGTTGGGAGACTCCGGATTCCCGGGCTACAGCAGGAACTCGAACACCGGGGAGTCGGGGGCGAGCTTGTCGATCTGGAGCGGGCTGGCCTCCATGTTGGCCAGCAGGCTCGGCAGGGCGTCCGCCCGCGCGAGGTCCACGCCCACGAGCGCCGGCCCGGTCTCCCGGTTGTTCTTCTTGACGTACTCGAAGAGGACGATGTCGTCGTCCGGGCCGAGCACGTCCTCCAGGAAGTGACGCAGCGCGCCCGGCTGCTGCGGGAACGTCACGAGGAAGTAGTGCCGCAGCCCCTCGTGCACGAGCGAGCGTTCGAGGATGTCCGCGTACCGGGAGACGTCATTGTTCCCGCCGGACACGATGCACACCACGGGACCCTGGGGCGCGCGCGGCAGGTACCCGCGCAGGGCGGCGGAGGCCAGGGCACCCGCCGGCTCCGCGATGATGCCCTCCACCTGGTAGAGGTCCAGCATCTCGGAGCAGACCGCCCCCTCCGGTACGGCCACCACCTCGTCCACCAGATCGCGCGCCACGGCGAACGGCACGTCGCCCACGCGGCGCACCGCGGCGCCGTCGACGAAGCCGTCCACCTTCGCCAGCTCCACCGGGCGCCCGGCAGCGAGCGCGGCCTGCAGGGACGCCGCCCCCGCCGGCTCCACTCCCACGATGTGCACGTCCGGGTAGAGGTGCCGCAACCACACGGCCACGCCGGCGACGAGCCCGCCGCCCCCCACGGGCACGAGCACCGTGTCGATCGGCTCGGTGAGCTGGTGCGTGATCTCCCACGCCACGGTGCCCTGGCCGGCCACGATGCGCGGGTGGTCGAACGGCGGCACGTACACCGCCCCGCTCTCGGCAGCGAACTCCTGGGCCGCGGCGGACGTCTCGTCGAACACCGCCCCCGTGATCACCTGTTCCACCCAACGCCCGCCGATGTCCTGGATGCGCGCCCGCTTCTGCCGGGGCGTGGTGGCCGGGAGGTAGACCTTCCCGTGGATCTGGAGTTGCCGGCAGGCGAAGGCCACGCCCTGGGCGTGATTGCCCGCGGAGGCGCACACGATCCCGCGCGCCCGCTGCTCCGCGGTGAGCGAGGAGATGAAGTTGTGGGCGCCGCGCACCTTGTAGGAGCGGCCCACCTGCAGGTCCTCCCGCTTGAGGTACACCGGCTGCTGCACCGCCGAGGAGAGCCGGGGCGAGGTCTCGAGCGCCGTCTCCCGCACGATGGCGGTGAGATGGTGGGCGGCTGCCTGGATGTCGGCGGGCGTGACGGCCGCCGGGGAGGGGCGCCGGGTGACCGGGGGCGTGGGACTCGTGGCAGGGGTACGGGGCTCGGGGGCCATGCCTCATTGTGGCACCCGAGCCCCACCGCCCCCGTGGCGCGGGCCTACTTCAGGACGAACGTGACCCGCATGTTCACGCGGTACTCGACGATCGCGCCGTCCTCGACCACCACCTGCTGCTCGCTGATCCATGCACCCTTGACCTGGTCGAGCGTCTGGCAGGCGCGGGGCACCGGCGGGTGTCCTGTCAGGCTAGGCACGGTCCCACCACGCGGTGGTGGAGGTAATGTGCAGCGGGTGCGAAGCTTCATGCAGATCGACGTCTTCTCCACCGGCCCGCTGACCGGCAACCCGGTGGCCGTGGTCCTCGACGCCGATGGCCTCACCCACTCACAGATGGCCGCGTTCGCGCGGTGGACCAACCTCTCCGAGACCACGTTCGTCCTGCCACCCACCACCCCTGGCGCCGACTACCGCCTCCGCATCTTCACCCCCGGCGGCGAGCTGCCCTTCGCCGGGCACCCCACCCTCGGCTCGGCGTACGCGTGGCTCAAGGCGGGCGGCGTGCCCGCCACCCCCGGCCGCGTGGTCCAGGAGTGCGGGCTCGGTCTCGTCCCCCTGCGCATCTCCGACGACGGCGCGCCCGCCTTCGCCGCTCCGCCGCCCGTCCGCTCGGGCGACGTCGACGACGACACCCTCGACCACGCCGTCGCCGCCCTGGGGCTGGGGCGGCACGACGTCGTCGACGCGCAGTGGGTGGACAACGGCCCGGGGTGGCTCGGGCTGGTGCTGCGGGACGCGGCGGCGGTGCTGAACGTGCGACTGGAACCGGCCGTGGCCGGGGACCTGCGCATCGGGGTGATCGGGGAGTTCCCGGAGGTGCACCGGCCGTGGGAGGGCTGCCTGTACGAGGTGCGCGCCTTCGTGCCGTCGCTGGGCGTGCCGGAGGACCCGGTGACGGGATCGCTCAACGCGTCCCTGGCGCAGTGGTTCCGCGCAACCGACCGCGCGCCCGAGCGGTGGTCGGTGCGACAGGGGACGGTGCTCGGCCGGGCCGGGCGCGTGGACCTGACGGACGACGGCGCCGACATCTGGGTCGGCGGGCGGTGCGAGGCCACGGTCGTGGGGCTGGTGGACCTGTAGCGCCATGGTGGGCGCAGAGGTGGGCCAATCGGGCGGACTGGGGCGCGCCGTCGGCCTGGTGGAGAGGCGCGGGGCGGCCGCCCAGCTGTGGGTGGCCCGGGGCGGCGAGGTGCTGCTCGACCGGTCGTTCGGGTGTGGTGCGCACGACCTGTTCTGGCTCTTCTCCGCCTCCAAGCCGTGGGTGACCGTGCTGCTGTTCCAGCTCGTCGAGTCCGGTGAGGTGGAGTTGGACGCGCCCGTGGCGGCGTACTGGCCGCAGTTCGCGGGGAACGGCAAGGGCGGGATCACGCTGCGGCACGTGCTCGAGCACCGCTCCGGCCTCCCGACGGCGACCCGCGGGCTGGCGGGAACGGCTCGGCTGGCGGGGCGCTCGCCGTTCGCGGACGCGGGGATGGCGGTGGGTGCGCTCCGCGACTCCCTCGCGATGACGGACTGGGAGCGTTCCGTGCGGCGGATCGAGCGGGCCCGGCCGCGCTGGGCGCCGGGGGAGGTGCCGGCGTACCAGTACGTGGACTTCGGCTTCATCGTGGGAGAAGTGGTGCGGCGGGTGACGGGCGCGCCGGTGGCGGAGGTGCTGCGGGAGCAGGTGGTGGCGCCGCTGGGTCTGCGGGACACGTTCCTGGGGCTGCCCCGGACGGAACTGGGGCGGGCGGTGCCGATGCGGGGGCGCGGCGGGTACCCGCGGGCGATGGCCCGGTTCGTGAACCGGCCCGAGGTCCGGATGGCCCCGATCCCCGCTGCAGGGATCTCCACCACGGCGCGGGACCTGGGCGCCTTCTACGGCGCGCTGCTCGGCTGGAACGGCGGGCGCCTCGTGAGCGAGGCCTCGCTGCGGGAGCTGACGACGCCGTCGTGCGAGGAGGAGATCGACAGGTTCGTGCACATCCACATCCGCTGGGCCCAGGGGCTGCAGCTGGGTGGGCCGCGGCGGCCACCGATCACCTTCTCGCCGATGGGGCGGGCGAGCAGCCCGCGGGCGTTCGGGCACAACGGCTCCAACGTGGCGATCGGGTGGGCGGACCCCGATCGGGACCTCACGTTCGCGTACGTGACCAACCTCGCCACCGGGTATCTGGCGGACTACACCCACCTCGCCGACGTGGCGGATGCCGTCCTGGAGGCAGTCGGGTGATTGGCCTCGATCCCGCTCCGTGAGATTCAACGGGGGAGTGACCTGGCAGCGCTGGAGATCCTGGACTCGCGGGGCAACCCCACCGTTCGTGTGGAGGTGACCCTCGAATCCGGGGCGAGTGGTGTGGCCGGAGTCCCGTCAGGCGCGTCGACGGGCAGCCGTGAGGCGGTCGAGCTCCGGGACGGTGACAAGGCCCGGTACGCGGGCAAGGGCGTCATGAAGGCGGTGGCGAACGCCAACGGCGAGATCGCGGACCTGGTGAAGTCCCGGTCGTGGACCTCCCTCGCCGAGGTGGACCAGGCCCTGAATGAGGCGGACGGCACCGGCAACAAGGCCCGCCTCGGCGCGAACGCACTGGTGGGCGTGTCGATGGCGCTGGCACGCGCACTCGCCGCCCCGGGTGAGCTGTACACCTACCTCAACTCGGGAGTGGCCATGAGGCTGCCGGTCCCGCACTTCAACGTGCTGAACGGCGGCGCGCACGCGCCCAACTCCCTGGACTTCCAGGAGTTCATGGTGGCGCCTGTCGGCGCGCCCTCGCTCCCGGAGGCGGTCCGTGCGGGCGCGGGCGTGTACGCGAAGCTCCGCTCGCTGCTGCAGGCCCAGGGCTTCGCCACCGGTCTCGGCGACGAGGGCGGCTTCGCACCGGACATCACGCAGCCGGAGGACGTGCTCGCCCTGCTCGTGGAGGCGATCGAGGGCGCCGGGTACACGGCGGGCCGGGACGGCGTGGCGATCGCCCTGGACCCGGCATCGAGCGAGTTCTACCGGGATGGCGCCTACCACGTGGCGGGCGAGGCGCTCAGCACCGCCGACATGATCGAGCGGTACGCGGCGATGATCGCGAAGTACCCGGTGTGGTCGATCGAGGACGGCCTCGCCGAGCAGGACTGGGACGGCTGGGCTGCCATGACCGCGCAACTGGGCGAGAAGGCCCAACTGGTGGGGGACGACCTGTTCGTGACCAACCCCGCCATCATCGCCGAGGGGATCGAGAAGAAGGTGGCCAACTCGGCGCTCATCAAGCTGAACCAGATCGGTTCCGTCAGCGAGACCCTCGAGGCCATGCGGCTCTGCCGGGAGGCCGGCTACACCCAGATGGTCTCCCACCGCTCCGGCGAGACCGAGGACTCCTTCATCGCGGACCTCGCCGTGGCCACTGGTTGCGGCCAGCTCAAGACCGGGGCCCCCGCACGCGGCGAGCGGGTGGCGAAGTACAACCGGTTGTTGCTCATCGCCTCCCGCACGGACCTGCCCTACGGGCTCGGCTGACCTGACCGGGGAACGCGGCCGACGGCGGGGTGATCGCGCCGGCGTTACACCGTCACCACATACCGGTCACCCCGAGGCTCATGCTCCGTCATTCCCGGGGGTCTGTGAGCAGTTGCGTGCGCATGCGCAAGGTAGTGCTCACAGACGGGGGCGGTGGGGATGGTTGAGGGCGGGGCGGCGGGACCGAGCCGCCGGGGCGCATCAGCCCGTGAGCAGTTGCTTGCGCATGCGCAAGGTAGTGCTCACAACCCTGGGGGGAGTGGGGGAAGGGTGCGGCGGCGGAGTCGGACCGTCGGGTAGGGGTTCAGCGTGCCCCCAGCCAGAGGCCCACGACGGCGGCGGCCACGCTCGCCACCATCGTCCCCGCTGCGTAGGCGGCCGCGGCCCAGCGCCGCTCGGTCCGCACCAGCCGGAACGCCTCGACGCTCGCGGTCGAGAACGTGGTGTACCCGCCGAGGAACCCGGTCCCGGCGATCGCGACCAGGTCGCCCGCCGCGTGCCCGGACGCCCAGCCCACCAACAGCCCCAGCAGCAGCGAACCCGTCACGTTGATCAGCAGCGTCCCGAGCGGGAAGCGCGTGGGATTGCGCTGCGAGACCACCGCATCCACCCAGAAACGCGCCGCCGCGCCGAGCCCACCCGCGAGGGCCACGAGCAGCCCCGTCACCGCGCGGATCCAGACGTCACGGCTCCGCGCGTCACGGCGCGCGCGGCCTCGAAGCCGAGCCACGCCGTCGTGAGCCCGAGCACCACGGTGGCGAGCGCGTAGGCGAGCGCGAGCCACGCCGCGCCGTCGCCGGCAAGGAGCGCCGTCTCGACGGCGAATGTCGAGTAGGTGGTGAAGCCCCCCATCACCCCGGTACCGAGGCCGAGGCG
>ERZ1645187.3080-NODE-3080-length-14208-cov-5.820109_pt1 | contig 14208 bp, 13 predicted proteins | sample MGYA00575352_ERZ1645187 | MGnify/ENA primary metagenome ERZ1645187 (study PRJEB40837, sample SAMN11349314) | freshwater sediment metagenome | isolation source: river sediment | host: Sediment | place: India: Wazaribad , New Delhi | collected 2017-02-21 ...
GCTGGCAGTATACTCAGGCGGCAGAACCGGAAGCGGCGGGCTCGCAGTATACTTCGGTTCCGGAACCGGAGCCCGAAAAAAGAACTCAAGGGGCGGAACGCCCGGCGGACAGACTGAAAAGCAGGCGTATTGCGATTCCTGTAGATAAAGAACCTGTATCGGAGTTCGTATATGAAAGCAGAGATTCCGTGAGACCGGGAGCTGCTGAAAAAAAGGCGGTCAAAACAGAAGATACTGCAGAGACGCACGAGGATGAGACCTTCGACTGTGTTCTGGAGCCGGCGGACCCGGACAGCGCGGCTATTCACGTAACCAGAACGCCGTTCTGGATCGGGAAGTCGGAAGAAGCAGACTACCGGCTGGAGAAGAGGGGAGTCAGCAGAGACCATGCCTGCATTACGAGACATTCGGACGGTGTCTTTTATATCCGTGATAACGATTCGACAAACGGGACATCGCTCAACGGAAAGCTGATAACGGATCAGAACGTGCACAGGCTCAAACCCGGCGTCAGGGTCAGCTTCTACAATTATGAATTTACGGTAATGAACGTATAGGCGGAGTGCAATGATAAAAGGTACGGAAAAGCGAAATAAAGTATATCTGATTCTTAACTGTCTGATCCTGCTATTGTTTTTTGTGGGAGAGTGGGGAAGCATAATGAAATCCGGCTATTACATATTCAGCGGAAGCGCAGCGCTTATTCCATTTCAGCTGTTTTATCTTATTTTCCACTATGACTGGGGCTTTACTCCCTTCGGCAGTGCCATTTATACCAGCACAGTACTGAGCAGATTTGCTTTATATTCGCTGTCCTTCTATGTCATTCCTGTTTTGATCTGCATCGCGCTGGTTCAGCTTTATGTTTTGAAGAGACAGGATGGATTTATACGTTTCTCAAAATACGGACTTTACGCATCGCTGATTACAGCGGCGCTTTACGCACTCGTACGTATGGTTTATATTTCGAGTCATATCGGCGGTTATCCTTCGTTATACGATGATTATGCCAGAGAAAATCCTCTGGGCTTAGGATACTGGCTCATTCTGATAATCTCGACGGTCGCAATAGTATATCAGCTTGCGGCACAAAGAGCTTCGGGACGAGGAAAAGAGGCGGCGCCTGAATTCGCTGAGGCAGCGACAGACAGCGGGAATGACAAGGCGACTGAAACGATAGGAGCCCCGGTTCCGAAAACGGGCCCAATTCAGGAGGCGGCTCCGGTTCAGGAGACAGTACCAGAGCAGGAGAAAGAAACAGTTACAGAACAGGAGATGGAGGCCGCAGCAGATGAAGCAGAAGCCCATGAGTACGACGCTTCAGAATATGTGTCTGACCGGAACGAGTCGATCGACAGTTTTAATCCGCCTGTCACCTTAAAAAACGGAGACCGGACGCTCGCGTTATATGAGCTTCCGGCTGTGATCAGTCGGGATACAGGCATGAATAATCTTGTCGTCGGTGATGAGTCTCAAGGCGGCAGACAATGCCGGATTTTAGAATATGAAGGAAATATCGTCATTAACGAACTCGACTCGACGACTGGAACCTGGCTTAATGATGAAAAGCTGGATCCGGGGAGCTATTTTATTCTTCAGGACGGCGATCGGCTTAAAGTCGGCTCCACAGAGCTTGACGTAAGCTTCGACGATATGCTCGTCAGACGTATGATTGAAAAATCGCAGAAATATAATGGAAACTGAAGAAAAAACCGAGGAGCTGCTCGACTCGAAGCTGAAAGAAAAACGTTCCCGGGGAAAAAAGAAGAACAATCCTCCGGAGAAGCGAAACGGGCGGGGAATGACGGTGAAGAAAACCGCACTAATCGTCGCGGCCGTACTTCTCATAGCCGGAGGCGGATATTTCGGGTGGAAGTATTACCGGAGCAGCCAGTATCAGAAGGAGCTGGATCTGGCGGTCAAGGCGATGGACGACGGAAAAATCGAAGACGCGATCCTTGCCTACGACAACGCAATTAAAATTGACGACAACCGTATTGACGCCTATCTGGGAAAAGCGGCGGCGGCCGTGAAATCAGGGGATATCGATACGGCGCGTTCGACCTACGACAAGCTTGTCTCGATAACGGGCGACAGCAAGTACCAGAGAATGAGCGAGAGCGCGGGAATGGGCAACACCTCCGGAAACTATGCCAACGCCGGCCTTGCGGCTTCATACGGAGACAGCGTCTACGTCGCGAATACGCCGCGCCCGGGATGTCTGACGAAAATAGACGGCAGTAATGAAAAAATGATTTTCGATCTCGGCGACGACAAGAAAATCGTGCAGAATATCAGCGTAGACGGTGACTATGTTTATTTCAGTGTCTGGAGTCTGAATAACGATATCGGAGCGGAGAGTCTCGCGAAGAACGGGATCTACCGGGTTCCTGCCGACGGCGGAGACGCGGTGCATCTGCTGACACCGACCAACGATTTCTATTATTCGAATATGGTCCTGTGGAACGGCCAGCTGTATCTGCTGTCCTACGATAAAGGCATATACAAGGTCGACACAAACAGCGGGGACATGAGCACGGTTTTCGAAGGCATGTACGAAAGTCTGAACTCTGACGGAAAATATCTGTATTCAGGGACAGACCAGTCTATTTACAGCATCGATTCCCAGGGAAATCAGAATCTCGTGACAGCCTCGAGAGGCGCCAGCTTGATTATCGCCTATCAGGACAAGCTCTATTTCGCCTCAAGCTATCGGAGCGGAGACGGCTACGAGTTGAACAGAATCAATAAAGACGGCTCGGATCTTGAAAGGATCGGTCAGAAGGTTTATTACTACACTCGTTTTAATATTTACGACGATACGATCTATATGGCCCGTAGACAGAGTATGATGAGCAGCTCAGACAATACCGTTCAGATCGAGACGTACAGTCTGGACGGTCAGAATGCCGGCACGCTCGCGTCTTTTCTGCCGTCAGATCTGATTGGGAGTCTGGACAATTCGAGTATCCAATATGTCACTGTCAACTACCCCTGCGTCGCGGGAGGGAAGCTTTATTACAGACTTTCCACAACCAGTATTCTGGACAGCGGATACAGCAATTATTTCGGAAGCATGGATCTGGACGGACAGAATAATCAGATTATATCGAACGGATAAACGGAGCTGAAAAACAGCGGAGGAAACGGACTTTTGTGTCCGTATTCCTCCGCTGTTTTTAGTTTGTTCCGACTATCAGAGCTGCTGTCAGCTGTTGCTCAGCATTTGATTCAGCTCATCCTGGTCCGGCAGACTGGGAAGACTGTTCGTACGCTTAAATTCCATTTCGTCGCCCACCGTAAGCTTGTTTCCGTCAAGAACGTAGCTGATCTCTTCGGTTCCCAGACCGCCCATACTGGACCATCCGTAGCCTGAAGAGTCCAGGTACATGTAACAATCATTTAAAGCACAGGTCAGTACTCCGTCTTCTTTTTCGACATAGGTTCCTTTTATATACTCGTATGAGGTCGTGTCATAATAATCAGATTTCGATACCGAGATCATAATGATCGTTCCGTCTTTATTCAGCTGCATATACATCTGAACCGGATCGATTCCGTATAACGATTCGTATGCCGGATCCTCAAACAGCCAGACACCCGTGATACCTCCCGAGGAACAGCCGCAGAGAGAGAATACGAGAAACAGCGAAATCAGAACCGGAAGAAGTCTTTTTTTCATTTTACTGTCCTTCTAACGTTAAGTATTTATTAACTAATTTTAATCTTAACTGGAATGCAAAACGATTTCAATCATTCTGCGCGAACTGTCATTTTTCCAGTCCGAACGGTAATTATCAGATTTGAAGAAACACACAATGTATTGAATAACAGAATAAGTCGATAAATTATTCGTTAAATTAGTAAAATATTCTTGTGTTTTAAGAAAAACTTGTTAGAATAAGATTGTAAAGATCTTTCACAAATTCATATCTCTATTGCTGTTTAAAACATAGCCGTCTAAGCGTAGTGTAATCGTTACAGGAAGACAGCCGTATACCAGTCATAGTCATATGTCAGAACACAAATTACCGGAAAACGAGGTTAGAATGAAGACCCTTTTTGTCAGGAATGTTGCGTTTCTTGTCACATGCGATGACGGCGACCGGCTGCTTGCGGATGTAAATCTCTATGCGGAAGACGGCGTTATTGTTTATATCGGAAACGAACAACGAACAGCAGACAGAGTGATCGACGGTTCCCGCCGAATCCTCTTCCCGGGCCTGGTCAACACCCATCATCATCTGTACCAGACCTTCAGCCGCAACCTGCCCCAGGTGCAGAAAATGGAACTCTTTCCGTGGCTGAAAACCTTATACGAGATCTGGAAAAATCTCGACGAAAACACCATCTGGCACAGCTCCCTCACAGGAATGGGAGAGCTCCTGAAGACAGGCTGCACAACCTGTCTCGACCATCACTATGTTTTTCCCGAAAATACAGACAACCTAATAGACACGCAGTTCAGAGCCGCGGATACTCTCGGCATGCGCTTTCACGCGACCCGCGGAAGTATGGATCTGTCCGTCAAGGACGGGGGACTGCCTCCAGACAGCGTCGTTCAGGACATCGATACGATCCTTGCGGACAGCGAACGTCTCATCTCCAGGTATCAAGATCCCGCCCGCTGCGCGATGCACCGGGTCGCTCTCGCGCCCTGCTCGCCCTTCTCCGTCTCGGAGGATCTCCTCAGGGAATCGGCGGTGCTGGCGAGATCCTACGGGGTGCGGCTCCATACCCATCTGGCGGAGACGAGAGATGAAGAGAACTTCACCCTGAGCCGTTTCGGCATGCGTCCGCTGGAATACATGGACAGCCTGGGCTGGCTCGGAGACGACGTCTGGTACGCCCACGGCATCCATTTCAACGATGAAGAGCTCAGGGAGCTGGCGAGGACCGGAACCGGCGTCGCGCACTGCCCGGTCTCCAACATGAAGCTCTCATCGGGGATCGCCAGGATCCCGGAAATGCTCAGACTGGGCGTTCCGGTGGGTCTGGCGGTAGACGGATCGGCCAGCAACGACGGTTCGAATCTGCTGGAGGAGATGCGCGTCGCGTATCTGCTGCACAGGTTAAACGGCAGCGTCAGCGCGCCCGACGGCTACGAGTTCCTGAAGATGGCGACCCGCGGAAGCGCGGCGCTTCTCGGACGGGATGACATCGGCCGGATCGAAGTCGGCGCGGCTGCGGATTTCTTTATGATCGACACGGACGAGATCTCCCTCGTCGGAACGCTGTCCGATCCGAAATCGCTGCTCTCGACAGTCGGCTATAAGGGGAACGTCGCGGTGACCGTCGTAAACGGCGAGATCGTCGTCGAAGACGGAAGGCTTACGAAGGTAGACGAGGATCGTCTGATCGCGGAAGCAGGGGAAGAAGTAAACAGGTATCTCATTTCTGATAAAGACGACGATACGGACAAAGAAATATCGGCATGATCTGACGGACGGAGCAGGTCCGTCTGCAGCCATACAATATGCAATGCGAACACTCATTGGAAATCGAACTGCATGAGCCGGAGAGCCCGGCATTACCAGCAAGGAAAGCAAGATGAAAAAAGAACACGGTAAAGTAACAGAACTCACGGGTATGCCCAGCCTCGCGCAGGCCATCCCGCTTTCACTCCAGCATGTCGTCGCGATGATCGTCGGCTGCGTCACGCCTGCCATCATCGTTTCGGGAGTCGCGGGTCTGGCGGAAGCGGACCGGATTATCCTGATCCAGTCTGCGCTGCTCATCTCGGCAGTCGCGACGTTTATCCAGCTGTTTCCGGTGCGCAAGTACATCGGCTCCGGTCTTCCGGTCATTATGGGCGCAAGCTTCGCCTATGTCCCGCTGCTCATTTCCCTGGGCAGCCGCTTCGACCTCGCCACCGTATTCGGCGCGCAGCTGGTCGGAGGCTTCGTCGCCATCCTCGTGGGCGTGTTCTACAAGAAGCTCACCCACATCTTCACGCCCATCGTCACAGGCACCGTGGTTCTGACCATCGGCCTGTCGCTGTATCCGACGGCCGTCACCTATATGGCGGGGGGCTCCGGCGCGGTCGATTTCGGAGGCGCCCAGAACTGGATCATCGCGATGATCACCCTCGGGGCCGTACTGTACTTCAATTACTTCACGAAGGGGACCATGCAGCTGGCTTCGATTCTCCTCGGGATGATCGCGGGCTATATCGTCTCGCTGTGCATGGGAATGGTAAGCTTTGATTCGGTCGGGACCGCCAGCTGGATGCAGTTCACGATGCCGATGCACTTCGGGATGAAGTTCGAGCTCAGCGCAATCCTGTCGATGTCCATCATGTATATCGTCACCTCCATCGAGGCTATCGGCGATCTGACGGCCACCGTCACCGGGGGACTGGACCGGGAGCCTGAGGATGCGGAGATCAGCGGCGGCATTATCGGAAACGGCATCGCCAGCATCATCGGGTCCTTTTTCGGCGGGCTGCCTACGGCTACCTTCAGCCAGAATGTCGGGATCGTCTCGATGACGAAGGTCGTCAACCGCAACGTCCTGGGCCTTGCCGGCGTGTTTATCCTGATCGCGGGGCTGAGCCCGAAATTCTCGGCGATTCTGACCACAATCCCGGGCAGCGTCATCGGCGGCGCGACGGTCTCCGTATTCGCGATGATCGCGATGACCGGCATGCGGCTGATCGCCAAGGCGGGATTCTCGCCGAGAAACCTGACCATCGCCGGTCTTTCCGTCGCGATGGGGATCGGGATCCTGCAGGTGGACGGTTCGCTTGCGTTTCTGCCGGACTGGGCGATGACCATCTTCGGTGAATCCTCGGTCGTTATCGCGTCCGTATTCGCAATTGTTCTGAACCTGATTATCCTGAAGGACGATAAGGGGACTGAGGAAGAAGACGGCTTAGAAGAAATAACGGCGGAGGAAGCGGTGAAAAGCTGCGGAAGAGCCGCGTATGAACCGATGACAGCGGAAGCGGAGATTATCGAGGTGAAAGAGATACCGGAGAATGAGATCGGAAGCGGGACTGAAGTTCTGGCATAGCGTATCGATGCACTATATTTCCAGACTCCAATTTGCGTCAAAAAAGGGACCCTTGCGGGTCCTTTTTGCTTTTTTGAAGATCTGATGTTCAAAAAAACGATGAAACGGGATTTGTAACTTAAAATTTTGTCCATAACATAAACATGTTACAATATAAAAAAAGTGTTACAAGGTGCGATATGAAGAAATATCTGGAAAAAACATTACATACTACAGTTCGGATAGAGAACTCTGATCATCATTTATCATTTCCTTTAATCTTAAAAAGTAAATACGAATTAAAAGAAGTATGGATAAGCGGGAAGAAATTTTTGTTTGTTGAGCCTAATGAAAAAATGAATCTGACAACATTGAGAAAACATTATAAAATGTTCGGGAAGTACAGCCAGGATGAAATTGTTTTCTTTTTCAATAAGCTTAACAGCTATACGAAAGATAGATTAATTGCGGAGAAAATGTCTTTTGTTGTAAAGGATTCCCAAATTTATCTGCCGTCCCTAGCCTTGTCATTGAAAGAAGAAAAATCAGAGATTCTAAATACTCCGGTGAAAGTATCTTCAATAACGCAGAAATTGCTGATAACTGCTATTTACGAGAAATGGTCAAATATGTCGGTTACGGAAGCGGCGGAAAATCTTGGCATATCAAAAATGAGTGTTACACGAATTTACAACGAACTGACGGGACTTGATCTTCCGGTAATCAAACGGGATGGGCGCAGCAGACTGTTTTTCTGGCAGGAAAGTACCGAAGAGTTATGGCAGCTCCTATTACCATATCTACAGAATCCGGTAAAGAGAGTATTCAGTATTAAAGCTATTCCGGACAGTGTAAAGAAACGTCCTGCTGGACTGACCGCCTTGAGTCAAATGACTATGCTTGAGGACAATCACTGTCCTGCGTATGCCATTACTACTTCCCAGATACGTGATGTTGAGATTCTATCTACTGCAGATGGTGAGGAGCCGGAGGCGGTTATTCAGGTTTGGAGTTATGAAATCAAGAGACCAGATAATTTAGACCCACTGAGTGTAATCCTTTCACTCGGCAATGATGATCGTGAAGATCCAAGAATTCAGAAAGAGCTGGATTTTTTATTGAAGGAAATATTCAATGATTAAAGGAATAGAAAAATTCAGGTTCTATTTTGACAAGTACAAAGATCAGTATGTGCTGATTGGGGGATCAGCCTGTGATCTCCTGCTGACAGAAGCAGATCTGTCTTTTAGAAGAACAAAAGATCTGGATATCGTCCTTGTTGCTGATTCTTTAACTTCAGAATTTGGAGCAGCTTTCTGGCAGTTTATTAAAGACGGGCGGTATGAAAACAGATATCGAAGTGATGGGAAGCCTCAATATTATCGGTTTGATAAACCGCAGACAAAGGATTTCCCTGTTATGCTTGAGTTATTTTCTAATTCTGCTGCATGGGAGGAGAAATCAACCAGTTTTTGTGTACCGATTCATCTGGGGGAGGATCTCTCCAGTGTATCAGCTATTTTGCTTAATAAAGATTATTATCAGCTTCTTCTTAAAGGTAGAACGGAATTAGACGGAGTGATTGTTTTAGACACGCTTTACCTCATACTTTTTAAAGCAAGAGCATATCTTGATTTAAGAGACAGAAAAGCTCGTGGAGATCATATAGACCGCCGGGATATTCAGAAACACAAGAATGATATTGCCAGATTAACAATGTTATTAACTGGCAATGAAAATTTAGTTCTCTCTAAATCGATTCAAACTGATATAAAAAGTTTTCTGGAAGATTTTCGTGAAAATCCACCGGATGTAAAAAATCTAAAAATTTCGGCGAGCATAGATGAATTAGCAGAGTTACTCGACAATATATTTTTATCTAGAGAATGATTTCTCTGGAATATTAGCAGGTATTGATGTCATGGTAACAAGTATTCCTTCTAGCATCTACCTATAACAAAAAAGGGACCCTCGCGGGTCCTTTTTTGTTACGGTTCCTTATGTTCAAAATGCCTCTGATGTCCTTCGGAATTGACCCAGCCGTCGTCGTCGCGGGCGCGCCGGTCGATATTCAGGTCGCGCATCAGCTGGAGCTGCGCCCGGGCCTTCTCGAAATCCTCCAGCTCGCTGATTTCAACGATCGCGTAGCATCCCCGTCCGTTTTTAGTCAGATATACCGGGGATCCCCTGCGAACTTCCGTTAGAACTGATGTATAATTCCGTAAATCTGAAACAGGCTTGATGTTCGGCATAAGATCACCTCCGATCTATTAATCTATTGTCAGCTTTAATATACCCGTTTAAACGAAAATGCTGTAAATTTGACGGCGAATTGCACCTGAAAACGGCATGATTTTTTGCGGCTGTCGTCATCCCTCGCCGCTTAAGATCCGTGTTTACTGAAGCTTTCGGGAGGCGACGTGTTTCTTGATCGCTTCGAATGAAGCGTCGCTGATGTCATGCTCGATTTTACAGGCGTCTTCCGCAGCTGTCTTCTCATCGACGCCGAGGGCCGTCAGGAAGCGGGTGAGCATGACGTGTCGTTCGTATATTTTCTCCGCGGTCGCGCGGCCGGTTTCAGTCAGAAGCAGCGAGCCGTCCGTGTCTGTAGTAACAAATTCACCTTTTTTCAGAAGGCCGACTGCCCGGCTTACGCTCGGTTTCGAAAAGCCCATATAGTCCCCGACGTCGATCGCGTGGACCGGTCCCTTATGTGACAGGATCAGTATTGTTTCCAGATACATTTCTCCGGATTCGTGCAGCGCCATAGCAAACTCCTTAGGTTATGTTAATTGTATTTTAGCATGTGCAGGTCCCGCCGGTTGACCGGAATACCGAGATCCTGTATAATTAATTTAATAACGAACGGAGACGTTCTTTTTTTCAGTCAAAGAGTTAGCTAAAGCTAACCAGAATCGCGGCGGCCTATTCGAGGTCCGCTTCGATGAGCGCGCTCAGGAGTATTCTCGAGGAATACACTGCTGGAAAGGACACGCTATGTCCGAAGAACTGCTGATCCGTCTCGGATCGCCGACATTAAAGGGGCTGAAGGCAGGCAGCCTGTTCACCTGTAAAATCGGAACGTGGGAGGACGATCTGAACGATCTGCGGGAGCTGAACCGCAAGCTCAGTCCGAAGGGTCTTAAAATCGTCCCGCTGAGCAGGAACGACGAACGGATGCTGCTGTACCTGTTCCGCCCGGCGCTGCTTGTACGGGAGCTGTCCCGCCCTGAAGCGGTGAGTCTTCTGGAGAGGGCGGGATACAGATGTTCCTCCTACGGAGAGTGTCTGACGGATCTTCGTAAGAAGCTCGATCCGGACCTGGAATTTCCCCATGAGATCGGACTGTTCCTGAGCTATCCGCCCGAGGATGTCGCGGCGTTTATCGAACACGGCGGAAAAGCCTGCAAGCGCGTCGGCTGCTGGAAGGTATACGGCGACGAGCAGGAGGCCCTCCGCCGCTTCGAGGCCTTCGAGCGCTGCGACAGACAGTGCCGCTGCCAGTGGAAGGACGGCTGCCCCATCGAACAGATCGCGGTGAGTCTGCCGGCCGCGTAAGAGATCAAATTCTTAACGGGTTTTATTCGCTTTCCAGCTTTGCCAGTACTACGAGAAGTTCTTTTGACTGATAGATTTCAGGCTCTTCGCAAGTTTCGACACTCAAGTAATTCTCCGTACTTTCATCCACAATAGTCATTGAATTGCCGTTCATTTTCACATGGAAACTACCAGCGTACTCATCGCCGCTTATCTTCCTGCCGCGCCATGAGCTGTCCCTTTGTTTCACGCCGCACGCGATTTTGGTATTGGTTGTGAGTACACCGTCTTCATACGTATAGGTCCCTGCCTGGTATATATAGTCCACGTCATTACTGTCGGAAGACCGGTCTACACCGTGGATTGAGAAGTTACCGTCATTGTCGAAGTTATAGTATCTTTCGTCTTCTGAACCTATGTTCATGGTTTCCGGGTCGGTGACTTTCCACCAGCCGACGACCGGGGAACTTTTACCGCATCCGGAAAGCAGCACTGTGATCAGAAACAGTGTCGTGATACAGACCGCAGACTTTTTTCGTACATTCTTCATTTCATATCTCTTCCAGTTTCTTTATATTTAATATTACTAAAAGAATATCAGAATATGAGGTTTATTAAAGAGGATCTGCCTGATCAGTCTCTTTTCGTGCATGAACGGTATATCTATTCAAATGAGACAAGATGCCAGATACCAGTACCGGAGTATTGCATTTAAACATAACAATCAAGGTTAGGATTATATAAAAATAAGAACCGTTCTTAAAAATGGAAGAATAATGCCAAAATTGTTAGATTGCCTTGACATAGTTTGAACAAACAAATATACTGTATTCAGAGTTAGACAAGGCTAATCGCCCTGCCGGAAAGGAAGCCATATGATGCCGCTTATTTTTGCAGACGTCGGACAGGAAAACACTATATTGAAGATCGGCGGGAAGCCGGAGGTCAGGAAGCATCTGGAGCACCTCGGGTTCGTACCCGGAGGACGCGTGACCGTTCTGTCTGAGATCGGCGGGAATGTCATTGTCAACGTGAAGGATTCGAGGGTCGCGGTGAGCCGCGAGATGGCCCGGAAGATCATGGTTTAATTCGTTATTTTATTTATACTCTTAATTCATATGAAGGGCTGTACATGAACACATTAAAAGGAATCAAGGTCGGAGAAACGGTGACGGTCGTAAAGCTTCATGGTCAGGGTGCGGTCAAACGCCGGATCATGGATATGGGCATCACGCGCGGAACTGAAATTCACGTGCGCAAGGTGGCGCCGCTGGGTGATCCGGTCGAAGTAAACGTACGGGGATACGAGCTGTCGCTGCGAAAAGCCGACGCCGATATGATCGAGGTCGAATAACGAGGCGGATTTCGAGAGAAATCGGGCGGAGACGGATCGGGGAATGTCCCTGTTTTTTTAAGTACAGAGGTTAGCGGATGCTAATCGGCTGATCAACAGAATTATTTATACGGAAAGTACCTCTGGATTCATATGGAGCGGCAGTTTCAAATCGGCAGATCGGGCTGATCGGCTGATCGACAGGCATAAGCTGCCGGTCGATATGAATCCGTGTTTGAGAAAGGATAAGGAATGGATATCAGAATCGCGCTGGCCGGAAACCCGAACAGCGGCAAGACGACGCTGTTTAACGCCCTGACAGGTTCCAATCAGTATGTGGGCAACTGGCCGGGTGTTACAGTCGAAAAGAAGGAAGGGAAGCTCAAGAAGCATCCGGAGGTCACAATTACGGACCTGCCGGGGATTTACTCGCTTTCACCGTACACCCTGGAAGAGGTCGTCGCGAGAAACGTGCTTATCGGCGAGAAGCCGGATGCCATCCTCAACATCGTGGACGGTACCAACCTCGAACGCAACCTGTACCTGACGACGCAGCTGGCGGAGCTCGGGATCCCGATCGTCATCGCGGTGAACATGGGCGACGTCCTGGAGAAGACCGGCGACAAGATCGACTACGATGAGCTTTCAAGACAGCTCGGCTGCAAGGTCGTTCCGATTTCCGCGCTGAAGGGCACCGGTATCGCTGATGCGGCGCAGGCCGCGATTCAGGCTGCGCATTCGAAAGAAGCCGCCCCCAGACATGAGTTCTCAGGTCCTGTGGAACACGCACTCGCTCATATCGAGGAAGCGGCGCTTCACGATATGCCGGCAGAACGCCAGAGATGGTACGCCGTTAAAATATTCGAACGGGACGACAAGGTTCTCGAACAGCTCGCCCTGGATCCGAAGATTTCCGCTCATATCGAGCAGGATATCGCGGCGGCGGAAGAGGAATGCGACGACGATGCGGAAAGCATCATCACGAACGAACGTTATGTCCGGATCGCGGACATCATGAAGAGCAGCTGCAGAAAGAAGAAGCCGGGGGCAATGACTGTCTCCGACAAGATCGACCGGGTGGTCACGAACCGCTGGGCGGCGCTTCCGATCTTCGCTGCGGTTATGTTCGTCGTCTATTTCGTCGCGGTAACGACGGTGGGCAGCTGGGCGACCGACTGGGCCAATGACGGCGTCTTCGGAGACGGCTTCCACCTGTTCGGGATCGGCTCCGCGGAGTACGCCCAGGCACAGGAGGACTATGCCGAACCCTCCGCTGCGATCACGGCGTTCGAAACAGCTGCCGAAGAAGCCGGCGTCGCTCCCTCGGAAGCGAAAGATCTGACGGCTGCCGCCTACATCTACAACGATGACGGCGAGGTCGAAGAATCCTTCCCGGTGGATTACGCGCTGTATGAAAAAGATTCGGCGATTACCGCACCTGACGCTGCGGATTACGGCATCTGGGTTCCGGGCGTTCCGGTTCTCCTGGGCGACTGGCTCAGCGCTGTCGGCGCGGCGGACTGGCTTACGGATCTGATCCTGAACGGGATTGTAGCCGGTGTCGGCGCGGTTCTCGGATTTGTCCCCCAGATGATCGTCCTGTTCTTCTTCCTGGCGTTCCTGGAATCCTGCGGCTACATGGCCCGTGTCGCGTTCGTCATGGACAGACTGTTCAGAAAATTCGGGCTTTCCGGAAAATCCTTTATCCCGATGCTTATCGGGACGGGCTGCTCGGTTCCGGGCATCATGGCGAGCCGGACCATTGAAAATGACCGCGACCGCCGGATGACCATCATGACCACGTCCTTTATTCCCTGCGGCGCCAAGCTCCCGGTTATCGCGCTCATCGCGGGCGCGCTGTTCGGCGGCGCCTGGTGGGTTGCGCCCAGCGCGTACTTCGTCGGCATTGCGGCGGTTATCGTCTCGGGGATCATCCTGAAGAAAACACGGATGTTCGCGGGCGATCCTGCTCCCTTCGTCATGGAGCTGCCGGCTTATCACTGGCCTACGGTCTCCGGGCTTCTCCGCTCGACCTGGGAACGCAGCTGGAGCTTCATTAAGAAAGCGGGAACGATTATCCTGCTGGCGACCATTTCGATCTGGTTCCTGTCCAATTACGGCTGGGATAACGGAGTCTTCGGCATGGTGGGCATGGAAGAAAGCATCCTCGCAGCCATCGGGCGCGTCATCGCGCCGATATTCGCGCCTCTCGGATGGGGTCACTGGCAGGGCGCCGTCGCGGCGGTCACGGGACTCATCGCGAAGGAAAATGTCGTCTCGACCTTCGGGGTTCTGTTCGGGAACTACGACGAGGTCGCGGAAAACGGCTGGCAGATCTGGGCGAA
>ERZ1645187.3081-NODE-3081-length-14207-cov-7.879098_pt1 | contig 14207 bp, 12 predicted proteins | sample MGYA00575352_ERZ1645187 | MGnify/ENA primary metagenome ERZ1645187 (study PRJEB40837, sample SAMN11349314) | freshwater sediment metagenome | isolation source: river sediment | host: Sediment | place: India: Wazaribad , New Delhi | collected 2017-02-21 ...
CTTCGGGCTTGCGGGTCAGCATGGTAAAGCGGACCACGTCCTTGCCGACCATTTCCACCACATCGGCCAGGGTAACGAAATTGCCCGACCGCTTCGACATCTTGAACGGCTGTCCGCCCTTGAGCAGCTGAACCATCTGGACCAGCTTGACCTCGAACGGCTTTTCCTTGCCCTCGCCCTGGGTCAGCGCGGCAACGGCGGCCTTGATCCGCTTGACCGTGCCGGCATGGTCCGCGCCCCAGATGTCAACCAGCGCGTCAGCGGTCTGCGCCTTCTGGAAGTGATAGGCCATGTCCGCGCCGAAATAGGTCCAGCTTCCGTCGCTCTTGCGGATCGGGCGGTCCTGATCGTCGCCAAAACGGGTCGAGCGGAACAGCGGCAGCTCAACCGGCTCCCAGTCTTCCAGCTGCTTGCCCTTCGGCGCTTCGAGCTGGCCATCATAGACCAGATCGTGCGCGCGCAGCCACTTTTCAGCCTCGGCGGGCTTGCCCGCAGCCTGCAGTTCCGCTTCGGAGGAGAACAGGTCATGGGCGATGCCCAGCAGGGCCAGGTCGGCCTTGATCTGATCGAGCATGGCCGCAACCGCGCGGGTGCGGAACAGGACGAGCCATTCGCTTTCCGGCGCGACGGCATATTTGTCGCCAAATTCGGCGGCCAGCGCCTGCCCGACCGGAACCAGATAGTCGCCCGGATAGAGCCCTTCCGGAATTTCGCCGACCGTTTCGCCCAGTGCTTCGCGGTAACGGATGTGGGCCGAACGGGCGAGGACATCGACCTGACCGCCCGCATCGTTGACGTAATATTCGCGAATAACCTTGTGTCCGGCCCATTCCAGCAGGCTGGCCAGCGCATCGCCCACCACCGCGCCGCGGCAATGGCCCATGTGCATCGGGCCGGTCGGATTGGCCGAGACATATTCGACGTTGACCACCGAGCCGCCGCCCATGGCCGAGCGGCCATAATCACCGGCCAGCTGGCCAATGGCCTGAAGTTCGGCAGTCCAGGCCGCCGGATCGACGCGCAGGTTGATAAAGCCGGGGCCGGCGATTTCCGCAGAAACCACGGCCGGAACCTTGCTCAGTTCGGCCACCAGCGCTTCGGCCAGAGCGCGCGGATTGGTGCCAGCGGGCTTGGCCAGCACCATCGCGGCATTGGTCGCCAGATCGCCATGCGACGGATCGCGCGGCGGCTCTACCGTGATCGCGGCGCGGTTCAGGCCGGCTGGCAGGCTGCCCGCCGCTTCCAGCGCATCCAGCGCGGCGGCGATATGGCCGGAAAAGGCAGCGTAGAGGGTCTTTGCTTCAGTCATCGAAAATGCTCTTGGCTTGGGCCGCGAAGGCCACGCAACAAAAGCGCCCCTACCGTTTAGGCAGGGACGCGGCAAGCGATGAGGGCACGCGCGCAGCGTGCCGGTTCATCGCGTGGCGTTGAAAGTCAGCTGGTCCTGGCTGAGCTGGAAGCCCACCATGACTTCGAAAGTGGCGCGGGCAACTGCGGCCTTTACGTCCGGCTGTGACAGCGGATCGATTGCGGCGTCAGCCTCGCCAGCGCGGCGCTTGCGGGTGATCCGCTCCCGGATTTCAGACGGCAGGGTCGCTTCGGCCTTGTCGACATAGGACGAACCCTGCCCGGTGGCCTGGGCGCGTTCCTGTCCATCGGCAAAGTTGATCGTGACCTGGCCGACCCGCTTGGTCACGACGGCGCGGCCACCGCGCAGGACAGTGACGAAATAGGGCACAGTCACCTGCCGCGCGCCAGCCGTATCGGTGCGGCGGGCCAGAACGTCGAAAGTGACATTGGTCAAGACCTTGTCACCGGTTTCGTTGCACTGGCTGCGCACGTTGGTCATGCTCGCCACGACATCAACATTGGCTGCCGTTGTGTCACCGGGCGTGCGGAACAGGGTGATATCGCCAGTGTAATCGGGGATGCCGACTGCCGGGCAGGCGCTGCGAAACGCCTGGATGCCCACGCCCTGATCGACCACGATGTCGCCCGAGGAACGGCACCCGGCCAGAACGGTAGCCACGGCAAGGGCGGAAATCAGGCGGAAACGAGCGGTCATCAGGGCGTCCTTAGCTCAGACTGTGGTCTTCGTGTGCATGCCCTAGCGGCGCGCGGAGCAAAGCGCTAGGGGGACCAAGATGAACGCGCAATTTCCAAGCTCGAAAAAGCCCCTGCGGCTGCTGCTGGCGGCCCCTCGTGGATTCTGTGCCGGAGTGGACCGGGCAATCGACATCGTCGACCTGGCCCTGCAACGCTATGGCGCGCCGGTCTATGTCCGGCACGAGATCGTTCATAACCGCTACGTGGTCGACAGCCTGAAGGCCAAGGGTGCCATTTTCGTCGAGGAACTGGACGAAGTGCCAGATGGCGTACCGGTGGTGTTCAGCGCCCACGGCGTGCCCAAGGCGATCCCCGCCAAGGCGACCGAGCGCGGGCTGGACTGGCTCGATGCCACCTGCCCGCTGGTTTCCAAGGTTCACCGTCAGGCCGAACGCCAGATCGAGGCCGGACGGCACATCCTGTTCATCGGGCACAAGGGCCATCCCGAAGTGATCGGCACGCTGGGCCAGGTGCCCGAAGGCACGATTACCCTGATCGAAACGGTCGAGGATGTGGCCGCGCTGAACTATCCGGAAGGCGCGCCGCTGGCCTTCCTGACCCAGACCACCCTTTCTGTTGACGACACCGCCGAAGTGGTTGCTGCGCTCCGCGCCCGTTTCCCGCAGATCGTCGGCCCCAAGGCAGAGGACATCTGCTATGCCACGTCGAACCGGCAGGCCGCGGTAAAGACCATTGCCCCGGACTGTCAGCTGGTGCTGGTGATCGGCGCGCCGAACAGCTCCAATTCACTGCGGCTGGTCGAAGTGGCCCAGCGCTGCGGGGCGCGCGGCATGCTGATCCAGCGGGCCAGCGAAATGCAGCCCGAATGGCTGGATGGCGTCGAAGTTCTGGGCCTGACTGCCGGAGCCTCTGCCCCGGAAGAACTGATTCAGGAAGTGATCACGCAGATTTCCGCCTGGCGCGAAGTGACGGTCGAACAGGTCGTCACCGCCGAGGAAAAGATGGTGTTCAAGCTGCCCCGGCAACTGGTGGACTGACATGGCCGTCTATACCAATCTCGGGGCCGAAGACCTCGCCGCGCTGATCGCGGAATTCGACGTTGGCGAACTGACCAGCGCCAAGGGCATTGCCGAGGGCGTGTCCAATTCCAACTGGCTGGTCGAAACCACTGGCAAGGACGGCGCGGGCGCGCGCTTCATCCTGACCATGTACGAATTCCGCATCGAGGTTGAGGATCTGCCCTTCTTCCTCTCGCTGCTGGATCACCTGGCGGCCAAGGCCTGCCCGGTGCCGCGCACGATCCACGACCGCTCCGGCGCGCTTTACCGCATGGTGGGTGACAAGGCGGTGGCCCTGATCGAGTTCCTGCCGGGCGTTTCGGTCAGCCACCCCACAGTGGGGCAGGCCCGCTCGGTTGGCCGCGCGCTGGCCCAGTTGCACCTCGCCAGCGCGGACTTTGCCCAGTCGCGTGACAACGCCATGGGCCTGGCCGAATCGCGCCGTCTGGCCGATGCCTGCGGCGCGGCTGGCATGGCCGAGATTGATCCGGCCCTCGCCGCTCTGGTCGAGCGCGAACTGCCGCTGCTGGAACAGGCCTGGCCCACCGATCTGCCACGCTCGGTCATCCATGCCGACCTGTTTCCGGACAATGTCCTGATGCTGGGCGATGAAGTCACCGGCCTGATCGACTTCTACTTCGCCTGCACCGATCTGACCGCCTATGACATGGCCGTCACCCACGCGGCATGGTGCTTTGACAGCGAGGGGCGCAATTTCAATCCGGCAATCTCCGCTGCCTTGCTGGAAGGCTATGAAAGCCTGCGCCCGCTGAGCGATGCGGAGCGCGCCGCCCTGCCCGTGCTGGCCCGCGTCGCCGCGCTGCGCTTTACCATGAGCCGCGCCTTTGACTGGCTGAACACCCCCGCCGATGCGCTGGTCGTGCGCAAAAGCCCGATGGCTTTTGCCCGGCGGCTGGAATTCTATGCCGATGCGGCCAATGCCGGGGTCTTCGCCGCCTCGTGAAGACGGTCCAGATCTACACCGATGGGGCCTGCAAGGGTAATCCCGGCCCGGGCGGCTGGGGCGCGATCCTGCGCATGGGCCACCATGAGAAGGAACTGTCCGGCGGCGAAGGGGAAACCACCAACAACCGCATGGAACTGACCGCCGTGATCCGCGCGCTGGAAGCGCTGAAGGAACCGTGCATCGTCCACCTGCATACCGACAGCCGCTATGTGATCGACGGAATCACCGGCTGGATCTTCGGCTGGCAAAAGAATGGCTGGAAAACTGCGGCGAAAAAGCCGGTGCTGAATGCCGACCTGTGGCAGGAATTGCTTGCCGCAACGCGCCGCCACAAGATCGAATGGATCTGGGTAAAAGGCCACGACGGCCATCCCGAAAACGAACGCGCCGACAAGCTGGCCAGCGACGCGGCGGTGGCTGCAGCTTAGTTTTTTTGCCGCACTGGTCCCCGGACTTGATCCGGGGCCAGTGCGGTTTGCTCAATATCTGTACTGCTGACTGGGTCCCGGCCTGCGCCGGGATGACAGAGCGGAAGGCAGCGGAAGGCGCCGGGATGCCCACCCCGTCACCCCGGCGCAGGCCGGGGCCCAGAGGTTCTCGCGCAAGTTGTGCCTCAGCGAAACCGCGCCGGAGCATAGGGCGCGGGATCGACCGTGCCCTGCGGCTGATCCAGCAACAGGGCCAGCGCCAGGTCCGCTGCCGCAGGCGAAGTCTGGATGCCAAAGCCCCCCTGCCCGGCAAACCAGAAGAAATCGCGCGCCGAAGGGTCAAAGCCATAGACCGGCAGCCGGTCCGGCGCGAAGGTCCGCAGGCCCGCCCAGCGGTGCTCCAGCTTGTCGATCTGCCAGTCGAGCACGGTCTGGAACCGGTCGATGGCCAAGGCAACGTCCAGTTCGTCCGGAGCCGCATCGCAGGGCACGCTGGGTGTTTCATCATGCGGGCTGAGCCACAGCTTGCCCGCCTCGGGCTTGAAATAGAACGAGCCGTCAAAGCCCAGCGTCAGCGGCAGAGTGGATGGAACAGGCCGGTCCATGCGCAGTTGCGCCACGGTGCGGCGCAGCGGGGTCATGCCCAGCGGTGCCACGCCTGCGGCCTGCGCCACCGGATCGGCCCAGGCCCCAGCCGCATTGATCAGCACCCGCGCCGCAAGCTCACGCCCGTCGGCAAGGGTCACGCGCCAGCCGTCCGCCCCATGTTTGGCTGCAACCAGCCGCGCGCGGCACAGCAGTTCAACGCCAAGCCGCTGCCCCTGCGCCAGCCACAGCTGATGCAGGCCAGCGACATCGATGTCGCAGCAATCAGGCTCAAAAGCGCCTGACCGCCATTCGTCTTTCAGACCGGGCAGGCGCTGTTCCAGTTGCGCGCGGTCCCATGCTTCAACCCGCACGCCCAGGGCCGAAAACTCGGCAATGAACGCTTCCAGCCCTGCCGCCTCATCGGCCCGCGCAATGGTCAGCGCGCCGCGTTCGGTCAGGACGCCGTGCTGGTCCAGAAAGGGGCGCGATGCCGTGGTCAGCGGCTGGACCATCGGCCCGCCATAGCTTTCGGTCCAGAACGCGGCAGAGCGGCCCGTCGCGTGATAACCTGGGCGATCCTCCGCCTCGATCAGCGCCACCCGCCCATGCGGCGCAAGCCCCGCGGCAAGCGAGGCTCCGGCCATGCCGGCGCCGATAATCGCGAAGTCGAAACGCTCGCTCACGATCCGGCCCGCGCTCCGACAATACGGTTCAGGAAAGCGTCGCACGCCCGCAAGGCCCGGTCGCGGACATGGTCTGCCTCGCGCAGGATTTCGTGGCGCGCTTCCTTGCCGAAATGGACCATCTCGCAATCGCGCAGCCGCTCTGCCGCGCGGGCAATCGCCTTGAACCCGACCAGCTGATCGTTGTCCGTGGCCAGGATCAGCACCGGGGTCTGGATCGCTTCCAGCAGCCCCGACGAGGCCAGCAGCCGCATCGAGGCATAGGCCCGCTCGACCCAGCCCCACGATCCCGGCCCCATGGTCAGTTCCGGGCGGGCCTGCCGCCAGAAAATCTCGTCGTTATAGCGTTCGGCATCGTGGGTGAGCAGGTGGATGCGGTCTTCCGGCGGCTGGCCCGGCTTTTCGCTCCATTTCCACGCCGGGCGGCGCGGATCGCCCAGCGCCTTCATAACCTTGGCCGCCTGATGCATCAGCACGTCGGGCAGCACGCTGGCGACAAAGCCCAGCATCGGCGCGCTGAGCAGCAGGCCATCGGGATCGACCTGCTGTTCGGCCAGAGCGCGCAGGACGATGTGGCCGCCCATCGAATGTCCGGCAAGGATATGCGGCCCCGGCGTTTCCGCCTTCCAATGCTTCCACAGGGTGCCCAGATCTTCGACCCAGGTGGCGAAATCGTCGATATGGCCGGTCACCGCGTCAAAGCCGAGGCGGCCCGACCCGGCCTGTCCGCGCCAATCGGAAGCCGTGACATTCCAGCCCTGCCGATTCCACTGGTCCAGCGTTTCGAGGTACTTTTCGTAGAAATCCCCCCGCCCGGGCAGGAACAGGATCGAGCCTTTCGGAGCAGCATCGGCGGTCCAGTCGATCCGGCGAATGGCATGGCCATCACCGGCCAACCAGCGGGATTCACGCGCCGATTGTGGAATGGCGCGGCGGTCGCAGGCTTCTCGCTCTTGGCTAATGTCGCCCTCCTGAGGGTAGTTACTTTTTAGTAAGTGATGACTTTTACACAGGCTCCCGAACAGGGGGCCATCAATGCCAGACACGGATTTCCGTTATCTTTTGCTCGCAGGCTTGGCAATTGCGCTGGTGACGGCGGCCATCACCGATTTACGGCGGCGCCAGATCGACAATTGGCTGAACGCGGCCATTGCCCTGGCTGCACCGCTCTATTGGTGGGCATCGGGCCTGTCGCTGTGGCCCGGCGTGGCAATCCAGATCGGCATGATGCTGGTGATGCTGTTCGGCTTTGCCCTGGTCTTTGCCCGTGGCGGCATGGGCGGCGGCGATGTGAAACTGCTCGCCGCGCTGGCGCTGTGGCTGCCGCCGATGGTGCTGTTCGGCGTGATCTTCCTGACCTCGCTGGTTGGCGGGGCCATGTCGATGGTATCCGGCGCACGCAACCTCAGCCTGAGCAAGCGCGCGCGGGTGAAGCGCGCCCTGGCCTATAGCGCGACCGCGCTGTGGGTGGCGGGCTCGGCCTATATCGCCTGGGTAATGAACGGCGGCGCGCCGCTGAACCTTGGCCAGGTCGTTCCGGCCTCCGTGGTAAGTGCAGCCCTGATAATCGCACTGGTGATTACTGGCGCAGGGGCCGTGATCGTGTCCCGCAATCAGAAAAAGCGCCTGCCGATTCCCTATGGCGTGGCGATTTCTACTGGCGGGCTATTCGTTCTTTTAACCCAGTTTATGGCGGAATCCGGAGCTTTCCTGACCGCATCAAATCTGGGTTGACCGGATTTTAACCAATTTATCCGAAAAACCACTGACAAGTTCGGGATCTCTAGGGGGCTGTCTTAGCCATGGATAAGAAAAAGCTGTTGCTGCTGGTTGGCGCGCTGATCGTGGCGGTGGGAACCGCCCTTGCGGCCCGCAGCCTGTTTTCCGGAGCGGCATCGCCGCAGGCCCAGGCGGCGCAGGAAGCGCCCAAGGGGCCGAAGGTGCTGGTCGCCCAGCGCGGCCTGCCGGTGGGGACGATCATCACCGCCGATTCGGTCTCGTTCCAGATGTGGCCCAAGGAAATGGTGCAGGACGCCTACTTCATCGACGGCGCAGCCGACATGAACAAGCTGCTTGGCACCGTGGTCCGCTATCCGATCACGGCAGGCCAGCCTGTTACCCAGGGCGCGCTGGTTGCGCCGGGCGACCGCGGCTTCCTTGCCGCAGCGCTTGGCCCCGGCATGCGCGCCGTGACGATCCCGGTTTCGGCCAAGACCGGCGTTGGCGGCTTCGTCTTCCCGGGCGACCACGTTGACCTGATGCTGACCCAGACCGTCCAGCCCAAGGACGAAGGCAATCCGCTGAAGGCAACCGAAACGATCCTGCGCAATGTCCGCGTGCTGGCCACCGACCAGTCGACCGAAACCACGGTCGAGGAAGGCAAGACCGTGGTCCGCGACTTCCGCACCGTCACGCTGGAAGTAACGCCCAAGATTGCCGAAAAGATCGCTGTTGCCCAGACCATCGGCACGCTCAGCCTGTCGCTGCGCAGCCTGGCCGACAACCAGAGCGAGCTGGATCAGGCGATTGCCGGCGGCACGATCAAGGTTCCGGCTGGCGCAACCCGCGAACAGGAAGAAAAGCTGCTGAGCGAGGCGATGAACCGCCCGATCGACGGCGGCAGCACCTTTGTCACCGGCGGCGACGTATCGCGCTTCCAGCGCCGTACTGCGCCCAATCCTGACCTCGTCAAGGCGCCCAACGCGGCCATGGCTGCCACTTCGGCACCGCAGCAGGTCGGCAGCCCGGCCCGCCCCTATCGCACGGCCCCGGTGGTCCGCGTCACCCGCGGCAAGACCACCACCGAAGAAGTGGCAGGAAAGTAAGCCATGACCCTGACCACGCCCAATGCCTGCACGGTTGCGAAGAAAGGCAAACCGATGAACCGCCTTGCCATTACCCTGCTTAGCGCCGCCTGTGCGGTGGCACCCTTCGCACTGGTCCCGGCCCAGCAGGCCGATGCCCAATCGGTCAGCCGCCCGGCCAATGACATCCTCCTGTCCATCGGCCGCGGCCAGCTGGTCAGTGTCGGCGGCGTAATGGCCGATGTCTTCGTCGCGGACGACAAGATTGCCGATGTGCAGGTCAAGTCGAACCGCCAGCTGTATGTCTTCGGCAAGGCCGGCGGCGAAACCACGGTCTATGCCAGCGACAGCGCGGGCAAGGTGATCTGGTCGGCCAATATCCGCGTCGGTTCGAACATCGACAGCGTCGATCAGATGCTGCGCGTCGCCATGCCCGATGCCAAGGTCACCGTTTCGACCGTGGGCAGCAACACCTTCCTGCTGACCGGCACGGTTGCCGCCCCGGAAGACGCGGCAGAAGCGCAGCGGCTGGTTTCCGCCTTTGTCGGCAAGGAAGCCAATGTCGTTACCCGGCTGAAGATGGCCACTCCGCTGCAAGTGAACCTGCACGTCAAATTTGCCGAAGTCAGCCGCACGCTGGTGCGCGACATCGGCATGAACTGGACGACTGGCGATGGCACCAGCGGGTTCCAGTTTGGTCTGGGGCAAGGCCGGTCGTTCGCCAACACTTTCCGTCCCGGCTCGGTAACCGGGGTTGGCAACCAGCCCAAGATTCAGATTCCAGACCCCAGCAATCCGAGCAAGATGATCGAAGTGAACGCCACTTCGGTCAGCACGGTTGCCGCTGGCACCACACTGGCCGGTGCGGGCAAGCTGTTCGGCATGGACGTGCTGGGCGCGCTCGATCTGGGTGAACAGGCCGGCATGGTCACCACCCTGTCGGAACCGAACCTGACCGCCCTTTCGGGTGAAACGGCAGACTTCCTGGCCGGCGGCGAATATCCGATCCCGATCAGCCAGGGCCTTGGCACGACTTCGATCGAATACAAGCGGTTCGGCGTCAGCCTCAGCTATACTCCGACCGTGCTGGCCAATGGCCGCATTTCGATGCGCGTCCGCCCGGAAGTGTCGGAACTGTCCAGCCAGGGCGCGATCACCGTCAATGGCTTTCAGGTTCCCGCCCTGACCGTGCGCCGCACCGAAACCACGGTAGAACTTGGTTCGGGCCAGTCGATGATGATCGCCGGCCTGATGAGCAATGGCGCGCAGAACACGCTGAAGAAGCTGCCCGGTGCTGGCGACCTACCGATTGTCGGCGCGCTGTTCCGCTCCACCAGTTTCCGCAAAGGTGAAACCGAGCTGGTGATCGTGGTCACGCCCTATCTGGTCCAGCCGGTCAACGCCAACGAGATCAAGCTGCCGACCGACGGCTATCAGAACCCGAACATTGCCCAGCAGATCTTTGGCAATATGGAAAGCGCCGGAAAGTCTGGCGCATCGCGCCCGATGCCAAGCTCTGCCCCGGATCAGGACGGCGGCAATCCGGCCCCGCGTATTGGCGACCTTGATGTGCCCGCCCCGATCCAGAACCCGCGTCCCGGCTCTGGCGACAAGAACGCCGGCAGCAGCAAGAACCAGCGGCGCGCCAAGACCGCCGAAGCCGCCCCCGGCTTTGACCTGTAAGCGAGAGAGGAGCAATCATGCGTAACCCCGTTTCGAAAAAGGCCCTGGCCTCGGCCCTCTCTGCCTCGCTGGTCATGATCTTGGGCGGCTGTGGCGGCATGGCCATGACCAACCCCAGCCTGGACAGCGTCCACCAGCCGGTGGTCAGCCGGACCAATTATGCGCTCGACATCACGGCCGGTCCGGCGGGCATTTCGATCCCGGAGCAGCGCCGTCTGGCCGGATGGTTCGAAGCGCTGGACCTGCGCTATGGTGACCGCATTACGCTGGACGATCCGCTGAACGACAACGCCGCGCGTGCCGCAATCGAAGCTGTCGCCGGGCGCTATGGCGTCCTGCTGGGCGATCAGGCGCCGGTCACGCCGGGTGCGATCACGCCGGGCACAGTGCGCGTAGTGGTGACCCGCTCGACCGCTTCGGTTCCCGGCTGCCCGGACTGGTCGGCCAAAAGCGACGGCACCCTGCACAATGCCACCAGCACCAATTACGGCTGCGCCACCAATGCCAACATGGCAGCTATGATCGCCGATCCCGAACACCTGCTGAAGGGTGCATCGAGCAAGGGCGTCACCACGGTGATGAGCTCGACCAAGGCGATCGATTCCTATCGCGAGGCCCCGCCGACCGGCGAACAGGGCCTGTCCAAGAACTCCACCCAGACTGGCGGAAAGTAAGCCCATGAACGCTCCCTGGAAACCGGCCACCTCCGGAAACCGCGATGCCTTCAACGCCTTCATCTGTGACGAAGGCGCGCTCGACGTGATCCGTCCGGTCGCCATCGAAATGGGCTGGCAGCCGGAAAAGTGCCACAAGGGCGGCCTGCGCAACGCGATCCAGTCGCTGTCGATCACGGCCAGCCCGAACATTCTGATGGTCGACCTGTCGGAAAGCGGCGACCCGCTGGGTGATATCAACGCCCTGGCCGAAGTGTGCGAACCCGGCACCGTGGTGATTGCCATCGGGCAGGTCAACGATGTCCGGCTTTACCGTGACCTGCTGGCCAGCGGCATTCACGATTACCTGCTGAAACCGCTGTCGCCCGATCAGGTGCGCGACGCGCTGATCAATGCCCAGGCGGTGTTTTCCGCGCCGAAGAACCTCGACGGCATGGTCGCCAAGCGGCACGTCTCGACCGCAGTGATCGGCACGCGCGGCGGGGTTGGCGCCTCGACGCTGGCCACTTCGCTGGCCTGGCTGTTCAGCGCCGATGAAAAGATGCCCACGGCCCTGCTCGATCTGGACATCCATTTCGGCACGGGCGCGCTGGCGCTCGATCTGGAACCGGGCCGCGGCCTGACCGATGCGATCGAGAACCCGGCCCGCATTGACGGCCTGTTCATCGAACGCGCGATGATCCGGGCCAACGACAATCTGGCGATCCTTTCCGCCGAAGCGCCGATGAATTCCCCGCTGATGACCGACGGCGCGGCTTTCGTGCAACTGGAAGAAGAATTCCGGCAGGCTTTCGAGATGACCGTGGTCGATCTGCCGCGCAACATGCTGATCAATTTCCCCCACGTGCTGGCCGATGTAAACGTGGCCGTGCTGGTGGCGGAAATGACCCTGGCCTCGGCCCGCGACACGATCCGCATCCTCGGCTGGCTGAAGGCCAATGTGCCCCATGTCCAGCCGATCGTGGTGGCCAACAAGGTCCAGTCCGGTATTGGCGAGATCAGCAAGGCTGATTTCGAAGCCTCGATCGAACGCAAGCTGGCCTTTACCATTCCCTATGACGCCAAGGCGGCGACCAATGCGGCCAAGCTGGGCCAGACCTTTGCCGATGCCAACCGCACGTCCAAGGCCGGCACCGTCATGCGCGATGTTGCCAAGGCAATAATCGGCATCGGCGAAGGCGACATGATCGAGGACACCGCGACGAACAAGAAGTCGCTGCTCGGCAAGTTCGACCTCAAGGCGATGCTTTCAAAGAAACCGCAGGCCGGCAAGGCCGTGGCAGCCAAACCGGCGTGACGATGAGCGATCTGGTGCGCAGCTGAAGGGCGGCACTGGATCTGAAGGAAGGTGCAAGCGGCGATGAACATGATCCAGCTCTCGCTGATCACCCTGGGGCTGCTGAGCTTCATGGTGCTGGGTTACCTGGTCCTGGCCGGCCCCTCGCCCGCCAAGGAAAGCGCACGGCGGCTTCAGTCCGTGCGCTTCCGTCATTCGGAAAACACCAGCGACAGGGTCGAAGCCCAGCTGAAAAAGGCAGTTGCGGCGCGCAAACCCGCGATGCATCGTATTGCCGGATCGGAATCCCGCCTTGCTGCACTCGCGCTGCGGCTCCACCGCACGGGCAAGTCGTGGACCCTGCCGCAGTACCTCTATGCGTCGGTCGGCCTTGGCTTGGCAGTCGCATTGCTCGTCTTGCTCAAGACCCGCAGCGCGCCCTTTGCGCTGGGCCTGGGCCTGCTGATCGGGGCCGGACTGCCACATCTGGTCGTCGGCTATTTCATCAAGCGCCGCAGCAACCAGTTCACTGCAAAGTTCCCCGATGCGATCGAACTGCTGGTCCGCGGCTTGCGCTCCGGCCTGCCGGTCACCGAAACGCTGGGCATCGTTTCCAGCGAAATTCCCGGCCCGGTCGGCGAAGAATTCAAACTGGTCACCGACCGGATCAGGATCGGCAAGACCATGGACGAGGCGTTGCAGGATACGGCTGACCGGCTGGATACCCCGGAATTCAACTTTTTCTGCATCACGCTGGCAATCCAGCGCGAAACCGGGGGCAACCTGGCAGAAACCCTGTCGAACCTGGCCGACGTGCTGCGCAAGCGCGCGCAGATGAAGCTGAAGATCAAGGCGATGAGCTCTGAATCGAAAGCCTCGGCCTATATCGTCGGCGCCCTGCCCTTCATCGTCTTCATCATGATCTACACGATCAATCCCGAGTATCTTGGCGGGTTCTTCACCGATGACCGCCTGATCGTAACGGGCCTGGGCGGCCTGACCTGGATGGGCATCGGCGTTTTCATCATGGCCAAGATGGTCAGCTTCGAAATCTGAGCGAGGGAAAGAGCAAGCGATGTTTAACACCCCTCCCGGACCTACTCTGCTTGGCTTCGACGTGCTGTGGGTCGGCTCGATCCTGGCCGGTATGGCCTCGGTTGCCGTGCTGTTTGCAGTCTATACCGCCATCACCATCCGCGATCCGATGCAAAAGCGGGTCAAGGCCCTGAACGAGCGGCGTGAGCAGCTCAAGGCAGGGATCGTAACCCAGAACGCGAAGAAGCGCACCAGCCTCGTCCGCAAGAACGAGACGACCGACAAGATGCGGGATACGCTGAACAAGCTGAAGGTCCTGCAGCAAAGCCAGGTCGAAGCGATCCAGCAAAAACTGGCTCATGCCGGGATCCGCAACAAGGAACTGGCCGTTGCGGTGATCTTTGCCCGCATGGTCCTGCCCATCGTGCTGGGCGGCGTGGCGGCGCTGTTGATCTATGGCATCAACTACTTTCCGGACTGGAGCCCGCTCAAGCGCCTGATGGGCTTTAGCGCGATGGTCGGCCTGGGCTACAAGGGGCCGGAAATCTACATCAAGAACATCGCGACCAAGCGTACCGACGCGATCCGCAAGGGCCTGCCCGACGCGCTGGACCTGCTGGTGATCTGTGCCGAAGCCGGTCTGACCGTCGACGCCGCCTTCAACCGCGTCGCGCGCGAACTGGGCCGCGCCTATCCCGAACTGGGCGACGAATTTGCCCTAACGGCGATCGAACTGTCGTTCCTGGGCGAACGCCGACAGGCGTTTGAAAACCTGGCCTACCGCGTCAATCTGGAAGCGGTCAAAGGCGTGACCACCACAATGATCCAGACCGAGCGCTATGGTACGCCGCTGGCCTCGGCCCTGCGCGTGCTGTCTGCCGAATTCCGCAACGAGCGCATGATGCGCGCCGAGGAAAAGGCCGCGCGCCTGCCCGCGATCATGA
>ERZ1645187.3082-NODE-3082-length-14206-cov-24.415730_pt1 | contig 14206 bp, 12 predicted proteins | sample MGYA00575352_ERZ1645187 | MGnify/ENA primary metagenome ERZ1645187 (study PRJEB40837, sample SAMN11349314) | freshwater sediment metagenome | isolation source: river sediment | host: Sediment | place: India: Wazaribad , New Delhi | collected 2017-02-21 ...
TCGGGCAAATTCAGGGCACGGATGTCGTCGTCCGCTTGCTGGGCACGCAGGAGAAATGATGGGTGATTTATTTTTCTCCAATATTCTATTATTTTACCAAAGCTAATTTCGCAATATCCGCTTTTTTATATTTCATTGCTTTCCTATCTTGCGGCTATGAGATTCGAATATTCCAACAACATACACTGCACCAAAGAAGAAGCCTGGGCTTTAATCACCGATCTGGAGCGCCGTCCGGAATGGATACACTTTCAGGAAAAATGCTACTGGCTCGATCAAAAGCCGGGCATGGTAGGTTCCACTTTCCAGGAAAAAGAAGTTTTTCTGGGTTTTCATATGAATGTAAATTACAAGGTGACTGCCTGGAAGGAATATCAGCAGATGACCGCCCGCTGCGACATGCCACCATTCCATCAGACAGTAGATGTGGTAGTCAGAGACAACAACAACGGCACGGTGTATTGCGCCCTGATTATTGAAGCGAAAATGGGTGTCCTCGGATTGCTGCCTAAGTCGCTGATAAAAAACAGGGTAGACGCGATTGTCCAACCAATGGTGGATAAATTCAAGGAAATTCTGGAAGAAGAAACAAAGTTGTAATCGCAGTTACTCTACCGCTGCGTATCATGCTGCTTAACATTTATTAATTCTTTTTTGTGTCAAATATCCCGACACTTTAAAGCGCATTTGAAGTAATTAGGTTAACTTTGTTAGCTTTTTTAACTTAGTTAACTATTATGCCTTTACAACAAAGAAGAAGCAGAGAAAAAGTGCAGATGCGCCAGCTTATCCTGGATGCTGCGAAGGATATAGCCGCACAGCATGGCTGGCAGAATGTGACTATCCGGAAACTTTGCGCACAAATCAATTATTCCGCACCGATTGTCTATCAATATTTTGATACCAAAGAATGCCTGATGCAGTCGCTGCGAAAAGAAGGTATGTCGCAGATGGCCGTCAAGATAAAGTCAATCTACGAATCAGAAAAGAATCCGCACAAGCAATTGCAGGCTTACGGCTTTGCATTCTGGCAGTTTGCCCTCGAACATCCCGAACTCTATCAGGTGATGTTCAATCTGCAGGGTGCTATGTGTGTGGATGAAAACGGACAGTCGCCCGTGGAAGAAATCAACAGTTATTATGCCGCATCTATTCGTGCATTGCAGCCGGATGTGCATATCTCTTCAAAACAAATGCTGGGTTTAATTGATTATTACATCGCAGTTATTCACGGCTTCATCGCATTGAACATGGTGAATAAGATCAAGTCAGGCAAAGACAATGCGGAACAGGTATTCAAAAAAAGCCTGAAACATTTTATCGAATCAATAGCAATTAATAAATAAATAGGTATGAGTAAAGGAAAATGGATAGCTGGAATTTTAGCAGTCTCTGTAGTCGCGGGATTGAGCTATGTGAAAATAAAAAACAACCAGAAGGCTGCCGCCAATATGCCCATGGGAAAAGGTCCCGGTGGTGGTCCGATGACCGTGAGCGGTTTTGTGGCTTCCTACTCAAAATTGTCCAACACGCTGAATGTGACAGGCAGCATTCTGGCCAGTGATGAAGTGCAGTTGCAGCCCGAGATCAGCGGACGTGTAACGTACCTTAATATCCCCGAAGGCAGCGCCGTCAGCAAAGGAACGCTGCTGGTAAAACTGAATGATGCCGATTTGCAGGCGCAACTGAAAAAGCTGCAGGCGCAATTGAAAATAGCGCAGAGTAATGAACAGCGTCTTGCCACTTTATTGAAAACTAATGGCGTTGCGCAGCAGGAATACGATGCCGCTCTGAATACATTGAACAATGTGGAAGCTGATATTGAACTGCTGAAAGCGCAGATAGATAAAACGGAAATCCGCGCGCCCTTCAGCGGTCGCCTCGGATTGCGCAATATCAGTATGGGCGCAATGGTGACACCTGCCACCGTGGTTACTACTCTGCAAAATCTCAGTGTATTGAAAATGGACGTAACGCTGCCGGAAAAATATGCCGGTGTTATCGGTATCAACGATATGATGCAATGTTCGGTAGATGGCGTGGACGAACCGTTCTCCGCCAGAGTGATAGCGATAGAGCCGCAGATAGATGAGCTGACCCGCAACCTGAAAGTGAGAGCATTGGTGCAGGCTGCCGGCAAAAAGCTGGTGCCGGGTGCATTCGTGATGGTGAAACTCAAACTGAAGGATATTCAGAATGCCGTGCTGATTCCCGCCAACGCGATTATTCCGGATGCAAAATCGAAAAAAGTAATTATAGCGGACAGCAGCAAAGCGAAGTTTGTGGTGGTGGAAACAGGTTACAGAACAGAAAATGAAGTGCAGATACTGAGTGGAATCAATCCCGGCGACACGATTGTAACATCCGGCTTGCTGCAGTTGAAACCTGCTACGCCGGTGAAGTTTTCAAAAGTGAACAGTGTTGCTGATATTCAATAAATCAAGAAGAAATTATGGGTTTACCTACTATAAGTTTACAACGTCCGGTATTCGCGATTGTGATGAATATCGTTATCGTATTGTTTGGTATTATCGGATATACCTTTCTCGGTGTCCGCGAGTATCCGTCCATAGATCCACCCGTTATTACGGTGCGCACCAACTATACCGGTGCGAATGCGGATATCATTGAAACTCAGATTACAGAACCGCTGGAAAAAGCCATCAACGGAGTTGAAGGTATCCGTACGGTGTCTTCCGCGAGTAATCAGGGCTCTTCCATCATTACGGTGGAATTTGATTTGTCCTCCGACCTCGAGACAGCCGCTAATGACGTGCGTGACAAGGTGTCACAGGCAGTGCGGCAGCTCCCGCAGGATATAGACGCGCCGCCGGTAGTGTCCAAAGCGGATGCAAACTCAGACGCGATTATTTCCATGACGGTGCAAAGTAATACCCGCAATATCCTGGAACTGAATGACTACGCCGTGAATGTTTTGCAGGAAAGATTGCAGACTATTCCGGGGGTCAGCAGCGTGCAGATATGGGGGCAGAAAAACTATTCCATGCGACTGTGGATGGATCCGCAGAAGATGGCGGCTTACGGACTCACACCACTCGATATCCAGAACGCCTTGAATTCGGAAAATGTGGAATTGCCATCCGGAAAAATTACCGGCAGCAGCGTCGATCTTACGGTGAAAACCATCGGAAGACTGACGACCGAAGAAGAATTCAATAATCTCTTGCTGAAAAATGTCAACGGTGCTTCCGTACGCCTGAAAGATGTCGGATATGCGACACTCGGGCCGGAGAACGAAGAAACAAGTCTGAAAGAAAGTGCTATTCCGATGGTGGCACTCGCACTCGTGCCGCAGCCGGGCAGTAACTATATCGAAATCTCCGATGAGTTTTACAGACGATACGAACAAATCAAGAAAGAAGTACCGGCGGATATCTCACTGAATATCGCGCTCGATTCTACGAAGTTTGTCCGCAATTCCATCTTGGAAGTGAAGGAAACACTCATCATCGCGATTGTGCTCGTGGTACTCATTGTGTATCTCTTTTTCCGTGACTGGGTGATCGCCCTGCGTCCGCTCATAGATATTCCGGTGTCACTGATCGGTGCATTCTTCATTATGTATATTTTCGGATATACCATCAATGTTCTCACCTTGCTGGCTATCGTACTCGCCACGGGACTTGTGGTGGATGACGGGATTGTCGTCACGGAAAATATCTTTAAAAAACTGGAAGCGGGTATGCCGAAAATGAAGGCCGCGCGCGAAGGTTCCGAGGAGATATTCTTCGCGGTCATTTCCACTTCCGTCACGCTCGCCGTGGTATTCTTACCCATCTTGTTCCTGCAGGGATTTGTCGGCAGTCTCTTCCGCGAATTCGCTGTCGTTGTCGCCGGTGCGGTGCTTATTTCCGCGTTTGTATCGCTGACACTGACGCCGGTGCTCAACGTGAAGCTGGCGAAAGATGTGCACCATCAGACCTGGTTTTATAAGAAGTCTGAGCCGTTCTATCAGGCGATGGATGAAGGTTATCAGAATTCCCTGCGTTCCTTCATGAAAGTGCGCTGGGTGTCATTCCTGATTATCGCGGTTTGTTTTGTGCTAATGTATACTATCGGAAAAAGTCTGCCATCGGAACTGGCGCCGCTCGAAGATAGAAGTGTGATGCGTGTTTCCCTGTCAGCACCCGAAGGTACATCCTATGATTTCATGCAAAACTATGTCGATAATGTGACGCAGTTTATCGTGGATTCCGTGCCTGAAAAGGAAATTATCCTGAGTGTGACTGCGCCTTCTTTTGCCGGCTCAGGTGCCGTAAATACGGGCTTTATGCGGTTGCGATTGAAAGATCCGGATGAACGGACAAGAACGCAATCGGAGATTGCACAATATCTCAATAAAAATTTATCGGCGTTCAATTCCGGTAAGGCATTTACCATTGAAGAACAAACGATTTCCGTAGGTTCAGGCCGATTCGGTCTGCCGGTGCAGTTCGTTATACAGAATTTCAATTTTGATAAAATCCGCGATGCATTGCCGAAGTTCATGGAAGAAGTGCAGAAAAGCCCCGTGTTTATGGGTTTTGACGTCAACCTGAAATTCAATAAACCCGAACTGAATATCAAAATCAATAAAGACAAAGCGGCCACACTCGGTGTGTCCGTGATGGATATCGCGCAGACATTGCAGTTTGCGCTGAGTGGCAGACGCTTCGCTTATTTTATCATGAACGGAAAACAATATCAGGTGATTGGTCAGGTAGAGCGCGAACAACGCGAAATGCCGGATAACCTGAAGAGTATCTATGTGCGTAATAACAAAGGCGAACTCATTCAATTGGATAATGTCGTGGATATTGTGGAACAGGTGAATCCGCCGCAGTTGTATCACTACGATCGTTATAAATCGGCTACAGTTTCTGCCGGTCTGGCACCGGGAAAAACATTGGGCGATGGTATCGCGGAAATGGAACGCATCGCCAAGCTCACACTGGATAAATCGTTTACTACATCCTTGTCCGGTTCTTCGCGCGACTTTGCAGAGAGTTCCTCCAATATTGCCTTTGCATTTGTGCTGGCGCTGTTACTCATCTTCCTGATTCTGGCGGCACAGTTTGAAAGCTTCGTGGATCCGCTTATTATTATGGTGACAGTTCCCCTGGCAATGGCCGGTGCCTTGCTGTCGCTGTGGATTTTCAATCAGTCTATCAATATTTTCAGCCAGATTGGTATGATTATGCTCATTGGTCTCGTGACGAAAAACGGGATATTGATTGTGGAATTTGCCAACAAGCAGAAAGAAACCGGATTGTCCAAATCAGAAGCTGTCATCACGGCTGCGGCCATGCGTCTCCGCCCGATTCTGATGACCTCACTGGCGATGGCCCTCGGTGCATTGCCGATTGCGCTTGCACTCGGTACCGGTGCGCAAAGCCGCGTATCACTGGGTATCGTCATCATTGGCGGTATCATGTTCTCATTAATCCTGACATTGTATGTCGTACCTGCAATGTACACATTCATGTCGCGTTCAAAAACTACCACACATGAAGAAGCATAATTTTTTAGTTGCGATAAGCGTATTTATATGTTCATTTTCCGCGACAGCCCAGGAATTACTGACGCCGGAACAGGCAGTAACGATGGCGGTGGCCGCCAATTACGATATCGTGATTGCCCGCAATGAATCCGAGATTGCCTCGATATACAACAATAAGGCAACAGCCGGAATGCTGCCGACCATCAACGTGACCACCGGCGATGTTTTCAATCTGACCAATATCAATCAGAAATTCACAACAGGGCAGGAGGTGAAGAGAAACTGGGTGCCGGTGAATAGTTTTAATGCCGGTGTAAATATGCAATGGACCATCTTTGACGGGATGCGCATGTTTGCCACCAAGGAAAGGCTGGCCACGCTGGAGGCCGTGAGTTTGCTGCAGCTGAAGGACAAAATACAAACGACGGTAGCACAGGTGCTGAGCGCCTATTACGAAATCGTGCGTCAGAAACAATACATCAAAGCATTACAGGAGTCTGTCAAAATATCGGAGGAAAGGATGACGCTGGCGCAAAAGAAATTTGAAGTCGGATACAGCGATAAAACACCATTGTTGCAAGCCAAAGTCGACCATGCACAGCAGCAAATCAGCATTGTACAGCAGCAAACTATTTTACAGAATGCAAAGACTGCATTGAATCAGTTGCTGAGCCGCGAGCCGCAAACCGAATTTGAGGTGATAGACGAGATAGCGGTCGATTACACACCGGATCTGCAGCAAATGCTGGACACGGTGAAGAATATCAACTTCAGCGTATTGTCCGCGCAGAAGAATATCGATATAGCGCGCCTGCAGCATAAGGAGATCAATGCCAAGCGCCTGCCGAGTATACAATTCACTTCCGGTTATAATTTCACGCAAAACAACAGCAAAGCGGGACTTCAGTTGTTCAACCGTTCCTACGGTCCTACATTCGGACTGAATGCCGTGATTCCGGTATTCAACGGTGGTATGGTCAAAAAGGAACTGGAAGCATCCGCGGTAGCTATCGCCAACAGCGAAGTGCAACTCGAGAAATTGAAGAAAGAAGTGGACACCCGTGTCGTGACAGCCTACCGCAATTACGAATACGCCAGAAAAGTGTGGTTGTTGTATGAGGAAAATGTATTGCTGGCGCAGGAAAATGTCACCATCTCACTTGATCGTTTCCGCCTGAATCAGTCGAATTCATTGGAGATAAAACAAGCGCAAAGCAGCTACGAACAGGCTTTGTATGATGTGATTCTGGCTCGTTATAATGCGAAGCTTGCCGAAATAGAACTGAAGCGGATGAATAATGCGTTGATTGCGGAATAATCTTACAATTGCACGGCGTTTCTGACATCGGTAACATCCTGTGCAATCTGTACTTTCAGTAAATCCCAGCTGTCGTATTTGATTTGCGGCCGGATATAATCCACGAAAATCATGTCGAGCTGTCGGTCGTATAAATCGCCTTCAAAATCGAGAATAAATACTTCTACCGTCAGCTTGCTGTTGTCAAACACAGTTTCTCGGTAGCCTATGCTTAACGCGCCTTTGTAATAACTATCGTTGATGCCGATTTTTACGGCATACACTCCCGAAGCCGGAATCAGTTTATGCGGATTTGCGATAGCGATGTTGGCAGTAGGAAAACCGAGTACACGACCCACTTTATCACCGTGCACCACTTTGCCTTTGATGGTAAACGGATGCGCCAGCAAGGTGTTGGCTTCCTGTATTTTTCCATCCAGCAACGCATTGCGCACTTTGGTGGAACTCACCGATAATTCATCAATCGTTTGCGCGGGAATTTCTTCCACGATGTAGCCATATTTATCCGCGAGGCTGCGCAACAAATGAATATCGCCTTTGCGGTCTTTGCCGAAGCGGTGATCGTATCCTATCACGATGTAGGATGGATGGAAATTTTTAATCAGAATATCTCTCACATATACTTCCGCATCCATGGAGGCAAACTCCGTGGAAAAAGGCGCAATCACCATATGCTGCAATCCGAATCCGGCGAGCAGATCTTCTTTCTCATCTATTGTGGAAATCAGTTTCAGTCGGTTGTCATCCGGATGCAAAACGAGTCGCGGATGCGGGTCGAAGGTGAGCAGCACGCTTTCACCGCCAATTGAATCGGCCAGTTCATTCATGCGTTTGATGATCTGCTGATGGCCGAAGTGAACACCGTCGTAGGTGCCGATGGTCAGCACCGCATTTCTGAAAGCGGGGAGATGGTCAAAATTTCTGTATGCGTGCATGAATGTGTGCGCTGATTGCGAGGCAAAAATACGAATTAGTTACTTATCCCGGCATTATCTTTTGTCGCCTGAATTGCCTGAATCAATTCTTCCACCTGCCACGCGTCTTCCACCGAATATTCTCCGATTTTCTCCCTGCGCAGGCTGTGCAGATACGCGCCGTTGTGCAGCCGTTGTCCGAAGTCATTGGCCAGACTGCGGATATAAGTGCCTTTGGTGCATTCCACATAAAATGAAATCAGCGGCAGTGCAATATTGGTCAGGTCAAATTTATGAATCGTGATGGATTTTGCTTTTACTGCTACTTCCTTGCCGGCTCTTGCCAGGTCATAGGCGCGCTTGCCGTCGATTTTTACAGCGGAATGTGCCGGTGGAAACTGTTCCTGCGTGCCCACGAATGTGGACGCACATTGCACTAAATTATCCTCGCTGATGCCGGAAATATCGAATGTCTGATTGACAGGTCGTTCCGTATCATAGCATTCGGTGGTGGCACCCAGAAAGATAGTGCCGGTGTATACTTTATCCGCATTCTGAATGCGCTCAATGTCTTTAGTCTTTTTGCCGGTGCACACAATCAGCAGACCGGTGGCGCGCGGGTCGAGGGTGCCGGCATGGCCGACTTTCAGGTTTTTGCCCCATTGTTTTTTTAAGGCAAACTTCAGTTTGTTCACGACATCAAAGCTGGTCCAGTCCAGCGGTTTGTCAATCAGCAATACTTCTCCTTCCGCAAAGTTAAAATGGGATTTCTTACTCATGTGATTTATTGGATAATGCCCATTTGTAATAACACCAGCACGATGATGCCCAATGCGATGCGGTACCAGCCGAATAAGCGGAAGCCGTTTTTCTGGAGGAAATGAATGAAGAATTTTATTGCGAGTGCCGCTACGATGAAGGCCACGATATTGCCGATAGCCAGCAGCATCAGATTCTCTTTGCTGTGCAGGATTTCCGGACTCTCCTGATAGGTTTTCAGCAGTTTGTAGCCGGTCGCCGCCGCCATGGTAGGCACTGCCAGAAAGAAGGAAAATTCTGCGGCTACATTGCGGCTCAGGTTCTGCTGCATACCGCCGATGATACTGGCGGCACTGCGGCTCACGCCGGGAATCATCGCCAGACATTGCCAGCAACCGATGATAAATCCTTGTTGGAAACTGATATCTTTCTCTTCCTTGATGGTGCCTTTCTTGAAAATATTATCGATGAATAAGAGGACAATACCACCCACGAGCAGGCTGACCGCTACCGTCGTCGGACTTTCCAGCAAGGCGTCTATCTTGTCAGAAAAGAGCTTGCCGAATACCAGTGCCGGAATGACGGCGATGATCAGTTTCAGGTAAAAATGCCATTTTTTGAAATCAAAGAATTTCTTCCAGTACAAGACCACCACCGACAGGATAGCGCCGAGCTGTATCGCTATTTCAAATAATTTGGTAAAAGCGTCTTTGTGGATGCCCATGAAAGTACTGGTGAGTATCATGTGGCCGGTAGAGGAGATGGGTAAAAATTCCGTCAATCCCTCCACAATGGCAAGGATAATGGCGTGTATAATATTCATGCTTGCAGTTTTTTGCGGCTATGCCACGTCCTGTTGACTCGGTTTTTTCAAAATCGCCAAGATGATTACACCAAATCCCGACAATACAACAATCGGTGCAAGGGTAATTCTTCGGAAGGAATAGATTTCCGCTTCGTTAAATACTTTCGGGTCGGTGTTGCCGCCACTCATCAGTACGAATCCGAGGATAATCAGTAATACGCCCACCGCGGCAATAATGTAATTGGTTTTGTTAAAGAGCAATTCCTGATTTTTGGAATTTTTCAGAAAGCCGCCTTTTGCTGCTGCCGGTTTTGCCGTGGCAGAAGGTTGTTTCACTTCTGCTGCCGGTTTGGGAGTTGGTTTATTTTTAGCCATAGCCATTTTTTAATAGAGTTCGTCCAGTTTTATCTTCAGGTATTTATTCACCGACAGATAGGTGCTGCTCACGGAAATCAAGATGCCGAAAGTGATTAATCCGATGCCTACCGCCGACAAAGTTACAATATCTGATCCGGTAAGTAATATGGAAAAACGGGAAATTGTCAGATAAATCAAGATCAGCAGGAACACGATGGCGATGCCAGCGCTGACGAGTCCCGAAATGACGGACTTAATCAGATAGGGTTTAATGATAAACCACTCGGTGGCGCCAATCAGTTGCATACTGCGGATGGTGAAGCGTTGTGAGTACATCATCAGGCGGATGGTGTTGTCGATGATTAAAAATGCCACCACCAGCATAATCAGACACAGCACCACAATGCCGATGGTAATCGGACGCAGCGTCGTAGCCGTTGTGTTTACCGCCAGGTCGGAATAAAATACTTCCTGCACACCTTCTTGTGCAATCAGGGCGGATTTCACCTCGCGCACAAATTCCGGATTGGAATAATCCGCTTTCAGATTGATGATGTAAGCATCAAACAAAGGATTCTCGCCCAGAATTTCGCGGAAGTTTTGCCCCAGTTCCTTTTCAAACTGGTCGGCGGCTTCTTCTTTGCTTTTAAAAGTAACTTTCGCGATATATTCCTGTTTTTTCAGGTAGGCGGCAATGGCCTTTTTCTGATCCTCTGTCACCGTATTCTTCAGGTTGAGGTCGATTTGTACACTTTCCTTTATCTGGTTGATTTGCTTTTGTACCACAAAAACACCAAAAGAGAATAAACCGATTACAAACAAAATCATCGCGATGCTGACAATGGCATACAAAAAGGTAGGTTTGCGCTTCTTCGGTATTTTTGGTTCTAAATCTTCTGACATGGAGCGAAATTAAAGAATTTTTTGTTTAATTAATGCCGTACGTTATTAACAGCCTGTGTGATTGCGTACTTTTGCCGTATGAAAAACGCACCATTAGGCATTGAATTGTATTTGCACCCGACCTTTTTTGTAGATTCCGAACAACCCGATATTGCCCGGTTTGTGAAAAATACCATCGGACACGAACTCGACAAAACCAAAATTGCCATTAAATTATACTACGCTGTCCGCGACGGATGGCGCTACAATCCCTACAATATCGACCTGAAACACAATGCCATGAAGGCGAGCCACCTTTTCAATCGCGAAAGCAAAAGCGGCTATTGCATTGAAAAAGCCTGTCTCTACATTGCCTGCCTGCGGGCTGCCGGTATTCCCGCACGATTCTGCTTCTTTGATGTGCGCAACCACATCGGCGTAGAAAAGCTGGTGGAGATCCTGAAAACGGATGTGCTGGTATTTCATGCCTGCGCGGAAGTGTACCTGAATGAGAAATGGGTGAAAGCTACACCGGCCTTCAATAAGGAACTCTGCGATCATCTTAAAGTGGCTCCGATGGAATTTGATGGGATGAATGATTCCATCTTTCAGCAATACGACAGTGAAGGGCATCAGTTTATGGAATACCTGCAGGATTACGGCACTTTCCACGATATCCCGCACGATATGTTTGTGAAGCGCCTGCACGAAGCCTATCCGCATTTTTTCCGAGAAAGAGAAGATTCCGCTTTCGATCGCCGTTAGAAAAATGGGATAAAATCATATGCTTATATGATATTTGTCATGGATTTTTTATCAAAAAAGATTCAACTTTGCCATAAATAAACAACAAAATTATGGCTGAGCAAAAGTACCTGACGGAATTACACCACGAACACAGAGAATGGCAGAATGTATTGTCTTTCTATGCTGAAGATATTCAAACCATGCGCAAACGCCTCACGGAAGTGGCCGGCAAAAATACGGATCGTGAAATGCACGGTTGGGTGGAACGCTTTGAAAATAAACTGATTATTCAGGAAGAGCAGATTGATATCCTGAAACACGATATCAATGAATGCGAAAGCAAACTGCAGGAAAATGTGGAAAATAATCCGGTGGCTTCCGACCGCAGAAAAATAGATGACCATGCCGAAATGAGAGAGCGTTTCCAGACTTTTGAACTGCTCTTCAATAAATTGCGCAAGGACCTTAATGCATTCGTTGCAAAATGGATGTAATTATTTGATTTTTCGATGATGTTTGTACCTCAGCCTTGTGCTGAGGTTTTTTTATTGTAACACAAGCATAAAATTTCCGGTAAATGTATTTACGCTTCTTTTGTTAACTTTACGTGCTATTTTTTACAGATTAATTTTTACCGAATATGATATACGATTTTTCGTCTATAGAACAACAAGCCCGCAAGAAATGGGCGGATATGCAGGTGTACAAAGTGTCTTCTGTTTCCGATAAACCTAAGTATTACGTACTGGATATGTTTCCGTATCCGAGTGGCGCGGGTTTGCATGTCGGCCATCCGCTGGGTTATATTTTTTCCGATATCTTCGCGCGCTACAAACGCATGAAGGGATTTAATGTCCTGCATCCGATGGGCTTTGATGCCTTTGGTTTGCCGGCAGAGCAATATGCCATCCAGACGGGACAGCATCCGGAAGAAACGACGAAAGACAATATCGCCACTTATCAGAAACAACTCGAGAAAATCGGATTCAGCTACGACTGGAGCCGTCAGGTATCCACCTGTGAACCGGATTATTACAAATGGACGCAATGGATTTTCCTGCAATTATACAATTCATGGTACAATCTCGCGGAAGACAAAGCGAATGCTATCACTGCGTTGATAGCCATTTTTGAAAAAGAAGGTAATCACACTGTAAAAGCGGCTTGCGACGATCAGGTGCGCAAGTTTACAGCCGCCGAGTGGGCGACTTTTTCACCGAAGGAAAAACAGGATATCCTGATGGACTATCGCCTCGCTTTCCAGAAGGAATCTTTCGTCAACTGGTGTCCCGCGCTGGGCACGGTACTCGCCAATGATGAAATCGTCAACGGCGTATCCGAACGCGGTGGTCATCCGGTAGAAAAGAAAAAAATGTCGCAGTGGTTCCTGCGCATCACCGCGTATGCCGACCGTTTGCTGAGCGGACTCGATACACTCGACTGGAGCGATTCCATGAAAGATATGCAGCGCAACTGGATTGGAAAATCTACCGGCGCGATGGTGTCATTCGCCCTCGAGCAGCATGCCGGAAAAATTGATGTGTTCACCACGCGAGTAGATACCATTTATGGGGTTACATTTCTGGTGATTGCACCGGAGCATGAACTCGTTGCGCAAATCACCACTGATGAATACAAAGATGCTGTCGCACAATATGTGAAAACCTGTGCCGCCAAATCCGATATCGAACGACAAGCGGAAAAGGTGGTGTCGGGCCAGTTTACCGGCGCCTATGTGCTGCATCCTTTCACCGGAGTGAAAGTGCCGGTGTACATCGCGGACTATGTGTTGGCCGGCTACGGAACAGGTGCCGTCATGGCGGTGCCGAGCGGCGACCAGCGCGATTATCTTTTTGCCAAAAAGTTTGATTTGCCCATTATTCCGATTCTGGATGCGCAGCAAAATCTGGATACGGAGGCCGACCCGACCAAAGAAGGACGATATATCAATTCCGGCAGCATCAACGGCATGCAGTACAAGGAAGCCACCGCCGCACTGATACAACAGCTCGAAGAAAAGGGGATGGGCTACGGCAAGATCCAGTACAAAATGCGTGATGCCGGCTATTCCCGTCAGCGCTATTGGGGCGAACCGTTTCCGGTGTATTACGATCAGGATGGCATCATTCATACGATACCGGAAGATAAGCTGCCTGTAACTTTGCCGCAGGTGGATTCCTACAAACCAACCGGTACGGGGGAGAGTCCGCTGGCTAATGCCAAAGACTGGGAAAAACAACTGGGGTTGCCGGAAGGCTGCAAAATGGAAACCGACACCATGCCCGGTTACGCGGGCAGTTCCTGGTATTTCCTGCGCTATATGGATCCGCAAAATAGCAGCGAATTGGTGAGCAAAGAAGCTCAGGAATACTGGCAGAATGTCGATTTTTATGTGGGTGGTTCCGAACACGCGGTAGGCCATTTACTGTATTCCCGTTTCTGGCACAAATTCCTGAAAGATATCGGCAAAGTCAGCACCGAAGAGCCCTTCAAAAAAATGGTGAATCAGGGGATGATTGGTGGTAGAAGTTTGTTGACTAAAATTGATCAGATAAAAGGCATTTCAATACAATTACACATACCTGTTGCTTTGGCACAGAATGATAAATTATATAAAAATAAGTTTGAAGAATTAAAACAGAACGATAATCGTTTTGAAAGAATCAATACAGATGACGTAAGCTGGGAAACGGATAAAGATGGTAATGTATTTATTTCTCTGGATGTACAGCTCGAAAAAATGTCCAAAAGATATTTAAATGTAGTGAATCCGGATGATATGGTTGATCAGCACGGTGCAGATACTTTCCGTATGTACGAAATGTTCCTCGGCCCGATAGACACGGCCAAACCCTGGGATACCAATGGTATTTCGGGCGTGGCTAACTTCCTGCGCAAATTCTGGCGTTTATATTTTGACGATA
>ERZ1645187.3083-NODE-3083-length-14205-cov-6.000636_pt1 | contig 14205 bp, 13 predicted proteins | sample MGYA00575352_ERZ1645187 | MGnify/ENA primary metagenome ERZ1645187 (study PRJEB40837, sample SAMN11349314) | freshwater sediment metagenome | isolation source: river sediment | host: Sediment | place: India: Wazaribad , New Delhi | collected 2017-02-21 ...
AAGTCCCATGACTGCGATGTAGGCGCCCGAACTCCGGGTCGGCGATGAGGTCGTTCTCGTCGGCCGCCAGGGAACGGACGAGATCACGCCCGAAGAGATCGCCGCAGTCAGGGGGACGATCAACTACGAGGTCCCCATAATGTTCTTGAAGCGGGTTCCCCGGGTCTATATCTGATTTTTCGGGCGGCGCATGCGGGCGGCATGGAGCCGCCCTTTTTTTTCGCCCTGCGGGAATGGCGGCATGCAGGGAAGAAAGGCTATAATACAGGACATTGTTCTTCAGGGAGGAGATTTGATCGATGAAGGAACAGATACCCTCGCTTCGCGATTTTCCGGTCGAAGCGCTGTCGGAACAGCACATCCGCGTCTACCGCGACATTGCGAATCGTTGCAGAGGGCGCATTCTGACGATGACGACCCGCGCGAAGAGCGGACACCCCGCAGGTTCCCTTTCCAGTCTCGAGATGACGCTGATGACCTACGCGGCAGCGAACGTCACTCCGGCCGGGTCTCCGGATCGGGATTATGTCGTCGTCAGCCATGGACATACCTCCCCGGCGACGTACGCGGTGCTTGGCGAACTCGGTTTCTTCGATCCGGAACAGACTGCGGCGCACTTTCGCGCATGCGGCAGCCCGTTCCAGGGGCATGTCGAGCGGTCGGTTCCCGGGATAGACTGGGGAAGCGGAAATCTCGGGCAGGGGTTGTCCGCCGGGGTCGGCTACGCGCTGGCGCAGAGCCGCCGTCGTTCTCCGGGGCGCGTCTATGTTCTCATGGGCGACGGGGAGCAGACGAAGGGGCAGGTCGCCGAGGCGAGAAGACTCGCGAAGCGTTTCAACCTTTCCGGACTGACCGCGCTGGTTGACCTCAATCACATCCAGATCTCCGGAAGGACGGAAGACGTCATGCCCGCCGATATCCGGCGTCTGTGGGAAGCGGACGGCTGGTCCGTCCTGGAGTGCGACGGCCATTCCCTCGAAGCGGTGTATTCCTCGCTGCGGCAGGCCGTTTCCGATGAGAGCCCGACGGTTATCCTGTGCCATACGCTGATGGGCAAGGGCGTGTCCTTCATGGAAGGCATTCCCGACTATCACGGAAAGGCCGCGAGCGTCGAGCTGTATCGCACGGGGATGAGCGAACTCGGACTCGACGCCGCGGAACTCGACCGGGCGATCGAGGAGCGGAAACGGACTCCCGTCCTGTTCCCGCATGTTCCCGTCATGCGACGGGAAATCGAAACCGGAGCGCCCCGGACATTCGACGCCGGATCGGCCGGCGATAACCGTTCGGCCTTCGGCAAGGCGCTGGCCGACGTGGGGATTCTGAACTACGGCGTTCCGGGGAGGAGCCCCATTCTCGTCTTCGACTGCGACCTTGCGGGATCCGTGAAGACGGATTCGTTCGCGAAGAATTGTCCCGAATGGTTCCTGCAATGCGGCATCCAGGAACACGCGGTCGCGACAGCCGCCGGAGCCGCCTCGCTTGCCGGCGTAACGACCGTATGGGCCGATTTCGGCGTTTTCGGGCTCTCCGAAGCCTATAACCAGCAGCGGCTGAACGATATCAACGGCACGGGGCTCAAGCTCGTCCTCACGCACGTCGGACTCGATGTCGGAGAGGACGGCATGACGCACCAGGCGATCGACTACGTCGGCCTTCTGCGGAACATGTTCGGCTGGAAGCTTGTCGTTCCCGCGGATCCCAACGAGACGGACCGCGCTGTCCGATGGGCCCTGGCCGAGCCGGGCAACGTCTGCATCGCGATGGGACGAAGCAAGGCGCCCGTGATCACGACGAGAGAAGGTCTCCCGGTCTTCGCGACCGACGACGGTTTCCGTTACGGGAAGGCTGCGCGGGTCCGCAGCGGTTCGGACGGCGCGATTCTGGCGCTCGGCGCCATGACGAACGTCGCGCTTCAGGTATCCGACGCCCTGCGCGAACAGGGCCGTTCGATCGCCGTTTACGGGATTTCGTCGCCTCTCGCCGCCGATGACGCGGCGCTTCGCGACGCCGCAGCGACGGGACGGGTTCTCACCGTCGAGGATCACAACGTACGGAGCGGCATGGGAAGCATCGTGAGCGCGCGCATGATGGAGCTTGGGCTTTCATGCCGCGTCTCGAACCTCGGCGTTTCGCGGTACGGCGAGTCGGGAGCCTCACCCGACGTGTACGCGGCGATGGGGCTGGACGTCGCCGGAGTGTCCGGAGCGCTGCTTCGACTCTTCGCGGAGTGACGCAGGCCGTTCTGCTGCACGTCTGCTGCGGCCCCGACGCGACCGTCCCTCTCCCTTCGCTTGCGGAGGAAGGGTATCGGGTCGTCGGGTACTTCAACGGGAACAACATTCATCCGGAAGAGGAATACCGTCGACGCCGCGGCGCCGTCGAAACGGTCTTCGCAGTGAGCGAGGCCACCGTCCTCTTCCCGGATTACGATCCGGCATCCTGGGACAGCGCGGTCAGGGGCTGCGAAGACGAACCGGAAGGCGGGGCCAGATGTGTGCGCTGCTTTCGGGAGCAGCTTTTCAAGGCGTCCCGGGCGGCCGTATCCGAAGGGTGCGGGTTCCTGTGCACGACGTTGACAATCAGTCCGCATAAGGATCCGGACCGCATCAACGCGATCGGATCGGACGTCGCGCGCGCGGCTGGTCTTGTTTGGCTCTCGCGCGTCTTCCGGAAGACCGGCGGCGTCTTGACATCGGTGGAATGCAGCAAACGGCGGAAGCTCTAGCGCCAGAACTACTGCGGGTGCCGCTACAGCCTCAGGGGAGATGAAGACCGGGAATGAAGGACGATGGAAATACGCTTGTCGGGAAGTTGCCGCCGAATCTTCTGGAGCGGGCGGTGTTTCGCCATCGCGGGGCGACGCTTCCGGAAGTTCTGGTCGGCCCGGGAGTCGGCGAGGATGCGTCGCTTATCCGTTGGGGAAACGCGCCGTTCCTTGCGGTTTCTTCCGATCCGATCGTGGGCGCGAGCAAAGGCGCCGGAAAGCTGCTCGTGCATATCAACGCGAACGACATCGCGTGCAAGGGCGGCGATCCGCTGTATTTCGTCGCGACGCTTATCATCCCCGCCGCTCTTGGAGTCGAATTCGTCGATTCCGTCATGTCCGAGATCTCGCAGGCGTGTTCGGACATCGGGGCGGCGGTCGTCGGAGGGCATACGGAGCTGACATCGAAATACGATCGTCCCGTCCTCGTCGGCGCGATGATTGGGCCCACGTCGTTCTGTTACAGAGCGACGGACATCGTTCCCGGAGATGTCGTGATCGCAACAAAGCATGTTGCGCTCGAGGGCATGTCGATCCTCGCGCATGACCGTCCCGACCTTCTCGGCGCGATTCTTTCGGAAGAGGAGATCGCGGAGGTGCGTTCCTGGGCGTCGCAGATATCCGTTCTCGATGAAGCGCGCGTCCTGCGCGACATCGCGCGCTTCATGCACGATCCGACGGAGGGCGGACTCTTCGGAGGGCTGGCCGAGATCTGTCGTCTGTGTGAACTCGATGTATTGCTGGATCGGGAACGCGTCCCGCTTTCTCCCCTGACGGAACGTGTCCGGCGCGCCCTTGGTTTCGATGCGCACCACATGATTTCGTCAGGCGTGCTCGTCGCCGTGGCGCCGGCGGAACGCGAGGCGGAGGCGCTCCGTCGTCTTTCCGAATCGGGCATTCCGGCGCAGACGATCGGGCGCATGGTTCCGCAGGGGGCGGGAACATACCTTGGGGACGGAGAGGAACTGTGGAGGATCATAGATCTTCCCTCCCCGCCTCTCAATTCTGTTCATGGAGGAGCGGCAAACCGATGAATCACGAAACGATATGGAGTCGCGTCGCGTCATTGCGCGAGCGGATGAGGACGATCGGACTGGATGCGTTCGCGATGATCGTGGTCGAACGCTCGAACTGGGAGGGAGCGTATTACATCTCAGGCTTTCGTGGTTCGAGTTCGGGGATCGTCATTACGCAGAGCGACGCCGTTCTGATTACGGACGGGCGGTATGCGACGCAGTCGCGTTCGCAGTCGCCGTTCGATGTGCGCCTTCAGGGGCAGCGCTCCCTGACGGGCGCGATCCGCGCCGTGCTTGCGGATACGGGGTCTCTCCGGATCGGATACGAATCCGACCGGATCAGCGTTCGCAAATTTGAGGAGTTGCGGTTGGAGAACGCTTCCGTCGAGTGGGTGGACGCGAGCGATGTGCTTCCGCTCCTTCGCCGGAAGAAGGATGCGGAGGAGATCGCGCTCATCCGCAAGGCGGCCGATTGTGCGCGGGACGCGTATCGAAAGGTTCTTTCCCGCGTTCACGAGGGAATGACCGAACTGGAGTTTTCGGCCGCGCTGGAATACGAGATCCGGTGCTGCGGCGCCGAGGGTGGGTGGGGCGACCACGGTTTCATTGTCGCTTCAGGGTCGCGGAGTGCGTTGCCCCACGGAATGGCGACCGACAAACCTCTCGCGAAGGGGGACTGGGTGACGGTCGATTACGGCGCGCGGGTCGAGGGGTACGTCTCCGATATCACGCGGAATTTCGCGATCGGCGAACCTCCTTCCAGAGTCAGGGAGATTGAAGATGTCCTCCTGCGGGCGCACGAGGCGGCCGCAGGGGCGATTCGTGCCGGAGTTTCCGGCCGCGAAGTCGACCTTGTCGCGCGCAAGGTCATTCAGGATGCGGGGTATGGAGAGTGCTTCATTCATGGCCTCGGGCACGCCATCGGACTCGAGGTTCACGAGTCGCCGCGACTCTCTCCGATCTCCGCCGACATCCTGCAGGAAGGCGATGTGGTGACGGTGGAACCCGGGATCTACATCGAGGGCTTCGGAGGGATGCGCATCGAAGACGATTACCTCGTCACCGCTTCCGGGGCCGAGCTTCTTACGGAGGATTTTGACCGGCGTCTGTCCGTGATATAATCATTTGGTGGTTCAACGAACACTACCGACGAGGGGGCGATTGGAATGAAGAAGTACGTTTGCACGGTATGCGGGTATGTCTATGATCCGGCCGAGGGAGATCCCGAAGCGGGAGTACAGCCGGGCACCCCTTTTGAAAGTCTGCCGGAGGAATGGGTCTGTCCTGTCTGTGCTGTCGGCAAGGATATGTTTGAACCGGAAGAATAGTATCCAAAGCAAGATCTGACTGCGATGGGCCGCTCTCCGAGCGGCCTTTTTTCTTGACACCGCTCCGGAGCGGCGTATAATGACGATTGGCTGGAACTTAAGTTTCTTCTTGTTTGAAACATGAAAATAACTTCATGGAGGTGTCGTTGAGAATGAAGAAGACGGTTCTTGGATTGTTTCTGCTCTGCGTCGCGCTTTCCGCATCGGTCGCCTGCGCCGCGGGATCGGCCCTGGATAAGGATGTCCTGAAAGTCGGAACGGAATCGACATTCCGCCCCTTCGAGTTCCGAAACGACAAGAACGAGATCGTCGGGTTCGATATCGACCTGATCAACGCCATAGGCGCGAAGCTCGGGAAGAAGATCGAAATCGTCGATACCGCATTCGATTCCCTGATCCCGTCCCTGCTCACGAACAAGATCGACATCATCGCGGCGGGCATGAGCGCGACGGAAGAACGCGCTAAGAAGGTTTCGTTCTCGGAAACGTACTATTCCACTCCGGATGCGATCGTCGTGAAGACCGAGAACACGAACCTCAAGGCGACGAAGGATCTCGAGGGAAAAATCGGAACCGTGCAGACGGGGACCATCCAGGACAGCTTCCTGACCTCCGTGAAAGGCGTCAAGGAGATCAAGCGTTTTTCCAAGACCGACGACGCGCTGCTCGAAGTGCTTCTCGGACGCGCCGATTTCGCCGTCGTGGACAGTACCGTGACCGAGGACAACCTGAAGAACAACAAGAACTTCGTCGGAAAGCTCAAGGTGGCGTTCCTGGAGCAGATCTCAAAGACGGGAATGGCCCTTGCGATGAACAAAGAGGATACGAAACTCCAGGAAGCCGTCAACAAGGCGTTTGCGGAGCTCAAAAAAGAGGGGTTCTTCGAGAAACTCGGGAAAAAGTGGGAACTGGCTTCGGCAAAATAGAACCGGAGGTTGACAAGGGCCGGAACCCGTTTCGTGGGCTCCGGCCCTTTTTCGTCGCAATCTATTGTTGTTTCGATTCGGAAAGAGACTTCAGAAGCGTCCCGGCGAAACGGATCAGGTCCGCGCTTGCACAACCGGAACTCTCGAGCACCAGCGTCTTTTCGTCGGAAAGATCGATCGCAAGAGCCGTCCCGACATACGGGTAGTCCTCCAGAACGCCTTCGTATCCGAACACCCGGACCTTTTCATACGTCGCCCCGAAGCCGATGGGAAAGTCGGAGCCCCGGTGCGGCTGTTTCGATGCGCCGGCCGTCGCCGGCGTCTTCTTGAGGTGAGGCCCCGCTCCCGCAAGCAGCTGCACGTCGATACGCCGGACCGGAGAGAGTGCGTCGTAGCGCCACCGGATCCAGGCGCCCTTGTCCTTCGATGCCGGATCTATGGGAACGATCTGTTGCGGCGACGATGTCCAGCCCGGGACATCGGGCGGTTGCGGCATCGCAGACGTCGGGGAAACCGGTAAAAGCACGGTGCAGCAAAGCATGGCTCCGAGAAGCAGACGGTGCATCAATACGACCTCCGTAGCGTTCGTTTTCGTCCATTCTACACCTCGCGGCAAAAGAGAGAATCCTGAGCACGGAAATTCGTGCTATTATCTGATTTTGAACGAAAAGGGCCGCGGTTTTGGGCCTCATGCAGGAGGATATTCGGTGAAACGTTTTGCTCTCAAGACTTACGGGTGTCAGATGAATGTCTATGATGCGGACACGCTTCGAACGGCTCTGCTCCGTTCCGGCTGGGAAGAGTCGGACGACGATTCCGCCGCCGTTGTCATCTATACCGGATGCAGCATCCGCGACAAGGCGGAGCATAAGATATGGAGCGACCTGGGACGCCATGCCGAAACGTGGAAACGCTCCGGGCGTCCGGTTGTGGCCGTTACGGGATGTATCGCCCAGAATATCGGGAAGGACATTCTCGGTCGATTCCCGTGGGTTCGGGTCGTTTCCGGACCGCGAAGCATCGGCCTTTTGCCCGATGCTCTCGCTCAGGCTCTTACCGGAGGGGAGTGCATCGATCTTCGGGATCGGGACGCGAGTGCGTATCACGCCATCGGCGTTCCTCCCGTTGAGCGCGAGAACCGCTGGAAGGCGCACGTGACGATCGCTCACGGCTGCGACAATTTTTGCACGTACTGCATTGTCCCGTATGTTCGCGGTCGCTTTCTGTCGCGAGCGCCGCGGGAGATCCTCGACGAAATACGTCAGCTTGTCGCAACGGGTGTCCGCGAGATCACGCTGCTTGGTCAGAACGTCAACAGCTACGGGGCCGACTTCTCCGACGGGTACCGTTTCTCCGCTCTTCTCCGCGACGCGGCGTCCATCGCCGGCGTGGATCGCCTGCGTTTCGTGACCTCGCATCCGAAGGATTTCACGGCGGATATTTGCGACGCCATGGACGACTGCGCGACGATCTGTCCGTCGATCAATCTGCCCATCCAGTCGGGCAGCGATCGAATTCTTGCCCTCATGAACCGTTCGTACACCCTCGAGCGATACACGGCGACGATTGAAATGATTCGGGACCGGTTTCCCGATGCGGGAGTGACGAGCGATCTGATCGTCGGGTTCCCCGGCGAAACGGAGGTGGATTTCAACGCCTCCGTGGATGCGCTGCGCCGGTTCCGTTTCGATCTGGTCCATACGGCCGCGTATTCGCCCCGTTCCGGCACCGTCGCGGCGACGATGGACGGGCAGCTCCCGGAGGAAGAAAAGAACAGGCGGTTGAATTACGTCAACGATCTTCAGCGCGGGATCGCGCTCGAGATCAACAAAAGCCTTGTGGGGAAACGTTTTTCGATCCTTCTGGACGGCTTCGCTCCCAGGGGAGAGGACACGCTCCAGGGGCGAACCGACACGGACAAGGTGGTCCTCCTGCGCGGAGGACGGGGTGAAGATCTCGGGCGTTTCGCGCTCGTCGAAATTTCGGAAGCGGATCACTGGTGTCTGCACGGGAGTCTTATCCGTTTTCTCGATTGACGCAGGAGGGGTTCCGCGTGGGGTGGAATGAGGAGAAGAAAAAAAGTCTGACCTTTCTGGCTGCGGGCGTTCTCTGCCTTGCCGCGGCCGGATTTCTGCTCGTCACCTTCTCGGGACGATGGAAGAGCCCCCCGTCCGGAATGGTTGCGGGGCCGGCCCTTTCGATGAAGCAGACCGAGACCCCTTCTCCTGTCCCACAACCGACGTTTGCGCCGCCTGCGGAATGGGTCCTGTACGTCACGGGCGCCGTGCGGTCGCCAGGAGTGTACCGGCTGCCTCCCGGAGCCAGAGCCTATCAGCTTGTCGAGAGAGCGGGAGGACTCCGCCCTGATGCGGATTCCGTTTCGATCAATCTGGCCATGCCGTTGGGCGACGGGATGCACGTTCATGTTCCCGCCGCGCTGTCCGTCGTGAAAGGGGCGAACCCTCAGCCGGCGCGCGCGGAGGCGCCTCGGACGAACGGCGCCGCGGGAGAGGCGGGGGGACGAACGATCAGGGCGGCAGACGCGCCGGTCGATATCAATACGGCGACGAACGGAGAGCTCGAACAGCTTCCCGGGATAGGGCCGAAAATCGCCGCCGCGATTGTGGAACACCGGTCGACGAACGGCCCGTTCCGTTCCATCGAGGATCTGCTGCTCGTCAAGGGAATCGGTCCGAAAAAGCTGGAAGCGCTCCGGAACAGCATCGTCGTCAGATGATAGTGTGTTCGACCCCAGCGTCCCTTCTTCTCGCTTCATGGGTCGTCGCGCTTCTTGGAATCGGCGCGGGGGCCCCGCCGTGGGCGTCGGTTCTCGCGGCGTGTCTCGTCTTTGTCGGCTTGGCCGGATTGTCGTATTCCGCCCCGGCGCCTTCCGGAACGATGTGGACCGGAGCGTTTCTTTTCGTCTGTCTGCTCGCGGGGCTTCTCCGGATTCTCTGGCCCGTCTGCGTTCCGCCTGCCGTCCCGTCCGTACGGGAGATCGAAGGCGTCGTTTCCCTGGAACGGAAGTGGGGGTACGCGCACGTCATCCTCGTCGATTCGGCGAGCGGACGGTTTCTTATCCGTGTTCCTCCGTCGCGGACCGCGTCCGAAGGATCGCTGGTTTCCGTCACGGGACGAGCCGTTCCGCTGCCCTCTCCCGACGTGCGGAAGAGGGACCGGAGTCGCGTCGTGCAGTTCCGGGAGGATGTATTCTGGCGGGCGAGAGGGGTCGTAGCGGAGTTTGTTCCTTCGTCCGTCGAGGAAACGGGGATGTCGTCATGGACCTTCTCGTCGTTGCGGACGGAATTGCGCCGGCGCATCGTCTCGGCCATGCCCGCGAGGATGCAGGCGTATCTTCTGGCCGCATGGGTCGGCGTGAAGGATCCGGAGCTTCAGGAGGATCACGCGCGGTGGGGCACGGCTCATTTGCTCGCCGTATCCGGGTTTCACGTCGGAATCGCCGTCGCCGCGTTCATGCTCTTTCTTCGTCCCGTTGCGCGGCGTCTGCCCCGATTGTTCCCCGCCGTATTCCACGAGGGCGGCGCGCTCTTCACGAGCGTGGCGGCAAGCGTTGTCCTCTGGGCGTACGTCGGCTTGACCGGCGCTGCGGCGAGCGCCCTCCGCGCCGCGCTCATGGTTCAGGTGATCCTTGCGGGGCAAGCGCTTGGTCGTCCGGCGAAGCCGGTCAATTCCGTCTGCGTTGCGGCATGCGCCCTGCTGCTCTGGAACCCCTGGCAGTTCTGGGACCTCGGATGGAGGCTGTCCGTCGTCGCCGCGCTGACGCTTGCCGCTCTGGCCGATCTGCGCGGAGTCAGAGGCGTTTTCGTATCGGGGCCAGTCGTGTGGGTCGCGACCTACCCGCTTGTTGCGGCCTCTTTCGGGACGGTTCCTGTCGTCGGACTGTTGCTGAATTTCGTCGCCATTCCGGCGTTTTCACTGATTTTCCCGCTCATTTCCCTGCTGGCTGCGCCCGGATTGTCGGGCCTCCCCGGCGGCGTTGTTGCGGCGTCTCTCGGCGAACGGATTCTGACGCTGTGGGAAGGCTTTGCGGAGGCGACTGCGTCGTTCATCCCCGGGACGGTTTCGTGGAGCATTCTCGGGGCAGGAGGGGCTGCAATCGTCTTTCTCACCCTCATGGGCAGGGGAATGGCTCTTTCCATCAGACGGAGTCTTTTCATGGGAATTCTCGGGGCATTAGTGCTCTTCGAACTGTTCTAGCGCGTTTTTGTTTTCCGGGTGCGGTACGATGTGTGCGGGCGGCGCAATCACGGAAACGCCGTCGCGAAAGGATGGGGAAGAACATGCTGCTGGTACTCGATGTGGGAAACACGACTGTGGTGGCCGGAGTCTTCGACGGGGAGCGCCTCGTTCGCCAGTGGCGGCTTACCTCGGATCGAAGAACCTCGGATGAAGTCGGGATGGTCCTCCTTTCCGTCATGCACGCGGCAGGAATCGATCCGAAAAGCATCGGCGGGGCTATTCTCGGAAGTGTCGTTCCGCCGCTCGATTCCGCGATCATCGAGGCCATGGAGACGTATTTCCATGCGCCGTGCATGCGCGTCGACACGTCATTGGATCTCGGAATCGAAGTCCGGTACGGAGCGCCCAAGGAGATCGGCGCCGACCGGCTCATCAACGCGGTCGGCGGCAAGGCGAAATACGGATGCCCTCTGATTGTGGTCGACTTCGGCACGGCGATCACCCTTGATGTCGTCTCACCGGACGGAGCCTATCTCGGAGGGACGATTTCCCCCGGGATCGTGACGAGCATGGAAGCTCTTTTCGGACGGACGGCGAAGCTCCCGAAGATTGCGCTGGAGATTCCTCCGGTCGCGATCGGACGGACGACGATCGAGGCGATACAGTCCGGAATCCTGTTCGGCACGGCCGGACTCGTGGATGCGCTCGTCCGGAGGATCTGGAAGGAGCTCGGCTGCGAAACCGGCGTGGTTGCGACCGGCGGACACTGCTCGCTCGTCGCGTCGGCGTCCGAGACGATCGGCCATGTGGACCCCGTCCTCACGCTCGACGGAATGCGAATGATCTACGAAAGGAATGCCGGTCGTTCGGGCCGGTAGCGGTGATACGGAGTGCAGATAGGCGATCTGTCCGTCAGGAATCGCGTTTGGCTCGCCCCTCTTGCGGGGATCACCATAGCGTCCGTCCGTCGCTTTTTCGTCCGGCTCGGCGTCGGGATGGTCCACACGGAAATGATCAGCGCCACGGGGCTCGTCAGGGGCGGTAGGAAGACTCGGAATATGCTCGAAGCGCGGCGCCCGACGATCCTGAAGGGATGTCAGGCGTTCGGTGACGATCGGGATTCCGTCCCGCTCGTCGTTCAGCTTTTCGCCGGCGACGCGGACACGCTTCTCCGGGCCGGCGGGATGATCCTGGAAAGCGGAGCGCGATGCGACGCGTTCGGGATCAACATGGCCTGCCCCATGCCGAAGATCCTGAAGCGCGGCGCGGGCGCGCGACTTCTGGAACATCCCGCAATCGCGGCCGAGATGACGAAGAATCTGAAGCGCCTCGGAGCGCCGGTGTGGGGTAAAATACGTTTGTCCCCTTCAGGCTATCCTCTTTCGACGGAGGATTTCTGCCGTCTGCTTCTCGACGCCGGGGCGGACAATATCTGCGTGCACGGGCGGACCCCGGCGCAGCGCTATGAGGGAGTCGCCGATTCGGGCGAAGTCGAACGGATCGCCGGCCTTTTCCCGGGGTATATCAGCGCCAGCGGGGATGTCTTTTCTCCGGAAGACGCTGAGCGTTATTGCAGGGCCGGGTGCGTCGGCGTCATGGTCGCCCGGGGCGCGATGCGGGATCCCTTCATGATTCCGGCCGCGGTCGCGGCTCTCGATGACCGCAGCCGAAAAGATGTTTCTTGTGTCGATCCGGAGCCCGACTGCGAGACGCGACGGGATATTCTGATCCGGCTTGGCGACGAGACAGCGGAAGAACGAGGCGCGTCCGTCGCGCTTGTCATGGTGAAACGGTTCGCCGGCGGCGTCTTCCGCGGTTTGCGGGGAGCGGGGGAAGTGCGCCGGAGCATTGCCTGCGCAGCTGACTGGCGCGAGGTTCGGGGCATCCTCGAAACCTGCGCGTCGTGCTTTGAATATATGGAAAGGGGAGTCGAAATGTATGGACGAGAAGCAGAATAAGGTTCCGAACGCAGTGGTGCAGCCCGAGGAGGAGATCTTCAAGCAGCGGAAGGAAAAGCTCCTTCGCCTTCGCGAGGAAGAGGGGTACGACCCCTACCGGATCGAAAAGTGGGAGCGGACCGATATGCTTGACCGCATCCGCAAGGAGTTCGACCACCTCGCGCCCGACGAAACGGATGCGTCGGTTCATCTGCGTTCCGCCGGACGGGTCATGACGCTGCGAAAGCACGGCAAGGCGATGTTCGCGAATCTTCAGGACGAGACGGATACGCTGCAGCTGTACTTCCAGTTCGATAAAATGGGGGAAGCGGAGTACGGCTTTGTCAAGAAGTGGGTGGATACGGGCGACTGGATCGGCGTCGAGGGGCATCCGTTCCGGACGCAGCGCGGCGAATTGACGATCCTCGTCACGAAGTGCACGCTCCTGAGCAAGGCGCTGCGCACGATGCCCGACAAGTGGGGCGGCCTGACGGACACGGAAGTCCGCTATCGCCAGCGCTACCTCGATCTCATCGTCCATCCGGACGTCCGGAACGTGTTCCGGAAGCGTTCAGCGATCATCTCGTCGGTGCGGAAGACGCTCGAGGATGCGGGAACGCTCGAAGTCGAGACGCCCATCCTCTCGGTGCTCGCCGGAGGGGCGAACGCACGTCCGTTCAAGACCTTCCACAATGCGCTCGGACTCGACATGTACCTCCGGATCGCGACGGAACTCCACCTGAAGCGGCTCGTCGTTGGAATGTTCGGCCGCGTCTACGAGATCGGCAGGAACTTCCGCAACGAGGGCATCGATACGATGCACAACCCCGAGTTCACGGCGATGGAAGTGTACTGGGCCTACGCGGATGTCGAGGACATGATGCGGCTCACCGAGGACATCATCCGGAACGCGGCCGACGCTGTCGGCGGACGTCATGTCACGTACCAGGGCGTCGAGCTGGACATCGAGTCGCCGTTCCGGCGCGCGACGATGCTCGATCTCGTTCGCGAAAAGACGGGCATCGATTTCGCGGCCGTTTCGACCGACGACGAAGCGCGGGCGATCGCGCGCGCGCGAGGCATGGAGATCAAGGGAACCGAATCGCGCTTCGCGATCATGAACGCCATGTTCGAGGCCCATGTCGAGGACACGCTCATCCAGCCGACCTTCGTGCTCGGTCATCCGACCGAAATTTCGCCGCTCGCCAAGCGAAACCCGGACAACCAGGACTACACGAGGCGCTTCGAACTCTTCATCTGCGGCCGCGAAGTGGCCAACGCGTTCAGCGAACTGAACGACCCGCTGGACCAGCGCGTGCGCTTCGAAGACCAGCTCAAGAAGAAGGAATCGGGCGACGAGGAGGCGCATGTCTTCGACGAGGACTTCATCAACGCGATCGAGACCGGGCTGCCTCCGACGGGCGGACTCGGCGTCGGAATCGACCGGCTCGTCATGTTCCTGACCGATTCGCGCTCCATCCGGGATGTCATCCTGTTCCCGACGATGCGGCCGAAGGAGTAGCCCGGTACGGAGGCGCCAATGAACGCTACGCCCGAATCCGCGCGCGGGGAGGCCGAACGCCTCCGGCGGGAAATAGAGCGCCACAACCATCTCTATTACGTTCTGGACGCCCCGGAGATCGAGGACGACGCGTACGATCGCCTCTTCCGGAGGCTCCTTGCGCTGGAGAGCGAATACTCCGACCTGAAGACGCCGGACTCTCCCACGTTGCGCGTCGGCGGCGAGACGTTGAAGGGGTTTCAGAAGGTGCGGCATCTCGCGCCGATGATGAGCCTCGACAACGCGGCCGATATCGGAGAGTTGCAGGCCTTTTTCGACAGGGTCTCCGGACTTCTGGGATATGACCCGCAATACGTGTGCGAGATGAAGATCGACGGCCTCGCGGTGTCGCTCGTCTATGAGGACGGGGTGCTGCGCTACGGCGCGACCCGCGGGGACGGCGCGACGGGCGAGGACGTTACGGCGAACGTGCGCACGATCCGTTCCGTGCCGCTTCGGCTGCAGAAGCC
>ERZ1645187.3084-NODE-3084-length-14199-cov-6.717053_pt1 | contig 14199 bp, 9 predicted proteins | sample MGYA00575352_ERZ1645187 | MGnify/ENA primary metagenome ERZ1645187 (study PRJEB40837, sample SAMN11349314) | freshwater sediment metagenome | isolation source: river sediment | host: Sediment | place: India: Wazaribad , New Delhi | collected 2017-02-21 ...
TCCATCGTGACGGGGGACGTACGGAAGTTGCTCTCAGCACGTGAGAACCATGGCGCGCTTTTTCAGGTGGCATCGCAGTTCAACATGCTGGAGATGATTTCACCGACCCACACACCGGACGAGGGTGTAACGATCTATCGACTTGATCCCACGCAAGGACCTGCTTGTGCCATCGCTGCCGGGGCCGCGACCATCTATCGGAACTACCTTGTTCCCTGCGCCGGCACCTTAGGCCAACGGGCGGATCGCCAGTTGAATGGGCTCTGTTATGTTGGCGAATACCTCTCACAACGACTCGCCATGCCAGTCACCGATCTGTGGAAGATGCGCAATGGCTATGCCCTTTGCACACGACCAGGATTGGTGGCAATAAATGCACTGCTACGCGAAGACGGCGAAACGGTGCTCGACGAAGTTCGATCAAGACTGCGAGTCGGCATACACCGAAACGTGCAAGTGACCGATGTTATCGGCTCCCCCGTTCAATTGGTCTCCCAGGTTTTCTGCTCAGCATTGCCGGTGGCGTATTCCGAGATCCCCAGTGAACTGTGGTCGGTGTTTGCAAGGTTGATCCTGGAGGCAGCTTATGAGGCGACGTTATTGGAGGGAGTTCGAAATGAGGCTAGCGGCGGATCGAACGTTGTGTTCCTTACGCGATTGGGTGGAGGTGCATTTGGCAACGAGAACGACTGGATCCACGGAGCAATTGAACGAGCGTTGCAGTTGTTTAGAAACAGTCCACTCGATGTCCGGATCGTGACCTACCAAGAACCCTCTTCATCGTTGACAAAAGTCGTACAGAGGTTTGTCTAGCGAGACCGCTGGAAGTCCGGCGGCGCAGAATTTGTGACGATCGAATTCCGTTCGAAACCGAGTACGCATCTGATTCAATACGGATTCATTCCCCGTGACCATATCCAAAGGGGCGGGAGTGGGTTCTTCATGCCAAGGAGCGGACAATCAACAGGCCATCGTTATCCCATCGCTGGCGATGTCGGTAGTTGTGCGAAATACCGGTCTACGGTGTGGCGACAGCAAACGGGTATCTGGTTGACCGCTGTTGCCCAGACCCGACCTGCAGTCCAGTTCTACGAGCACCCGCTGTAGCTGCAAAGTCGACTGTAGGCTGATCTGAGTCACTCGCGGTCAACAGCTTCGGTGGCTGCGGCGACCATTACCGGACATTCGACAGACAGTGGTTCGTATGCCCGCTGTACCACCGAGACCGTGCACTCAATGTGTGGTTCCGGCGTTCGTCGATGCAAGAGCGGTCTGGTGCGAAACGTACATTCGCGGCCTGCCCGTTGCGGTTATTCAGTGGCGACGAAAGCGGCAGCTCAGCGTATTAGGCTTAGGTCTGCCTACAGAGCCCAGGTGCTTCAAAAAATAACACTCGATTTTTTATTGAGTCTGTCGGCGAAGAATTCACTCGGTCTTAAACGTCATCTGCATTCATTGACAACAAGAACCGACTACCTTAACGTCCGCCTAGAGCACTTGGCTTAGGTCGTGAGGAAGTTGGAGAGGGATGAGTCCAAGAAATCTTGTTGAGCTGATATCGGAAGTACGGCCGCGGTCGGCACTGTTCACCACCTATACCCTCAGTCTAAGTTTCATCGAAAGCGCGCTACTTCCCACGTTGCGGCAAGCGGGCTGCAAAGAGGTGTCCATCCTGGTAGACGCTGACGAGCTCGACGAAAGCCTTGTCGAAACGCAAGCTCATGGGGCCGGACGCACGTACCGTTTGGCTGCGGTACAGGCGCCTGGAAAAGGCGTCTTTCATCCCAAGGTGGCCTACTTTGCGTGCAAGGACCAGGACATTCTGACGGTAGGCAGTGGCAACCTGACGACGCCGGGTCAACATCGTCAGCTAGAGTGCCTCGATTCGGTTTCCAACCTAGACTACCCGGACGTCTTTGCGGACCTTGCCGACTTCGCCTCGCGTCTGGCCTACATGATTCCAAGCGAATCACAACAAGCGGTTACCCTGCTCAAACTACTGGAGAAAAGAGCGCGCACGGCAAGTGTCGCGTCCTCACGCCTGACGCATGAACAGCAAGCCGCGGTACGGCTTGTCCACACCCTGCAAAGCCCTGCCAGCAGTCAAATCACCGAATTTTGGCGGCAACAAGGCGTTCAGGCTAACTCCTTGGTTGCCCTGGCTCCGTTTCATGCGCCTGACGCCGGCCCAGTGCAAAGGTTAGGTAATACCCTGGCTGTGCGCAAGATTCAAGTAGGGCTGGACCCTGTCACACTAATTGCGCCATTAAGGCAGCCGGGAAAACCAGCAAACGATGCAGCCTGCAAGTTCTCTTTCGTCGTTCCGCGTTCTGCCGACAGCGAGCGGCACCTGCACGCCAAAATATTTGAAGTGCAAGCCAAAGGGATGGCCTTGGTCGTCACTGGCTCCGTCAACGCCACCGAGCAAAGTCTCGAATCCACGAAGAACATCGAAGTCTCTCTGGCTCGGGTGCTTCCGAAGTCTCCATTCGAATGGGAGGATTGCGTACCGAAGGAATTCGTCCCGAACAAGTATGTGCCGGCCGCACGCGACGAGAACCGGGCGTACATGGACGCGGTGCTCAATCAGGAAGGTGTCGTCCAGGGCTCGGTCTGGAGCCCACGCGCCTTGCCCGTATCTGCCCTTGCTACCGTCGATCAGTTCCCGGAACAACCGCCATGCCCTGACGTGCCTGTACGGCTAAACCCGCAGGGGCGATTCTCATTTCGGCTTCCGTCAGGCGTTGATCTGAGCGGCTCGGTCCAATTGAACCTCCAAGGCCCTGGCTTGACCGCACGCTGCTGGCTCAGCGTCGAAGATGAGCTGTCCGCGACCGACCAGCAAAGACGTGAGAAGCAGGCAGTACGACGCATCCTTAGAGGAGAGTTCAAGAACGATGACTTGCTAGAGCTACTACAAATCTTTGTTCGCGCGGCTACGCCACTCGCGCAGCGGACCGTGGCGCCCCCAAGAGCGGAGCGGAAGGATGAAGAATTGGCTGGACCAGACGAGCCATTCTCCTTCGCTGGCTGGGCCGGTTCGGCCGCACAACTGCGGCAAGGAGCCGCAGGACTGGCAGAGGGACACCACGATGCCCTGCGAGCCTTTGTGCATTGGCTTAATTCCAAGAAGCATGCTCCAGGCAAGGAGCCTGGCACCCACGTGCACGCCAACACACCGCATGCGGAGGAAACGCCTCATTTGCATATAGATCTGCCCCAAGACGATAACGCAGACCAGGATCTGATTGACCAGATACTCGCAGAATGCCTGCGCAACGTGCTGGAGAAAATTCCGGTGCTGTTGCGCGACCATCCTGCGATAGCGGAAGGTCCCGTCCTAGCGTTGGTGGCCGGGTCGCATGCTTTCAACTTGTCTCTAGAGTCGCCTTGGAATGACGATCGGGCGTACCAGCGACTCAGGCATTGGCTGGAGATCTACAGTGAGTTTGAGTATCCGCACGATGGGCGTTCGGACTTGTCAAAGTTTGCGCTTGGGGCCGCCTGCCTCATCGTGGCCATGGCCAAGGAACGTGGCTTGACGGCGCCGTACTCCGCGCTCAAGGACCTGCTGCTGCGGTTTGATGGTGGGTTGCGGAACAAAGCGCCCTCGCAAAAGGACATCGAGGATGTACTCCAGAAAGACTTGTTTCTATACATCAGCGAGTCCATGAAAGCCGCGGCTGTCTTGGCACTCAGGGAGCTATGGCAGGCTAAATCATTAGATGAACGTATTGAGGAGCTTGTGGAGCATGCGCTGCAGCCCGAATACAAGGCGAGCGACGAGGATGAAGCGACGTTCCCAGGCGGCGTTCAGGCCATACGCGTGATTCAGCGCACCAATCCCAATCGGCGCTACCACGGTCTGCTGCAAACCGAGCGCGAACTTAACAGTCGAGGATGCCCCCACTGCTATCAAGCCTTCAGCGAGAACGTGCTGGGCAAGTTGAGGGCCAACCACATCATTGTGTGCCCAAACACGAGCTGCCGAAAAGCCATTTTCCATTTTGCGGACGAACTGACGGCTCAACGAGTCAGGGAGCGACTCAAAAATGCTTGAGGGACCCATCTTTACCGCGCCCTTGAACTCGGGTATCTCAGGTGATGATCCATTGGGCACAGCTCCGGTCAATGAACGTCTGTACAACGCCGTCTTCCCTGGCATCAACAATTTTGTCCGATATGTCCGCGTTTACAGCGCCATGTGCTGGGTCGTCTATCAAGTGGAGAAATATCTAGAGTCAAAAGGTGCCAAGCTCACGAAGGCGGAGGCGACGCAGCTGGCCCGCAATGCCTACGAAAAGGTACAGCTCGTGCTTATATGGGTGAACAAGCACAAGAACTATATGAATCTTGCAGGCAGCCAGCGCATCTTTCCACAGGGAAACGTGAAAGTAGAGCTGGTGTTCGACCATTTCGCGAACAGCACAGTCAGCCTATTCGACGCCGGTACCTATGGCCCCAGTCTCACCAACGGACTTGGATTTCTGGAACGTAGATCCAACGGTACCTTAGGATGCACCGAGGCAGGCAAGGGCCTAGCGATGGCCTTCGACGAGCACGCCCGTTCATTTGCGAAGTACAAATGGTTGGCCGATGTCACCCGCCTGACCACGACGCGCAACGAAGTGTTTCAGCTGGAGGAACTGTTCGATCTAGGGGGCGCAACGTCGGCGGAACAGCAGGCGTTCCTCGGGAAGTTCTTTCCGGCTGGCGCTATGCCTGTAGAACAGTTTGACCGTTACCGCTGGTTCGCGATCCATCTGGTACTTCGAGCTCTTGATGCCGCATCCAAGTCAACTGTCGGAAAAGCGCGGAATGGATTTGTGGACGAGCAGACCGTGCGAATTGCCATGGCGACAGCACGGGCCCCGGGCGGAGAGCCATTCAGCATCAAAGGGGTCGAGACACTGCAGTCGTGGTGGATGGTCTTGCAATTGCGCCAGTTGCACAGACTGGCAATTGATACGCTTTTCACTGTGGTCGAAACCTGGCTGGCCGAGGAACGGGATCCGGATAACAACAACTCGATAGACGAAATCGTGGAAATCATCGGGCGCAGTTGCGAGCCTGAGCTAGAAAAGCCGTTTCTTGCCAAGGTCTCAAAGCTGCATGCTCACTTTCGTAAAATCCAAGGGGATGAGCCAACTCTGTATGCCACCGCCAGTGTGCATCAGGAAGTCGAAGAAGCGGATGCCTTTGGTCGTATCAACGACTTGCTGGCCTGCTCTTATGAGTTCTCGGAAGAAGGTGGGAATGCCGCTGTGGGCCTAGCCTACAAGGCCCTGGTATTTTGCGCACTTGAGGCGTCCAACCTGCTCGGGAATCCTCTGTGCGAGAGGACGTTGCGGACTGCGGACACCGACATGACCTCGATGATTGCTATGACGCACGCGGTAAAGAAATTCGCCGAGCTAAGTCCGGCAACCTTCATGGGCTATATCGTCAAGAACTGGGTAATCCTTCGCCACTTCCAGATTGCCAGCAGCCGCGCCCAGACGACAGGTGACGGGAAGAATCGTTTCCGGTTTGTCATCGGGGACCGTGGATTGGAACGCTATTCCCCTGCGATTGCCATCAATAGTCCTTCTTTTGCCCAAGATAAGCTGGAGCACATACTCTTCCTATGCTGGCAAAGCGGCCTGCTGGAAGAACGCCAAGAAGGCAAAGAGCACTGGTACCGGTTGAGTGGCGCGGGGCGCGCAAGGGTAAAGGAACTATGAGTCGCCCTGGGATACTAGACGTTCATGAGTCTCATACGCTGCGCAGCCACTTTCACCGGTCCTGAATAACCGCAACGTGTCGGGAATACCTGTTCGCAACCGCGCGCAGCAGACCTTCAGATGCCACTGCGATGCAGCGCACACATCAGCGTCTGCTGTTCATTTCAAACCGGCGAACGAGTCCACTAGGGTTAGGAGCCCCGAACGACAGCTTCGGGAAATCAACCGTGACCTGACGGTATGACCGTGATGGGCAGCAATCGCTGCAAATCGGCATAGACCTCTAGAAGCCCTATGACCGAAACGGGTCGGGAGTGCCACTTCGCCCCATCCGAAACCGGTCCTTCACCGAGGTCTCAGTGCCATCCACTCGCGAGTACCCGGTCTTGACGGTGAAGCGGTCGCTCGCTTGGTCGAACACTGAATGACCGCTGGCAACCCCCGCCATCGTTCATCATCGCCGTCCCCGAGTGACTCAGATCAGCCTTAAGTTGACTTTGCAGCGTTTGCGGGTATTGGCGGAATGAACTTGGCGGGTAAGCCCTGGCCATCAACTGAGACTGGACCGATTCCTCCTAAGCCGATCGTTGGCTCGCATCGATTCCACAAGGCTGACAGTTGCCAGCTCCGGTAAACGTCTGCCCCAGGCCGAGCTCGTTATCAGGAAGGCCGACTGAGCAGGAGCTTTGTCACGGCCATCTCGCTGGACCAATACCCCGAAACTTTCGGCAAATTGTCATCGACATCCTGAACACGCGAGTGGTAAAAAATATGAACACTGGGTGGCGGAAGCAAACTTTGGTCAGACAAATTTGCACACTGAGAAAAGGCCAGTTGAACAAACGGGGCCAACCGAAGGAATCCAATCACGGGGGAACCACAAACGTTGCAGGTCGCCCGCCTCACCGCCGGTGGCGGGCGGTATTTTCGAAATGTGATGGGTTGATCCTCTGACAATGTGATGGCCCCACCCCAAAACATGACGACATCTGCGTAGGGTTTTTTGTACAGGTTCTGGCAGATAGTGCAATGGCACTTGAAGCGTCCAATAGGTACACCATCGACTTTGAATGTTGACTGTCCGCACGCGCATGAAGCGGACTGGGTGAGTCGTTGATATGTCATCTCATAACCTCCATCAAAGTTGATAGGCGGTCCAGGCGCCCATCAAGTCAGGTCTCTCATCCACTCCTGCGGCAATCCCTTTTGCATTCTTCTCATGAGCTTCCAGGCATCGCGAATGTTCGCACGAGTCTCCTTTTCTAATCTGCCCTCGAACTGCGCGATCTGAGAAAAGTACAGATCCGAGCGTCTACCTTCCGACACCGCTGCCTCCAATACAGAAATGCTCGGCATCAAATGCTCAACCAGACCGGGCAAAGTCGCACTCATGTAAAGACCAGCCGGATCAAAGTCGTGGAAGCCGATTTTTGGGAGTTTTGAACTTTCGACACATTGCGTAGCGTCCCCTACCGAATAGACGGTGTCTCCCCTGAAGACCACCAAGCAGGCGACAACGCTTTCAATCCGCTTCATCACCCAGCCATACCGGTGCAGTTGTCGAAACGTTTCGAAGTTTTCGACCACCATCATCATGTCGGCGGGCAGTTGCGACACCTCAATCGCGCAGGCAACACCATATCCCACGCCCTGTGGCATGCCACATCGAAACAGTCGGTAGGCGACGCTGTCACCATGCGGAGCTGTGGTTCCTCGCTTTTCGGTAATTCCAGGCCGGATTGCAGCATCGGCTCGGTCCAGAATCTCCGTGCTGGTCACCGGAAGGCCATGGGACCTGAGTACAGCAATGGCATACGCAATGTCTTTTTCATCGTATTTGAAGTGTCGTCCCACCCTCGTTCCGATCCGGAACTCCTCTGAACATCGCTTGGCCACCGCGCTCAGCTGTCTGTTGCCGGGAGACTGAACGAGTCCCTGCAGATAACGCAACTGAGCCGCATCCATCGCCGTATGTCCTATCCCGGAAAGACCATCACATCGTCAAACACGGCATTGAACGTGTCACCCTCACGGAAAATCTGCAGCTCTGTGTGAACGCCAGAAATGGCCAGCTGACTCGACGCATACAGCAGCCACTCTTCATCTCCGATACCGGCCGCAATGCGCCTGTCACGTTGCCACTGGAGAATCTCAAAGGGCCTTTCCGAAGTTCTCAGTTTGTCGATCAGTTCCTGGATCAGAAGGTCTTCCGGACTCAGTTCGACATCCGCGACTTCCGGCTCTACAGAAAAAACCAACTGCTTGATCCGTGGCTCCTTGGTCGGGCCTGGTGTCCTGTTGAGAGGTAACTTGTTGGCAACCGAACACAAGATACGTTCTTGGTCTGTGCTTTTAGCCCGGACGTCGTAGTGTGATCGCACCTTGATGGGCATTGGTGACAACAGCACCGGAGGTGCGGACTGCCCGAGCTCCACCTCCAATCCATTGCGGGTTGGATTGTTTTCGAGCCAAAGGACCGCATCAAAGAGCAAGCGCAGATCAGCTTCGATTTGGCGCCGGACAAACAGTCGTTGGCTGATCAATGACTGAATTTCATTGAGTTGATGCCGCCAGATGCCCATTTGCGACTTGATCTGAGTCGTCAAAAGGTTACGCATCTCATGCAGATTGAACTGGAGCGACTCCGACTCCACCGTGGACAAAAAGGCGTCCAGCTGATCGAGCTCGACCACGAGCGTCTTGACGTTGTCACCGTAGAAGCGGTTTTGGCGCAATTTGCGCTTCATCGACTCGACGTTGCCAAAATCGGTCGCCGTCTGGTGGTTGAGTAACCTCAAGTTCTGCCGCATGAAATACACGATCTCACCCACGGTGTAGATCAACGCATCTTCAATTTCGGCTTTAGCGGCAACATCCCCATTGGTCTGCATCGAAATGAGCTCTCGCCACTGAGCCCGGCCACTTTGCAGTTGCTCACTGATGCGAGTGAGCGCCTGCAGCGCACTGAATTGGGACAGCCGATCATTGAGATAACGGCGAATTCGGGGATTGAGTTGGTAAGCGCCGTCACCCATGGGCAGCAACGCGCCGACCCCCGTCAGGGCGGCGATGCCCTTGCCGATGCTTTCGTCCGTGTCGATATCGGAAATGCGCCCGACCAAGCTCATGGAGATGACATCGCTGTGCCGGTGCAATGTCTCCAGGATTTTTTGCACCTGGTCGCGCTGATTGATCGACCTAGGCTTGTTCATGGTTGCACGGGCTTATCGAAGAGGTCATCAACCACTTCGATCGCCTCGGATTCATCCTGGCTGGTTCTGGCGAACTCTGCGTTCTCTCCCAAGAACCGCAAGACCTGGGTGAGTTGCATAACCTTTCCGGTGGATCGGTACATCTCAGTCGCTGCATCGACGATGACCAGATAGCCGTCCTTGCGCAGGTGTTCGAGCAAGCGCTTCACCAATTCCGCATTGGTGTAGCGGGCGTCTGTTTCCCGTATGACCCCTACGAGCGAGCGCAACTGTTCGGCCAGGGCCGCGATCTCATTGATCCTTTGCACGAGCTCGGCATGCTGGATGTACTCACCGGGATTGAGGCTGAATTCGTCTTTGGCATTACGAATGACCTGGAGCATCCGGATAGCTGGACCATAGACATCCCGAAAGCGCAGGAATTCCTCGCGAATGCGTGCGTTGTCGTCCGTGGACAGCGCTTGAGGGGCCATAAAAAAGGCGCCGTCGTCTCCCACTCGGGCCAGTCGCATGTCGATAGCAGAAAGCCATTCGTTGACGAAGGTCTCATTGTTGTCGCTGGTCAGGTAAACGTATTCCTGAGGGAACGCATATTCGCAGATGTAGTTGCCGTCCAGCAGGCAACGAAGGGTTTGGCTTCGCATTTCAGCTCGCCTCCGTCGAAATGGTATGACCCGTCGCTGGCTGTGTGATTCGAGGCCGGTATTCCGCAATCACGCCTTGAGGCTTGAAGACATAGCGATGCGCGAAGTAGGCATAGGACGCTGGTGTCAGGGCCGGTGAAGCCGTCACCGCGTCTATTTTGTTCTCGGCCATCATTTGCATCAAATGCTGGAAATTTCCACCATCGAATCGACCGACCTCATCAGTGGCCCAGGGAATGTAGATTTCCTGGTCGCCCCGTATGACGTTGAGCAGGCCGGAGAGGAGGCTGATCAGCGCAATGGCGGTTAGACCGTTGGAACTGATCTTTTCTAACTCCTTGGCAGAGTGAAAGGTCTTGAATACGCCGTCATCGATGACGCTGCCGTTCAGCGTGATGTGTCTTCCCAGATCGATTTCCATGGTCCCGGCGGACAGCGCTCCCATAAAGGTACGCAGTGACTGAGCTGATTGCGCAGATGGAACCTCAATGGAGTAGGTGGCCGAATTGCGCGACCGATGGTCGGCGATCACGTCGTCCAGCAACTTGAGCTTGCCGATGAAATCGAGCTTCGCCAGATCTGAAACCACATGCACCTTGAATTCGCGGAATCGTGCGAACTTGCTGCTGACGCGCTTGAGCCCCTCTTGCAGTTTGTCGTTGAACCTTCTGACTTCACTCTCGAAGTCTGAAATGGTTTCGCGATAGCGCTTGATGCCATCAAGCATGGTCCGCAACGAAAGGTTCACGTTGACCAAGACTTCAGGCCCAATGCGGTCATACACCCGCACCAAGGCCGATGCCCGGTCAATGTCCAGTGCATCACTGGTCACTTCCTTCATCACCCCACGAACAAATTGCCGTGTGGACGATTCGCTCTCGCACAAGACTCGATCGACCTTGTCACACTTGGTGCGCAGTGCTTGTCGTTTGATCCTGTAATCATTCAACAAGGCGGATGCTTGGCCTTTGAGGTTTCCAGCCAGATCATGCGCAGTGACGGTGGACACGCCATGTGGTGCAAATTCCGCCAAATCAGCAGCCAGAATTCGCAAGAGTGACAACTCCGACTCGGCGGCTTGGATTCGATTGTTGATCTTGGATTCTTCAGCCCCCAAAGCTGCAATCGCTTCCCGATGCTCTTTCTCAGCAACCGTTAGATCGTCATTGACCTGAATCAGTGCCTGTTCAGAACGGTCTTTCGCTTCGCGGGCATCCACCAGTTGACTGGGACCTTGACTGTCTTTCCATTCACGCCATTCACGCGCAATTGCTCCATGGTTTTCAATTTCCTGAATAGCCTCGCGCAGCTTGGTAAGAGCACTTTCTTTGCGCCTGAGGTCCTCACTATCCACGCCTTTGGACTGGAGCACTTTGTCCCGCTCTTGCTCGATGTCTTCGATCGCCTTGCTTTGTTGCTTCTTGAAACTGGCGATGCGAGCTTCGACCTCAGCAATGTCGCGTTCTCGGCGCCGCTGGGCCATCTCCTTCTGTTGTGCGAACTCATCACGCTTGTCGGCGGCTTCCCGCTCGCAGGCGTCCTTGACCTGCGCCAGTTGATCTCTCGCCGTTTTCAAGGCAATCTTGGCCGAATTCAGCTGCCGCTGCGCCACTTCCCTGGCGTTGATGCGGGCTTGGGTAACGGCGTCTTGCATGGCCCGCATCTGGCTCTTGAACTCACCAGTTTTTGCCTGAACAACATTCAGCTCTGCTTGTTGCAGATTCAGTTCATCGGTGGCTTCGTCTCGCTGCTTGTTCACACTTTCGAAACGCATTCGCGCTTCTTCGAGCAAGTCTTGAGAGGTCTGGGCAGCCTGGGCGGCTTCTTCAAGCTGACGCTTGAGGTCTTCCTGATCCACCCACTTTGGACGCTCAATGGCATCCAGGTTGAGTCCCCACCCATAAGCCAGAGCGTCTCTTTCTCCGGTGAAATGCGGCTGCAGATCGACCCGTGTCAGCAGGGCTGGATCGATGATCCGCGCTAAGTTCTCCGCCCACGGCGCATCGGGGTTTTCCAAAAAGGCGGCATGAAGACTTTGGGGATCGGGCTGCAATTGAGCCTTGATGACTTCGACGATTTTTCGGGCCTGGGCTAGGTGCTCCTTTTGACTGTCATGCATCCGCTGGGCCTGGCTCCATTGGCGGTCCGCCAGGTTGAAGGCGTTCTGTGCTCTGGCGAACGAGGTTTGAGCTTCAATGACCGCGTTTTGATGATCTTGGTGGGATTGCCGTGACTGTTCCAGTCGTGTTTCCAAAGACTCGTCAATGCTGGGCCTTTGAAGCTGGAGTTTTGCTTGGGCTTCAACAACAATGCAGTGTTCAAGCGCTTGATTTGCTGCGGCCAAGCGTGGAGCAAAACGGTCAGAAATTTCCTTCAATGAGTGAATTTCCTGGTCCGTCAATATGGAAACTTCCTTTTCGTAGCGCGCCCGAGTTGCTTCATTCTCCTTGCGCATCGCTTCCACTTTTCTACCTGTCTCTCGTTCCACGAACTGTGTTTTGGCGGCGTAGTCGTTGACAACCCCTCTCTCAGTATTCTTGATGGCCTCAACAATTTCCTGCTGCGCACTCGCTTGGCCTTTCAGACCGTCTAGGTCCAAAGTCCTTTGCGCCCATAAGGCGGCATCATTTTCTTCAAGGTAACGTTTTCTGCTCAAGAGAACGTTGTAGGCAGTGGTCCTATCAGAGGACGACTGGCGAGCCTTTCCGATGGCATCCTCAAGCTCTATCTTTTTGAGGGAAAAGGCCTCCTGCAACTCAGCACGAAGCTCTTGCAGAGTCGTCTTTTCCTTCTGTGCACGCGCAAGAATGTCTTCGTTGATCGACGTGAGCTTGGTGCAATCCGAGCGTTTCTCCCCGAGCTTCATGTCCAGGGCACGGAACTCACCGACCAATTCGCGCAGCAGTTTGACTTCTGGCTCCAGCCGAATCGCTCGTTCAACGGCGTCTCGATCGCGCAGCCACTGTTCAATCTGTCCACGGCTTTGACGGAGTTGCAACTGCTTGTCTTTCGCCGACTGGCCCATTTCTGTGCCTACGCGGTCCATGACGATGGTTGCTGCAACCTCTGCAAAATCGTCGAAATCCAGATGTTCTTTGATCACCGCTGCCACCAATCGATCCAGATGGGTCAGCGGTTTTCTGCTGAAGCTGAAGCGAGCGGCCAGGTTGCGACGGTTGGCTTGGTCTTTGCCGGCACCGGGGACATTGAGAATCACCGCCCGATAGGTGGCCAATTTGAGTTTCGGGCCGAAATCATCGCCGAGCCCCAAGCGAATGGCGACTTGTCGCGTTCCTTCGTCGTCCAGGAACACCGTATCACCCAATGAATCCTGGGCAATGAAGAATTCCTTCCGCATGGGGCCACGCACAAATCGGTATTCACCAACATCTGCATTGGACTCACGGCGAAGGATGACGTGGCAGACATCTCGCGGACCGTCACCGCGTTCGTACTCGAAGACGATGGCCGACTCCGCATGTGGCAGGATGAATCGCAGCATGGATTCACGGTTTTCCCCCGCTTGAACCAATTGGGCTGGGGAGTAGCCAAAGAAAAGAGCAATCACCTGCAATGTGGTAGTTTTGCCAGCACCATTCGCACCGGTAATCGCTGCACCACCTCGTGGATCGATTTCAGAGATGCGGCCCGAGGTTGTGGTTCCCGAGGTCTTCGCATTGACCAGGTAAATCTTGCACAGACGGCTGCTCATACACTCCCCTTGAATCGACGGTACCTTGTTTGGCAGGAGCCTTCAGCAATTCTTATAACTTTCACTAGGACAGATGGATGGGCAATCAAAAAGCGACAAGCCTTTTGATCTAAGGCACCGCCAGAAACGGTCAGTTGCGTCATCATTGACGCCTTTCTTTCGGCATCGCCTAAGGCAACTCGCGCAGGTCAACGAAGACTTGAGTCGGTAGCTCGTGACCTTGCACATCAATGCGGAACTCTGCCAACGCCTCTCCCAGCACGGTGGCGGGCAGCCGCATGTCGAACGCGGCCAGTGGAGTCTGCCTGTGGAGCTTTGCTACTGCCCAATAGGACCACCCCTGATCCAACCATAAACAAAGTTTGCCCCCACTCGCGAACCACAACGTCAGACGACGCCCATGGCCAAGGAATCTTTTCTCTTTTGTGACAATGGAAGCGGGCATGCCGCTGTAATCAAAGGCTGCCTTCAGAGCCATGTCACGTTGATCGGTGAACTCCCAATCTGACCACCAAGTACCTCTGCTACGGGATTGTTTGCCCCCTTCGATGGTCATGGTCGTAACTTGAATCGGCACATCGCCCCAGTCTCCTCTGGCTTGAAATTGTGCTTTGACTGCCGAGACAACGTCCACCAGGAGCGCGCACGCGATCGGCGTCGCCAGGTAGCGATCCTCATACTCTAAAGCTGTCGGAATCGCGCCTTTAGGAAACAGGGTGAATAGGTCTCCACCGCAGATTTGAGAAAAGAATCGTTGCCCAAATCCAGCACCTTTTCCATCTAGCTCGTTGCTGATTGCGCAAGAGAGCACACCTGTAACTTCATTGTACTGAAGCGCGACTGAGTCTGCCTGTAACCACGGATGGCTATTCTTCGAATAGAAAACGATGCCAGAAGTCAGTCCTCAC
>ERZ1645187.3085-NODE-3085-length-14198-cov-6.900092_pt1 | contig 14198 bp, 12 predicted proteins | sample MGYA00575352_ERZ1645187 | MGnify/ENA primary metagenome ERZ1645187 (study PRJEB40837, sample SAMN11349314) | freshwater sediment metagenome | isolation source: river sediment | host: Sediment | place: India: Wazaribad , New Delhi | collected 2017-02-21 ...
TGCGGCATTGAGATGGCGTGGAGGTCGGCCAGGAAATACAGGCTCTGCCCGCCGCTGGCGGCCACTTCGTCCTGCATCTTCACCCAGTTGCGGATCGCGCCCAGATAGTTGCCAAGGTGAAGGTTGCCCGTGGGCTGGATGCCGGAAACGATACGCATGGGATTTCCTAAATATTGTCCTGATCAGGCCTTGCGCCGCCGCAACTGGCCGATGGTGGCGCGATTGACCACTCCGAAAGCAATCGCAAGCCCGAAGAATACGATCATGCCCGCCAGCACCAGTCCGGCGATGGATACGATCCGTTCCAGCACTTCGCCGACATACCAGGCCGTGCCCAGCGGGACGAGCCACCACAGCACCCCGCCCATCGCGGCAGAGGCGAGCACGATTCGCGCGATCCGCGAGGCGACCTGGCCGGTCAGGCGGAAATGCCCCTTCCACGCCAGGATGCCATACAGCATCGCGCAGTTGGTCCAGGCCGAGAGCGACCCGGCCAGCGCCAGCCCCTCCACGCCCAGGCGCGGGACCAGCAGCAGGTTGAGCGCCACATTGAGCGTCAGCGAAATCGCGGCGGTCACGACTGGCGTCCTGGTGTCGCGGCGCGCAAAGAAGCCGGGGGTCAGCACTTTGACCAGCACATAGGCGGGTAGACCGACCACCAGCATCGCCACGACCGATCCGGTGGCCATGCTGTCCGCGGCGGTATAGGCGCCGCCGGTATAGAACGCGCGGGTGATCGCGCTGCCGGTGACATAGAGCGCAACCGCAGCGGGCAGCGTCAGCAGCAGCGCCAGTTCCACCGCGTTGCTTTGCAGGCGGAACGCTTCGCCGTCCTCGGACTGGGCGATATAGCGGGACAGCGCGGGCAGGATCGCCGTGCCCAGCGCGATGCCGATGATCCCCAGCGGCAGCTGGTTCAGGCGGTCGGCCATGGCCAGAAAGGTAATGCTCTTGTCCGGCAGGCCCGACAGGAAGAACAGGTCGATGAACCGGCTGATCTGATACACGCCCGCGCCCAGCACGGCGGGCAGGATCAACCGGCCCAGAGCGCCGACTTCGGGGGTCAGGCGGGGGCGGCGCAGCTTCAGGTGGAACCCGCACTTGCGCGCCCAGAACCACAGCCACACGAATTGCAGCAGCCCCGAAAGCGACACCGCGATGGCCAGCAGCAGGCCGGTCTGGTGCTTGGCGGCTTCCCCCGTGCCCAGCAGCGAGCCAATAACCAGCGCGCCGACAAGGCAGAGGTTGAGGATGATCGGCGCGGCGGCGGCGGCGGCAAAGCGCGACATCGAATTGAGGATTGCGGCCAGCAGCGTCGCCAGGCTCATGAACGCCAGATAGGGAAACGCGATCCGCGCCATCGCCACGCCCAGATCGAAGCGCGCGCCATCGGCGGCCAGCGCGTCGCTGGCGAACACGCCCATGACCCACGGCATCGCGATCAGGGCGAGGGCGGAAAAGCCCAGCAGGATCGGCACCAGCACTGCCAGCACGTCGTTGGCAAAGCGGAACGCGTCGTCGTTGCCGTCCTGGCCCCCGACCCGCTGGTTGAACAGCGGGACGAAGGCCGAGGCGAATGCCCCTTCGGCGAACAGGCGGCGAAAGATGTTGGGCAGCTGGAACGCCAGCTGCCAGGCATCGGCCACGCCGCCTGCACCCAGCACGCGCGCCAGCAGCATGTCGCGGGCGAACCCGAACACGCGGCTGATCGCGGTCAGGCCGCCGATTGTGCTGACGTTCCTGATCAGGCTCATGCGCGGTTCAATCCTGCGCGCGGCCCGGCGGGACGCTTACGCGTTGCCGACGGGTGCGCCGCCAGCGGCTTCGGCTTCGCCCTGCTGCGCGGCCAGCTGTTGCAGGTAGATGCCGTTGAAGTCGATCGGTTCCAGCAGCAGCGGCGGGAAACCGGCATCGCGCACGGCGTCCGAAATCACGCGGCGCGCGAACGGGAACAGGATGCGCGGCGCTTCGGCATAGGTGAAGGCATGCATCTGCGCATCGTCCAGATTGCGCATGCCGACCAGCCCGCAATAGGCCAGGTCGATGATGAACGCGGTGCCGGCCTGCGCGCGCGACTTGATCGCGATCTTCAGTTCGATCTCGCTCACTTCCTCGCTCAACTGGCGGGCGCCGATGTTGAACTGCACGTCGATTTCCGGCGCGTCGGTCCACTGGAAGCTGTCGGGGGCGTTGGGGTTTTCGACCGAGAGGTCCTTGACGTACTGCGAGATGATCCCGGCGGCGGGCAGCGTGTCTGCGCCGTTCGGCACGGGGGCGCCCAGGCCCATGTCGGTAATGATGCTGCCTTCGTCGGCCATTTGGTCGTTCCCGCTTTCGATCAGGTGAAAAGGATTGGGGTTAACAGAATTGGGGCGCGACTAGCACCCACCGGGGCGGGCGGCAAGGCTGGCAGAGCGGCGGCGCGGTGCAGTGCAGGGAAAACGTCACACCCCGGCGCAAAAATCGCAATGAAATCGCACCAAGCGCGTTGTTCATCTGTCATTGCTCCCTATTTGGTCATAGAGTGGGTTATTGGCCGCATTCGCGCGGCAGGGACTGGAAAGTGGATAGCACTGTGGAGATCGTGATCCTGGCCATGGTTGCGGCCTTTCTTGGGCTGCGGCTCTATTCCGTGTTGGGCCGCCGGGCCGAGCATGAGGAGGAACCGATTCAGGGCCGGTTCGATGACAAGGGCGCCGCGCCCGCGCGGCCCCGCGCCGCCGATCCGGCCGACCGCACCGTCACGGCGCTGAACCCCCAGCCGCGCGCGTTGATCCCTGGCGTGGCCCCGGCCATTGAACGCGGGCTGCGCGAAATCGTTGCGGCTGATCGCAAGTTCGATCCGGGCGCGTTCGTCGAAGGTTCGAAGGGCGCGTACCGCATGGTGCTCGAAGCGTTCTGGGCAGGGGACAAGGAAACCCTCTCGCAACTGTGCGACAGCGATGTTTACGCGGGCTTTGCCGCCGCGATCGACGCGCGGCTGGCGGCAGGCGAAACGCTGGATAACCGGCTGGTGCGGATCGAGGGCGCGGAGATTGTCGCGGCCAGCTTTGACGCGCCGATTGCCCGTATCACGGTGCGTTTTACCGCCGATATTGCCGCCGTGACCCGTAACAGCGACGGCGCGGTGATCGCCGGTTCGCTCGACGACGCGGTCGAGGCACGGGACATGTGGACCTTTACCCGCAACGTAACCGCTGCGGGGCCGGACTGGCTGCTCGACGAAACCGACGAAGGCTGACCGGATCATGGCCGGATGGGTGCCGCGCGCGCGGCTTCGCAGTGCGGCCGCCCTTGCCTTGCTGACCGCGCTGGCGGCGTGCGGGCGGATCATTCCGCCGGGCCAGCCGCCGGCTCCTCCCCTTGCCCAACCGGTGGCTCCTGCTGTTGCCAACGCTTTGCTGGCCGGGGTCGCGGCCGGTCCTGCGGTAACCCAGCTGGGGCTGGATCGTCGCAACGCGCTGGGGGCGCTGCGCTCCTTCCGTGAAAGCTGCCCGCGCCTGACCGCCCGTGCCGATACATCTGGCCTGACCCGTCCGGCGGATTGGGTCCCGGCGTGCACCGCTGCCGCGAAGTGGCCGGATGCGGAGCCGGAGAGTTTCTTCCCGACGTATTTCGAAACGGTTCGCGTGGGTGACGGCAAGACCCTGGTGACCGGCTATTACGAGCCGGAAATCGCCGGCACGCGGACCCGTCAAGCCGGCTTCGATGTGCCGGTCTATCGCGTGCCGCCCGATCTGGTGCGCGCGAAAGCGGGCGATGCGCCGCCCAATCCCGATGGAACGCAGCCGCTGGGCCGCTATGACGAAAAGGGACAGTTCGTGCCCTATTTCGACCGGGGCGAGATTTACGACGGCGCACTGGCGGGCAAGGGGCTGGAAATCGGCTGGGCGGCCGATCCGGTCGAGATGTTCTTTCTGCAAATCCAGGGGTCCGGGCGCCTGCGCGCGCCTGATGGCACGGTGCTGCGGATCGGTTTTGCCGGGCAGAACGGCCATGCCTACACCGGGATTGGCGGCCTGATGCGCGAACGCGGGCTGCTGGGCAACGGTCCGGGGCAGTATTCCGGCTCGATGCAGGGCATCATGCAGTACATCCGCGAAAACCCGGAGGCGGGGAGGGCGCTGATGCGCGAGAACCGCAGCTTCGTGTTCTTCCGGGAACTGACCGGCGACGGTCCGCTGGGCGCGCTGAGCGTGCCGGTGCGCGGGCGGCATAGCGCGGCGGCCGATCCCGCGTTCGTGCCGCTGGGCGCGCCCGTCTGGCTGGACGTCGACCGGGCCGAGGCCAATGGCCTGTGGATCGCGCAGGATACCGGCGGGGCGATCAAGGGGCCGAACCGGATCGACAGTTTCTGGGGTGCGGGCGATGAGGCGCGCGTGATCGCGGGCGGGATGAGCGGCCGGGGCAACGCCCTGCTGCTGGTGCCGCGCGGCACGCTGGCGCGGATCGGCACTGTGGCTGGTAGCAAGTAATGCGCCCCCCGCGCGGCCTTTCGCCGCAGGAGGCGGAACTGTGGGCGCGTGTGGCCGCGACGGTCAAGCCGCTGCGCCCACGGGTATCCGCCTCTGTCGCGGCCGGTCCCGCGCCGGTTGCCGCAGCAGCGCCACCACCACCACCGGGCAAGCGCCCGCCGCGAGTGGGCCAACCAAGGGTTACCCCACCGCCTGAACCGATCGCGGCGGCGGTTCGGCCCACTCGGCCGCTGGACCGCCACGGACTGGACGGATCGTGGGAAAAGAAGCTGGCGCGGGCGGAAGTCCATCCTGACTTCACGCTGGATTTGCATGGACACGGGCTGGATGCGGCCCACGCGCGGCTGGATCACGGGCTTACGCAGGCGATTACGCTGGGTGCGCGGGTCGTGTTGCTGATTACCGGTCGGCCGCGCCCGGCCGAAGCCGCGGATCGCGGGGAGCGGCGCGGGGCGATCCGGGCCAAAGTGCTCGACTGGCTGGCGGCGGGACCGCATGCCAGCCGGATTGCGGCAGTGCGCCCTGCGCATCGCAAGCACGGCGGGGCCGGGGCGCTTTACATCATCCTGCGCCGCCCGCGTTGATCGGCGCGGGGGGGGCTGACGGACCAGACGCAAACAGGGCCCCGGTTGGGGCCCTGTTTTTTGTGCCTGTAAGTGTTTCCCCGCGCCGGGAGGAGAAGCGCGGGGAAACCGTGGTTTGGCTCAGAAGTTGACGGTTGCCGTCACGAACACCTGGCGCGGGTTGCCATAGAACGTGGTCAGCGTGCCTTCGCGGCCCAGCGACGGGATCAGGTTGCCACCCGAAGTGAGCAGGTCGCCCGTGGTCGCGTTGGCGGCCATGAAGGTATAGCCCGACGTCTTGTACTTCCTGTTGCTCAGGTTCTTGCCGAACACGCCCAGCGTCCAGCGCTTGTTCGGCGCGGTGTAGATCAGGCTGGCGTCGACCAGCGCATAGCTGGGCTGATCGAGGTACGGGTTCGGCACTTCGAACTGATAGGTCTTGCTCTTGAACGAAACGCCCGCACCGATGCCGACTTCGCCTTCGCCCAGCGCCATGTCATAGCGCGCATTGACGTTGCCGGTCCACGCGGGCGTGTTCTGCACCTTGCGGAACTTGGCCACGTCGGTTGGCGTGTTGGCGATGTTGGTGATGTACGTCAGGTACTTGGCGTCAATGTAGCCCAGCGAACCTGCCAGCGTCAGCCCACCCAGGCGCAGACGGCTTTCCAGTTCGAAGCCCTGCATCCGCGCCTTGCCGGCATTGGACACGACGCCGCAGAAGCTGGGCAGGCCGCTGACGGTGCAGGCAACCGAACCGGGGATCTGCACGTCGGTGTAGTCCATGCGGAAGCCCGCGACGGCCAGGGTCAGCGCACGGTCAAACAGTTGAGCCTTGTAGCCCACTTCATAGCTGTTCACCTTTTCCGGCTTGAACGACAGGAACGCCGTCACTTCCGCGTCGGAGCGCACGCCGTCATTGTTCAGGTCCGGTGCGTTCACGCCCGCACCGCGCGGGTCGAAGCCACCGCCCTTGAAGCCCTGCGAGAAGCTGGCGTAGAGGGTGTGGTCATCGTTCGGCTTGAAGCTGAGCGAGGCTTTCGGGGTGAACTTCTTGAACGTGCTCTTGCCCTTGAAGTTGGTGCCCGGCGCGCCAAAGGCCACGCCCGCGCCGCCGAACACCGGCGAGCCACCACCCAGATAGTTCTGGCGCAGGATCGTCGCGGTGCGCTGGTCCCAGGTATAGCGGCCACCCACCGACACGCTCAGCTGGTCGGTCAGATCATACGTGAAGTCCGCAAACCCGGCCAGCGTATCGGTCCCGATATCGGCGTCGGTATAGGCGGTCAGGCCGGCCAGCGTGGTGTAAAGGCGCACGTCGAACTGGGTCAGCGCCTTGGCATTTAGGTAATAGGCGCCGATCAGGCCGTTGAACCGGCCCGCATTGATCAGCAGCTGGAATTCCTGGCTGGTCTGCGAGTTGCGATAGATCCCCGGTACGTCGACGTCGGTCGCGGGCAGGGCGTCAAAGTCGATCGGGCTGAGCGAGTCATCCTTGCGATAGGCCGAGATCGAGCGGACCGTCAGCACGTCGTTCAGCTGACCTTCCATGAACAGCGATGCGCCCCAGGCCTTCACGTCCTGCTTCGGGTCGTTCAGGCCGCCGCGCGTGTCGAACACGTTGGCCAGCACCGGCGCGCCAGACAGCTGACCGGCGATCAGGCGGTGGCCACCGCGCGCGCTGGACGCATCATGGGTGTAGTCGCCGGACAGGCGGGCGAAGAACCCGTCGGTGTGGACTTCCATCGTGCCGCGACCGGCCCAGATGTCCTTGTTGTAGTTTTCCTGGCCGGTGGTCAGGTTCTTGCCGAACCCGCCGCGCGACAGGCGGGCCAGCGAGCCGCCAAAGCGCAGCGTGCCATCGCCAACCGGGGTGCTGGCGCTGATCACGCCATCGGCCTGGTCATAGCTGCCATACGTGGCGCGGGCGTTGAGGCGGGCGACGTCGTCGATCTTCTTGGTGACATACTTCACCGCGCCGCCAACCGTGTTGCGGCCATAGAGCGTGCCCTGCGGGCCGCGCAGCACTTCGATGCGCTGGACGTCATAGATGTCGAGCACGGCGGCCTGCGGACGGTTCAGGTACACGTCGTCAAGGTAGATACCGACGCCCTGTTCAAAGCCCGAAACCGGGTCCTGCTGGCCAACGCCGCGGATGAACGCGGTGAGGGTGGAGTTGGTGGCGCGGCTGGCTTCCAGCGTCACGTTGGGAACCGTCTCGGCGAGCGCGGTAATGTCCATCGCGCCGGTGCGTTCCAGTTCGGCGCCCGACAGCGCGGTAATCGCGACGGGAACGTCGATCAGCGCTTCTTCGCGGCGGCGGGCGGTGACGATGATCGCGCCGTCGTCTTCGCTGGCAGTGGCGGCTTCATCCTGCGCGAAGGCGGGGACGGCGGACAGGCTGAACATGGCACTGGCGACAAGCGACGTGCGGGCAAGCAGGGCTGCGGTACGCATAGAAATTCTCTCTCCCTTGGACAGGACACCGCCATCAGGCCCGTCTGGGGCGATTCAGGCAGTGGTCTGGACCGCTTATATAAAAGTTGAACCAACTTTCAACTTTGTTATGCTTCATCCGGGCAGCGTTCAGTGAAACGTTGCGCCAACGTGGCAAGTCGGCAACACCTGCCGCGCTAACCGGGGGATGGATCAATGAGCGCTGCGCAGCGAGAGGGGGTACGCACGGTGCGCAGCCAGCGCGTGCCGCGCACCGAACGAGGGCGCCGAACCCAGCGCGCCATCCTGGATGCCGCGGCGGCTGAGTTCGGGGAAAAGGGCTTTCACGAAAGCTCGATCGTCTCGATCACCATCCGCGCGGGCGTGGCGCTGGGCAGCTTCTATACCTATTTCGAAAGCAAGGAGGCGCTGTTCAAGGCGCTGGTGCAGGACATGTCGGCCCGTGTGCGCGACCATGTCGCCCCGGTGCTGGCAGAACGCCCGCGCCCCGGCGTCGAAGCCGAAGGCGCCGCGCTTGAGGCTTTTCTGGTATTCGCGCGTGAGCACAAGGAAATCTACCGGATCATCGACGAAGCCGAATTCGTCGCCCCGGAAGACTGGCGCGCGCATTACCTTAATACCGCCCGCCGCATCGCGGAACGCCTGACCGCCGCTTATGGGCGGGGGGAACTGGCGGTCCAGCCGGATGAAGTCCACGCGTGGGCGATCATGGGCATGAACGTGTTCCTGGGCCTGCGCTACGGCGTGATGGACGGCGACGCCGATCTGGCCGAGGTGGCTGCGAAGGCGAACGCCTTGCTGAAGGATGGGTTGGGGTAGAACGCAATCCCTCATGACTCCGCAGGCAACCTCCGCTATGCGCGGCCGCCATGTCCTTGCCTGCATCCAATCGCCGCACCTTTGCCATCATCTCGCACCCTGACGCGGGTAAGACCACGCTGACCGAAAAGCTGCTGCTGCAAGGCGGCGCGATCCATCTGGCGGGTGAGGTCAAGGCGCGTGGGGCTGCGCGGCGCGCGCGCTCGGACTGGATGAAGATCGAGCAGCAGCGCGGGATTTCCGTCACCTCCAGCGTGATGACGTTCGAGCGGGCCAATCCCGATGGTAGTGTCATTACCTTTAACCTGCTCGATACGCCGGGCCACGAGGACTTCTCCGAAGACACCTATCGCACGCTGACGGCGGTGGACTCCGCGATTATGGTGATCGACGCCGCCAAGGGCATCGAGCCGCAGACCCGCAAGCTGTTCGAGGTCTGTCGCCTGCGCTCGGTTCCGATCATCACTTTCGTCAACAAGGTAGACCGCGAAGGCCGCAGCGTGTTTGAAACGCTGGACGAAGTGGCCGATGCGCTGGCGCTGGATGTCGTGCCGATGTCATGGCCAGTGGGCATGGGCGGCGTGTTCCAGGGCGTGCTGAACTTTGCCGACAACATGATCGCCCGCCCCGAAGGCGACAGCCGCGAATTCCTGGGCAAGCGCGAGGCTGCGACGGCGGATAACATCCCCGCCGACATTGCCGAGGAAATCGAGCTGGCCAAGGGCGGTTACGGCGATTTCGACGTCGAAGCTTATCGCCACGGCGATATGACGCCGGTGTACTTCGGGTCAGCGCTCAAGAACTTTGGCGTGGCCGAACTGATCGACGCGATTGCCCGCTATGCCCCGCCGCCGCGTCCGCAGCCGAGCGAGAGCGGCACGATCCAGCCGACCGACAAGGAAGTCACCGGCTTCATCTTCAAGGTCCAGGCCAACATGGACCCGCAGCACCGCGACCGGATCGCGTTCATGCGGCTGGTTTCCGGTACGTTCAAACGGGGGATGAAGCTGATCCCGTCCGCGCTGGGCAAACCGGTGGCGATCCACTCGCCGATCCTGTTCTTCGCGCAGGACCGCGAGCTGGCGGATACGGCCGAACCGGGCGACATCATCGGCATTCCCAACCACGGCACGTTGCGGGTGGGCGATACCTTGTCGGAAAACAACAAGGTCCGTTTCACCGGACTGCCCAACTTCGCCCCGGAAATCCTGCGCCGCGTCGCGCTGAAGGACCCGACCAAGACCAAGCAATTGCGCAAGGCGCTGGACGACCTGTCCGAAGAAGGCGTGATCCAGGTGTTCTATCCCGAAATTGGCGGGCAGTGGATTGTCGGGGTGGTCGGCCAGTTGCAGCTGGAAGTGCTGATTTCCCGGCTGGAAGCGGAATACAAGGTTGAGGCCGTGCTGGAAGCATCGCCGTTCGACACCGCGCGCTGGGTCAAGGGCAGCGACGCCGCGCTCAGCCAGTTCGCGGACTTCAACAAGTCCAACCTCGCCAAGGACCGCGACGGCGACATGGTGTTCATGGCGCGCTCGGCCTGGGATGTCAGCTATCAGCAGGAACGCAACCCCGACCTGACCTTCAGCGCGACCAAGGAGCGTTGAGGCTACCGCGCGGGTCGACAAGGCGCTAGGCTGAGGCAATGTCCGATTTCACCGATGCCCTGACCGACGCCGATATCGCGATGATCGCGAAGCAGCCGATCTTCTTCACCGCCACGGCGGCAGCGGAAGGGCGGATCAACCTTAGCCCCAAGGGGCTGGCGGATACGTTTCGGGTGCTTAGCCCCACGCGGGTCGCCTATCTGGACCTCGGCGGTTCGGGCAATGAAACCCACGCGCACCTGGCGGCGGATGGGCGCATCACGGTGATGATGTGCAACTTCGAGCAGCCCGCGCTGATCCTGCGGATCTATGGCCGGGGACGGGCGGTGCTGCCGCAGGATCCGGACTGGGCAGACCTCGCCGCGCACTTTACCCTGCTGCCCGGGACGCGGCAGATTTTCGACATCGCGGTGGAGAGCGTCCAGACCAGTTGCGGCTGGGGCGTGCCGGTGATGACGCTGGACCACGAACGGGCGACGCTGGTGAAATATCACGCGCAGGCCGATCCGGCGAAGTGGGAAGCCAAAGTTGCGGGCCGGACCCGCAGCATCGACGGATTGCCGACCCGCGCGACGGACCGCTACATCGCGGGCGACGTGGTGCCTGACTGACCCATCCGTGCGCCTGACCTTCGCCAGCTATAACATTCACAAGGCCGTGGGGCTGGATCGCAAGCGCGATCCGCACCGCATCCTGTCGATCCTGAACGAGGTCGACGCGGATGTTGTCGCCCTGCAGGAGGCCGACCGCCGGTTTGGCCGGCGCGAGAGCGTGTTGCCGCGCGATCTGCTCGACGATCTGGGCGATTACCGCGCGGTTCCGCTCAACTTGCGCCCTGACAGCATCGGCTGGCACGGCAACGCGCTGCTGGTCAAACGGCATATCACGGTGGCCGAAGCGGCAGTGGTCCCGCTGCCGGTGCTGGAGCCGCGCGGGGCGATCCGGGCAGACCTGCTGGCAGAGGGGCAGCGCATCCGCGTGGTGGGCATGCACTTGGACCTGTCGGGCCTGCGCCGCCGTCATCAGCTGCGCGCGATCCTGGCCCATGTCGAACGCTGCGACGGGCATTGCCCGACGGTGCTGATGGGCGATTGCAACGAATGGGGCCTAACCCGCCGGGGCGGCGCGCTGGCCGAATTCCACGCGCCCTGGCGCGTGCTCAATCCGGGACGCAGCTTCCCCTCGCGCCGCCCGGTGGCGCCGCTAGACCGGATCGTCATTTCGCCGGACTGGGACGTGGAAGCCGCAGCTGTCCATCACAGCGCCCTGGCAGCTGTGGGATCGGATCACCTGCCCGTGTTTGCCCGCCTCGAGCTGCCTAAAAAATAGGCAGCTGCGCAGGATTCGAGCGAGTAGCCCTGCCCGAAAGCGCGGTGCGCCGTTCACGGTTGCTGAAAAACAAGCATAAACCCAGTTTGGCACGGTCATTGCCAAGCATTCCCTGCCGGCGCTGTGCCGGTTTGTGAACAGGGGATCGGCATGAAATTCATCATCGCGATCATCAAGCCGTTCAAGCTTGACGAGGTGCGTGAAGCCCTCGGCGCACTGGGCGTCGCGGGGATGACCGTGACCGAAGTGAAGGGCTTCGGGCGGCAAAAGGGTCAGACCGAGATTTACCGTGGGGCGGAGTACTCCACGAACATGTTGCCCAAGGTGAAGGTCGAAGTTGCCACTTCGGATGATCTGGCACCGCAGGTGGTTGAGACGATCCAGCAAGCCGCCAGCACCGACGCCATTGGCGATGGCAAGATCTTCGTGCTCGATCTCGTTTCCGCCACGCGCATCCGCACCGGCGAAACCGGGGATAACGCGCTGTGAGCGCGTCACGTTCCGAAATGGGCGACAGGAGGCAAGACACCATGATTCGCAAGCTTCTTACCGGCGCGGGGGCAATCGGCACGGCGCTGATGACTTCGACTGCCGCATTTGCGCAGGAGGCGACACAAGCCGCCGCGCCTGTGGTCGACAAGGGCGACACCGCGTGGATGATGACGTCCACCGTGCTGGTCCTGCTGATGATCCTGCCGGGCCTGGCGCTGTTCTATGGCGGCCTGACCCGGACCAAGAACATGCTGGCGACGATGACCCAGATCGGCGCGGCCGCGTGCCTCGCGATGGTGATCTGGGTGGCCTATGGCTATGGCCTGGCCTTCGGCCCGGAAGGCAACGCCTATATTGCCTGGGGCAAGTGGTTCCTGGCGGGCGTCACGCCCGAAAGCTTGGCTGACACTTTCAGCGATGGTTTCAAGCTGCCCGAATACGTGTTCATCTCGTTCCAGATGACCTTTGCGGCAATCACTGTCGCGCTGGTGCTGGGGTCGGTGGTTGAACGCATGAAGTTCGCAGCCGTGATGGTGTTCGCGGCGGTCTGGCTGACGATTGTCTACTTCCCGATTGCGCACATGGTGTGGGCGGTTGGCGGCCTGTTCTTCGAAATGGGCGCGCTGGACTTTGCCGGTGGCACCGTGGTGCACATCAACGCTGGTGTCTCGGCGCTGGTCGCGGCGGTGATCCTGGGCAAGCGCATCGGCTATGGCAAGGACGTCATGGCACCGCACTCGCTGACGATGACGATGATCGGCACCGGCATGCTGTGGGTGGGCTGGTTCGGGTTCAACGCCGGTTCGGCGCTGGAAGCCAACGGTTCGGCCGCACTCGCCATGATCAACACTTTCGTCGCCACGGCCGCTGCTGGTCTGGTCTGGATGGTTGCGGAAAAGCTGGCCGGTCACAAGGCTTCGGCCCTGGGCTTCTGCTCTGGCATCATCGCCGGCCTGGTTGCGGTAACCCCGGCTGCGGGCAACTCCGGCCCGCTGGGTGCGATCCTGCTGGGTGCGGTGTCGGCGCTGGTCTGCTTCGCTGCCGTCACGATCCTCAAGCCCAAGCTCGGCTATGACGACTCGCTCGACGCCTTCGGTATCCACGGCGTGGGCGGCATCGTCGGGGCGCTCGGCACGGCGGTGGTCTATGCCCCCGCGTTCGGCGGCCCTGGTGACGGTTCGACCGGGATCGGCGCGCAGCTGGTCACCCAGGCCGCGGCGGTTGGCGCCACCATCGTGTGGGCAACCATCGGCACCGTGATTGCCATGTATGTTGCCAAGGCCCTGACTGGCCTGCGGGTTTCCGAAGAAGTTGAACGCGAAGGCCTCGACCTCGGTGAGCACGGCGAACGCGCTTACAACTATTAAGAACGTGTCGCGGAAGGCTGGGAACCGGATTTCCACCTTCCGCGATGCGACCAGGTAAGTTTTCAGCTTGGCGGGATCGGGGTCTCCTCCTCTCCTCCTCCCTCGGTCCCGCCTCCCGACGTTCCTCCTGCGAACGTAAACTAAACGGGCCGGAGCTTCATGCTCCGGCCCCTTTTTTTACTCCTCCCCGGACCGGGGAGGGGGACCACGAAGTGGTGGAGGGGTACGGGCGGGTCATACGGGATTACAGAGGTCACGGCAGCTGGCCTGTGCCCCTCCACCATCCTGCGGATGGTCCCCCTCCCCGTAGCGGGGAGGATTTAACGGTTAAGCGCAGACTCGGCTTCGCTCATCAGTTCGGCCATGATTTCGGCCACCGGTTCTTCCTTGCTGACCATGCCGACCGACTGGCCAGCCATGATCGAGCCGCTCTCCACGTCCCCATTGATCACCGCGCGGCGCAGTGCGCCAGCCCAGAAGTGTTCGATCTGGAGCTGGGCCTCACCCATCTCGATCTTGCCCTCGTCCAGCAGCTGCGCGACTTCGCGCTGCTTGGCGGTGAATTCTTCGGTCCCCTTGTTCTTCAGCGCGCGGACCGGGATCACGGGCAGGCGCGGGTCAACCTGCACGCTGGCCACGGCATCGCGGGCATTGGCGCGGAAGAACGCCTGCTTGAACGCCGGGTGGGCGATGCTTTCCGTGGCGCAGGCAAAGCGCGTGCCCAGCTGCACGCCGCTGGCGCCCATTTCCAGATAGGCCGCGATCATGTCGCCCCGGCCGATCCCGCCGGCCACGAACACCACGTGCTCCGCCGCCAGCGCGGGCAGGAATTCCTGTGCCAGCACGCTGGTGGCGACCGGGCCGATATGGCCGCCCGCTTCGCTGCCTTCGATGACCAGCGCGTCCGCGCCAGAGCGCAGCAGCTTCTTCGCCAGCGCCAGGGTGGGGGCGAAGACCAGGACCTTGCCGCCGAACGCCTTGATCGCCTCGACACTGCCCTTGGGCGGAATGCCGCCGGCCAGCACCACGTGGCTGACGTTGTGCTTGGCGCAGACCGCGATCAGATCGAACAGCATCGGGTGCATGGTGATCAGG
>ERZ1645187.3086-NODE-3086-length-14185-cov-16.090517_pt1 | contig 14185 bp, 12 predicted proteins | sample MGYA00575352_ERZ1645187 | MGnify/ENA primary metagenome ERZ1645187 (study PRJEB40837, sample SAMN11349314) | freshwater sediment metagenome | isolation source: river sediment | host: Sediment | place: India: Wazaribad , New Delhi | collected 2017-02-21 ...
CGGTGTTGGTGACGCTCGCCGAGCCGCCGGGGGTCTGCACGGCGATCGCCCCCCACACTCCATGGGGATTGGCCACACCGCTGTAACTAACGGGAACTACGACATCGATTGCTCCGCTGTTGGTAACGAAGATGTCGCCCCCAGCAGTGGCGGCAACGATCCCTGCCCAGCCGCGCGACTCGATAACGCCAGTGTTCGAGATGGATATGTCGCCACCTTGCACGACGCTCCCGTTGCCAAAATACACGCTGTCGCCAGAAAAAGCAGCAATTCCAGCTCCCCATTCGCCAGCGCGGATATTCCCCGTGTTGACGATGGTGATGTCTCCGCCCGGCCCGACACCATAGACGCCGTAGGGAGCGCTTGTTGCCACCCGGATGCCGTTCGACATCTCTCCGGTCGCGGTGATATCGCCGGTATTTCCAATGCGGATTGAGCCATTGCCCCCGCGCCAGGCTGAAATGCCATCGGAACCTTCTCCGGTAGTGGTAATACTAGCGACGTTGTCGACGATCATCGCCGGGTGGGCGTAGTCGAACGAACCATTATGCGGCCATATCTGCAATACTATTCCCGGCTGATGTTCGCCGGTCGTCTCAATTGGTGTTTCGTTATGTTGGAACAGTTCCGTCCCTGGCCCGGTCGCTGAAATCGACACTTGGCCCGTATAGGTCTGGAAACACGCGTCACCATTGAACGTCATATTGATCGCAACGCAAACCGGACTGGCGTTGGGCGCCCCCTGGCCATTCGGTCCGGTTCCCGGTCCGCCGCTCCCATCAGGATCGTCGTTCCAATGGGTGAGTTCGTGGATTGTCGTCTCGACGTCAAACTGCCCGGAGGCGTTCGGTGTCAGGGTGCCAAGAAAGCGATCGACGATCTCAGGCGGGGCCCGATCTCGTTCCGGCCAAGCTGCGACGAAGGCCTGGAACTCTTCACGGCTTACCGACCGATCCGGTCCAGCAAGCGCGCGCAGAGCTATAGCTATTTCTGCTGAAGTCAGGCGGCCGGAGTCGCCGTTGCTGCTGCTACTCGTGTCAACCGTACCATCGCCGTTGCCGTTGCCCTGATCCGTGCCGTTGTCTCCGCCGTCACTACTGATGTGAGTGAGCAGCGAGACAATCGAGAAGGTGCCGCCAGCGGCGTTGATGTCGGCGACGACCCTGTCGATATCGGCGTCACTCACCTGAAAGCTGCCGGTCAGCGAAGCCGCCCAGGCGCGGAACTCCGCCTCGGTCAGGATGCCGTCCGCACCGGCCGCCTGCTGCGCGATCACGGCCGCCTGCGTCAGCGTCGGCTCCGAATTGCCATCCCAGGCGCCGCCATTCTCGGCCAACTGCTGTTGGGCCGTCATCAACACGATGGTCTCGAGCGAAAAGATGCGCGTGCCCGAGCCGTCGATGCTCGACGGAATGGAAGCGATCAACCCGTCGATCTGAGCGGACGTCGGCGGGGTGGCGTCGGGGTCTGGATCATTGGCGACCAGATACCCTATCCAGCCGCGCAACTCGGTCTCGGTGACCAAGCCGTCAGCTCCCGCGATCGGGCCGAGGGTGTCCAGCACCTGCTGCACCGACGGCTCGGCTTTTGCGGTCGCGACAAGGCCCGGAGCGGTCGTCATCAGCATCGCAAGTGTCAGCGCACTGGCCGTGTGCCGGAGCCGCGCCCTGTCCACGCGGCCAAACAGGCGAAATTTATCCATAAAATCAATCATGTCAGTCCCCCGCCGTGCCGTCGCGCTGAAACAATCCCTCAAGCGGCGGCATTATCAGACGTGGGAGTATATACCAATGCACCGCCTGCGGAACAGGCTACAGTCCGCCCGCCGGACGCCTGTTGCGGTTCGGTCCCACGCCAGGTTGATGGGGAATGAAGCACCCTGAAGAAATCGCTTCCCTTTCCGGTGGCACCAGGCCCTGACGGCGACTCGCGTAACGGTTGTCAACAACGATCGTGGACTTTCCTGCGGCTTGTGAGACGATGGCGGAACCCGCTCGGTATCCGCCGCTCCGGAGCTGCCCCGCGCGCCGTGGAACTCCGGCCCTCCGAGCGCGTTGTCTTGCGTTCGGAATCGCTTGCCCCCTCGTGCCCGTGAGTAAACGCGTCATGCCCAAGAAAGCCCGAGCCTACTGGAAAGGCTACCTCCGCCTCAGCCTCGTCTCGATTGCCGTCGAAATCTACAACGCGGTCGAGAGCAAGGGTGAGATCTCGTTCCGCCAGATCCACAAGCCCTCGGGCCGGCGGGTGAACTACGAGAAGGTCGTGCAGGGCATCGGCAAGATCGAGAGCAGCGACATCGTCAAGGGCTACGAGGTCGACACCGATACCTACGTGACCATGGAGCCCGAGGAGATCGACGCGCTCAAGCTCGAGAGCAAGAAGACCATCGATCTCGTGCAGTTCGTCGACGCCAAGGACATCGATTATCGCTATTTCGAGCGCCCCTATTTCATGACGCCCGCCGACGCACTGGCGGGCGAGGGCTACGTCGTCATCCGCGACGCGCTGAGGAAGACCGGCAAGGTCGGCCTTGCACAGGTCACCATCGGCGGGCGCGAGTGGCTTGTCGCCGTCGCACCGCTCGAGGACGGGCTCGTCATGGAGATGCTGCGCTACGCGGAAGAACTGCGTGATCCGGCAGACTTCTTCGACGAGGTGCCGAGCGCCAAACCCGACAAGGAAATGATCGAACTCGCGACGCAACTCATCACCAAGAAGAGCGCGCCGTTCAAACCGGAAAGCTATACCGACCGCTATCAGGAAGCGCTGAAGCAGCTGGTGCAGGACAAGCTCAAGGGCCACAAGATCATCGCCCCGCACGAGGATGCATCGCGGCCGAAGGGCGCCAACGTCGTCGATCTCATGGAGGCGTTGAAACGCAGCGTCGGCCAGGGCCCCGCCCCGTCGGGTAACGGCGGCGGCAAGTCGGCTGCGGGCAAGGGCGCAGCCAAGCCTAAGTCGAGCCGCACCAAGAAACAGGCATAGACCGCCGCCACCGCATCACGCGATGCCGCGACCGCGACTTGCGCAGCGTGAGCATGTCCGGAGCCCGCCATGGCGCCCGCGAAGCCACAAGCGAAATCGGACTATCTTGCAAAGCGAGATTTCACGCGGACGCCCGAGCCGCGTGGCGACAAGCGGATCGCACCGGCCGAGCATCCACGCTTTGTCATTCAGAAGCACGCCGCAACGCGCCTGCACTACGATCTCCGTCTCGAGGTGGGTGATACGTTCCGCTCGTGGGCGGTGACGCGCGGTCCGTCGCTCGACCCGGCCGAGAAACGCCTCGCGGTCGAGGTCGAAGACCATCCGCTCGACTACGGTGACTTCGAGGGCACCATCCCGAAGGGCGAATACGGCGGCGGCACGGTGATGATCTGGGATCGCGGCTACTGGCTTCCCATGGGCGGGGACACCGCCGACGACGCGCTGCGCAAGGGCGAGCTGAAGTTCGTGCTTGCCGGCGAAAAGCTCAACGGCAGCTTCGTTCTCGTGCGCATGAAGCGCGACCGCGACGGCGGCAACCGCAACAACTGGCTGCTCATCAAGCATGCCGACGACTGGGCCAAGGCCGGCGACGGCGAAGGCGTCCTGGGGCTCGATCGCTCCGTCGCATCGGGTCGCAGCATGGCCGAGATCGCCTCTGGCAAGGGCAAGGCACCAAGCGCGTTCATGGACGCGAAAGCGAAGCGCGGCATCAAGTTTCCGGCGGGCGCGGTGTGGTCGACGGCGAAGCGCGACGGAAAGCGCGACGAGTCGCGGGGCACCGCCATTGGTTCCGCGCCACCGCCCGCGAAGACCCTGCGCAGTGCCCCCGTCGCGCGCGTGAAGGCGAACGGCAACCGCGTGCTCGGGGTCGTCATCTCGAACCCCCAGAAGGTGCTGTGGCCCGCGACAGCGGACGCGGCGGCGGTAACGAAGCTCGATCTCGCCGAATACGTCGCCAGCGTCGGCCCGTGGATGATCGCGCACATTGCCGGCCGCCCCTGCTCGATCGTGCGCGCGCCGGATGGCATCGCGGACGAGCAGTTCTTCCAGCGCCACGCCATGAAGGGCACTTCGCCGCTCGTGACCACGGTCGAAGTACGCGGCGATCACGAGCCCTATCTGCAGATCGATAGCGTCGAGGGGCTGGTCGCCATGGCGCAACTCGCCGCGCTCGAGTTTCATCCTTGGAACTGCCGCGAGGGCGCGCCCGAGATTCCAGGCCGCCTCGTGTTCGATCTCGACCCGGCTCCCGACGTGCCGTTCGCGCGCGTCGTCGAGGCCGCCAGGGACATGCGCGAGCGGCTCGAAGCGCTCGGTCTCGTCGCCTTCTGCAAGACCACCGGCGGCAAAGGTTTGCACGTCGTCACACCGGTCGAGGTGAAGCCCGACGACAACATCGGCTGGGACGAAGCCAAGCTCTTTGCGCAAACCGTGTGCGCGGCGATGGCCGACGAAAGCCCGCACCTCTACCTCACCAAAATGACGAAGAGCCTGCGCAAGGGCCGCATCTTCCTCGACTACCTGCGCAACGATCGCATGGCGACAGCCGTCGCACCGCTGTCACCGCGCGCGCGTTCCGGCGCGACGGTATCCATGCCGCTGACGTGGAGCCAGGTGCGCGCATCCCTCGATCCCAGGCGCTTCACAGTTCACACGGTGCCGGGGCTGATGATGAAGTCACGCGCCTGGAGCGATTACGCAGAGTCGGCGCGCTCGCTGCGCGCTGCCATGGTGAAGCTCGCTGGCGGTTCCGCATGACGACGCGAAATCCGACGACGCGAAGGCCGCGAGCTTCCCGGCGCGCCACTCCAACGCCCGATTACGTGCCACCGTGTCTCGCCGCTGCGGTCGCGACACCACCGTCGGGCGCGGATTGGGTGCACGAGATCAAGTTCGACGGCTATCGCCTGCAAGCCCGTATCGAAAACGACCGCGTGAAGCTGTCGACGCGCCAGGGTCTCGACTGGACCGTTCGCTTCACCGGCATCGCGCGCGCACTTGGCGAGCTCGGCGTCACGTCGGCGCTGATCGATGGCGAAGCCATCGTCGAGGACGAGCGAGGTGCGTCGAGCTTCGCCCGTCTGGTCGCCGCCCTGAAGCACGAGCGCGCCGCCGAAATCGCCTATGTCGCCTTCGATCTGCTGTTCCTCGACGGCGAAGACCTGAGATCGTTGCCGCTGTCCGAACGCAAGTCGCGGCTCGCGCGCATCATCGCCCCGGCGGCTGTCGGCACACCACTGCGCTACAGCGAGCATCTCGTCGCGGACGGCCCCGGCATGCTCATGGAGGTCTGCAAGCTCGGGCTCGAAGGTATCGTCTCCAAACGCCTCGATCGTCCGTACCGCTCGGGTCGCAACGGTGACTGGCTGAAAGCCAAATGCCTGCAATCGGACGAGTTCATCGTCGTCGGGTATCTCGATTCCAAGGGCGCGCGCGAGACGGTCGGCGCGCTGGTCCTTGCCGGCTGGCACGACGGAAGTCTGTCCTACGTCGGACGTGTCGGCACGGGCTTCACGCAGCGCATCGCGGGTGAGTTGTGGGACGCACTGCAGCCCTTGCGTCGAATATCCTCGCCACTGACGAAGCCGATCACTGGTCCGCAAGCCCGCGGCGTGCGCTGGGTCGAGCCGCGCCTCGTCGTCGAGGTCGCCTATCGCGCTGTCACCGCCGACCGATTGCTACGGCATGCCTCGTTCAAGGCGATTCGCGAAGACCTCACGGCGGCCAAGGTCCGCGTACCGAAAGCGTGGTTCCAGGTCCACACCTGACGGCAATTCAGCGCGCGGCCTTTGCCTCCCGGGCCGGCAACTCACTGCATTGCCTCGCGACGGGAAAAACTGCCCGGCGCCTGCGCGCATTTGTCGACCTTCGCATGGTTGTCATCGAGGCATCGCGCAACTAGCCTCCGTCGCGGTTTCGGAGGGGGCACCGTTGCGGGGCATTCTGAGGACATCGGCACTGCTGGCGGCGGCATCGTTCATGGTCGCCGCATCGGGATCGGCAGCTCTTGCGCAGCGGCTGTTCTTCAAGCCGCTCGTGCTCGACGGCGGCAAGGTGAAGTGGAAGAGCACCGCGCTCGCGACCGGTGCGCGCATCACCTTTGCCTTCGCCACGCGCTCGATTGCAACGCCCGGCGCGCACAACTGCCGTGACATCGGCCCACTCGACAGCCTTGCCGGCCCGCGCGCGTCGCTCGATCAGCGCGCCATCCGCGACGCACTCGCCGCAGCGCTCGACCGCTGGGAGCGTGTGGCCGACATCCACTTCGTCGAGATCGCGGACGAGAACAGCGCGGACATCGTCATCGGCCGGCAGTCGAGCCCGACCGGCCGTGCTTTCGCCAACGTCGAGACGCGCGGTGTCGTAGACAAAGGCGTAAAGGAGATCGGCCGCTCCCTCGTCTGCCTCAACGCTGCGCAGCCCTGGAAGATCGGTTTCGACGGTAATCTCGAAGTTTATGATCTGGTCCACACGTTCACGCACGAGATCGGTCATGCGATCGGGCTCGACCATCCGGGCGGCGCAGGCAGCCTGATGTCGCCGCGCTACGACGAAAGAGTTGCGGACCTGGGCGCCGGTGACATCGCAGGCGCGGTGGCCCTCTACGGTCCCAGCCGGGCCATCCAGCGTGCCAACCTCGGCAGCACGTTGCAGCGGGATCGGGCGCGCGGCAGCGAGTGAGAACAGGCCGCGTCCGTATGCGGCAACTCCGGGCACCTTGCGGCGGAACTCACGCTCGCGTGAGTCGTTTCTTGGGTATCACCGCATCGACAGCGGTGCATGTCTCTTATCCCCCAAGGAGCACATCCCATGTTGAAGCTGCTTACGAGCGCCTCGCTCGCCACCGCCCTCATGTTCTCCGCTGCCAACGCGCAGTCTCCCTCCCCGGCTCCGTCGCCGAGTGCGCCGTCCGGCACGACGCAAGTGAAACCGCCGCTGAACGACGACAAGCCGGCAGGCAGCGCCGCCTCACCGTCGCGTGACAGCGCTGCCTCGCCGAGCGCCACTACGCCGTCGCGTGACAGTGCCGCATCGCCGAGCGCGACGTCGCCGACCCGCGATACGGCCGCGTCGCCGTCCCCGTCGAACTCGGGCATGGCCGTCAAGCTGACCGACGCCGAGGCGGAGCGTTGGATGAACAAGGTCGTCTACAGCAGCGACGACAAGAATCTCGGCGAAGTGTCGGGCTTCATGCGCGCTGCTGACGGAACGGTGCAGGAACTTCACGCCGACATCGGCGGATTCCTCGGCATCGGCGAGACGCGCGTCCGCATCATGCCGTCGCAGTTCAAGCTCGGTGAGGACCGCGTCATCCTGAATGTGACCGGCGAGCAGGCGAAGACGCTGCCGCAGATCTCGAAGTGATGCCGCACGTGTGAGAACGAAGGCCCCTTCGCAGCCGCGGAGGGGCCTTTGGCACGCCGGCTCGACCTATCACAGCAGCCAAGATCATGGTGGCGGCTCGTTCTGATACCGGGAACGATGCTGGGCGACGGCGATCGCCAGCCAAGCGAGCCCCGCGGTTGTGAACGTCACCAGAGCGACCGGAAATGCTCTCGACAGCCAGATCGGAGCGTCGGCGCCGAGAAGCAGCGCGAAGACTGCGGCCACGCCGGCGATCATCCATAAGCCGAGCAGAATTGTTCGAAGCCCGCTCATGGCTCACTCCTCGCTGGATGCCGGCCGTTCACGCGACTTGCGCGCAACTTCTTCGGCCAGCTCTTCGACGAGGTGCTTGTCGATCAGTGCAGGTTTGCGATGCACAGGTCGCACCGGCATTTCATCAGCCTCGTTGACCGCGACCGCGTCGCTCGCCGGGAATGTCTCCTCGAGCGCTTCAGACAGCTCGCGATCCTGCTCTCGTTTGGATTTGTCACTCGACATGGGAACCTCCGTCAGCGTGGCGCGCGACGAAGAACGTTGGTGGTCGCCGCCGATCTCGCGAAACGCTATGGCGGGACTGACCGTTCCATGAGCCGACCGGATTTGTTCCAGGCTGGCTCCACATCCGGCGGCAAAGTAAGGAACCAAGGCCCACCTGAGCGCGTTTCCGACGAGCGCCGGCAGGACGCACTGAACTTTGCAGACTGACTTTGACGCGTGTCGCGCAGGGACTCGACCAACCGGGGGCTAACCGATGTGTAGATGGATCGCATACAGTGGAGGCACGGTTCCGCTCGGCCACTATGTCACCGAACCGCGCCACTCACTGGTCGCACAGAGCATCAAGGCGCTCGAGTCGACCGCTGCGACCAACGGCGACGGCTTCGGACTCGGCTGGTATGGCGAGCACGTCGAGCCGGGACTCTATCGCGAGATCAGACCCGCCTGGTCCGACGAGAACCTCCGCTACCTGTGCCATCACCTGAAGTCGCATCTGTTCTTTGCTCACGTCCGCGCCGCCACCGGGACGCCGGTGGTAAGACCGAATTGCCATCCGTTCGCATGCGGGCGCTGGCTGTTCATGCACAACGGCTTCGTCGGAGCCTGGGCGCAGATCCGTCGACGCATCGAATGCCTGATTCCCGATGCGATCTATCCGTCGCGCATGGGGACGACCGACAGCGAGGCGCTGTTCCTCGCCATGCTCGGGGCCGGCGTGGAAGCTGATCCGATCGGTGCAACCGAGCAGATCCTGCACCGCGTCGTGACGCTGATCGCCGAAGCAGACCCGCGACAGTCGTTGCGCTTCACCTCGGCCTTGGCCAATGGCGAGGACCTCTACGCGTTCCGCTTCGCGTTCAACGACAGCGCTAACACGCTTTACTACAAGACGTCGATCAGCAGCATCGTCGTCGTATCGGAGCCGCTCGATGGCGAAGCGGCGACGTGGAAAGTGGTGCCCGAGAACCATGTGCTGATAGCGCGCGCCAACTGCGCGCCGGAGATCCGTGCGCTGCGAGTTCCGTCTCCCCGCGCCATCGATGATGTCGCGTGAATGGCACGGCCCCGCCGGAACGACCGGCGCCGCCGTCCGTTTCTGTCCCGGTCCCGTCGCCCTGCCTGCGCGGGATCTGGATTGGACACCGGATTGAAGCTTGCGCAACGGGGATGCGCGAACCGAGGAAGGACGACCTATGTGTGGAATATGCGGTGAGATCGACTTCGAGGGTCTGCCGGACCTTGCAGCCGTGCAGCGCATGCGCGAAGCGATGCACCACCGCGGCCCCGACGCGAGCGGTACGCTGTCCTACGATCATGTTGCCATGGCCCACCGGCGCCTCAGCATCATCGATCTCGCCGCCACCTCGCAGCAACCGATGTGCGATCCCGCGCTCGGCCTCAGCATCGTCTTCAACGGGTGCATCTATAACTACCGCGACTTGCGCACCGAGCTGGAGGCGATGGGCTATGTCTTCTTCTCCGGCGGTGATACGGAAGTCATCCTCAAGGCCTACCACGCCTGGGGCCTCGACTTCGTGACCCACTTCCACGGCATGTTCGCCTTCGCCCTTCTCGAACGCGACAGCGGTCGCGTCGTGCTCGGACGCGACCGGCTCGGCATCAAGCCGCTCTACTACGCGCGGACAAACCGCCGTCTGCGCTTCGCCTCGACGCTGCCGGCCCTGCTGGCCGCCGGCGATGTCGACACCTCGATCGACCCGGTCGCCCTGCACCAATACCTGAGCCTGCATGCGGTCGTGCCGCCGCCGCGCACGATCCTCAACGGTGTCCGCAAGCTGGCACCGGCGACGCTCATGATTTTCGAGCGCGACGGGAGGTCCCGCGAGCATCGCTATTGGAGCGTGACGGTCGGTGATGACGATGGCGACCGCCGTTCGGAGGCGGAATGGCGGGATGCCCTGCTCGATACGCTGCGGCGCGCGGTGGAGCGTCGCGCGGTGGCAGACGTGCCGGTGGGCGTATTGCTTTCGGGCGGCCTCGACTCCTCTCTGCTGGTCGCCCTTCTCGCGGAGCGGCAAGACCAGCATATCGAAACATTCTCGATCGGCTTCGACGCGGTGGCCGGCCAGTCCGGCGACGAGTTCCAGTATTCCGATCTCGTCGCCCGCCGCTTCGCGACGACGCATCACCGCATCCCGATCTCCGCCGCGCGCACGCTCGGCGCACTCGATGGCGCCATCGCCAACATGTCCGAACCGATGATGAGCCACGATGCCGTCGGCTTCTACTTGCTGGCGCAGGAGGTCTCGCGCCACGTCAAGGTCGTGCAGAGCGGGCAGGGTGCCGACGAAATCCTCGGCGGCTATCACTGGTACCCGAAGCTGATGGCGTCCAACGATCCTCTCGAGAATTACAGCCGCCTTTATTTCGATCGCGATCACGCAGAGATGCGCGAGACCCTGCATGGCGATCTGCTCGGCGACGATCACAGCCGCGCCTTCGTGCAGAACTTCTTCGACGACCGCCCATCGCAGAGCAGCATCGACAAGGTTCTGCAGATTGACTCCGAGATCATGCTCGTTGACGATCCGGTGAAGCGAGTCGACAATATGACCATGGCTTGGGGGCTCGAAGCCCGCGTGCCGTTTCTCGACCACGAGGTCGTCGAACTCGCGGCACGCATGCCGGCCGAACTGAAGGTCGGTGGTGGCGGCAAGTACATCCTCAAGCAGGCGGCCCGCAGGCTGCTGCCCGCTGAGATCATCGACAGGCCCAAGGGCTATTTTCCGGTCCCGGCGCTGCGGCACTTGCAGGGGCCTTATCTCGAGGTTGTCCGCGATCGCCTCACCAGCCGACGGGCCAGCGAGCGCGGGTTGTTCGATCGTGGCTACATCGATCGCCTGCTCGACGCTCCCGAAGGCGCGCTGACGCCGAAGGGGCACTCCAAGCTCTGGCAGGCCGGCCTGCTCGAGTCGTGGCTGCAGACACATGGGCTTTGACGATCCGTCGCGCGGCCCAGAACGAGGAGCAACCGCGTGCTGAAATCAGACTTCACCGTCGGCATCGAGGAAGAATACTTCCTCGTCGACGCCGAAAGCTTCGCAACGGCGGGCGTCACCGCCGACGCGATGTTCAAGGACGCCGACGCGGCGACCAAGGGCGCCGTGAAGCGTGAGTTCCTGCAATCGCAGGTCGAGGTCATCACGCGTCCGCACGCGAGCATCGCGGCAGCGCGCGACGAACTGATCGATCTTCGCCTCGAACTCGCGCGCATCGCCGGTGAGCGCGGCATCGCCATCATGGCGGCGGGCACGCATCCGACGGCGCTCTGGAACGAGGAGACCCTGAGCCCCGGTTGGCGCTACGAGGCGGTCATGGATAGCCTGCAGATGATCGGCCGGCGCAACATGCTGTGCGGCACGCACGTCCACGTCGAGTTGCCTGATCCGGATCGCCGCTACGATGTCATGACGCGCATGCTGCCGTACCTCCCGCTGCTGCTCGCCCTGTCGACGTCGTCGCCCTTCTGGCAGCGCCACCGTACCGGCCTCAAGGGCTACCGGCTCGCCGCCTACGACGAGCTGCCGCGCACGGGCATGCCGGAACTGCTGCGAACCAAAGCGGAGTTCGATGACTACGTCACGCAACTCTCGGCGGCGGGCGCGATCCCGGATTCGTCGCATCTGTGGTGGGCGATCCGCCCGTCACTGCGCTTTCCGACGCTCGAACTCAGAGCGCTCGACTCCTGCACCCGACTGCAGGATACGATTGCGCTGGCCGCGCTCTACCGAACCATGGCGCGCCACCTGTATTTCAACCCGAATCATCTCGCCGGGATCGGCGCTATCGAGCGCGCCATTGCGATCGAGAACCAGTGGCTCGCCAAACGCCACGGAACCGCGGCGTGCTTCGTGTCGTCGACCGGCCGGAAGACGGTCACGGAAAGTCTCGACGAGGTGATCGAGCTCATGGCCGCTGATGCCGAAGCGCTCGGCTGCCTCGACGAGGTGCTCGACTGCCGCCGCATCGTCGACCGGGGCAGCTCCGCCGATCGCCAGCTCGCCATTTACGACGCGCACAGCGAAGCAGACGGAGACGCCGCCTTCACCGCCGTCGCCGCCTGGCTGGTCGCGACAACGACCGGATCGGCGCTCTCGAGCCACGATCGCGACGCGGTCCGCACCGTCTCGCCGTCTGCCGCCGACATCGGCGTCGCCGCCGACTAGCTTCGCCCATAGCGACCGCCTGAGACGTCAGAGACCGGCTCAGATTCATCTATGTAATACTGTAACGCTTTGCTATAGCGTTCGCATGTCGCTGCGGCTCAAACTCCTGCTATCGATTCTTGCCGGCGTGCTTGCCACCTTCGTGCTCGGCGGCGCGCTCATCACCTCGCATGCCACGCGCAAGGTCGAGACCGAAATGCGCGCGGCGCTGGCCGTCGGATCGCGCATTGTCGCCAACACCGTCGACGATTTCGAGCAGTTCGACGATCCGCGCCGGCGCCTGTCGCTGCTGGTCGCCGATTTCGACGGCGATCGCCATCTCAGGGCCGAGGTGCGCGATGGTCACGGCACCGTCATTCTCTCATCGCGGCTGGCGCCTCCCGAGCAACCGGCACCGGAATGGTTCAGACGGCTGGTCAGCGGGCCGGCCGATGTCGCCGAGGTGCCGTTGCCGGCGGCCCTGCAGCGCATTGGCACACTCCGCCTCGAGGCCAGCCCGCTCAACGAGGTGGGCGAAGCGTGGTCCGACGCGCTGACCACCCTCACCATCGTCACGATCCTGACGAGCTTCATTCTCGCGGCGGTCGCGGCCCTGCTGGAGCATGCACTGAAGCCTCTCGACAGGCTGGTTCAGGCTTTCACAGGCGTCGGTGCCGCTCCGTTCGGAGCCCACGTTGCCGAGCAGGGGCCGGTCGAAATGCTGCGCGTCTACCACGCGTTCAACCAGATGGTCGACCGCCTGTCCAAAAGCGAGGTGACGAACCGCCGCCTGACCGAGCAACTGCTGAGCGTGCAGGAAGAAGAGCGGGCCGACATCGCGCGCGATCTCCACGACGAAATCGGCCCCTTCCTTTTCGCCGTCGATGTCGAGGCCAGCGCCATCGATCGCCTCGCGCGCGACGGCCGGGCCGAGGCGATACCGGCGCGCGTCACCAGCATCCGCGACGCGATCGGCCACATGCAGCGACACGTCCGCGGCATTCTCGCGAGGCTGCGCCCGGCGGCCCTGCTCGACATGGGGCTCGCGCACGCCATCGACAATCTCGTCGCGTCATGGCGCGAGCGCCACCCCGAGATCGCGTTCGTGACCAGCGTCGACGTGCCCCCGCTCGGCGAACGTCTCGACAGCGCGCTCTATCGCGTGGTGCAGGAGTCGCTCAGCAATGCCGTCCGTCACGGTCAGCCGGCCCGAGTCGAGGTGGCCCTGGCGGAGCGTGACGGCACTGTCGAGCTCAGCATCACCGACGATGGGCGCGGCTTCGGCGCTCCCTCGACGGGCGGTTACGGCATACCGGGCATGCGCGAGCGGATCGCGCAGTGCGGCGGCCAGCTGACGGTCGAGGAACGCCAGGATGGGCGCGGCGTCACGGTGACCGCATGCCTGCAACTGCCGGCCCTGCAGAGTGATCCGCTGGAAGTATCGAGAGAGGAGACCAGCACATGAAGCGATTGCGCATACTGCTGGTGGACGATCACGCGGTGGTGCGCGAAGGCGTGCGGCGGCTGCTGTTCGATGCCGGTGGCATCGACGTCGACGAAGCGGCGAGCGGCCAGCAGGCCCTCGATCTGGTCGGTCGGGAGCGCTACGACATCGTCATCCTCGATCTCAATCTCGAAGGTCTCGGCGGATTCGAGCTGCTGAGCCGCCTGCTCAAGGACGCCGCCCGCCAGCGCATCATCGTCTTCAGCATGCACGGCGAACCGCTCTATGCGGCGCGGGCGATGCGGCTCGGTGCCAAGGGATATGTCAGCAAGAGCGCTGCCGCCGACGAACTCGTCGCCGCCGTCCGGCGCGTCGCCGACGGCGGTACCTATGTCGAGCGGGAACTCGCCAACCAGCTCGCCAGCGGCGTCATCGCGCGCGGTGGTGATCCGCTGCAGCAGCTCACCACGCGCGAGATCGAAATCCTGCGCCTGCTCGGCGACGGCCGCAGCATGTCGGACATCGCTGCGGCACTCCGGGTTTCCTACAAGACGGTCGCCAATACCTGCAGCATCATGAAGAGCAAGCTCGGCCTCGAGCGCACCGCCGACCTGATCCGCATGTCGCTGGAGCTGTTGCGGCGCTGAACGCGCCCCGATCGTTCGCGCTCCTGTCAGCGCGAACGTGAATCGGCGGCGCCAAA